>Ga0116223_10002474_pt1 | contig 17437 bp, 17 predicted proteins | sample Sb_taG_3_FD_90092 | JGI IMG/M metagenome (GOLD analysis project Ga0116223, IMG submission 90092) | Peat soil microbial communities from Weissenstadt, Germany - Sb_50d_a_PC metaG | ecosystem: Environmental > Terrestrial > Soil > Wetlands > Peat | place: Germany: Weissenstadt | collected 2010-09-21 | reverse complement strand
ACGGCTTTTGCCGGAGCGGGTTTGAGGTAGGCGAAGGGCAAGAGTTCATCGAGGCGGCTCATGGGATGGCGATCGACGATCCTGGTGAGCACGTCGGCGAGATAAGCTTGCTGGTCGACGTCATTCATTTTGCAGGTTGCGATCAGCGAGGCAGGATTGCCCAATGTTCGGCGCCGCCGTCGGAGCCAGCGAAGAGATAATTTGCCAGCTTCCAGAGCCTCTAGCATAGCTATCATATCGGCCTGCTCAGCCTTGAGATTGTCAACATATTCGCGCCCGTGCGGCATTGTCGCCTCCAGCTTTCCCCCAAGCATACAGGAAGCTGCGGATGCAGGCGAGCGTCCGTCAAGACCCCCAAATTTCAAACTGAGGCACGACCAGAATCCAGGGGATTGACAACTATGGGCGGCGGCGCCGGGCGGATGACTTAGGCCGCCGCTCTCCACAAGAGCGAAACGCCCCCCGAGGCAAGCCCGGAGGGCGCGTCATAGTCCATTTCAAAGGGTGCCACCCTTCAACTTATCGAGCCTGAGGTTAGCCACCTCAGGGGACTCCCCAGCCAAGGCCGTGAAGCCGGTCCAGGAGGTGGAACATGAGCAGTTAGTTAGATCCCAATTGGCAGCTCGGGCGTGGCTCGCTCGGGCCGCTCATTGGGCAAGAAACCGTAGCCCACGCTCTTGGACACGTAGCTCAACTGGATAGAGCAGGTTCCTACTAAGAGCCCGGTTGCCCGTTCAAGTCGGGTCGTGTCCACTAGTGATTTTAGCTGACCACAGTTTGATCGTCAAACTCTGGTCAGCCATCGCCGTTAAGGCCTCATTGATGCGGGCACTGGCACCCCAGTAAGCGCTTGTCGGATACGGGCGGCGAGAAATTCAAGTCCTTCTGCGACGTTTTGCATCTCGCAGTCGCCTAGGAAGCGAATGGTTATTTTGTTGATTCCTGGCGCAGATTGCGGCATCGGCTCATTATCCAAAACAGCGTTCATCATGGTGCCAGCAAGGTCCTCAATCGCAATTTGAAGATAGCCGCCGTGCCCAGCATCGCCGCCCTGATAGCCGTTCGTTTGGAATGAAAACGCAGTTATACAAGCGCTATTCACTGTGATCGATCCAGTTAGTTTCTCTTCGCTCATCGCATATGAACTCCTTTAAGCCGCACGCTTTCCGTAAGGGCCGCGCTTTGTCGGAAGCTGATTTTGGGCATCTATCATTGCCACAAGATCGATCATCTCCATTGGGGTTGAGATCAGGCCAGCGGCCATTGCTGGAGTGAGCCGATGCGCTTTGTGCGCGCGAACCCAATTCTCGTTCCAATGGCATCGATGGCCTATTTCTTTTCTTCTTGGGACGGTTCTGCCGCCTTTGCTGCTTCGTCCGGGACAGTCGGCGGGGAAACCACTCCAAGGATTACCGCATTCAGAAATCGAATATACCCGCAAGGTGAGACAAGCTGGACTAAGGGATAAAGCGGCCCTGATAATTGGAGTCCATGATGGGCTCCAAGCGTCACCGGGGAAACGAGATGGTCTGCTATGAACCATTGAGTGGCGCCGCATATCGGGCAGGTGTCGGACCGGCCAGCCCATCTGGTATTGATGACCTCGGAAATTCTCGTTTTTTCCTCTCGTGTCAATTTTCCCGTCTGATCTGGCATGCTTCCCTCGGCCATCGCTATTCGACGCGGAAGCATACCAATTTTCGCGATCTCCGTAATGTTCGGATTGGCGGTAGCCGAAAACCGCGAGCGTCGGCTCGAATGCCGCCGCCCTCGGTCATGTCATGGAGGACATCGCGCGGCCCGATCCCGCAGGCCTGGCGCTCTTGCGGGAGGCTTCCGAGCGCCTATCGCTTTCGGCGCGCGGCTTTCATCGTGTCTTGAAGCTGGCGCGCACGATCGCCGATCTCGACGGCGCCCATACGGTCAGCCGCCCGCACCTCGCCGAGGCCCTCTCCTACCGAATCGACGCGACGCGGCAGTTGCGCGCAGCTTAGCCCCATCCGCAAAAGTCCTGTGTCGTGGCAAGCGGATTACGCCGCACACCGAGGCCGTCGCAAGTAGGCCGGCCTACGCTGCAACTAAATCAATAAGTTGCGCCGCAATTTGCCGAATAAGGCTTGTCCGGTTTCTGCTGTATTCCGTACGGCAGTTTGTTTTCGTTCCAAGGAATTTTTCTGGACAATGCTATAAGTTTCGAACCCGTGCCACCTTCATGCATTGATTGTTGCCAGGCTTCTTCTATATCATTGCGGCGCAACTTTGCACTGTAGCCAGATGGAGATATTTGATGCCCAAGCATCCAGTTTCCACGGTTTTCGGCCTCCTCGCCATTCTCGCCGCGCCGCTTGCCTTGCTCCCTACGACGAGCGCATTCGCCGCCAAGGCGCTCACCGCCGCCGATACGGACAAGGATGGCACGCTTGACAAAGCTGAAGTCGATGCCGCGGCCGGCGCCGCCTTCGACAAGCTCGACAAGGACAAGAACGGCACGCTGACTCCTAAGGAAGTCGGTGGCCGCATGAGCAAGGCAGACTTCGCCGCCGCCGACACCGACAACGACAAGACGCTGACGAAGGACGAATATATCGCGGCCGCCGACAAGGACTTCGCAGCCGCCGATACGGAGAATGACGGCAAGATCGATGCCAAGGAACTCAAAAGCAAGGCGGGCCAGGCTCTAGCGAAGCTTATCAAATAAGCCGCTGGTATCGCGCGGTTCAGGCAAGGAAATCTCAAGGCCTCGCGGCTAAACTCGGCCTATGCGCGAGGCCATGATCACAGCATTGATGTCTGCACGCCGCAGCCTCGTCCTTGCTGTGGGCGCCGGGCGTGGCGCTCTCCTGTCCCGTATCGGTGCACATCGTAAACCAGAGTCTTCGGAGCAGGACCAAAGCTTCGATCTTAGAGAAGCGGAAGAGGCCCGCGAACGCGCCGAGGCCGCGAGCGCGGCGAAGTCGCGCTTTCTCGCCACCATAAGCCATGAGATCCGCACGCCGCTCAACGGCGTTCTCGGCATGGCGGAGCTGTTGAGCGCGACCGATCTCGACCCGGAACAAAGGACTTATGTCGAAGCGATCCGGGCCTCAGGCGCGGGGCTCGCCGCGCTGATCGACGAGATTCTCGATTTCTCGAAAATCGAGGCCGGCAAGCTCGAGCTGACGAGAGCGCCCTTCGATCTCGTCGGCCTCGTCGAAGGCGTGGCGGAGCTTCTCGCCCCGCGCGCGCATGACAAGGGGCTCGACATCGCAAGCTCGATCACAGCCGACGTTCCATCGCGTCCCATTGGCGACGCGGCGCGGCTGCGCCAGGTCCTCATCAATCTCGCCGGCAATGCGGTGAAGTTCACCTCGCGGGGCGGCGTCGGCCTGCGCGTCAGCAAAGTTGCCGATCAGTTGAGATTCGCGGTGACCGATACCGGGCCCGGCATCGCCGAGGAAAGCCGCGGCGCCGTTTTTGACGAATTCGAACAAGCCGGCACCCCGTCGGGCGGCAGCGGACTCGGGCTCGCGATCTCGCGCAGGCTCGCCGAGCGCATGGGCGGAAGCCTGCGTCTTGAGGCGACCTCGCCGCAAGGATCGACCTTCGTCCTTGTCCTGCCCTTGCCGCCCGAAGCAGCGATTGAGCTCCCGCCGCCATTGATCCTTTTCGGACGCCGCATTCTCGTCGTCGCGAATTCGCCGTTCGAAGCGCCCTATCTCATCAAAAGGCTGAGGGAAGCGGGCGCAAACGTTTCCCGCGCCGAAAGCCTCGACCACGGGCTCGCCGTTCTCCGCGAGGCCTGCGCCGCGCATCGAGTACCGGACACAATCATTGTCGATTGCGCGCTCGGTCAGGACGCGGTGCGTCGTCTCGGTGAAGCGGCGCGCGCCGCCGGCGTCGGCCGAAGGCTGGTGCTCTTCTCGGCCTTCGAGCGGCGCGCCTTCGGGCAAAATTCTTTGCGGGATTTCGACGGCTGGCTGGTCAAGCCCCTGCGCGCGCGTTCTCTGCTTGCCCGTCTCGGGGCAGGCGAGGCGCATGTGGCCGCGCCCGCCGCACCCGCCGCCGCGCCGGCTGATCTGCGTGGGCTCGAAATCCTGCTCGCCGAAGACAATGACATCAACGCCCTCATCGTCACGCGCCATTTGGAAAAACGCGGCGCGCGCGTCCTTCGCGTCAAGGACGGCGACGCGGCGCTTGCCGAGGCTGAGGCGGCGATCGAAGGCAGGCGTACGCGCTTCAATGCACACATTCTCGACATCCGCATGCCGGGCCTCGACGGCCTCGAAGTGGCGCGGCGGATCCGTGCGGCGGAGATGGCAGCCGGCGCCGCGCCCTGCCGGCTGATCGCCGTCTCGGCCGATGCTTTCGAAGCGGCGGCGCAGGCCGCGCGCGCGGCCGGTATCGATGCGTTTTTGACGAAGCCCGTCGATTTCCTTCGCCTCGATCGCGCGCTGACCTGACTGCATTGCGGTTGATATTTCTTCTCTTTGCCGGCGCCATGTCTCGCATAAGCCTTGTTGACTGAACCGATGGTGTTGGTATTCTATCCAACATGAAGGCCGAGCTTCTGTTCGATGAACGGCACGTGCTTGATGCTCGGACCTTCGTCGAGATCGTCGTTTGGCATCTGCCGCGGCCCGCGCGGGTTCGACTCACCAGTTCAAGTATCGGTTGGCACTCGTGAGCGAAGGAGTCTGCGTGTTGCGCTATGACAATGAGGCCGGCAAGGGCGATCATCGGCATTTACGAGGTGCCGAGGAGCCATACAATTTCACCGATCCGGATTCGCTGCTCGCGGATTTCTGGCGAGAAGTCGATGCATGGAAGGAATGAGATGAAAACGGTTACACTGCAAGTCGCAAAGCTCGAAGAGGTGAAGCGGCGGGCCCAGGATGCCTTTCAAGGTAAAAAGCAGGGTTCACGTATCAGTTTCGCCACGCCGGAGCTTCTATTCAGGCTCCTGACGGCAAAGCGCTGGGAACTCATCCGGGCCCTGGCCGGCGCGGGGCCGCTGACCATCCGCGAGACGGCGCGCCCTGTGAAGCGTGACGTGAAGGCCGTACACGGCGACGTGCACGCGCTGCTGAATGCCGGTATCCTGCAGAAGACCGCGGATGGCCTCATTGTCTTCCCCTTCGATGCCATCCGGGTCGACGTGATGTTACGCGCAGCCTGACGCCGCTCTACCCGCTCATCTTCGCGAGCAACGCGTCGGAGATTTCGAAATTCGCATAGACGTTCTGCACGTCGTCATTGTCGTCGAGCGAGCCCATGAGGCGCAGGATCTTCTCGCCGGCCTCGTCGTCCACCGCGATCGTGGTCTGCGGCTTCCAGACGAACCCGACTTTCCGCGGCTCGCCGAATTTCGCTTCGAGCGCTTGCGTGACATCGCGCATCATCTCGAGCGTCGTGGTGATCTCGTGACCTTCTTCCGTTGAGACGACATCCTCGGCGCCGGCATCGATCGCGGCTTCCAGCATCGCGTCTTCGGAGGCGACTTTCGCATCGAACTCGATCATCCCGATATGATCGAACATGAACGACACCGCGCCGGTTTCGGCGAGCGAACCGCCGGCCTTGGTGAAATAGGAGCGCACTTCGCCGGCGGTCCGGTTGCGGTTGTCGGTCAAGGCCTCGATGATCACCGCGACGCCGCCCGGCGCATAGCCTTCGTAGCGCACCTCTTCGTAATTCTCGGCATCGGCGCCGGCGGCTTTTTTGATCGCCCGGTCGATATTGTCCCTCGGCATATTTTCCGCCCGCGCAGCGATGATCGCGGCGCGCAGCCTCGCGTTCATGCTGGGATCGGGCAGGCCGAGCTTGGCGGCGACGATGATCTCGCGCGCCAGCTTGGAGAAGAGCTTGGAGCGGATCGCGTCCTGCCTGCCCTTCTTGTGCATGATGTTCTTGAACTGACTATGTCCGGCCATTCCGTCCTCAGATCCTCGCTTTCGCCTCGACGCCTCGGCGCCGCCGCTCTCATAAGCCCGCCGATCGCGGAAATAAAGAAAGCACGCTCAGGCGGGGCGCCCGGCGGCGCGATGCTCGCGTTGCGCCGCGGTGAAGACTTCGCGGGCCGCGCCTGCATTGAGCGCCGCGATGCCGAGGCCCACGACGATATCGGGCCAGATGCTCGGCCAAAGGGCGGTCACCCCGCCGGCCGCGATGATCGCAAGATTGGCAAACGCGTCGTTGCGGGCCGAGAGAAAGGCCGCTCGCGTCAGACTGCCGGCACGGTCGCGTACGCGCGCGAGACATAGAGCCGAGGCGGTATTGATCAGGAGCGCACCCGAGCCCGTGAGCGAAAGCGGCAAAGGCGCCGGAGGCACAGGCGCCGTGAATTTGTGCACCAAGGTCAAGAGCATGGCGCCAGCCGGCAAAAGCAGCAGGCCTGCGAGCCCCATGCCGAGCCTGGCACGGGCGAGCGGCGAGAGCCGCAAAGCCGCGAGCACGAGCCCGTTCAGCGCCATATCCTCGAGAAAATCGACGCTGTCGGCAAAGAGCGACACCGAACCTATGGAGAGCGCGACCGCGAATTCGATGCCGAAATAGGCGAGGTTGAGGCCGACCACCAGCCATAAGGTCGAGACGAACCGGCGGTCGACGGGGAGCTTTTCGGCGCCCACGTCCTAGTCCCAGAAATCCGGGCGCGCGGAGCTGAGCCTTCCGCCGATCCGCACTGGCGCGATCCGCGCCGCAAGCCCGCTCGCGTCGGTCTCGACCGCGATGCCGCAGAGCGTGGCAACTCCGCCCGCTGGCTCGAGCCGCGCGCCCGGCACTTTCTGGATGAAGCGGCGGATCGGCTCCTCCTTCGCCATGCCGATGATCGAATCATAATCGCCGCTCATGCCGACGTCGGTGATGAAACCCGTCCCCTGCGGCAGGATCTGATGGTCGGCGGTCGGCACATGGGTATGGGTGCCGACGATGAGCGAGACGCGGCCGTCGACGAAATGCGCGAAGGCCTGTTTCTCGCTCGATGCCTCGGCATGGAAATCGACCACGATCGCATCGCAGGCTTCACCGAGCAGGCAGGCGCCGATCTCCCGCTCCCCCGCCGCGAAAGGATCGTCAATCGCGTCCATGAATGTGCGGCCCATGAGATTGATGACGAGAACGCGTTCGCCCTTCGCCGTCTCGATGAGACCGGCGCCAGCCCCCGGCGTGCCGCGCGGATAATTGAGCGGCCGGATCAGCCGCGGCTGATGGGCGATGAAGGTGAGCGCCTCGCGCTGGTCGAAGGCATGATTGCCGAGCGTGACGCAATCGGCGCCCGATGCAAGGAAATCGGCGAGGATCGCCTCCGTGATGCCGAATCCGCCGGCCGCATTCTCGCCGTTGACGATGACGCAATCGAGCCGCCATGCCTGCCGCAGTTTCGGCAATTCCTCGCCGAGCACGACGCGTCCGGAACGGCCGACGATGTCACCGATGAAGAGAAGCCGCATCCAAAGGTCCTCGCGCGTTCCCAGCATAGGGCGGGGATGCGGAAAGCGCCAAGCTTGGCCCGCGCCTAGATTCTTTTTGTCATCGCATGATCTTTTCGCAAAACCGGTTCCCACTTTTTCGGATCATGCTTTAGGTGCAGACGATCCACTCGCGGTCGGTCAGCACGTAATCGAGCTTCTGATCGTAAGCTTCGCTCGGAATGGCCGACAGCTCCTGAACCGCGTAGGCGACGCCGACGGCGGTGATGGGCTGCATCGCCCGTAGCTTGGCGAGCGTCCGGTCGTAAAAACCGGCGCCATAGCCGAGGCGATTGCCGGCCCGGTCAAAGCCCAAGAGCGGCACGAAGAGCAGATCGGGGAAGACTTCTGGTGCCGGCAAGGGCTCCATGATGCCCCATTTTGCCGCGCCGAGCGGTTCGCCCATCTTCCACAGCCGAAAGCAGAGCGGCGCCCAGCGGCCTTGCATCACCGGCAGCGCCGTCGCCACGCCCAGCATGGCGAGCTTTTCGAGCAGCGGAAAGGTCGAGGCTTCGTCTTTGATCGACCAATAGGCTGACGCGATTTTCGCGGCCGTCTCGGTGGCAAAGGCGGCACCGACATCGGCAAGGCGGCGCGCGAAGGCGGCGGCCGCGTCCCCCGCCACCACCAGCCCGCGCCGCGCCAAAACTTCGCGGCGCAAGGCGGCTTTGGTTGAGATGGCGTCCATAAACTCGGGGTTGGGGCGAGGGGCAAGCGCGGGGCCGCGATGGCCGTGGGATTCCGATCCCGGGAACCTACAGAGTAGGTGGGCGCCGTGTGGCCAAGCCCACGGGCAAGGCCAGGGACAGCTCCCTTCGAGATCGATAAGGCCCCGGGGAATACGCTCCGCACGCACCCCGCAGCTCCGCCCCGCCAATCTAGGGCCGCCCGGCGGGGATTACCAGAGGCATTGCGGGGCGGGCGCCCCGCTGACGCCAGGCCAGCGCATCCGCCAGGTTTTGAGGCCGACCTCTTGCCGTTCGAAGCCGGCTTTTTCATAGAAGCGCAGGGCGCACTTGCCTCGAAGTGCTCGGCGGCGCCCGCCTTCATGTTGCGATTTCCAGGGCCAGCCCTGTCCTCTAATAGACCCGGGATGATTGAGATCATGGCGCCTTCGGCCCAACAAGGCCCGCTCCCGGCAGTTCGCCGCCTCGTGCTCGCCGATTTCCGCTCCTATCCGGCGCTCGATCTTTGCCTCGATGCCGGCCCTATAGTACTCACCGGCGAGAACGGCGCCGGCAAGACCAATCTCATCGAGGCGATTTCGCTGCTCTCGCCGGGACGCGGGCTGCGCCGCGCCGAACTTGCCGAATGCGCCCGAATCGGCGGACCCGGCACTTTTGCCGTCTCCGTCGAAGTCGCAACCCGAGACGGTCTGATCCAACTCGGCACCGGCACTGAAGCGCAGCCTGATGGAACGTTGCTGCGCCGTTACCGGCTGAACCGCGAGCCCATCCCCTCCATCCGAGGCTTCGCCGATCACGTCCGCGTCGTCTGGCTGACGCCAGCCATGGACAGTCTATTCGCCGGCCCCGCTGGCGACAGACGGCGCTTTCTCGACCGTCTCGTGCTGGCGCTCGATGCCGAGCACGGCAGCCGCGTCAATGCGCTCGAACGCGCCTTGCGCAACCGTAACCGCCTGCTCGAAGATGGCCAGCAAGACCGCTGGCTCGACGCGGCGGAGCGGGAGATCGCCGAGCTCGGCGTCGCGGTTGCGGCGGCGCGCCAGCAGACGATAGCGCATCTCTCCCGCGTCATCACCGCGACAAAGGATGCCTCGCCCTTCCCTTTCGCCGAACTCATGCTGAAGGGCGAAATCGAGGAGCTGATCGGCAGCCGGCCGGCGCTCGAAGTCGAGGAGGTCTACCGGCGCCTGTTGCGGCAGAACCGTGCGCGCGATGCCGCCGCCAGCCGCACGCTCATCGGCCCGCATGCGAGCGATCTTCTCGTCCGCCACGGCGTGAAACAGGCAGACGCGGCGCGTTCCTCGACCGGCGAGCAGAAGGCGCTGCTCGTCGGGCTCGTCCTCGCGCATGCGCGCCTCGTCGCCGTCCTCTCCGGAATTGCGCCGTTCATTCTGCTCGACGAGATCGCCGCGCATCTCGACGCGGCGCGGCGCCAAGCTCTTTATGAACGATTGGCGGGGCTCCAAGCGCAGGTCTTTCTGACAGGCGCCGATCGCGCCGCCTTCGCCGGGCTCGAAGGCCGCGCGACGATCTTGAAGGTCGTGCCCGGCCAAGTCCTGCCGGCGTGATGCGCGGACGCGCCGTGCGGCGAAGCAATTCGCCGTCGGTGGGGGCGCGTTCCTTCTCCCCTTGCGGGAGAAGGTGCCCCGCGAAGCGGGGCGGATGAGGGGTCGCGCGAATCTCGCCAGTTTGCATCGCTATCACCAATCGAAAGTTTAGCGCGACCCCTCACCCGGTCGGCTCCGCCGACCACCCTCTCCCGCAAGGGGAGAAGGTTCGCGTACGCATTCTGGATTGCTTCGCTTCGCTCGCAATGACGACTGCATGCACCCAATATGAGTTTTGGGTCCAGGCGCCGCTCACCTCTGGCACGTGCCGCAAAAGAACGTGGCGCGGCCCGATTGTACGATGCGCTTCACGCGGCCGCCGCACCCCGGCCGCGTACAGGCTTCGCCCGCGCGGTCATAGACTCGGAACTTGTGCTGGAAATAACCGAGATCGCCGTTGGTCTGGCGATAGTCGCGCAGCGACGAGCCGCCCGCCGCGACCGCCTCTTCGAGAACCTCGCGGATGGCGCGCGCGAGGCGCTCGGCGCGCGGGCTCGGCGTGCCATTCTTGCGGGCGAGAGAGCCGGCGGGCCGGCGCGGCGACAGGCCCGCCCGGTGCAGAGCCTCACACACATAGATATTGCCCAGGCCGGCGATCAGGCGCTGATCGCTGAGCGCCGTTTTCAACGGTGCCGTCCTGCCCGCGAAGAGCCGCGCCAATTGAGCGCCATCGAATTCCGCGCCAAGCGGCTCGACGCCGACATTGCGGAACAGGGGATGTTTGCCGAGTTTGTCGCGGGCGATGATCTGCATGAAGCCGAAGCGGCGCGGGTCATTGTAGATGATGCTTTTGCCGTTGGAGAGATGAAAGGCGACATGGTCATGCGCGGGATCTTTCGAGCGCGCATGATGGAAGGCACCCGGCGTCTTCGCATCCGTCTCATCCTCGATACGGAACGAGCCCGACATGCCGAGATGCATGACGAGCACATCGGCACTATCGAGATCGGCGAGCAGATATTTCGCCCGCCGCTGCAAGCCTTCGACCCGCCGGCCTTTGAGCCGCGCGGCAAAATTCTTCGGAAACGGAAAGCGCAGATCCGGCCGCCTCTGATTGACGCGCGTAAAGCGCGCCCCGACCATCGCGGCGGCAAGGCCGCGGCGTACCGTTTCTACTTCCGGTAATTCGGGCATGCGTCTCTCAAACCATTAGAGTACCACGGCCTCCGGCGCCAAGCTTCGATCCAGAGCCAAATTGACGGCAGCGGCCCGGGCATGAGATGGGCCTGGACGTGCGGGCCGCCACCCCTCATAGCCATCGCGGGAGCCTCGCGCTATGTTCGGCCCCGGAGCAGCAGCATGGCCGGGCCATCATTCGGGGATCGCGTGGAAGACACACATTTCGGCTTTGCCTCCGTGCCTTTGCCCGAGAAGCAAGGCCGCGTCGATCAGGTCTTCCATAACGTGGCCGCGCGCTACGACCTGATGAACGATCTCATGTCCGGCGGTCTTCACCGGCTGTGGAAGGATCGGCTCGTCGCCATGCTGCACCCCTCGAAGACGAGGCCGTTCAGGCATATCGATGTCGCCGGCGGGACGGGCGATGTCGGCCTGCGCGTCGCCAAAGCAGGCGGCGCCGAAACGCAGGTCACGATTGTCGACATCAATCCCGACATGCTGGAGATCGGCCGCCGCCGCGCGGCGCAAAAAGGCTATAGGCTCGCCTTCGTCGAGGCGAATGCCGAGTCCCTGCCCTTCCCGAGCGGCGAGTTCGACGCCTATTCGATCGCGTTCGGCATCCGCAATGTGCCGCGCATCGAAGCGGCGCTCGCCGAGGCTTATCGCGTGCTCAGCCGCGGCGGGCGTTTTCTCTGCCTTGAATTTTCGCAGGTCGACCTGGCGGCCCTCGACCGGCTCTATCGCGCCTATTCGTTTCGCGCCATTCCGGCGCTCGGCCGCATTGTGACGGGCGACGCCGACGCCTATCGTTATCTCGTCGAATCGATCCGCCGCTTTCCTTCGGCGGAGACATTCCGCCAGTCGATCGAGACGGCAGGTTTTGCCCGCGCGTCCTTCACGAAACTGAGTGGCGGGATCGTCGCGATCCACTCGGGCTGGAAGCTTTAGGCGTGCGTTTCCCCTTCGGGCATATGCTGCGCATTGCGCGGGCCGGCTTCGTCCTCTCCCGCGCCGGCCTCTTCCGCGACATCGACGTGATGACGCTTCCGGTGACGGCGCGGGTGCCTTTCGGCATAGCGAAGCTCATTGCGAAGCGCGGCGGCGACCAGCTCGATCTTCTGCCGGCCGCGGTCAGCCGGCTTGGCCCCTCCTATGTGAAGCTCGGGCAATTCCTGGCGACGCGGCCGGATGTCGTCGGCCCGGGGGTCTCGCTTCGGCTCGAGCTTCTCCAGGACCACATGGCGCCGTTTTCGCGCGATTTGGCGGTCAAAGCGATCGAGGCCGCTTTCGGCCGGCCGATCGATAGAATCTTCGTAAGCTTCGGCGAACCCGTCGCCGCCGCCTCGATCGCGCAGGTCCATCGCGCCCGGGTCCGCGATGCGACGGGCGAGCGCGATGTCGCCGTCAAGGTTCTGCGCCCCGGCGTCGAACGGCGCTTCAGGCGCGATCTCTCCGACATGTATTTCGCGGCGCGGATCGCCGAGCGCTGGTTTCCGGAAACCAAACGGCTGAAGCCGGTCGAGGTCGTCGATACGCTCGCCCGCACGGTGAAGATCGAGATGGACTTCCGGCTCGAAGCCGCGGCGGCCTCGGAATTCGCCGAAACCACCGCCGCAGAGAGCGACTTCCGCGTGCCGGCTGTCGATTGGGACCGCACCGAGAAGGAAGTCCTGACGCTCGAATGGATCGACGCCGTTGCGCTGTCCGACACCGCCGCGCTCGCCGCGGCCGGGCTTGATCTGCGAGCCCTCAGCCGCACGATCATTCAGTCCTTCCTGCGGCACGCGGTGCGCGACGGGTTCTTTCATGCCGACATGCACCCGGGCAATCTGTTCGTCGACCCGCAAGGCCGGCTGATCGCGGTGGATTTCGGCATCATGGGGAGGCTCGGCATCAAGGAGCGGCGGTTCCTCGCCGAGATCATCTTCGGCTTCATCACTCGCGACTATCGGCGCGTCGCCGAGATCCATTTCGAGGCCGGCTATGTGCCGCGCCGGTACAAGGTCGAAGATTTCGCCCAGGCGATCCGCGCCATCGGCGAGCCGATCCACTCCCGCACCGCCGACCAGATATCCATGGCGCGCGTGCTGACGCTGCTGTTCGAGGTCACCGCGCTGTTCGACATGAAGACCCGCACCGAGCTGGTCCTGTTGCAGAAGACCATGGTCGTCGTCGAAGGCGTCGCCCGCAGCCTCGACCCCAAGCTCGACATGTGGTCCACCGCCGAGCCCGTGGTACGCGGCTGGATCGAAAGAAATCTCGGACCGGTCGGCAAGATCGAGGATGCCGGACGGGCGCTCGCCTCGCTCGGCCAGTTCGCCGCCAATCTTCCGGCCGCGCTTCTGCGGACCGAAAACATCGTGCTGCAACTCGAGCGCATGGCCGAAGACGGGTTCGAGCTCTCCGAGGCGACGATCGAAAAGATCGGCGAAGCCGAGGCGCGCGGCGCCAGGCTCGGCCATTTCGCACTTTGGCTCATCGTCGCTATAATGATCTTCTTCCTCTTGCGTTGAGCCGCAATCATGCCGATGCAGACGGAAGAATCGCCTTCGATCCCTCATCCAGCGGTCACCGGAGAACCAGGCGTGCTGCAAGGCAAACGCATTCTCCTCGTCATCGGCGGCGGCATCGCCGCCTACAAGGTTCTCGAACTCATTCGCCGGCTGCGCGAGCAGGGCGCAAGCCTCAACGCGGTCATGACCAAGGCGGCAAAGCAATTCGTCACGCCGCTGTCGGTCGCGAGCCTCTCAGGCAGCAAAGTCTTCGATGATCTGTTTTCACTGACTGACGAGACGGAGATGGGGCACATCCAACTCTCGCGCGATGCCGATCTTGTCGTTGTGGCACCGGCCACCGCTGATCTCATCGCCAAAATGGCGCAGGGGCTCGCCGACGATCTTGCTTCGACGCTGCTCATCGCCACCGACAAGAAGATCCTGGTGGCGCCGGCGATGAATCTGCGGATGTGGCTACATCCGGCGACCGAGCGAAACATCGCCCTGTTGCGCCAAGACGGCGTCACATTCGTCGGGCCGGAGGATGGCGACATGGCCTGCGGCGAATATGGGCCCGGCCGGATGAGCGAGCCTGCGGCGATATTGGCCGCCATCGCCGCAGCGCTGCAAACCGACACGACGATTCCGCTGCCGGCGGGAATGGGAGCGGATCGGCCGCTGGCCGGCCTGCGGGTCGTCGTCACATCCGGCCCGACGCGCGAGCCGATCGATCCGGTGCGCTATCTCGGCAATTATTCCTCCGGCAAGCAGGGACATGCGATCGCCGCGGCGGCGGCAAGGGCTGGCGCCGATGTCCTCCTCATCAGCGGGCCGGTCGCGTTGCAAGATCCGGCCGGCGTCAGGACGCAACACGTCACGACGGCCGCCGAAATGCTTGCCGCCGTCGAAGCGGCGTTGCCGACCGACATCTTCATCGCGGCGGCCGCGGTCTCCGACTGGCGAGTCGCCGACGTGGCGGCGCATAAGCTCAAAAAAGGGACCTCGGTGCCAGCCCTTCCTCTCGTCGAAAACCCGGATATTCTCGCGCGTGTTGCGCAACTGAGCCGCGCGCGTCCCCGGCTGGTCGTGGGCTTCGCGGCGGAGACCGAGAACGTGATCGACAACGCGCGCGCCAAATTGGCGCGCAAGGGCTGCGATGTGATCATCGCCAATGACGTGGGTTCCGACAGCGGCATGGGTGTCATGGGCCAGGACCAAAATCAGGTGACAATCGTCACGCGCACCGGCACAGAGAACTGGCCGCCCATGCGCAAGGAGGCAGTGGCGCTGAGGCTCGTCTCCTATATGGCGAAGCTGCTGGAGGGAGGCGGCGATGCGTGAGGAGGCCGCCTCGCTGGCCGTCACGATCCGCCAATTTCCGCATGGCGAAGGCTTGCCCGTTCCCGCCTATCAGAGCGCCGGGGCGGCCGGCGCCGATCTTTTCGCGGCGATTGCCCCGGACGCGAAAATATTTATCGAGCCCGGCGCCCGGCTTCTCGTGCCGACCGGCATTGGCATGCAATTGCCGGAGGGTTTCGAGGCGCAGATCAGGCCGCGTTCGGGCCTTGCCCTGCAATACGGCGTCACGGTCCTGAACGCGCCGGGAACCATCGATTGCGATTACCGCGGCGAAATCGGCGTGCTTCTCGTCAATTTCGGGAGCGAGCCGTTTGAAGTTGTCCGCGGCGCCCGCATCGCGCAGCTGGTCATTGCACCGGTGAAGCGCGCCGTCTTCGTGGCAGCCGCGACCCTTGAGGAGACCCAGCGCGCGGCGGGCGGCTATGGATCGACGGGAAGCTTCCGGGAGAAGAAGACATGATGCTTCTCTGCCGCCGCGGCATGCTGGCGCTCGCCGCGGTCGCCGACATCGCACTGCATGCGCGACCGCAGCCGGTCGCGGCGAAGACGCTGGCCGGCCGCCTCGATCTGCCGCCGCGGCATCTCGAAACCTTGCTGCAGGCGCTGGTTCGCGCCGACATCCTGAAGGGCATCCGCGGCCCACGTGGCGGCTATGAACTGGCGCGCGAGCGCCGCCGCATCAGCGCCGCCGAAGTCATCCGCGCCGTCATGAACGGCGAGGGCGAGTCGAAAACCGAAAGCCGCTTCGTCGACACCGTGATCGGCCCGCTCATCGAGCGCGCCGGCCAAGCTTTCCTCGGCGAGCTCGAACTTGTCACGATCGACGATATTTGCCGGCAGGCTGGCGAAAAGAAGATTTTTCTCGACGAGAGTGCGAAGCCAGATTTTACGATATGAGAATGTATATAAAACATTTTTGCTTTGGCAACATGTGAGATGTGATATCATGCCCCGCAACGCAGGTTTTTTCGGCCTTTTTCCAGGAACCACCTTGGAAAATCAGCGCCGGAAGCCAACGTTTGGGACTGCCCCCGGCATTGCGCGATACCGCGCTGCCGTGACGTCGTTTTGAGAGGTGGCACATGGCACTCCAACTTGGCGACATCGCCCCCGATTTCGAGGCGCAAACGACCGAAGGACCGATCAAATTCCATGATTTCATCGAGAATTCCTGGGTCGTTTTGTTCTCGCATCCGAAGAACTTCACGCCGATCTGCACGACCGAACTCGGTTATACAGCGAAGCTGAAACCGGAATTCGACAAGCGCGGCGTCAAAATCATCGGACTGAGCGTCGATCCGTTGACCGCCCATGAGAAATGGGCGCAGGACATCAAGGAGACGCAAGGCTACGGCCTCAACTTCCCGCTGATCGCCGATCCGGACCGCAAGATCGCCAATCTCTATGGGATGATCCACCCCAATGCGAACGATACACTGACCGTGCGCTCGGTCTTCGTGATCGGACCCGACAAAAAGATCAAGCTGACGCTGAATTATCCGGCGAGCACCGGGCGCAATTTCGATGAAATTCTCCGGGTCATCGATTCCCTTCAGCTCACGGCGAAACATCAGGTCGGAACGCCGGTCAATTGGCATGACGGCGAGGACGTGATCATCGTTCCCTCGGTCACCGACGAGGAAGCGAAGAAGAAGTACCCGGCCGGCTGGTCGGCGCCGCGGCCCTATCTGCGCATCATCCCGCAGCCGCGCCGATGAGCGCTGCCGGCGGGCACGCGCCGATGCGGCTGCGACCGGCCGGCGTGACCTGGCTTCGGCGGGCTGACGACTCCTCGCGCAATTTGCTATCATTTGCTCAACTAAGCCCGTCACGAGGAGGAAGGCGATGCCGCAAGCCGCAGTGAAGGAAGCCAGCAGTCCCGCGCACACCCATGTGCCGGGGCGCGGGCGCATCTACGACTCGATCACCGAGACGATCGGCGATACGCCTCTGGTGCGCCTCAACAAGATTGCCGCGGAAAAGGGCGTCAAGGCCAACCTTCTGGCCAAGCTCGAATTCTTCAACCCGATCGGCAGCGTGAAAGACCGTATCGGGGTCAGCATGATCGCCGCCATGGAAGCCGCCGGAAAGATTGCGCCCAGACGCTCGGTGCTGATCGAGCCGACCTCCGGCAATACCGGCATCGCGCTGGCCTTCGTCGCCGCGGCGCGCGGCTACAGATTGATCCTCGTGATGCCGGAATCGATGTCGATCGAACGGCGCAAGATGCTGGCGCTGCTTGGCGCCGAACTGGTTCTCACCCCCGCCCCGCAGGGCATGAAAGGCGCCATCGCCAAAGCGCAGGAACTCGCCAGTTCGATTCCCGGCGCGGCAATCCCGCAGCAATTCGACAACCCCGCCAATCCCGAGATCCATCGGCTGACCACGGCGGAAGAGATCTGGAACGATACGAATGGCGAAGTCGATGTCTTCGTCTCCGCAGTCGGCACCGGCGGCACGATCACCGGCGTCGCGCAGGTCTTGAAGCCGCGCCGGCCGAATCTGCGGATTGTCGCGGTCGAGCCCGAGGATTCCGCAGTCCTCTCCGGCGGACAGCCGGGCCCGCACAAGATCCAGGGAATCGGGGCTGGTTTCGTTCCCTCGATCCTCGACCGCAGCCTGATCGACGAGGTCGTCACGGTCGGCAATCAGACGGCCTTCGACACCGCCCGCCTTGTCGCCCGCGTGGAAGGAATCCCGGTCGGAATCTCCTCGGGCGCGGCGGT
>Ga0116223_10002470_pt1 | contig 17452 bp, 10 predicted proteins | sample Sb_taG_3_FD_90092 | JGI IMG/M metagenome (GOLD analysis project Ga0116223, IMG submission 90092) | Peat soil microbial communities from Weissenstadt, Germany - Sb_50d_a_PC metaG | ecosystem: Environmental > Terrestrial > Soil > Wetlands > Peat | place: Germany: Weissenstadt | collected 2010-09-21 | reverse complement strand
GGGCTGGGCATCAACGTCGGTTCATTGTCAATTTGCCAATTATCCACACCGTTTCGCGAGCGTGCCGCGCAAAGATGGGACAGGCCGCGCCGATCCTCCACGCGGCAGAGCAGCAGCGTTGAGCCGTCTGCTAGCTGGGTTGCACCCGCGTTAAAGACGCTGTTGATGGAGTAGGGCCAGTCCTTGCCGGTCAGGATCGGGTTGGCGGGATGGCGAAGAAGCAAAGGCTCGTAACGAATTGTTGTGACAACGCTCATAAGGATTTCACGGAAACTGACGAAACAACTTCAAAGCACATCTGCGGTGATCTCGTCTCTATTGCTGTCTGCGGTGAACACGTCATGGCTTGATTGTGGACCATCGACTTCTCCCTGCAAGCGCATTTCGACCTGCGCCATCAGAAAGGCCAGCGTCGATTCTGCTCCCTGATTTTCATTCACTCGCTCGGGGTGCAGACCGTCTCGACAACCACCCGTGCCGGGATCATACAAGGCAATCTGCAAATCGTTACCTCCCAGGAACCAGTTGAAGGCAGACCAGGCTTCCTTGCGCCAACGATCGTCTCCCGTTGTGCGATAGGCTTCGAGACAAGCAGAAACTGTGCCGCCTGCTTCAATCGGTTGTTGATCGAAGCGTGCCTGCTCGCCGCCCTTGCGGTAAAACCCCAGTGAACCGATGGGCACGAAGTGACTCTGCTCTGTGCAACGCTGTATTTCACAAAGCCAATCCAGAGCAGCGAGGCCGACGGACACCAACTCGTGATCGGCGCGGCGGCGGCCGGCGGCCAACACAGCTTGGGCCAAGCGGGCGTTTGAATAAGCCACCACGTCTTCAAACCAGTTCCACTCGGGCGACAGATTCGAGCGGTAAAGCTCGACCAGGCGAGTAGCCAGGACCGAACTTATTCCCAGAGCGTTCCTGTCGCCTGGAAAGGAATTGAGGTACTCTTCAATCCCCAACAATGCAAAGGCCCAGGCGCGCGGACTGGTAAAGGTAGTTACAGCGGGACTGGCGATCTCGAAAAGATGGCCAGCCGCACCTCTGAGAGCTTGATCCTTAGATCGCGCTAGAACAGTCCCAAGCGCCCACAGCGCGCGCCCATGACAATCCTCTGACCCCTGTTCTTCGCTCCACGTACGGGCATAGGTCAGGAGATTTCTGAACCTGCCGTTGAGCGGATTAAAAGCATGTCCCAGGAAAGCCAGATACCGCGGGGCAAGATTTTCTATGGCCAGCGGCTGCGCTTGTCCAAGCTGCTTGAGGAGGATGGTTAAAACGAGCGCGCGGGCATTGTCGTCGGTGGTGTACCCCTCGCAGCAGTTGGGAACCGCAAAAGTTGCGTGCTGAAGCAAACCGGTGTCGTCGGTCAACCGAAGCAAGTAGTCCAGCTTTAGCGGCGGCAGCCGGTCGAGGCACTTTGCAAGAGTTCTGTCCGTGAATGTCACGCGCGGCTCCCGCATACGGTCACTGCGAGCCTGTCCAAAACTTGCCATGTAGCCTTGGGCAACTCTCTTCCAGACCATTCCCCGCGCGTACTGGTAAGCGCGTATACGCATGGCGTGACGTATCGCAGGGGTATCCAGAAGCTCAATTGTCTTTCGCGCAATGGCATCGGGATCCTGAAAGGGGACCAGGGCGCCGCGGCGATCGTCCAGCAACTCGATCGCATGCCAATAGGGAGTCGAGATAATCGCCTTGCCGGCGCCTAACGCATAGGCCAGCGTCCCGGAAACGACCTGCTCCTCATGACGGTAAGGAGTGATGTAGATGTCCGCCGCCCCGATAAACTCGACCATCTCCTCAGGGCGGACGAAGCGGTTGTGGAAGATTACCCGCGACTCCACTCCCATTTCCTTCGCCAGGGCCTGCAGATGGGCTCGATAGTGATCCCCTTCACGTCGAAGAATGTGAGGGTGGGTCGCGCCGGCGACGATGTAGACCACATTCTTGTGTTTGGACAAGATGTTCGGCAGCGCCTGAATCACGTTTTCGATTCCCTTGTTCGGCGAGAGCAGGCCGAAGGTGAGCAATACCGCTTTTCCTTCTACGCGGAAGCGTTCCTTGTAGAAATTGGGATCCAGGAATGGCAAGTCGGGAACGCCGTGAGGAACGATGTCGATCTTGCTGCCAGGTACTCTGAATATTTCCTGCAGAAACTGTGAAGACAGCTCGCTCATCACTATCAGGCGGTCTGATAGTGTCGCGATCTCCTCCATGACCCGTCGTTGGTCAGGATTCGGTTCGCGAAGAACCGTGTGGAGAGTGGTGATGACCGGCATCTTGAGGCGCCGAAGCAGAGCCAAAATGTGGCTACCCGCCGGGCCGCCGAAAATTCCATACTCGTGCTGCAGGCATACCAAATCGAAATTGGTAAAGTTCAGGAATTCGGCAGCTTGCTCGTAGGATGACAAATCGTCCTGCGCGAGCGCGAGCCTTACCCGCGCTGGGTAGGCATACCCTGATTCCGTGTCGTTGACCGGTACAGCGACCAACTGTGCTGCACCACACTCAGCCGACAGCGCTTCGCACAGGTCGGTGGTAAACGTGGCAATTCCGCACTGGCGCGGAAGGTAGTTGCCCACGACAGCGATCCGGGTCGGAAGCCCCGCGCCCGATTGCAGCCAAGTTGGCGCAGCGGACCCAGGCACCATGGAGGGCCTTCTAACAAGTTCGAGGTTTCCGGTTGAGGATGCTGTTTTTGTGGACATCAAGTTCCTGCGTGGCTCGGAGCATGGAGAAAGCCGATTTCGCAAGAGAGTGCCGGCTCATAAGCGTCGCGTAATGAACCAGCAATGGCCAAATCACGCATATTGGAGCATCGTTGTCGACAGTTCTCTTGTTACTCAGTATCCGCTTGTTGCACAAAACCGACTGATCAAAATTGACCAGACTGCAATCTAAGAATGTTCTAGGGTGATGGCGTAATTCTTGGCCTTGTTGTATCCGGCATGAGGGCTGCTTCACTGGCGCAAGCCTGAGATAGCGGCTCTTTTCTTTTTGCGCGATTTTCCGATTTTGCCAGTCCCTTGAAGCTAGGCCGTCTGCCCTATTGCTACACGGGCTTCTGACGAGAACTCGGACACTCGAACGAGCAGCACCGGCCGCCGGAATCGGGGACATCACGTGATCACCGACGAAATGGGGAAGGCGTCGTAGGACTGGCGCTCAGTCGATTCGGCTAATTGTTAGCTGATTACAGCTTGGGCCATCTGGTGAAAGAAATGGCTCCTCAGGTAGGACTCGAACCTACAACCCTCCGGTTAACAGCCTCGTGGCGCTTCGCAAATTCAACAACTTTGCGGCGCAGATGACAACCCACGAGGACGCTCAAATACACGCGATGTACGCTTATGTGGCCCTTATTTGTCCCGCATTTTCCGCTTGTGAGTCCGGCAATTCAATTTCGACATTGAACGAGAAAGCGCTTATGGCATGAACCAGATTCTGTGCCGAAAACATTCCGCAGCTTTATTGGCAGCCGTATCTCGTTCTTTCGACAGTCCGTTGGCCTTTGCGTCGTGTTCCATGCCAAAAGGTAACGGTTTCAGCACAACTTCCGGGTTGTCGACAACATACCCGGAATCGTCGCATCCTTTCCAAGTGCTGCGCAGGCTATAATTACGCCCACGCATGGCTCTGACCTCTGGCACCAAACTCGGCCCTTATGAAATTCAATCACCGCTCGGCGCTGGCGGTATGGGAGAGGTGTACCGTGCCCTGGACACGCGTCTGGATCGCATCGTCGCCGTCAAAGTCCTTGTTTCTCATCTTTCTTCTTCGCCGGAACTAAAACAGCGCATGGAGCGCGAGGCGCGGGCTATTTCCTCGCTGAACCATCCGAACATCTGCCATCTCTATGACATCGGCTCGCAGGACGGCACCGATTACCTGGTGATGGAGTTCCTCGAAGGTGAGACTCTGGCCGAACGGCTTCGCAAAGGTGCGATGCCGCTGAATGAAATCTTCAAAGTCGGGATTGCTGTGGCCGAAGCGCTGGCGTTCGCGCACCGCAGCGGCATTGTGCACCGTGACCTGAAACCGGGAAACATCATGCTGACCCAGGGCGGCGCCAAGCTGATGGACTTTGGTCTCGCCAAGCCGCTGGGCGTTCAGACGACAGCTAACGGGTCGGGAGCAGCGCCTTCGTTCACCGCGGCGGCGACGTTCAGCGGGCCGAGTCCGCTAAGTCCACTAACCACGGCGGGCAGCATCATCGGCACCATCCAGTACATGGCGCCGGAGCAGGTCGAAGGAAAAGAAGCCGATGCCCGCTCCGACATCTTTGCTTTTGGCGCCGTGCTCTACGAAATGGCAACTGGGAAACGAGCCTTTGCTGGCAAGAGCCAGATTTCGGTGGCGTCGGCGATTTTGGAGAGTGCGCCGGAACCGATCTCCTCCATCCAGCCGTTGACTCCGCCAGCTTTCGAACACGTGGTGCTGCGGTCGCTGGCGAAGCATCCCGATGAGAGATGGCAAAACGCGGGCGACGTGCGTGGGGAGTTGCAATGGATCAGCGAGGGCGGATTGCGCTCGGTGCCAACGCAGCACCAGGCGCGGAGCAACCGTGGGCTGGTTATCGCTGCTACGTTGGCGGTGCTCTTTGCCGCGCTGGCAGGTTTCCAGTACTGGCGCATGCGAACGGTTACACCCACGAATCTTGAGTTCAACGTGTCTGCGCCTGAAAAGGCAACTCTGGACACCATGGGTTGGAACGGGGCACCCGCCATCTCTCCCGATGGAAATACGATTGCGTTTCTGGCGACGACGACCGAGGGCGTGAAGTCTTTGTGGGTACGGCCGCTCGATTCCACTGAGTCCCATCCTCTACCGCAGACGGAAAATGCAACGTATCCTTTCTGGTCTCCCGACAGCCGCTTTCTGGGTTTCTTCGCGGAAGGAAAACTCAAGAAGATCGCTGTGAACGGCGGAGGACCTATCGCCTTGTGCGATGCCGGTGATGGACGCGGTGGGTCCTGGTCAGAACGGGGATTCATCATTTTTGGATTGCGTGACGGCCCGCTGCAGAAGGTGCCTGTTGCGGGTGGCAGCCCTACAGCCATCACGCAATTGGATATCTCCAAATCGGAGTCCAGCCATCGTTTTCCTGCCCTACTGCCCGATGGCGATCATTATCTGTTTGTGGTCCAGGACGCTCATCCGCACTTGTCAAGCAGCTCGCTCAAGTCTGGACTCAGGCTGGCCGATTTCTCTGACATTGATTCCAGCGTTGCTTATAGCCAGGGGAACCTGTTCTTTGTGCGCGGGGCCACCCTGTTCGCACAACCCTTCGATCCCACGCGCCTTCAATTCGGCGGTGACCCGGTCACGCTCGCGGAAAAAGTGCAGTTCGATCCACAGTTCAATTTTGGCATTTTTTCAGTCTCTGGTAACGGCGAGCTGGTGTATCAGGGCGGGGCCAGTAGCTTAAGCACCCAACTGGTGTGGCTCGACCGAACTGGCAAGCAGATCGGGAGCGCGCCCGGATCTGGACGATACTGGAGCATCAGCCTGTCTCCAGCTGGCACGCAGTTGCTAGTGCAGATTGATGAAGCCAGCACTGACAGATCCGCGATCTGGCTCTTCGACCTGGTTGCAGGCACCCGGACTCGTCTCACCTTTAATGGTTGGCAAGGCTACCCGGTTTGGTCTCATAACGGTCGCAAGATAGCTTTCAGTGTGGGACAGAACGGTGCCGAGCTGCATATGCGCGACCTGGCGAGTGGCGCGGAGAGCACGTTGTTTTCACTGCCAGGTGGATCGGAAGCGGAAGGATGGTCACCCGACGACCGCTATATTCTCTTCGATCTTCGCAATCCAGGTGCCAACTGGGAGATCGGCGTCGCGGATACCACAGGGCAGCATAACCGATACCCCTTGATCCAGAACTCCGGCTATGCCCGCTGGGCTAGGCTCTCTCCAGATGGAAAATGGCTTGCCTATGTTGGGGTTGAGACGGGATACCCGGAGATCTATGTTGCACCGGTTGACTTCACTGGCGCCCAACCCAAAGCTGGCGCCAACAAGTCGCAGATCTCGACTGCTGGTGGGCTGTTGCCGGTCTGGTCGCGTGACGGCAAGGAACTGTTCTTTACTAACGTCTCCATGACCATTCTTTACGCAGCGCCGTTCGCAACAGCTGACGGAATTGTGCACGCTGGGGCTGCAAATAAATTGTTTGACCTCTCGTCGCACTCGTATGCCTTCTTCTATGACGTGAGCCCTGACGGCAAGAGGTTTTACGTTGCCGAGGCGCCGCCGGGTAGTGCGTCTCCTCTGACCGTGGTCACGAATTGGGAGGCGCGGATTAAGAAATAGCACGACCCGTGTGAAAACCCTGGTCTTCCGGCGCACGTGTGCGAAAAGGAAACCTTTACGGCACAATTCTCCGGAGCGGAAACGGTTCTGGCGGCAACGGGACGGTGTTCAAGATCGACCGGACCGGGAAGGAGACAGTACTGTGACAGCTTCCAACCAAGGCCAGACGGAAACTTCCCCGTCGCCGGCCTGACTCGCGACGCGTCGGGAAATCTTTATGGTACAACCACAGCTGGCGGACCAGGCTGCATCAACTTTACCTGTGGTACCGTTTTTAAGATAGACCCCAGCGGGAACGAGAGCGTGCTGTATGGTTTCGCCGGGGCTCACCTTGTTATTCGAGCCGACACTGAAAAAATCACAGCCGGGTCCGCATTTTTCCCCGGGAGCTGCAAAACGGCCCGGAGCTTCGAGTCTGCCCGCTATGCGTAGGCATTGATACCACAGTCCCTCGGCTGTGCCGGATTCGGGGGCGAACTGAGCCTTTGGCTCACCCGACTGGCGGGCTGCCGCAACCGCCACACCTGATCGGGCGCAAGGGAACCTGGGGGTTCTGCCCGGATCACGGGCTACCCGGAAATAATCCTAAGTTAAGGATTGCCGACCATACGCCGGAACCGCCAGAAGGGAGGACTCCCACGATGTCAGAGTGCCAAATCCCGCAGCCGTTTCGAGCCCGCTCGGCTCGCGACGATACGTGCGCCACTCTTCATGACAACCTCTACGCGCGAGGCGTCATACGGCTCGATCGATGTCACAAATTCGAGATTGATAAGGTGTGAGCGGTGGATTCTCAAGAAATTCGTCCCCCGCAGGCGTTCTTCGAGGTCAGTCAGGCGGCTGCCGACGAGGTATTGCCTCGCTGCAGTACAAATCGTCACGTAGTCATCAGCCCCTTGTGCGCGCTCAAGGCTTGCGAGAGGGATTGGGACGATGCGGTTGCTGTCGCGCACGAAGAGTCTTGAGAGCGGGCGGGTCTGTTCAAGCGATTCCGTTACGCGGGATAGTAAAGGAGTCGCCGAGTCATCTAACGACGCTTGTGCTCGACGCATGACGCGTTCCAGCCGGTCGCGTCCAAATGGCTTCAGCAGATAATCAAGAGCGCCAAGTTCAAAGGCGGTGACGGCGTATTGGTCATGAGCCGTCGTGAAGATCACCTTCGGCTCATAGTCAAGCCGCCTGAGTACTTCCAGGCCCGTCGCACCCGGCATCACGATGTCTAGGAACAGCAAGTCAGGACGTTGCCCGTTCGCTGCGACAATCGCCGTTTCGCCGTCGGGAGCCTCATGAATCGACCCCTCCCAGCCGAGGTCGAGCAAATATTGTCGCAGGGTGCGTCGAGCCAGCGGCTCATCGTCGGCGATTAGAACGGAACCTTTCATCGGTCTCCACCGACTGATTTTTGATCGCGTTCCGAGGTGGACGGAACCAGAAAACTTGCCTCAAAACCTTCCCGGCCGTCCTGAACCGTCAGTTCAGCGGAAGCTCCGTATGCGGCCCGCAGACGTTCCCGCAGGGAACGCAGTCCGAATTGGTGCGATTGGCCAGGATCAGCCGTGTCTCCAGGCCCGTCATCTCGAACACTGACGCTAAGTTTCCCCTTTGGGCAGGAACATCTGATCCAGATTGAGCCGCCTTGTGGGCGGATGGAGATCGCATGGTGCACAGCATTTTCGGCCAAGGTTTGGATCGAAAACGGCGGAACGTCGAAGTGGAAAGACTCCGGGTCAATTTGTAGGTCAACCTTGAGCCGGTCCTCATAGCGAAGTTGTTCGAAGGCGATGTACTGACGAGTGAACTCGTATTCCTCGCCAAATTCGACCAATTCACGGCCATCTTCCTTCAGCGCGTAGCGCAGCATGTCCCCCAGGCGCTCGATGGCGTTTTCCGCCATGGTTGGCTGGAACTTCACCAAAGCGGCCAGCGTGTGTAGAGCATTGAACAGGAAATGCGGATTCAAACGGGCCCGAATCGCATCCAGACGCGCGGCTGCAGCCAGCGCCTCGGCACGCGCGGCAAGCGTCTCCTTTTCGTGCAACCGACTCCGCGTCTGCACTGCATAGGAGACTCCCGCGAACAGGCCGTACAGCCAGAGGCCCATCAGAAGTTGCCAGCCAAGAACCGGGGATTTCCAGAAATCTCGCAAAGGGTTGGTGCCGCGGCGTAGTGCCTCCAGCCCATCGACTGAAATAATCCAGAGAATTGAGTACCCTGAGGCAAGGAAGACTTGAAAGAAGTAGAACTTCAAATCGAGCCGGAGGGGCCAAGGCCAGCGTTGGCAAATATGCCAGACAGCGATTCCCATCAGACTCGCGCTGCCCATCGAAATCATGCCTGTTACGAGTGCGGCACGCAATGGATAGTGCCCGTACAACATCGCCAAGAAAACCCAAATCGCGAAGAACGGCAGCCATGCCGCCAAGACAATCGCGTACCGCTTGATGGTCCTTCGCATGAATCCCTCCAAATTATCTTATCTTGTGCTGGTTTGCACCACTGTTGACCGACAATACTTGCTGGTTCGCCGAAAACGTCTGGCGCGGCTCTGCAACGGCGCTCTAGAGTTGGAAGTGACAATGGGAGAGCCGCTTGAGGAAAGGTCACGTGATCAGGCGGTTGTGGAGGTGAAAATGGCCGCCAGCCAACATTCGAACTCGAAATGTGCCTGGGATAGAGTGGCGTACGTAGTGATAGTCGCGGTGGCTTCCGCGACGATGGTGTTGGCTGCCCCCACGGTCAATGCAACGCATGAACACGTGGTCACGATCGTTACCCAAATACAACGAGCTGACTATGAAGGCGACCGCGCAGCCCTGAAGCGCCTTTACAGCGATCTCGCCCCCGTCCCGGAAGATAAGAGGCTGGCTTCGCGCGTGCTTTACTGGCGTGGTTTTGCGTTGTGGCGTCGCGCAGCCAACGGTTTCAACGACACCAGTGATACTAAAGAGATAGGAGAAGACTTGGAGCAGGCTGTAAACGAATTTAATGACGCCCTTGCGAAGGATCCCGGATTTGTGGATGCCGAGGCCGGGGCCGCGTCGTGCCTGAATAGTCTTATCTTCCTAAACCGGAAGGATCCTGCGCGGGTTCAGGAATTGGCAGCTAAGGCCGGTCCCTTGATCAAGCAGGCCGAAGCCGCGGCACCGGACAACCCTCGCTTGCTTTGGGTGCTTGGGTCAATTCGCTGGTATGTTCCCCCTGAGCGCGGAGGGGGCCAGGACAAAGCGCTTGCGGCCCAACAGAAAGGACTGGAAGCCATACGGGAACACAAAGAAAGCGCCAGCGATCCACTGGAGCCGATCTGGGGCGAACCCGAACTGCTGATGAGTCTGGCGTGGTCAAATTTGAACCGAGCCACGCCCGATTTAAAGGCTGCCGAACAGTACGCACAAGCTGCCCTCAAGCTCGTCCCGTACTGGCACTACGTTCGCGACGTCCTAATGCCGCAAATTCGCACCGCGCAAGCCAAGGCCCACTGATTTCCGGCGGAGTGATGAGTGATGAAGTGAAAGGGGGAAAACTTCCTTGCCCGCACGCATACGCCATTGCGTGGAATGTCGGCAATGCCTCACCCAGTATCTGATCGGCTTCAGCCCGTACAGCTTTAGATCTTCGTGTTTCGTGTTTGCCGATGAGCTCAGTGCCGCTGTCGCTGGCGGCCATCACGGCGGCAGGACCTGTGAGTCCTCGTTCTGGGCTCTTCATGCAATTCACCGGCTGTATACGCCTGTTCACCGAATGGTGGCAGCCCAGTGGCATGTTTTCGTTTAAGCTAAAGGCTCTCTATTCGCAAGTGCGGCATTATGAATTCCGAACAATCCATCTCTCCGTTTATTCGTGGTTGCGGCTTGGCTTTAGTCGCCGGCGGAGCCTTGACCATCTTAATTAACCTGACTTTTACGCCGCTACTCTTTCGTGCCAACATACCGCCTGCAATTGTGCCGACTACGCAGCTGTTTTTGTTGCGTCAGTCCACGTCGGCTCTGGCCGCCCTGCTCATCATCTTTGGATGCCTCGGCTTGGGTCTGCATCTTAGACAAAGGGCCGGACCCGGGGTCGGCAGCACCCTGGTGTTCCTGGCGGCGCTTATTGGGAGTTGTTTCGTATTAGCAGTCGAGTTTTGCGACGTGTTCGTACTGCGAACGGTGGCACAGACGAATCGGGAGACTTTCGTTGCGATCGACAAAAATCCGACCATGAATGTCGGAATGGCATCGGGAGTAGGCCTGTTTGCAGTAGGTTGGCTTTTCCTATCCGGCAACCTCTGGCGCCTAAAACTGCTTCCTCGCTGGGCCGCTCTTGCGACGTTTCTCGGCCTGATTCTGATTCCGGGCCTTCAGGCGCCATTTGGCGTGGTTGGAGCAATGCTCGGTAACGCAGTATTTGGCGCGGGGCTGGCAGGTCTCGGGTGGGCGCTACGCAAGGTCGATTGACCCACGCCCTACGTGATGCAATGCGCCACATCTAACCATGCGGTGCAGCCGACCGCTGGTCGGCGTACAACTTCAGTTTCCGATGATTAAACCGCGTTCATTCCAAATTAGGCCTAAAACCGTTTCGACATGCGGGACCGAACCCGATGATTTCCCCTAAAATCGAAGGACATTTGGAATACGGCCGTCGAAATACAGGATTCACTTTAAGGTATGCGGTGGACGGGGTCGTTTGGTTCGGCTGACAGCAATGAAAATTCTTGGAGCCGAGGCGGATGCAATGGTAGCCACCGATCCTGCCGTGAAAGCCTATGTGGTTTTGGCCCCCTTCCTTTTGCTCATAACCGAGTGGATGAATCAATAGATTAGAAGAGCAGTGTCGGGGAGGTTTTTGGCACAGTCGAGGAACGTCAGTTACGCCGACGGCCTAGGTCAATGAGTGAAATAGAGATTTATCAACAGTTGGCCTTTCAGTTATGCAAATTGACACGTATTGACAACTTTTGACGAAACAGGTCGACGAACTCACTGCGCCTCAAACGACACGCTGCTAAATACAAAACTGCCTTCGGTAGACTGCCCATAGATCTCGGCCCCAAAGAACAGGCCACGATCCTCCTGGAACTGATGATGTCCGCGATACCCGTCCGCTCTTTTTTGACCGTCGATCCACAGACTCGCACTTTGTGTCGCGTGGTCATATCGCAGTTCGTATGTGTGCGGATGTGCGACGTCCGCAATGCCCGCAAACTCGATCTTCTGGTCCCACTTCAGCGTAGGAGTGATCTGCCGAGTAAGGCCGACAAAAAAGCGGTTTCCCTCGCTGAAAAATTCCATATCGAATCGCGGCCCCTTACCCGCGAAATCGATGGCGACAAAGCCAGCGCCCGCCTCCAGCGCACAAACGCAGATAGTCTTCCAGTTGCGTGCCAGCGCGAGATCCTTCTCCGCGGCGTTGAGAGCGCGGTAGAAGTAATTCTGGTCGTTGCTCTTCATCCTCCAGCGATCCCACCCGTTGGTCTCGCGGTTGTACAGGACTTTTGGGTATTGTCCGTCAGGCCCATGTAACTGGAAGCCCTCATCGAGTGGATCGGTCGCGCCGTCTTTGCGAATCACCACGGATCGGATGGGCTGGAGACCGACTGTTGCCGTCCGCGCCCTGGCAGAGTGAATACCGGCAAAGCGAAACGCGACGACAAGCAGTACGAGAACCACCATTGCCGGCCAAATTACAAACCGTCGCTTCCACCATGACGCTGCTGGCATGGCGGTCACGGAATGGGCGAATGTCGCCGGCGGTTCTGACTCCGCGCTCGGAACCTCTCGCGCGACTTCCACGCGACCGACAGGAATCGTGATCCGGTAACCCTTCTTCGGAATCGTCTCAATGACCTGTTCGCCGAGAGCCTTGCGCAGAACCGAGATATTTCGAGCCAGGCTATTGTCGCCGACAAAGCTGTCGGGCCAGACACGGCGAATCAGTTCCTCTTTCTCGACCACCCGCCCCCCGGCTTCCACCAAGACGAGCAGGGTGTCGAACTCCTTGGGCGTTAGAGGCAAAAGATCGCCATTGCGGCTCAGGCGCCGCTCGTCCGGATCGAGACGATAGGGGGAAAAGATGAGAGTAACCCGGGTATCTGGCATGAGATGCCTATGAAAACCTGCGTTTCATCGTCCTTTAAGCCCAATTTCAGGAATCGGTAAAGACTTCGATTCGTGTCTATGGCTAAATACCCTGCGACAGAAGGCTGCGCCAACGGATGCGAGGCGGGAACGAAATCCCGTCTCAACGATCCTGAGCGGATGCCATTTTAGCCGCACCGATCTGCACGTACAACACGGAAAGCATTATCAAGGGGGAGGGGTTGCAATGTTCTGCACACGAGGAAGTTCCGCGGGCGTTTATAGGGCCATTCGAGTGGTGTCCGTAATCGGCGTCCTGACGATGTTTCTTGGTTTGGTCTCAGCTGCACAGACGCCGACGGCGCTGTACAACTTCAACGCGAATTCGGGTGATCCCGTCAGCTTTCAGAACACGGGAACACTGGCGCAAGGTCAGGACGGAAATATTTACACAACCAGCGAAAGCGGGGGAGGGACCTTTCCTCCTTACCCTGAGGGGGCGGTATTTAACATAACGCCGACCGGTTCCTCCCTCACCGAAATCGTGCCATTTACTTCTTTGGGGTCTGGAGGGGGCTGTTCGGACGGGTGTAACCCTTTCAGCGGCGTCGAACCGCTCCCGGATGGAAGTTTTCTTGTGGCGCCTCTAAGCGGTGGTCAGTATGGTTATGGTACGGTTCTTATCGTTGCTCCGAATGGCTCCGTAACTCAATTGTATAGCTTTACCGGCGGCAACGATGGAGGCCAGCCGTTTTCCGCTCCAATTCTCGGGGCGGATGGGAACTACTACGGTGTGACGACCTGTGGGGGCGCCACGCCTTGCGGGCAGGGTTGCGGAACGATCTATCAGCTTACGCCAGCGGGAACTCTAGGCTGGGTCTACCAGTTCAACGGCGGATCGGACGGCTGTTATGGATTTGCTCCACTCGTGGAGGGTAAGGACGGCAATTTCTACGGCAGCACCGGAAGAGGAACAGGAAGCATATTTAAAATCACGCCGGCTGGAGTGTTCACTTTCTTGAGCAACAGTCAGGGCGGCATTACGGCTCCGATGGTGCTGGGTAGCGACGGGAATTTTTACGGCACGGCTGTGGGCGGAGGAAACGGAGAAGGATCGATTTTCAAAATGACCCGAGCAGGGAAACTCACGGTGCTTCATAGCTTCAGCGCGGATGCATCGGAAGGAGGGAACCTCTATGCTGGACTGGTACAGGCGACGGATGGGTATTTTTATGGGGTTGCCACCGTCGGGGGGCAGAACGGCTATGGCACGATCTTCCGCGTCGGTGCCAAAGGCGGCAGCACGTTTTCGGTGCTCTACAATTTTGATGGAGCAAACGGCGTAATCGGTGGCGCAGTGAAGGTCAGCCTGCTGCAGCATACCAACGGCTCCTTTTACGGAATGTCGAATGCTGGCGGTACCTACGGCTCTGGCACTTTCTTCAAGTGGAACCCGAGCATACCTCTGAAGCCATTTGCCAGCCTGGTCACCACGTCGGGCCCGGTCGGAGCGACAATCGGCATCCTTGGCCAGGGATTCACGGGAACGAAGAAAGTGGCATTCAGCGGTATCGTGGCGTCGTTCACAGTGATCTCTGACACGTACCTGACAGCGACGGTACCGACAGGAGCGAAGTCTGGGTTTGTGACGGTCAAGACGCCAAGTGGAACACTGAAAAGTAGCAAGAAGTTCACAGTGACGCCGTAGGATCCGCTTCGTAGGTGTTGCAATCATGGCCCCCGGCGCCTCAAATTCCGAAATGCTACCGCTACTGCTTCGCACGAATCCGTGAATGAGGTTGTTCGTGTCGATGTAGTATCCGGTGATGGCACCGGATGTGTTGATGCTGAGCGGGAACGTGCCTTGGCCAGCGGATGTTTCCGCACCTGGAGCGTTGCCCGTGAGGATGACCCCGGATGTTTCACGCACGAAACCGTGATAGACGCCGTTCGAGTCGATGTAGTCTCCGGCGATCACTCCTAAAGAACTAATCGCGTTGGGCTGGTGCCCTGGCCGGTGCCAGTGCCTGCAATATGCAGAGTTTTTCACCGAAAGCGCGTCCTCAACGATCTGCGACCGCACTCTGACGGCGCAGCCGTTCATAGTTGGCGAAACCAGGCGATTGCACAAGTGTGCGCCGTATGTTCGCCTCTTCATCGCGGGCGCAAGGGCGGTTCAAAAATCTTCTGCGCATGCGACACGCAAACGATTGAATTTTCAATCCTGGTATCGCCGTTCGTATGCGGTTCAAAACCACATGGTTTTGAGTTCAGCGCTCAATGTCGCGAATACGCGCGCCGATGGGCGGACAATCTCGGCCTCCCCTCTCGGATTGAAAAACGATCCACTGCGAAAACGAGAGCACCTACAGTAGGTCCCTGTAGCGTTCCAACGCCACCCGAACAAGTTGGCTGCGAGTTCGCACTTCAGTCTTCGCAAACAGTTGTTGGAGTGTGTTCTTGACTCCGCTCTCCGAGATCGCGATGCGTGACGCGATCTCCTTGTTTGCCAGGCCCTGAACTACGAGCCGGAGCACTTCTAATTCCCGACTGTTGAGAGACGGGCGCTCCTTTTGGTCCGAAGTGGCGGAACCTGGACCCGCCAGGGCAGTCTGCTCCTCACTGACGTCGGCAATAATGGCGGCCACTTTCGGGCTCGCGCCTTCCCTATACGTGGAAAACCACACTTCCGCGAGAAAAGGTTCTCCGTTGCCGCGATGCCCCCGGCATTGCATCGATGCTCGGAATTGCGGTCCTTCTTCCGGCCGCAAGGCGTGGTGCAATTCGGGCAGAAATGCGGCGATGGGCTGCCCGATCAGATCGCCATTGCGCGGAGCCATGAGTTCCGCCGCGGCGTGGTTGGCCAGTTCAATGAAGCCTCGCTGATCAACCGTAACAATCGCTGCCGGACTAGTTTCCACGAGGACTCGCATCCGCTCCTGGGCCTCCATGCTCAATCGCCGGTTACGAAGAACTTCAGAGGTCAGCAGTCCGCATCCGCACAGCGCCAGCGCTTCGAACCCCAGCCTTATGTTGGCATCGGATGGATCGAGGTTGCTGAAACGTTCGCTCAACACGGCACAAGCCAGACCCAACAGGATGATGGCCCAGCGGGGCAGAAAGCCAGCGGCGAGCATGATCGGAAACAAATAGAGAAAACCGAGAGAGAAATAGGGCTTCGTCCACCAATCCAAAGCAGCGATGGCCAGCACGATCACACCGCTGACCAACAGAACAGCGGTCCGATTTCGCCGATCCCATATCCAGTCCAAGTGGGGCATGAAAGTTGGCAGGAGACTTTCGATTATGACATCCGGCTTCCGGTTTCCTAAGCCAATCAAACGATTATTCCGAAAGATTGTGGTTGTGAAATCAAATGATTGGCATGGTTTGGTTTAGGCGCTTCCCTGCCAGCCTTCCTGGGCACTACTTGCCTAATCGAACGATTGGATGAATCACTCGCGCCAGCGAGTCAAAATATTGCTGGTACGCGCCGTTTGAGTCCCTCCCGCTGACCCCACCCTTTCGAATATAAGAGCTTCAGGCCAGCCGCCGAAGACATGGGGAGATTTGTCGCCCATTACCTTGCAAAGGGTTAACGGCGAAGCTCAATCTCGGCCTGGAGAGGCAAGTGAACTTCGATGTAATCAATGGCTACGTGTTGGTTGCTATCGGTCTTTTCGCTGTCGTCTTCTATGTGTTGATTGTGTATACGGGTTGCGCCGAGTTCATCGCGCGGATGGCAAAGAACAGAGGCCAGCAGAAGCGCTCCAAGACGGGCAGTGCGGCTCGCAGATTGAGAAAAGCGAGGAGATCGAGCTCAGCCTGAATGAGTTTGTGGCATCGCACATTCTCCCCTTGAAAGATTGCTCACATTATTAGGCCGGCCCCAGGCGTCTCGCGGTCAATCATGCCTTTTGTCTGGGCACTGTGCTGCGCTATCGGCCTGACCGAGACAGTGCACGGGCAGCAGGTCTTGGCATGGGAACAGGTACGGGACCGCTTTGAAGCGAACAATCCGACCCTGCTGGCTGACCGGCTGAACATCGCTGAGTCGAAGGCGGAAGAGATCACTGCCTACCTTCGGCCCAACCCAACCTTCTCTGTGACCGTGGATGGAACTCAGATCGCTCCGAACAAAGGTGTCTGGGAGCCGTTTGCCGGTACCTTCGAATCCCCCGGCATCAGCCAGCTGTTCGAGCGCCGGCACAAGCGGGGATTGCGCCTGGAAAGCGCAAAAAAGGGCACGCTGATCGCCGAGTCCACTCACGCTGACTTAGAGCGGACTATGCTCTTTAATCTGCGAAACGCATTTGTCTCCGTGCTGCAAGCCAAAGCCGTGCTGCAACTCGCCAAAGACAACCTGGCCTACTACGACCACGTGCTCGAAATCAGCCGAAACCGGTTCAATGCCGGCGACATTGCGCAGATTGATCTAGACCGGCTGGAGCTGCAGCGCATGCAATACGAGTCCGACGTGCAAACCGCGGAAGTGAATTGGCGCACTGCGAAAATCCAACTGCTCACCTTGCTGAACGAACGCACTCCGATTGAACAATTCGACGTAACCGGAACCTACGATTTCAAGGACGAACTCGCGCCGCGCGATGAGTTCCGCAAGATAGCCATGGACACGCGGCCCGACTTGAAAGCAGCCATCGAAGCCGTAGACAAGGCCCAGACCGACCACAAGCTGGCGGTGGCGAATGGTTCAACCGATCCGACCCTCGCCGCGTGGTACACCCATAACGCTTCGACCAACAACCCGGACGGCATCAACACGCTGGGTGTCAGTATCAGCATCCCGCTGCGCATCTTCGATCGCAATCAAGGAGAGAAGCTGCGCACTCAGCTCGATATCACGCGCAACGAGAGGTTGCGCGACGCCACTGAGGCCCAGGTGCTCAGCGACGTGGACTCCGGTTATGCCACGCTGAACAGCACCTTGATTCTGCTGCGGCCATATAAGGCGAAATACCTGCAACAGTCGGTGCGGGTGCGCGACACCATTTTCTTTTCCTATCAGCACGGCGGCGCGTCGTTGTTGGATTTTCTGAATGCGGAGGCGGATTACCGCAGCG
>Ga0116223_10002465_pt1 | contig 17472 bp, 10 predicted proteins | sample Sb_taG_3_FD_90092 | JGI IMG/M metagenome (GOLD analysis project Ga0116223, IMG submission 90092) | Peat soil microbial communities from Weissenstadt, Germany - Sb_50d_a_PC metaG | ecosystem: Environmental > Terrestrial > Soil > Wetlands > Peat | place: Germany: Weissenstadt | collected 2010-09-21 | reverse complement strand
TCTGCGAACCCCCTTTTTCACCAGGCCGTAGTCCTGAGGTCAACTCCCAGGCCCCCGACTCCGCAAGGAGCCGGGGGCCTGTACTTTTTCCGCCGCTTGCGGCTTCGCAGGTCATGCCAAGCCGCAAGCGGCTTACCCCTGGCTGCGACCGATGGGGTAGTAGGTGAAGCCGTAGTTCGCGACCGTTTTCGGCTCGTAGAGGTTGCGGCCGTCGAAGATCACCTTCTCGCGCAGCAGTCGGCGCATGACCTCGAAGTCGGGGTTGCGGAACTCCTGCCACTCCGTCAGGATCACCAACCCGTCGGCCCCTTCCAGCGCCCCGTACGGCCGGTCGCAGTACGCCAACTTGTCGCCGTACAGCGCCCGCACGTTGCCCATCGCCTCCGGGTCGTGGACGCGCAGCCGCGCCCCGTCGCCGAGCAGGGCGTCGAGGAAGGCCAGCGCCGGCGCCTCGCGCACGTCGTCGGTGCGCGGCTTGAACGCCAGGCCCCAGACGGCGAGCGTCTTCTCCCCCAGGGCGTCGCCGTAGTGCTTGCGCACCTTGGCGACCAGGACGCGCTTCTGCGCCTCGTTGACGCGGTCCACCGCCTCCATCACGTGCAGCGGCAGGTCGAGGGCGCATGCCATATTAATAAGAGCGCGTACATCCTTTGGAAAGCAGGACCCACCGTATCCCGCTCCGGGAAAGAGGAATTGAAAGCCGATGCGGGCGTCGTGGCCGATGCCGCGGCGGACGTCGTTGATGTCGGCCCCCATGTGCTCGCACAGGTTGGCCATCTCGTTGATGAAACTGATCTTCGTGGCCAGCATCGCGTTGGCGACGTACTTGGTCATCTCGGCGCTCTCCGGCGACATGACCAAAAACGGGCGCTCGGTGCGCAGGAACGGGGCGTACAACTCGCGCAGCACCTCGGCGACCTCGGGCCGGCGCGCGCCGACGACAACACGGTCCGGCTTCATGAAGTCGTCCACCGCGGCGCCTTCCTTGAGGAACTCCGGGTTGCTGGCCACGTCGAGGCGCTGCGGCGTCTGCGCCGCCAGGCGCTCGGCGAGTTGGCGGTTGGTGCCGACCGGGACGGTGCTCTTGATGACGACGACCTTCGGGCCGGTGACGGCGGCGGCGAGGGCGTCGCCGACCGCCCAGACGTTGGACAGGTCGGCGCCGCCGTCCTTGCCCTGCGGGGTGCCGACGGCAATGAAGATGAGCTGCGCCGGGGCGACGGCGGCGGCGAGGTCGGTGGTGAAGCGCAGCCGGCCCTCGCGCACGTTGCGCTGCACCAGTTCCAGCAGGCCGGGCTCGTAGATGGGCAACTCGCCGTCGTCGAGCCGCGCGATCTTGGACGAATCCTTGTCGATGCCGACCACGTCGTTGCCACTCTCGGCGAGGCAGGTTGCCGTGACCAGGCCGACGTAGCCGGTGCCGATGACTGCGATTTTCACGAGGGATCCTCCGCGCCGTTTAGCGGCCGCCCTCGATTTATCGTTTCGCGAACCGATAAATCGTTCATCGTTTCGCGAAACGATAAATCGAGGGCGGCCGCTACACCGATTGTCGTCTCCAGTACTCCAACGTGTCGCGCAGCGTCTGCTCGAGGGAGAGCGCCGGCGCCCAGCCGGTCGCGCGGCGCAGCTTGCCGGCGTCGGCGCTGACCGCGGCCGCGTCGGCGGCGCGCACCAGGTCTTGTCGCAGCCGCACCTCGACGGTGACGCCCGACAGCGCCAGCAGGTGATCGACGACCTCCCGCATGGCGAAGGTCTGTCCCGTGCCGATGTTGTACGCCTCGCCGGCGCGGCCGCGCTCTATCAGGAGCACGTAGGCGCGCACCACGTCGCGCACGTCGGTCAGGTCGCGGCGCGGCGCCAGGTTGCCGGTCTCCAGCACGGGCGGGGCGTGGCCGAGGGTGATGGCCGCCACCTGCTTGCAGAAGTGGGCGACGGCAAACTCCGACGACTGCGCGGGGCCGATGTGGTTGAACGGCCGGGCGCGGACGATGTCGAGGCCGGGGGCGCGGGCGAATTGGTAGCTGACGAGGTCGGCCGCCGCCTTGCTGGCGGCATAGGGGCTCGTCGGTTGCAAGAGGCAGGTTTCGTCGAACCGCTGCCCCGGCGTGGCCGCGTCGCCGTAGACCAGGCCGCTGCCGACGAACAGGATGCGCGGCCGGCCGTCCCAGCGCAGCACGGCCTCGAACAGCGAGCGCGTCGCCCCGAGGTTGCCGGCCCAGGCGGCGTCGGGCTCCTGGAACGAGCGGGCCGTCTGGGCGTAGCCGGCGAGGTGGTAGATGCGCTCCGGCTGCACCTCGCGCAGCAGCTCTTCCAGGGCAACCCCATCGCCGACGTCGCAGGCGCGAAGCTCGGCCATGCCGGCGAGGTGCCGCCACTCGGGGGGCCAGGCTGGCCGCCGGCTGACGCCGACGACCGCCTCGCCGCGCGCCAGCAGCGCCTCGGCCAGGTGGCCGCCCGCGAAACCGGTGACGCCGGTGATGAGGTTACGCATGACACTTCAATGAAGAATGAAGAACGAAGAATAAGCAATGAGGAATTATCTCTCATTCTCCGTTCTCCGTTCTTCATTCTTCATTCTTCATTTCTTCAATCGTTGAAGGTCCGCCTCGACCATCATGCGGACGAGGCCGCGGAAGTCCACCTCCGGGACCCAGCCCAGGATGCGCTTCGCCTTCGTCGCGTCGCCCACCAGCAGATCGACCTCCGCCGGCCGTATCAGGGCCGGGTCCTGCACCACGTACTTCTGCCAGTCCAGGCCGGCGCAGCCGAACGCCTCCTCGGCCAGCTCGCGCACCGAGTGCGTCTGCCCCGTGGCGATGACGTAGTCGTCGGGCCGCTCCTGCTGCAACATCAGCCACATCGCCTTGACGTAGTCGCCGGCGAAGCCCCAGTCGCGCTTGGCCTCCAGGTTGCCCAGGCGCAGCTCCTTGGCCAACCCCAACTTGATGCGGGCGACGCCGTCGGTCACCTTACGGGTGACGAACTCCAGGCCGCGCCGCGGCGACTCGTGGTTGAAGAGGATGCCGGAGCAGGCGAACATGCCGTAGCTCTCGCGGTAGTTCACCGTCAAGTAGTGCCCGTACACCTTGGCCACCCCGTAAGGGCTGCGCGGGTACAAGGGGGTCGTCTCGCGCTGGGGCACCTCCTGCACCTTGCCGAACATCTCGCTCGACGATGCCTGGTAGAACTTGATCCCCCGCGGGTTGAGCAGGCGGATCGATTCCAGGACGCGCGTGACGCCCATGGCCGTGAACTCGCCGGTCAGCACCGGCTGCTTCCAGCTGGTCGGTACAAACGACATGGCGGCGAGGTTGTAAACCTCGTCGGGCTCCACCTCGCGGACCATGTCAATAATCGAGAGTTGGTCGAGCAGGTCGGCCTGGTGCAGGGTGACGCGGCCGACCAGATGGTTGATGCGGTCGAACGTCTCGGTGCTGGCGCGGCGCACCATGCCGTGGACCGCGTAGCCTTGCGCCAGCAGCAGGTCCGCCAGGTAACTGCCGTCCTGCCCCGTGATGCCCGTGATGATGGCTTTTTTCATGCCTTCGTCATTCGTCATTGGTCATTCGTCATTAGTCGCAGGCCGCCCGGCGAATGACTAATGACTAATGACTAATGACTAATGACTAATGACGAAGCGTCCGACCCGCAAGGTGAAAAGAGCGGTTGGGGCGGCGCAGCCAGAGCATGCGCAGCACCCAGAAGGCGCCGGCGGCGCTGAGGAGGTGCTTGATCGTGTGTCCGCTCACGACCTCCCCCAGCAGGCGGTACACCTCGCGGTCGTACCATTCGCACCCCTTGGCCGCTGCGTACCACGCCACCGCGATCACCAGGTCCCTGCCGCGAGTGTAGCGCGGGGGGAAGAGGATCAGCATCAGCGGGATGGCCGCCAGGGGATATCCCTGGACGAGATAGTACGGCCGCAGGTCGTCGGTGCGGGTCCAGTAGTAGACACTCGCGAGTCCCAGCGCCATGAGTGGGCCGAGCAGGGCCAGGCCGGCCCGCACGCCGACGCGCTCGCCGATGACGGCGGCGAACAGCGCCATGAAGGCCATCGCGATCGGCAGGCGGTCCCACACCAGGCGGGCGTCCGTGGGGTGGTGGTGATAGTAGCCCGAGCCGAAGGCGGTCAGGCCGATGCCGACGAAGAAGACGAAGTACGGGTAAGCTTCCGCCGGGTCGAGGAAGAGGTCGCGGCGGCGCACGACCAGCATGACGCCGAGGAGACCAATGAGCAGGAACGGGGCGTTGGAGAGGACGTTCAGGCCGTTCGCGACGCCGAGGAAGGTGTCGGAGTCGGCGAAGACGTGGTAGTTGGGGTCCTGATGCATCGGGTCCCAACCGAGGAAGAGCACGCCCGCGCTGACGACGGCCAACGCCGCCAACAGCGCCAGGCGCCGGCGGAGGGCGGAGGGGGACAGGGGGTGGGGGGAGATCTCGGGTCCCATGATGACCAGTGTCGCAGGAGAGATCGAGGCACGTCAAGCACTTTCCTCGCGCGGCCGATTGACCGACCTGGCCGACGTGTTGTTCCGCCAGGGAGTCGAGCCGTACGTGAACTCCAGCGATACCTTCGAGCCGCGGCGACAGCAGGCCTTCAAGACACCGCCGGCCCCGTCGCCGGACCTGGAGGGGCGAATTGCCGAGTGCGCTCCTCGGGGCGCTGCGGCGGGCTGGTGAAGTCGAGGTCAAGTCCCTGCTCCTTGGCGAAGCGGAAGTGATTGCCGAGTTGGTCGAGGACGACGCGGCGGGCCGCACTGACACACAGCGAGTTCTTCCGGAGAATGTCGCGCCGTCATTTCCTCTTTCCGAAGGGCGGGATGTCCGTGGGTAGCCCCACGCGCATGAACAATCGGGCAAATGCCTGCGACAGGTGCTCGCGATAAGGGGGCAGCAGGCGAAGCCGCTCGCCGGTTCCTGAGGCGAAGGCCCGCGCGAGGTCCACGTTCAGCGTGAAGAGCGCGTGGAAGTCGATGAGGGCGAAATCTCTCTCTCGACCGGGTAGGCGGCACTCGTTGAGAACGTGGAAGAAGGGGCGCCGCCCCTTGCGGACTTCTTCCCAGGCTTCGTCCTTCTTGAAGACGGGGTGCTGTAGCAGGTCGTTCTTGAGGTACAGCGGACAGAGCAGAACGTCCGCGGCCTCTGACTGCCCATCGGCCCGCACGGCCAGGTCGCAGGACTGTGTGAGGACGATGGCATCGACGCTTTCCCGCGCGAGCATCACGTCACCGCTTGCCCCTGCGGCCTCCGCCGGAATCACGAAGCGCGGGCAGCCGAACAGAAGGTCGCCCTGCTCCAGCGCAGCCCCGTACACGACACGATACCAGGGAAAAGCCGGAGCTTCGGCGGTCACGGCCTACTCCTCCGCCGCGATGCTGGGTCGGGGGGCACGCCTCCCGGCAGGAACGATATGCGCGACGACGGACCGCCTGGCTCGCGGTGGCATGCGGATGCGTCCGGTGTCTTCCAGGAGTTCGGCTTCCTCGGCGGCAACTGGCGTGGACCGGCCGTTGCTGGCGTTCTCTCCACCGGACAGCTTGCGCTCGTAGTCGGCGAGGGCTTGATCGAGGATCGCGGCCGCCGGACGGCCGGTCTGTTCGACCAGGTCAAGAAGCCGTTGATAAGACGCCTCGTTGATCGCGACCGTGCTTGCCGACATGATTGTCGTCCTCCTGTGCCACCGCGCGAAACGGGTTGCCCACGATCAGGCTCGGAACAGTCCGAATCCGGGCCATGACCTCCGCCTGTTATTCTACCCCCGTCGCGAGTCTCACGCATCGCGTCTTTTCGATTCCACGAATTCGCGGCGGAACTGCTTACGGCTTCGCCGCCGCGGCGGTCGTCTCCTCGGGGCGCTGTGGCGGGCTGGTGAAGTCGAGGTCGAGGCGCTGCTCCTTGGCGAAGCGGACGAACTCCCATACGTCGGCGAAGGGGCGCTTGTAGCGGTTGCCGAGGTGGTCGAGGACGACTCGCCGGGCCTCGGGGATGCAGGTCGGCATCTTGAGGAGTTCGACGAGCTGTTGCGTGGACAGGCGGCAGGGGAGCGGCTCGGCCGCGGGGATGAGAAGGGCGAGGGCGGTGAGCGGGTGGCCGGTGCCGGTTGGGAAGGCCACCGCGGAGGCGGCCGTTGCGGAACGAGAGGGGATTTCCGCGGGAGGAAGGGCGGACAACAGGGCGGACAAACCCTGTGCCATCTGCCCCAAGGCGACTGCGTCCTTGTTGTCCTTCATGGCCTGTGTGAGTGCGGCGGCCGCCTCTTTGGGTTCCAGGCGGGCGGCCACCGCCGACAGGCCCTCCGCCAGCGAAACCAAGGGGGATGCGTTCTTGTTGTCCTTCATGGCCTGTGTGAGTGCGGCAGCGGCCTGCGCAGCCTCCTGGGGCTCCAGGCGGGGGGCCACCGCCGACAGGCCCTGCACCAGCTGCACCAAGGCGACTGCGTTTTTGGTGTCGGTCACAGCTGCGATGCGTTGTCGTGCCGTCCCGACGGCCCCGGGGCCACTCAGCCCATCCCACGCCGATAAGGCCAGCGCCAGATCGTTCTTCTGTTCGGCCCCAAGGGCAGGGTCAGCCAATCGCGCCAGCAACACCTTCTCGACTTCGGCGCGGCGTTCTGCGTCCAGTCCCACCGCCGCAGGCAGCGCCAGCGCCGCCCGGCCGCGCAGCTGCCGGCTGGTCACCGGAGTGCGTGACGCTTCCTCCACGAAGCGGTAGGACAGCCGGCCAGGTCGAGTGGTGGCCAACTCCCACAACGCTTCCCACTCGTGATCGATCATCGGCGTGCCATAGCCCTGCAACGCCAGCGGACGAATCACGCTGCGGGCCAACGTCGTCTCCAGGCCATCGCGTGAGCGTTTCAGGTCCTCGGTGGCGAGTTTCAACGCCCCGTTCGACTTTTCGAGGTCCGTTTTTGCCGCGACGGCCTCCGCTTCCTTCGTGAGGGCCTTCTCCTCTGCGGCCTTGGCCCGGTCGCGCTCCTCGATCAAATCGAGGTTGGCCCTGGCCAGGTCGCGATTCTTGCCGTACACCATCGCGGCCGCCGAGCCAACCACGCCCACCACCGTCAGCCCTGCGAAAACACTCACGACGAGCAAGGCCGCGGCGGCGGGGCGGCGTTTCGCCCACTTCCGCGCGCGTTCGACAACCCCCGCCGGGCGGGCCGCGATGGGCTCGCCGTCCTGGAACCGACGCAACTCCTCCGCCAATGCCAGCGCGCTGGCGTAGCGTTTGGCCGGCTCCTTCTGGAGGCACTTCAGGCAAATCGTCTCCACGTCGGCCGGCACCTGCGGCTGCAACTGGCGCACCGGCACCGGCTCGTCCGCAACCACCTGGATCATGGTGTCCATCGCCGTCGGCCCCCGAAACGGCGGCCGGCCCGTCAGGCACTCATACAGGATCGCCCCAAGCGCGTAGACATCGACCAGCGGCCCCATCTGCGCCGACCGGCCGCCCGCCTGCTCCGGCGCCATGTACGACGGCGTCCCCATCACCGCACCGCTCGCCGTCTGGCCCGCCTCGCCCAGTTTCTTGGCCAGGCCGAAGTCGGTCACCTTCGGCGTGCCATCCTCGCCCAGCAGCACGTTGGCCGGCTTCAGGTCGCGGTGAATGACGCCCTTTTCGTGAGCGGCCTGCATCGCCCGCGCCAGCGTCTCGACCAGCGCCGCCGCTTCCTTCGGTGGCAGCGGGGTGCCGGCGAGTTTCTTTTCCAACGACCCGCCGGCGCAGAACTCCAGCGAAAAGAACGGCAGGCCGCCGTGCTCCCCCACCTCGTGGATCTGCACGATATTGGGATGCTGCAAGCGTGCGATGGCCTCGGCCTCGGTGCGGAACCGGGACAGGTCCGCCTCCCCGGCATGTCCTCCCGACAGGATCATCTTCAGCGCGACGAGGCGGCCGAGCTTCGCCTGCCGAGCCTTGTAGACGACGCCCATGCCGCCCCGGCCCAGTTCGCCCAGGATCTCGTAACCAGGAACAGATACCGTGGGAGATGACGTCGCTTGCGGGGGCGGCAGCGCGGCACCAGGCGGCAGCGTCCCAGCTTCGCTGCCCAGCGCCGGCGCAGGCGGAGCGGGCGGAGGCAGCGTTGCGGCCTCGGACGTTTCCCGACGGGGCGCCGGCAACGGGGCGCAGCTGGGGCTGGGCTCGGATGGGGCCGCCGCGGAGTCGTCCCGCGACGTCACCGCCCGGAGCGGCTGGAACGTGACGGTGGCCTGGCCGGCGAGAGACGGGGGCGCCTGCCCGGTCTCCGCCGCGGGTCGGGCAGCGGTCGTGAGGGTTTCGGGGGCCGCCTCCGGTTCCCGAGCCGGGGCGTGGTCGGTGGTCCGCAATGGGTCGTCGGCGTTCGGCGCTGGCATCGGTCACCGTCCTTCGAGCAGTTGGGGGGCGAGGGCGGCGCTGGCCCGCCGTGCGACCTCTCCGGTCATCCTGAGGTGTAGCGAGAGAAACAGCATTATCCCAGGGCGGGCTGCGAATTCCACTATATTTCCGCAAACCGACACCGCCTCCTGGCCGCGCTCTGTTGTGCGCGGCAGGTCCGGGAGCATCGGGAAGCGTTGACAACGCTGCTGACGGAACGCTTCCACCTGGTGCCCGAGATGCCGGCAGAAACGGTCTTCCTGATTACCGCCATGAGCAGCCTGGAAGAAGACTTCGCCCCGGCTTGTCGGCCAGGGGGAACCAGGGGGCGTATCATGACGGGAGGAGCAACGCGCGCGGACCTTTCATTTCCGATGTCAACCCCTTCGGCGATCTGGTCCGTCGCCCTGGCCCGGCACGAGTTCGACCATGACTGAGCAGCGCGCGGCGGCGCCCCGGCCGGGTACCGACCTGCCCGGTCGCCTGGAGGAACTGTGGGGCGCGGGACAGCGGCCGGACCTCGGCGACTTCCTCGCGGGCGCCGGCCCCGTCTCGGCCCACACCCTGCTGGAGGTGCTGCGCGTCGATCAGGAGGCGCGCTGGCGGGGGGGCGAGCGCCTCCGCGCCGAGGACTACCTGGCCGCCCACCCCGCCGTGGCCGACAACCCGGAGATGGCCCTCGAGCTGATCTTCGCCGAGTACCTGCTGCGCGAGGGGCTGGGCGACCCCGCCTCCGCCGACGAATTCGCGGCCCGCTTCCCCGCCCACGCCGTCCGCCTCCGCCGGCAGATCGAGCTGCACCGGCTGCTGGCCGAAGGCACGCGGACTGCCACCGCACACACGCCGACCGCCGAGGCGATGGCGCCAACCCGGGTGGCCGATTTCGGGGGACGGCCGGACGGCCATTCACCCGCTGTCCCCGGCTACGAACTGGTGCGCGAGCTGGGCCACGGCGGCATGGGCATCGTCTACGAGGCCCGCGACCTCCGCCGCCGCCGCAGCGTCGCTTTGAAAGTCATGCAGCGCACTCACCCGGAGGCGCTGTACCGCTTCAAGCGCGAGTTCCGTGCCTTGGCCGAGTTGAACCACCCCCACCTCGTATCCCTCTACGAGTTGGTCGCCGACCGGGAACTGTGGTTCTTCACGATGGAACTGCTCGACGGCGTCAACTTCTTCGCCCACGTCCGCGGCGCCGGATCGCCGCCGGGGTGTCTGCGGCCAGAGCAGGCGGCGCGGCTGCGCGAGGCCCTCGGCCAACTGGCCGAGGGCGTGGTGGCGCTGCACGTGGCCGGCAAGCTGCACCGCGACGTCAAGCCGTCCAACGTGCTGGTCACGCGGCAGGGGCGCGTGGTACTGCTCGACTTCGGCCTGGCCGCCGAGTTGGACCGCTCCGGCAAGTACCAGAGCGTTCACCCGGGGCTGCTCGGCACGGTCGATTACATGTCGCCGGAACAGGCCGCCTACCTTCCCGTCGGCCCGGCCAGCGACTGGTACGCCGTCGGGGTGATGCTCTACGAGGCGCTCACCGGCCGGACGCCGTTCGAGGGCGCGCCGCTGGACGTCCTGATCGCCAAGCAGCGGACCGACCCGCCCCCCCCGGCGACGCGCGCCTCGGGCGTCCCCGACGACCTCAGCGCCCTCTGCCTGGAGCTGCTGCAGCGCGACCCGGCAGCTCGGCCCTCCGGCGAGGAGGTGCTGCGGCGCCTGGGCGGCGGTACACCCGGCCCGAGAGCCTCGCCGTCGCCGGTCGTTGGGGAAGCGCCACTGGTTGGGCGGGAGCGGCACCTGGCGGCCCTGGCCGAGGCGTTCGCCGAGTCGCGGCGCGGGCAGGTGGTCGTGACGGCGGTCCACGGGCGCTCGGGGGCCGGCAAGAGCGCCCTGCTCCGCCGCTTCCTCGACGATCTGACGGAGCGCGGCGAGGCCGTGGTGCTGGCGGGGCGTTGCTACGAGCAGGAGTCGGTGCCGGACAAGGCGCTCGACAGCCTCATCGACGCCCTCAGCCGCCACCTGGAGGGCCTGTCACGGCTGGAGGCCGAGGCGCTGCTGCCGCGCGACATCCTGGCCCTGGCGCGAGCCTTCCCGGTGCTGCGCCGCATCGAGGCGGTGGCCGAGGCACCGCGCCGCCCCGGCGAGGCGCCCGACCCGCAGGAGGTGCGCCGCCGTGCCCTCGCCGCCCTCCGCGAACTGCTGGCCCGCATCGGGGACCGCCGGCCGCTGGTCCTCGCCATCGACGACCTGCAATGGGGCGACCTGGACAGTGCCGCCCTCCTGGCCGACCTGCTCGCGCCCCCCGACCCGCCGGCGCTGCTGCTGATCGGCTGTTACCGGCGCGAGGATGCGGAGGTCAGTCCCTCCATCGCGGCCTTCGCCGGCCTGGCGAAGGCGGCCCGCTGGTACGAGGTGGCCGTGGAGCCGCTGGGCCCGGACGAGCTGCGCGACCTGGTGCGGGCGCTGCTCGGGCCGGAAGCGGAACCGCACGCGGAGGCGATTGGCCGGCAGTCGGGCGGCTACCCGTTCTTCGTCCACGAGTTGGTGCGCTACCTCCAGGAGGGAAGTTCGCTCGGGGGAAGGGGGGCGGCGGACCTCACGCTGGGCAGCGTGCTGTGGGCCCGAATCGGTCGCTTGCCGGCGGAGGCCAGGCGGTTGCTGGAAATGGTCGCGGTCGCGGGCCGGCCGGTGTCCCTGGAAGACGCCTGCCGCGCGGCGGGGGTGGAGGATCAGGGGCAGCAGGCGCTGGCCTACCTGCGCTCGGCCCGCCTGCTGCGCGGCGCCGGCCCCACGGACCGCGGCGCCGTGGAGACCTATCACGACCGCGTGCGCGAGACGGTCACGGCGCGGCTCTCCGCGGAGCAGCGCCGCCAGGATCACCGGCGCCTGGCCGAGGTCCTCGAGGCGGGAGCCGGCGACCCGGAGGTGCTGGTGGGCCACTGGCTGGGGGCCGGCGAGCCGGCGCGCGCCGGCGGCCATGCCGCGCGGGCCGCGGGGCAGGCCGCCGAGGCCCTGGCCTTCGAGCGGGCCGCGCAACTGTACCGGTTGGCGCTGGAACTGCTCAATCCGGAGGGGGATGACGGGCGGCGGCTGCGCGCCCGCCTGGGAGACGCCCTGGCCGGGGCGGGGCGCGGTGCCGAAGCGGCCGAGCAGTACCTCGCGGCCGCCGCCGGCGCCGGCCCGGACGAGTCGCTGGAACTGCAGCGGCGGGCGGCCCTGCAGCTGCTGAGCAGCGGCCACGTCGATGCCGGCCTGTCGGCCCTGCGCGCGGTGCTGAAGTCGGTGGGTCTGCGCCTGTGTGCGACACCACGCACCGCGTTCTGGTCGCTGGTCTGGCAGCGCCTGCGCCTGCGCCTGCGCGGACTGGCGTTCCGCCCGCGCCCGGCGAGTGACGTGCCGCCGGCCGATCTGCGGGCGCTGGACGTCTGCCTGGCGGCGGCCACCGGCCTGAGCATGGTCGAGCCCATCCAGGGGGCCTACTTCCAGAGTCGCTCCTTGCTGTTGGCGCTGGAGGCAGGCGAGTTGGGCCGGCTCGTGTCGGCGCTGGCGATGGAGGCGGCGCACGAGTCGATCAGTGGCTCCTGGGGCCGGCGGCGCACCGACGCCTTGCTGACGGCCGCCGGGACCCTGGCCCGGCAGGACGGCCGGCCGTACCCGCGGGCACTGGCGGTGCTGGCCCGCGGCTTCGCCGCCGCCCTGGAAGGGGACTGGCCGACCGGCCGCGCCCTGTGCGATGAGGCCGAGGCCGCCTTGCGCCAGGCGGGCACCGGCACCGCCTGGGAACTGGGGACCGCCCAGCGTTTCGCCCTGTGGCCGCTCATGTTCATGGGCGAGGTGGCCGAGATCGCCCGCCGCCTGCCCGGCCTGATCAAGGAGGCGCAGGACCGCGACGACCTGTATGGCGAGACGAACCTGAGCCTGGTGATCCGCACCTTCATCCGCCTGGCGGCCGACGAGCCGGGGCGGGCGCGGGCCGAACTCGACGAGGTCATGCGCCGCTGGTCGCACGACGGCTTCCACGTGCAGCACATGAACCGCCTGCTCGACGAGGCCCAGATCGATCTCTACGAGGGGGACGGCGCCGGCGCCTGGCGCCGCCTCACCGAGCAGTGGCCGCTGCTGGAGCGGTCGCATTTGCTGCGGGTTCAGCAGGTGCGCATCTTTCTGTGGCACATCCGCGGGCGGGCGGCCCTGGCGGCCGCGGCGCAGGGTCAGGGACCGGCCTCGCTGCTGCGCGCCGCCGAGCGCGACGCGCGGGCCATGTGGCGCGAGGGGGTGCCGTGGGCGCAAGCGCTGGCGCAGCTGCTGTACGCCGGGGCGGCCGCCGCCCGCGGAGACCGACGGGCGGTCGAGTTGCTGCGGGACGCGGCCGGCCGGTGTGACGCGGCCGCGATGCGCCTCTTCGCCGCCGCCGCCCGCCGGCGATTGGGGATCTGCGTGGGGGGTGAGGAAGGCCGGGCGTTGATCGACGGCGCGGATGCCTGGATGACTGGGCAGCAAGTGGTTCGGCCGGAGCGCATGATGGCCCTGCTGGTACCGCTCGGCCCGTGAAACCCGGTTGGCCGCTTGCGGACAGGCCGGTCCGCCCTTGGATCGCCTCCCTTCCTTCGGTCGGACATCTCCGTTACGCTTGAGGTACGGGCATCGCGCGCCAATGATCCCCTGTTCGCCGGTCCTCCAATGACGCCTTCCTCGTCCTCCGACCCTTCCGATCTTTCATCGCACCTGTACCGCCCGGGGGGCCCCGCGGCGCCGGAGTGGTGGCCGCGCTTCGTGAGGCTCTACGCCCCGGTGGTGCGCCGCTGGGGCGAGAGGGCCGGCCTGCAACCGGACGACGCGGACGACCTGGTGCAGCAGGTGAGCCTCGCCGTGTGGCGCGGCATCGCCACCTTCCGCCGTGAGGACGGCAGTTTCACCGCCTGGGTTTACTCGATCACGCACAACCGGATCGCCGACTACTTCCGCCGCCAAGGACGACAGCCGCAGGCCGTCGCCGGGGTAGACGATGTGCCGGCCCCGACGGACGACTCATCGGGCTCCCTGCCACCCGCGGACGTTCTGTCACCGGTGCTGCGTCGGGCTCTGGACCTAGTGCGCCGAGAGTTCGAGGAGAAGACCTGGCAGGCGTTCTGGCTGGTCGTGGTCGAGGAGAAAGCGACGTCGGAGGCGGCGGAACAGCTCGGGCTGAGCAGGAATGCCGTTCGCGTTGCCAAGTGCAAGGTGCTCAAGCGGTTGCGCCAGGAAGTCGATCTCGGGGACGCGGGCACCATCAATTCCTGAAATGCTCCAACGTTTTTCTCATGGAGTGTGCGGGAGTCGGCAGCCAAGGATCGCACGGAAATGGATTGCATTGCGCGCGCACACACACATGCTGCCGAAGTACGCAGGGAGAGTTAGCGGCCTGGTTTCATTGTGGGGGTATTCGCTGAACAGCGGCGGGGGTCGGCGGTCAGGGTCTCGGGATCGGTGCGGGCCCGAGTTGTGTGCCACCGAGGACGAGTTGTGTGCCACCCCGTGGCACAGTAACAGCTCAATAACCCAGGGTAAGTGTTCGCTAACTTTCGGCTCGCGCGTTGAAAAATAAGGACTTACGGCGACCAACGCAGAGCTTCACCCCAGGGTTATTGAGTTGATACGTGGCACACAACTATCCCCTTGTTGGCCTTCGGCTTACGACGAAAAAATGAGTTCTGTGCCACGGGGCAGAAGGGTGTGGGGGGCGGTGGCACAGAACTCGCCGAGCGCGGCCCGCGCTGCCCAACCCGACCTCAGCACTGTTGCCTCCGCTGCAACCTTGCCGAGCGAGCAACGGCGGAACGACGGCATCGATCCCCAACCCGAGGAGGTTGCCATGCAGTGTCCCAATCGCGAACGCCTGGTCGCCTTCCTGGCGGGCCTGGCCACCGACGAGGAGAGCGCCCACATCGAAGGTTGCCCGGTCTGTCTGCAAGCGCTGGACGAGCTGCCCAATGATGACGTCTTCGAGGGCGCCGTGCGCAGCGCCGCCGCCGAGCCGCCATTCCCCGAGGGCTCCGACGACCTGGCGACCCGCATTGTTCCCCCTCACCCGGAGGCGACCATCGTGCCGAATGACCTGCCCGCCTTCGACCGCGTCGGCGAGTACGACTTGCTCTTTCCCATCGGCAGCGGCGGCATGGGCGAGGTCTTCGAGGCCCGCCAGCGCTCGACCGACCGGATTGTCGCCGTCAAGACGATCCGGCTCAGCCACTTCCTGGACCACGAGCACGAGGGGTTGCGACGGCGCTTTCGCCGTGAGCTGCGCATCGCCGCCCGGTTGGAGCATCCGAACATCGTCCGCGTCTACCACGCCGGCGAGGACGGCGACCGCCCCTTCCTGGTGATGGAGCGCCTGCACGGCGAGACGTTCAAGCAGGTCGTCGCCCGGCGCGGACCGCTGACGATCGCTGATGCCTGCGCGGTGGCCTGCCAGGTCGCCGAGGGGTTGGCCTTCGCCCACGCCCAGGACGTGATCCACCGCGACGTCAAGCCGGGCAACGTCTTCCTCACCCGCGCCGGCACCGTCAAGCTGCTCGACTGGGGCCTGGCGAAGCAGGGCGACACCGACGACCTGACTCGCCCCGACGAGGGGGCGGGCACCCCAGGCTACGCTCCCCCCGAACAGCGCGTCAGCATCGCCAGGGTCGATCGCCGGGCCGACGTCTACGCCCTGGGCGCGACGCTGTTCTTCGCGCTGACGGGGCAGGTGGCGGGCGGCACGGCCGACGTCCCGGACACCCTGCCGCCGGCACTGGCGGACCTCCTTCGCCGGATGCTGGCGAACGACCCCAACGGCCGGCCGCCGTCCGTCGTCGAGGTGGGACAGAGACTGGCCGACTTCGGCCGTGGTGCCGATCTTAAGGCGCTGGCCGGCAACGCCGACGCGCTGCTCGCCGCCCTGGCCGTCCGCTGGTGGGACGCGGCAGCCAACCGTGACCGCTTGCTCGACGATACCGGCGCCTTGCCGATGCCCAGCGGCACGCGCCTCCACGTCGAGGCGCGGCTGAACCGGCCGGCGTACCTGTACCTGCTGTGGATCGCCAGCGATGGCGTGTTGTACCCGCTGCACGGCTGGCTACCGGACTCCTGGAAGCCCGACCCGGCGGCGAAGGAGGCCGACCGCCTGCGCGTGCCGGAGTACGATCCAGTCCTCGGCTGGAAGGACATCCCACTGGAAGGGCCGGCCGGGACAGAGACGATTGTCCTGCTGGCGCGCACCGCCCCGCTGTCCGAGGACGTCAGCCGGCACTTCCCACCCGGCCTGCAAGACGTCCTCGGCCGCGCGCTGAAGCAGATGCCGCCCGACCCGCGGCGCGCCTACGAGTTCCTCGGGTCGCAGGAGGGCGCCGGCGGCTTGCGGGGACCGGGGAAGGCGCTGGCGAGTGCCGACCCGCTGTCACAGGTGCAAGCGCTGTTGCGCGACTGCCTGGGGCCGCACTTCGCCCTGATCCGCGCCCTGAGTTTCGCCAACCGCGGCCGTTGAGATGCGAGGAAGGAGCGACACCGTGAGCGACACCCAACCGACCGACGTGCATGCCCCCCACGTCCGCCAACTCGACGAGGCGGGCGACTGGCCCGCCCTGGTGCGCTACTGGATGGCGCACCAGCATGAGCCGGCCCTCGACGCGGCGATTGCCGTCTTGCGACGGCAGCAGGAGGCGGCGACCGAGCGCTGGCACGAGGTGGGCGAGTTCCTCACGCAGGTGCGGGAGGAGCCCCTCGACCCGAGCAGGGAGCCGTCCGAGGAGTTGATGGCCGCGCTGCCGCGTGAGGGACAGCTGACGCTGTACCTGCTGATCCTCTATCCGCGCATGGCCCTGTGCGAGATGGCCAGTCAGTACCCCGTGGAGCAGCAGGATGGCCTCTTCGACATGGGTTTGCAAGCCGCGGAACAGGCCGGACAGGTCGCCGAGGCGCTCCAGGATGAGGCCCTCGTCAGCTTCTTCAAGGTCACCGTTGCAAGAGGATTGCAGGAGCTGCGCCAACTGGAGGCGGCGCGGCGGACCTACGAGGAGGCGCTGGCCAGCTACCGCGAGTTGGCGCGGCAGCGGCCCGACGTCTACCGGCCCAACGTCGCCATGACCCTCAACAACCTGGGCATCGTGCAGCGCGACCTCAGCGATCTGGAGGCGGCGCGGCGGAGCTTCGCGGAGGCGCTGGCCATCCGCCGCGAGTTGGCGCGGCAGCGGCCCGACGTGTATCGGCCTTACGTGGCCGGAACCTTCAACAACCTGGGCAACGTGCAGCGCGACCTCAACGACCTGGAGGCAGCGCGGCGGAGCTTTGAGGAGGCTGCGCAATTCTACGAGGCCGATGCCGCGACCCGGCCTAGCGCCCGCCTCGTGGAGCGGCAGTGGACCTGGAACAACCTCGGCAGGCTCCATCTGCACGAGGCGCCCTCGCTTGGCTGGCCCGACCGGCACACGGCCCGCGATGCCTTCCGCAAGGCGCGCGAGTGCGCCGAGGCGTTTCGCCGGCGATTCCGCGATCCCGAGCAGCGGAAGCGCGTCCAGGGAGAGGCGCTGCACGTGTACGACAACCTCGTCGGCGTCAACGTGGACATCTGGCAGGTCTACGCCGAGCGCAACGCACTGTACGAAGCAGTCGAGGTCGCCGAGGCCAGCCGGGCGCGTAACCTCACTGACATGCTCGCCGACGAGGTCCTCGACCCGGCCGGCGCCCCGCCCGACCTGCGCGACGAGTTCCGTGTCCTGCGGCGCCGCCTGATGCAGGCGCGGCGCCGCCTCGACGACGAGGAGAACGCCAGCGGTGATACTGCTCTCCTTGGAGAGGAGACGCAGCTCACCGGCAGCGGCTTACGGCAAATACGCAGACCCGGCGGCTACATCGCCCCATCCCCCACGCCGGCGGCACCCCGACCCGCCTCCCGGCTCGATGACATCCGCCGCGAATTCGAGGAGTTGCAGCGGCAGCACGACGCCGCCCTGACTCGTCTTCGCACGGACTACGATCCCGAGTTCGACCCCGACGAGCCGGTAGCGCCCATCACCTTCGCCCAGGCCCGCGAACTGCTCCCCACCGACATGCCGACCGCCTTCGTGCAGTACAGCCTCACGCAACAGCGCGGCCTGGCCCTCGTCGTCACCCGCG
>Ga0116223_10002458_pt1 | contig 17499 bp, 14 predicted proteins | sample Sb_taG_3_FD_90092 | JGI IMG/M metagenome (GOLD analysis project Ga0116223, IMG submission 90092) | Peat soil microbial communities from Weissenstadt, Germany - Sb_50d_a_PC metaG | ecosystem: Environmental > Terrestrial > Soil > Wetlands > Peat | place: Germany: Weissenstadt | collected 2010-09-21 | reverse complement strand
GTGCCGTAGGCCTGGGGCGTCTGGCTGTCGTCGAAAAAGAATCGCGGGTCGCCCTCCAAGGTGTTCAACACCGCGTCGTGCGAGAAGATGAACGAAGTCCCGACGAACTGGCCTGACCAGTCTCCGCCGCGTTCGACCCGCCGGGTGTCGAGCAGGACGAGGTCCTGGCCCGGTTCGGGCGACGGATGGTCGCGATAGGTCGCGTGGAAGTAGGCGGCGTGGTTGGCCGGGTCGCGATACGGCGCGTAGCGCACGCTCCATGTGATACCCGCGATGGCCACATCCCCGGCGCCGCTCAACTCTATCCGGGCGGAGCGGAAGAATGGCATCGGAAAGTAGCAGCTCAGGCGGACGCGATCGCGGTCATACCGGACCACCATGGGGAAGGCTTTCACCAGGTATTCGCGGTTATCGCGGTTATACAGAATGCCCGCGCCGTAGAAGAGCGCGATGGGGGCGTCGACGGACGGATCCGGGCGGCCATCCCACGCGATGCGCAGGCGCGCGTGGGAGAATGCCAGAGCCTGCTCGCGCGGCACGGAGAATTCCAGCGCCCGAATGGTGGAGGGGCCATGCGTGTCCGACCATATGGGAACCGAGGCCGCGGCGGGAAGCGCGATCTGGCCGGACTGCTGGAGCACTCCGCTGCTTCCGGCGGGTGGCGCGAGATCGGTGCCGGCACGATCGATCAGATCGAGGACGTCCTTGGCTGGCGGCGTGCGGCCGTCCCAGGCGGCAATCGGGCTGGAGAGCTTCGTCCCGCGGACGTACTGGTGATAGATGTAGTATCCGGTTCCATAGAACGTGCGCGAGTATGCCATGCGGAACGACTTCTCGAATCCCAGCGGCACCCACATGAGGTCCGCGCCCTTGGTGCGCGCCCAGGTGAAGGTCAGCGGGCTGGGAAAAGCCGGCTCGGGCAGGAAAACGGAATCCGGCGCTGGATGATTGGGGTCCGCGGTGCTGGTTTCGCTCACGATGCGATCCGTACCGTCCACGTTGTAGTGCCACGGGCTGCCGTGCCAGTGATTGTAGCGGGCGAAGTAGAGCACGCCGGGGCCTTCCACGTCGAGCGTCACGTTGTAGTCATCGGCCAATTGATACAGGAAGTGGGAGGCGTCGGCCCTCTCGTTGCCGCCTTGCCGGTCGTAGGTGCTGCGCATGTAGGCGCGCACTCCGATGCGCTGATAGGCCCAGCGGTCCCACATGCGGTAGGCATCGAGACCCACGGGGATCACGGGCTGTGCCGCGCCGGCCGCGGCGGTGAGGAGTATCCAAGCGGCGATTCGCATCGCGAGCAGTGTAGCAGGCCGGAGCCCCGAATTCACTCCCGGCAGATGTAAGATGGATTAACGGATTGGTTGGGGGTTTCAAATACGGTTTGGGGAGGTTCTGCCTTGTCACATCTCACGCGAACGGCCGTCTGCATCGCGGCACTGGGTGCCGGATTGACGTGTTCCGCGGCCGCGCAGCCGGCAGCGGCCAAATTCACGGTGCCGATCACCTATTACAAGCTGCCCAACGGGTTGAAGGTGGCGCTTTCGCACGACAGCACGGCGCCCCTGGTGGTGGTGGGGGTCTACTACAACATCGGCTTTCGCATCGAGCCCCGCAACCGCACGGGGTTCGCGCACCTGTTCGAGCACCTCATGTTCGAAGGCTCGAAAAATCTTCCCAAGGGCGAGTTCGACAAACTGATCGAAGGCAACGGCGGCATTTCCAACGGCAGCACGCGCTTCGACTTCACCAACTATTTCGAAGTCGTGCCCGCTCACGTGCTCGAAACCATGCTGTGGGGCGAAGCCGACCGCATGAGGAACCTCACTGTCACGGAGGAAAGTCTGAAGAACCAGCAGGGTGTGGTCGGTAACGAGGTGAAGGTCAACGTCCTCAACCAGCCTTACGGAGGCTTCCCCTGGCTCGACATGCCGCAGTACGCCAACAAGAACTGGTTCAACGCGCATAACTTCTACGGCGATCTGAAGGACATCGAAGCGGCCACCCTGGCCGACGCCAAGAGCTTCTCCCAGACCTACTACGCTCCCAACAACGCGGCCCTGGCGCTGGTCGGCGATTTCGACGAGGCGCAGGCGAAGAAGTGGATCGAGAAATACTTCGCCGCGATACCGTCCTCGAAGCTGCCTCCCCAGCCCGATCTCAGCGAACCGCGGCAGGAGGCGGAACAGCGCGTTAGCAAGACCGACAAGCTGGCGAACAAGCCGGCCCTGGGAATCGCTTACCAGATGCCCCCGCGTCTCACTCCGGAACATTACGCCATGGTGCTGCTGGACCAGATGCTGATCCAAGGCGACGACAGCCTGCTGACGCAGGAGCTGGTGAAGAAGCGGGGCTACACCGATTCCGTGGATGGCGGCATCAACCTGCTGGGCAGCCAGTTCAATTACAACGGGCCCATGCTGTGGATCTTCAACCTGATTCACGATTCCAGCGTGAAGCCCGACCAGATACTGGCAGCGGCCGATCCGATCATCGAGGGACTGAGCGAGAAGCCGGTCACCAAGGCGCTGCTCGACCGCGCGCTGGTGAAGCTGCGATCGCAGTTCTACCAGTCGCTGACGCAGTTCGGCGGATTCGGAAGGGCCGATCTGATGGCCAGCTTCGCGCTCTTCGACGACAACCCGGCGCTGATCAACAGCCTGGAGGACAATCTGCGGAAGGTGACACCCGAGCTGGCGCTGAAGACCGCGAAGGAGTACTTGCGCCGCACGAACCGCACGGTGCTGGTGGTGGAAGCGGGCGGTGCGGCAAAGGCGCCGGCGTCCACGGGAGGTGCGAAATGAGACTGCTGGCTGCGGTGGGCATACTGGCGGCGTCGTGCTGTGCGCAGGATCGGGAAGCGCCGCCGCCTCTCGGCACTCCGAAGGCGTTCGCCCTGCCGGCCGGCGACACGTTCACCTTGAAGAACGGGATGAAGGTGACGCTGGCTCAATATGGCTCCGTGCCCCTGGTGAGCATAAGAGCGGACATTGCGTTCGGCAAGGCCAACGAGAGCGCGGACCAGGTCTGGCTCTCGACTGTGACCCTCAAGTTGATGCAGGAAGGCACCGAGACGATGAGCGCCGCGCAGGTGGCCAATGAGGCAGCGCGTATGGGCGGCCAACTACAAACTGGCCCCGGCACGGATCAATCGACTGTGAGCATCGACGTACTCGGGGAGTTTGCCGTTGACGCGGTCAAGCTCATCGCGGATGTGCTCCAGCATCCCAAGTTGCCGGAAAGCGAGCTCGAGCGCGTGCGTAACGATGCGCTGCGCCAGCTTGCGGTGCAGCTCGCCACTCCGCAGGCACAAGCCAGCCAGGCGTTCACCGCCCAGATGTTTCCCGGACATCCGTATGGCAGAATGTTTCCAACGGAGAGCCAGCTCAAGGCGTACGGAATCGGGGACATCCGGAAGCTCTATGCGGAAAACATCGGGGCGCAACGGACGCACCTGTACGTCGTGGGCCGCTTCGATCCTGCCGTAAGGAAGGCGATCGAAGCAGCATTTGAAGGCTGGCCTGCCGGCCCGGCGGTGAAACGCACGCCTCCCGCTCCCGTGGCTAAGGGACAGCTTGTGCTGCTCGACCGGCCCGATGCCGTGCAATCCACGATGCGCATTGGCCTCCCGATCAGCGTCAAGCCCGGCGATCCGGACTACCTCCCGATGCAGGTGACTAACACGCTTCTGGGCGGCTCCTTCACCTCGCGCATTACCAACAACATCCGCGAGCAGAAGGGTTACACGTATTCACCCTTCAGCCAGGTAACCAACCGTTACCGCACATCGTACTGGCAGGAGTCGGCCGATGTCACCACGAAAGTGACGGCGGATTCCATCCACGAAATCCTGTTCGAGATCGACCGGCTGCGCAAAGATCCTCCGGATGCGAAGGAACTGAAGGGCGTCCAGAATTACATGGGCGGCATTTTCGTTTTGCAGAACACGTCGAACCAGGGGATCATCGGGCAGCTCTCGTTTATCGATCTGCACGGGCTGAAGGACGATTTCCTGAAGACCTATGTGCAGAAGGTAAACGCCGTGACGCGGCAGGATGTGCAGCGCATCACGGAGACGTATCTGAATCCCGCCAGGATGACGTACGTGGTGGTGGGGGACAAGGGCAAAATCGAGGAGTCGCTGAAGCCTTACCCGCCGAAGTAGCGGCGGCCGGCCCGATTCTCAGACGCGGACGCCGCACATCTCGGCGAAACGGATCTCGGTGGCCTTCACCCGCCTGGCGACCAATTGCAGCGTGCGCTGCAGGATCTCGATGCCCAGATCCGGGTCCGTGCGGCACAGGGATTTGAGGGCCACCCCGTTCAGGCACAGAACCGTGGTCCGCTCTCGTGCCCGCACCTGAAAGAGCGTGTCCTGGTGATCCAGCAGAGCCGACCAGCCGAATGCCTTTCCCGGTCCCAGCGCCTCCACGCAGATCGCGTAGCGAGGGGCTCTCAATTCGATCGCCACACTGCCGGCGATCACCAGATAAAACGCCGCGGAGAGCTCACCCTCAAACAGGATAACCTGGTCCTCTTCGAACGTGACCTCGCTGGCCAACGACAAGAGGCGGGCAATGTGAGTCTCCGAGAGGCCTTGTACAAATCCATGATTGTGGAGAATCTGGTTCAGCGTCCGTGTCATTTGCCCCATCTGGCGGGTGAAACCCCGCAGTCCGCCTTTGCAAGCTGTTGAAAAACGCGGGTCGGGTGGTTGAAAGGCAATTCGAATGCCAATATGAAGATAAAGTCGTTGTAAGATAGATCGGACCTGTTATGATCCGTCGAATTCTGCCGCTCCTCCTTGCCGCAGCCTTCGCGGCATCGGCGCAAAAAGCCAGCGCGCAAAAATACGCTGGACCGGCACCGCCCAAACCGGACTTTCCCTATCTGAAGCATGCCAACAACCTGGTGCCCACCGAAGCCGTGGATGTCAAGGAGGAGAAGAAGAACGACGAAATCACCTACATCATGCCTGGCCTGACCTCTTCCGCAAAGACGCCGCTCGCGGCGCCGATCTTCCTGTTCCAGGCCGACAAAATTGCGCCCGACCGCCTGGGTCTCTACAAGCTCGAGTCCCGGAACGGGCGCCGCGAAATTGTGGCCACGCCCAAGAAGCCGATGCAACCGATTCGAATCGTGGTCAGCCACCTCACGGGAAACCTCTATAGAATTGAGGTGGACGACAGTCTCGAAGCCGGCGAGTACGCACTGAGTCCGGAAGGTTCCAACGTGGCATTCTGCTTTCAGGTGTTTTGAATTGGAGCGGTCAGCCGTCAGCATTCAGCGGTCAGCTTGCACCGCGTCGCCCGGGTGCCCTCATCGTCGCCGCGGGTTTAGCTGATCGCTGACTGCTGATCGCTGAAAGCTCTTTGCTACAATCCTCTGCATGTTCCGCAAGGTCTTGATTGCCAATCGCGGCGAGATCGCCGTGCGCGTGATGCGCACGCTGCGCGAGATGGGCATCGCGAGCGTGGCCGTCTATTCGGATGCCGACCGTACTTCGCTGCATGTGCGCATGGCGGATGAAGCCGAGCATGTCGGCCCTTCGCCATCCGCCGAAAGCTACCTGCGCATCGACCGCATTCTCGACGCCGCGAAGAAGCACGGGGCCGAGGCCATCCATCCGGGATATGGCTTCCTCAGCGAGAATGCGGATTTCGCCGCCGCCTGCGAGGATGCGGGCCTGGTCTTCATCGGCCCGTCCGCGAATTCCATCCGCATGATGGGCTCCAAGACGGCGGCGCGCCGCACCGCCATCGCCGCCGGCGCGCCGGTAGTGCCCGGCACGGAGCACGCTGCCACGTTCGATGAGGTCCGCGAGTTCGCGCGCCGCGAAGGGTACCCCGTTCTGCTGAAGGCCGTGGCGGGCGGAGGCGGCAAGGGCATGCGCCGCGTAGACCGCGAATCGGAGCTTGAATCCGCACTGCGGAACGCCGCCAGCGAGGCCGAGCGCGCCTTTCGCGATCCCGGAATTTACGTCGAAAAGTTAGTCGAGCGCTCGCGTCATATCGAAATCCAGTTGCTGGGCGACCGTCACGGCGCCATGGTCCACCTGGGCGAGCGCGAATGCTCCATTCAGCGACGCCACCAGAAAGTGATCGAAGAGTGCCCTTCGCCGCTGGTCGCGCTGCACCCCGAAATGCGCCACGCGATGGGAGAAGCCGCCATCCGCGCGGCCCGTGCCGCAGGCTACTACAATGCCGGAACGGTGGAATTCCTGGTGGACCAGGACCGCCGCTATTACTTCCTTGAAATGAATACCCGGCTGCAAGTGGAACACCCCGTCACCGAGCTGGTCACGGGCCTGGACCTGGTAAAGCTGCAAGTGGAAATCGCCGCCGGTGCGCGCCTGCCGTTTGGCCAGGAGGAAATCGCCTGGCGCGGCTCGGCCATCGAATGCCGCATCTATGCGGAAGACCCGTACAACGATTTTCTTCCTTACCCCGGTAAGCTGACGCGTCTCACGCGTCCACTGGGACCGGGCATCCGGCTGGACGGCTGCGTCTACGACGGCTGGACGGTCCCCATGGAGTACGACCCGCTGCTCGCGAAACTGGCCGTCTGGGCAGCCACCCGAGGAGACGCCATCGACCGCATGCTGCGGGCGCTCCGCGAGTACGATGTGGGCGGCATTCGCACGAATATCGGATTCTTCCGCCAGATCCTGCAAGATGCGGAGTTCCGCGCGGGACATCTGCATACCGGCTTCATCGACGAATTCTTCGAACGGCACCACGCCCCTCACCCGCCGCCCGATCTTGCTGCCGTGGCCGCACTGGCCGCGGCGCTCGACACCATGGCACGCGCCGGAGCCGCAACTCAGACTGGCGCCCGATCGTCCTCCAGCGCCTGGCTCGAAGCCGGACGCAGGAGCCTGCTCCGATGAAGCTATCGCTCATTACCAACGGAGCCGAGCGAAGCATCGAAATCCTGGCGCCCGCACCGGCGTGCCGCTTCCGCCTGGCGGATGAGCCCGAGCGGAGTGCGAACGTGGAGGTTGCCGAGCCTGGAGTCTACTCCATCCTGATGGATGGCCGCAGCTACGATGCGCGCGTCGAACAGCGGCCAGACGGACTGGTGGTGGTCATCGACGGCTACCGCTTCGAGATCGAGGTCCACGATCCGCGCCGCTGGTCGCGGAAGTCGGGCGGCTCCGGCGCGGAAGGGGTTCAGAGCATCGCCGCGCCCATGCCGGGCAAAGTGGTGCGAGTCCTCGTCGCGCCCGGCGATACGGTCGAAGCCGGCCAGGGACTCGTCGTGGTGGAGGCCATGAAGATGCAGAACGAAATGAAGGCATCCCGCGCCGGCCGCGTGCTGGCAGTGGCGGTGAAGGAAGGCGCTACGGTAACTGCCGGCGAAGTGCTGGCGACCATCGGGTAGGCCGCTCAGGCCGGGTTACTTGGTATGAAGTTGCGCAATTACCTGGTACGGCCGGAAAGCGTCGGGGTGTTTCCGCTCACTTCTTGGCCGGTGCCGGCGGCGGCGACTGCGGCGGCTGCTGTTTTCGCACCTGCTCGAAATACTGCTCGACGTAGCTCTCGAGCGCCACCGGGACTTCGTCGCGCCGGATTTCCGCGCCTCCCTGAACGTGCTCGGTAACGCGCTGGGCGTAAGGCGTGTGCAATTGCTGGCTGGTCTGCTGCACCTCGACCGTGGATTCGCCGCTGATGGTGGCCGAGCGTTTGCCGAAGATCTCGCTGATCTTGCCCATCGCGGCCAGGTCCTGGGCCTGCTTGATGTTCTTGTCGCCGTCCTGGCTGCCGATTCCGCTGCCCGGCTGCTTGCTCGGCTGTTGCGCGTCGCTCTTGCCGGTTCCCTTGCCTTGCGGGTCCTGCGCGTTCTGGGCCTGCTCTCCCGCCTGGCCTTCCTGGGCATCGCCCTGCTGCCCGTTCTGCGGTTGCCCTTCCTTGCTCGACTGCTGCTTGCCGCCGTTCTGCTGGCCCTTGCCCTGGCTGTTCTTCGGGTCCTGAGAGGATTGCTGCTGGGCGCCCGACTGGCCCTGCTGCGGCTTCACGCGCGAGAGCAGGTTCTGGGCGAAATCCTTGACCTTGCTCATCAGGCTCGAGTTCTCGCCCGAGTTGTTGGAGTCTTGCTTGGCCGCCGAGTCCTGTTTCTGGTCGGATTTGCCGTCGCTCGATTTGGTGGTCGGCGAGTCGTCGCCTTCATCCCCCGACCGGTCGTCCCCTTGGGCGTCCTTCTGGTCGGCGTCGGCCTTGTCGCCCTCATCCGTTTCCTTCTTGGAATCGGCGTTGGAGGCTTTCTGCTCCCCCGAGGGCTTCTGCGAATCGCCTGGTTCTTCGGCATTCGCCGAATCCGCGTCTTGCTGGTCGCCCTGCTTTTGGTCCGGCTCCTCGACGGAGGACCCCGTGTCATCCGGCTGCGTCTGGGGCTCCGGCTGGCGCATCCGGCGCTGGTTCTTGGCCTGCTGCGCCGGCTCATCGGCGCCGAAGGTCTGTTGCAGCATGCTGGCCAACGGCTGCTTGAGGTCCAGGCGCCGGCTAAGCCCATAGCGGAGTGCGAACAGACTCGAAGCCACCAGAAACAGCGCGGCCATCAGGTAGACGGTGCGCGGCATGGCGTACGGTACCGCCTGTCGCACGTCGACGGACTCCGCAAGGTGATCGGCCCGCTCGCTTTGCACCCGGCAAACATCCGGCGAGCCGTGCGAAGCGGCTTCCGGCTGGCTGAAGTACAGGGCCGTCGAAAGCGTGTCCGCAAGCTGCACGCGGTGGTCCACGATCTGTGCCACGCCGTACGGAGAGGGCAGACGTTTACGAGCCCGGAACACCCCGATGGCGGCCGCGGCCAGAGGAAGCAGCAGGGTCCACTGCCAGCGCAGCACCTGCGTGCCGGCGAGCAACAACAGGATGAAAGCCAGCAGCGCGGCGCTTGCCGCATTCGCCCCCTGGGACAACAGTTCGTTGTACAAAAGGCGTCGCCTTGCCCGGCGGACCAGCGTTAACACAGTCCTCCCTCGTCCGGTCCCGCACATTCCATTGGGGCGCTCGGATGTCCCCAACCCGGATTTATATTTAATACTATCATTTTTGACAATCCGCGGTCCCCCATGCCAACACGCAGTTCGCGCCAGCAAGTCGTTCTCCAATTCGGCCGGTCTCGGCGTAAAATAAGTATGTCCCCCCTCGGAAGGACTCGGAAGGAACCCATCTTTGAATCGACCAGTGAAAGTGCTCATCGTAGACGACGAAGCCAGCCAGCGGAGTGGCTTGGCGGCCATGATTTCGGCTTGGGGCATGATTCCCGAGACCGCCGGTGAGGGTAATGAAGCGCTCGCCAAGTTGTCCGGATTCCCCGCCGACGTCATCATCACCGATCTCAACATGCCGGGCCTGGACGGTTTCGGGTTCATGCGGCGCTTGCAGGAATCCGGCGAAATGCCGCCCACGATCGTCCTCACGGCTTATGGAAACATCGAAACCGCGGTCAAGACCGTACACGAGTTGGGCGCCTACTGGTTCCTCGAGAAACCGATTCAACCCGGCACGCTGGAAGTTTTGATCCGCAGGGCTGGAAGCCACGCGGGCCTGCGCGCGGAGAAGAGCAACCTGGAGCGCCAGCTCAGTTACAAAGGGTCGCTGGGCGAGTTGGTCGGCACCTCACCCAAGATGCAGGAAATATTTGCCCTGCTTCAACAGGCGGGTCCGAGCAAGGCTTGCGTGCTCATCACCGGTGAGAGCGGAACGGGAAAAGAGCTGGTGGCGCGCACGGTTCACGCGCTCAGCCCGCGCCGCCACGGGCCGTTCATCGCCATCAACTGTGCGGCGCTTCCCGAAACGCTCATTGAGAGCGAACTATTCGGCCATGAAAAAGGTTCCTTCACGGGCGCCTCCGAACGGCGGCAGGGCTGCTTCGAAGTGGCGCAGCACGGCACCTTGCTGCTGGATGAGATCGGCGAGATGCCCATGCAGACCCAGGCCAAACTGCTCCGCATTCTGGAGGACTCCAAGGTGCGCCGGCTGGGCGGAAAAGCCGAGTTCGAGGTGGACGTGCGCGTGGTGGCCGCCACCAATAAGATACCGGACGACGCGGTGCGCGGCGGCCATCTGCGCGAGGACCTGTTCTATCGCTTGAACGTGTTTCAGATCCACTTGCCTCCCCTGAGGGATCGCCGGGAAGACCTTCCGGCCATCGCCGAGACCCTGATGCGCGACCTGAATCGCAAGCATGAGTGCCGCGTCACGGATATTTCGCCGGTGGTGTTCGGCGCGCTCGAGCGCCACCACTGGCCAGGCAATGTGCGCGAGCTGCGAAACGTCTTGGAGCGCGCCGTGATTCTGGCGGGTGAAGGCACCATCGAGCTCAGGCACTTGCCCGCGTTCCTGCAGGCCGGCCGGGTTTCGGCCGCCGCGGCCGGTCCCGCCGCCTCACCCGCAGCGGTTAGCGCGGAGACCGTGAGCCACGCCGTTTCCGCTCGTGAGGACGCTCCTGAGGAAACCGATGCCGTCAAGTTCCAGATCGGCACCACGGTGGAGGAGGCCGAGAAGGGTCTGATTCTGCGCACGCTGGAACATACCCGCAACAATAAGACGCGTGCCGCCGAGATCCTGGGTATCAGTTTGAAGACGCTCCACAATAAGCTGAAAGAGTACGGAAGCAAGGAATACAGCGCCGGAGCGTAGCACGCAGCTGACAACGCCGTCTTCCGTCCATGGTTTCCTGCTTATTAAGAGGTGGTTGCGGTCGAAGCACTGAGCGTGGCGCTTCCGGAACCCGGCGTAGCCGGAACCAAGCAGGGGAAACCCCACAGGATGCCCTTACTTACGCCAGGAACGCTTCGCGGGCGGCGGCGATGGTCTTCTGAATGTCCTCGGGCGAGTGGGCGGCGGAGAGGAATGCCGCTTCGAACTGCGATGGCGCCAGGTAGATGCCGCGCTCCAGCATGGCGTGGAAGAACCGGGCGAAGCGGGCGGTGTCGCTGCGCTTGGCCGAATCGTAATCGGTCACGGGCCCGGGAGTGAAGAAGAACGTGAACATGGAGCCGACGCGGTTCACCGTGATATCCGGCGGGACCGACGCGCACAATTCCGCGGCGCGGGCTTCCAGGCGCTCATAGATCTCCGGGTGGGCCTTCAAGTGGCGCAGCATGGCGAGCCCGGCAGCCACCGCCAGCGGGTTCCCGGAGAGCGTGCCGGCCTGATAGATGGGGCCAGCGGGCGCCACTTTTTGCATGATGTCCCTGCGGCCGCCATAGGCGCCGACGGGCAGGCCGCCGCCGATCACTTTGCCGAGCGTGGTGAGGTCGGACCGAATGCCGAAGCGCTGCTGGGCGCCACCGAAGGCCACGCGGAAACCGGTCATCACTTCGTCGAAGATCAGGAGGGCGCCGTAGCGCGCGGTGATCTCGCGCAGCGCCTCCAGGTAACCGGGCAGCGGCGGAACGCAGCCCATGTTGCCCGCGACCGGTTCCACGATCACGGCCGCGATGCGATCGCCGTGCGCGAGGAAGGTCTGGTCCACAGCGTCCACGCTGTTGAACGGCAGCGCGATGGTGGTATCGCAGAAGGGCTTGGGGACGCCTTGGGTATCGGCAATGCCGAGCGTGGCCACGCCGGAGCCGGCTTTGACCAGGAGCGAATCGACGTGCCCGTGGTAGCAGCCCTCGAATTTGACGATGAGGTCGCGGGAGGTAAAGCCGCGGGCCACGCGAATGGCCGACATGGTGGCCTCGGTTCCGGAATTGACCAGGCGCACCATTTCGATGGAGGGAACGGCATCGCAGATGGCCTCGGCGAGCTCGACCTCCTGTTCGGTGGGCGCGCCGAAGCTGGTGCCGATGGCGAGAGCGCGTTCCAAGGCGGCCAGGATCTCGGGATGGCGATGGCCGAGCAGCAGGGGGCCCCAGGAGCAGACGTAGTCGATGTACTGGTTGCCATCGACGTCGAAGATGTGGGAGCCTTCGCCGCGGGCGATGAACGGCGGGGCGCCGCCGACGCTGCGGAAGGCGCGCACCGGGGAGTTGACGCCTCCGGGGATGAGCTGCCGGGCTTTGCGAAAGAGGGCTTGGGATTTGGAGTGGTTCATGTCTGTCGAAAAATGCGGGCGGCGGTTACCCGGCTTTGCGCGGGACCAGGCGGCTGAATCCCAGGCTCATGGCGATCTCGTAGAGGCTGGGGTTGAGGTTGCGCAGAAGCCGCTGCTTGAGACCCAGGTACGGCTGCCTGCCGGAGAAGAGGTCGCGCATGATCGCCGAAAAGCGCGGGCTGCGGCGGGTGAACTGCACCATGCGAGCGGGCACCGAGCCGAGGAGGAATCGCCCGAGAAAGACGCGCTTGGCGAGGCGCGAGCCGAATTCCAGGTCAGCGGTGAAATCGCGCCGCAGCAAGCGGCGGTAATTGGCCATCTTCTCCGCGAGGCCGCTCACTTCGGAGAGCAGGGCGCGCGCCGCCAGGTCGGCGGAGCGGATAGCATAGTAAAGGCCCTCGCCGGTGATGGGGTCGACCAGACCGGCGGCATCGCCCACGGCCATCCAGCCCTCGCCGGCCACGCGATTCTTTTTCCACGATCCGGAATCGAGCGAGGGCAGCAGGTGGCTGTAGAACGAGGCGCCCTTCCAGCAGATGCCGCGCTCGCTGAGGTACCGCTCCAGGCGCTTGCGCAGCAAGATGGCGGGCTCGCCCTTGCCGCAGATGCCGACCGAGAGATGCCCGCAGCGCGGGAAGACCCAGATGTAGCCCTCCAGGCGCGGCAGAAACTGGATATCGACTCGATCCTGGTCGCCGGGGATGTAATAGCCCAGCGCCGACATGGCGTCTTCCGGCCGGAGCTCGGTGCCGACCTCGCGCAGCGGATTGCGCGCGCCGGTGGCGACGATGCAGAAGTCGGCATCGGCGATTCCGGAACTGGTGCGCAGTTGCCACGCCGAGCCGTAGCGCGACAATCCGGTCACGCGCGCTTTTTCGATCTGCGCTCCGGCACGTTCAGCGCGCTCGAGCAGCATGCGGTTGAGATCCAATCGCGAGTAGATCAACAGCGGCTCGTCTAGCTTGAGGCTGACCTCTCCGGCGCGCGGCGCCGCCAGTGTGGTCTCGGTGACCAGGCGCTTGGGCGTGTCATTATCGATGAGGAACGGATACTGGTTGTAGGCTTTGTACGTCAAGCCGCCGCCGCAAGGCTTCTCCCAGGCGAGCTTCTCGTCGAATACGAGAACGTTGAGGCCGGCGGACGCGAGTTGTTCCGCGGCAAACGCTCCCGCCGGACCACCACCCAGGATGGCGACACGTTTCATTTCTTTTTGGTGGGCGGAAGATCTTCCGGAGAGGGCATCTTGCCGGCTCCGCCCGCATTCCCGCCTTCGGGCGCAGGCCCGGCTTCGGGCGCCGGCACTCCGCCGCCATGCGGGTTGGCCGCCCCCGGCATGGCCGCACCGCCGTGCGGGGCGCCGCCGGTGGCCGGGGCGCCAACCACGACCCATTTGCCGCTCTGCTGTTGCAGGTGGTAATTCATCGACATGCCGGCCGCGGGGTTGCCGCCCTTGGGCGTAATCGACGCGACGACATCGGCCTCGTTGCCGTTGAACTTGACGGAGGTGAGGGCCACATCCACGCCAGCCACGCCTTTCTGGGCCATGCGGTCGATGATCCCCTGGCGTACCGCTTCGTTATTTTGCAGGCCGCGATTGCACGCGGCGAGGGACAAAATCAGCAAAACTACTGCGCTCATTCGCACTATTCGATTATAACTGGCTCGCGGCGCGGCGCGGCTTTGCCGGGGTGTTACAATCGGCTTCCATGCGGAGATACATTTGCATTCTGGCGCTGAGCTGCGCCGCAACTCTCACCGGCGCTACCATGGATCGGAAGGACGTGGAATACGGGCGCCCCGGCGGGAAGCCGTTACTGCTCGACCTGCATGTTCCGGACGGACCGGGGTTGTTTCCCGCAGCCATTCTGGTGCACGGCGGAGGGTTCGACGAGGGAAGCAAGAGCACCAATGTGCGGCCGTTATTCGACGTGCTGTCGGGCGCCGGATTCGCGTGGTTCAGCATCGATTACCGGCTGGCGCCCGAGGTCCATTTTCCACAGGCGAGCGAGGATATGGCGAGCGCCATCCGGTGGGTGAAGGGGAATGCCGCGGAGTATCGCGTGGACGCCGGAAAGATCGCGATCATCGGCGAATCGGCGGGCGGGTTTCTGGTGAACTACGCCGGGACACACGAGACGCCGGAGACGCGAGTGGCGGCAGTAGTGGACATGTACGGGCCGGTGGATTACGGCAAGCTGGCCCAACTGCGCCGCGACCATCCGGAACGATTCAACATGACGAGCATCAACCGGCACGCAGCCAACGGCGGCGGCATTCACTTTTTCGGCGCCGAGCAACTGGACGAGGCAGGCCTGGCGAAGCTGCACGCGGTCGCGCCGATTTTCGCGGTCCACAAGGGAATGGCGCCGTTCCTGTGCATCCACGGAGACAAGGACGACCAGGTGGCCTACGAGCAATCGCCGGCGATGTGCGACGCGATGCACAAGGTGGGGGCGGTGTGCGAGCTGATCACGATCGAGGGCGGTGGACACGGGATGAGCGGCTGGCGCCAGCCAGAGATGCAGCACTGGAAGGCGGAGATGATCGCCTGGCTGCGGAAAACGCTGAAGGTGAAGTGAAGTCTTGACGCGGAGCCGCGAGGAAAAAAAGAGTAGGCCGATTCGGGTGAATGGGCGGGCTCGGCTTCGTGGCCGTGTTGGGAGAACGCACACTGACACTCGGCCGTTGAAGGATGCCCAAGATTCAATGGGAACGGCTGCCGAAGAGGAAGTGGGCGCTTCGGCGCGATCGCGCGGAGTGGAAAGCACACGATCCTGACGTGCCCGACGGAGAACAAGGATTTCGGAACCTTCGAGTGTAATCGGGTGTAATGCGAGCTTTCGGCAGCCGTGTGTGACTCGCGAGTGCGCGGCGAATAGCGGTTACTTCTTCGGCGCGGCGCCGGCCGGTGCGAGGGTGTAGTCGCCTTCGATTTCCACCGTCACCGAGCCGTCGGGATTGCCGCTCAGCTTGTACGTACCGCTACCCTTGATTCCCCTGATCTTCCCGGTGCCGCCGGTGAACGTCCATTTGCCGGAGCCGGAATCCAGATCCTCACCTTTCATTTTGCTCGTACCAGAACTGCTGACGTACAGCTTGTCGCCATTCGCCATGGTTGTGACATCATAGGTGCGGTCCTGCGATGTGCTGTTGCGAAGGTCCATCAAGCCGGAACCGACATCGTCCTTGGTTTGTACGCCATCGATTTCGAGGGGCTTGGAATACGTACACTTCCCCTGCTTGACACCGATGACGTGTCCTGGGCGATCCCCAACTTGAACGACTTGGTTTACATCCGGCTTTGCACAACTGAGCGTACCGCTAATCTTCGTTTGGGCCGATGCCGAAATCGCTACAACGAGGACTCCGGCAGAGAACGCCAGTTTCTTGAACATTCGTTAGCTCTCTCCGTTACGAACTCTCACCCGGAACAATCCGGGCGGACGACATGAGAATACAACAATCCCGAATCCGTGGGCAAGCTTGCGCCCGGTGCTACGATTAGAACCGAGCGGGAATCGAGTTTGGCCATGGACGTAGTGTTCGTATTCCTCGCGGCGGCGTTGATTTGCGTGTGCATCGTGCTGCCGATTGTGGCGATCGTGCGCACCGGCAGAATCCGCAATCTCGAGCTCCGCCTAGCCGGGGTGGAAGCGGCCTTGCGGCGAGTGATGCTGGAGAAAGCTCCGGCTGGGATGCCACCCGCGGAGGAGCCTGTGAGAGCGCCCGAGCCAGTGGTTGCCGCGCCGCCCCCGCCAGAGGCGCCGGCGATTCCCGAGCCCCAGCCACCCGCGCCTTCGCGGCCGGATGAGCATCTGGAGACCGTGATCGGCCAGAAATGGATCGGGTGGGTCGCGGTGGTTCTCATCTTCTGCGCGATGGCCTTTTTCCTGAAGTATGCGTTTGAGAACCGCTGGATCGGCGAATTGGGAAGGGTGACTTTGGGCGTGGTGGTAGGGCTGGTGTTTGCGTGGGGCGGCCTCGAACGTCATCGCAAAGGAGGGCGGTATCTTTCCCAAGTGCTGACGGGCGGCGGGATCACCATCCTGTATCTTTCGGTGTACGGCGCGTTTGGCTATTACCACCTGGTGGACCAGCGCGCGGCTTTTGTCTTTCTCGCGATCCTGGTGGCGGAAGCGCAGCTTCTGGCGCTGGCTTATGACGCCCGCCCGATCGCGGTGATGGCGTTGGCGGGCGGCTTCCTGGCTCCGCTGTTGCTGAGCACAGGGCGCGACCAGTACGCGGTGCTGTTTACCTACATCGCGGTGCTCGACGTGGGCATGCTGCTGGCGGTGATGGCGCGGAGGTGGCGCTGGATCGGATCGCTGGCCTACTTGGCCACGCAACTGCTTTTCTGGGCGTGGCACGGCGAGCATTACCACCCCGATAAACGTGCCGCGGCGTTGTTGTTTCAGGCGGCGATCTTCGCTCTGTTCATGCTCGCGGACCTGGCGCCGCGCCTGCGCCGGAGTGCCGCGGGATGGGAGGAATGGATTCGCCTGGCGGTGAATCCGTTCGTATTTTACGCGACCTGCTATTTCTTTCTCAATGACGATCGCCACGATTGGATGGCGCCCTTGGCCCTCGGGCTGGCCATCGTTTACGCGGCGCTGGCGCGTGCGGAGCTCAGCCTGCGGCCCGTGGATCGCCGCATGCTGCTGGTGACCGTGGGGACGGCCCTGACCTTTGTGACGCTGGCGATTCCGGTGCAACTGGAGTCGAACTGGATCACGATTGCGTGGGCGGTGGAAGGGGCCGCGTTGTTATGGGCAAGCTTCGAGGCCGCGGCGCCGCCGCTGCGCGTGCTTTCCGCGATCGTGTATTCGCTGGCGCTGATTCGCTACGTGTTCCAAGACACTCCGTGGGAAGGCCGCGGAGTCTTCACCCCGGTGCTGAACCGGTATTTCCTGGGGACGCTGGCGCTCACCGCGTGCTTTGGCGCCGCCACGTATCTTTACCGCCGGTTCGGCCGGCGTAACGCCTCGCGTGACGCCGCCCCACTCCGTTGGAGCTTGGTGTGGGGGTTGATTGGGGCCGGAGTGCTCTGGCTGGGATCGAGCGTCGAAGCATTCACCTACTTCAGCAGCCAGGCGGATGCATTGCTGCGCAGCCCAGTACGGGGGGCAGCCGCGGAAGTGAGCAGTCTGCGCTGGAGCGGGCAGCTTGCGCTATCGATTCTGTGGTCGGTTTTTGCGGGGTCGCTCACCGCTTCGGGCTTCCGATGGCAACTGCGGGCTTTGCGGGTGGCGGGCCTGGTGCTCTTCGGAATCACCCTGGTCAAAGTGGTTTTCCTGGACATCTCGGAGCTTCAACAGTTCTATCGCATCCTCGCGCTGCTGGCTCTGGGGCTGGTGCTGATGGCGGTGGCGTGGGCTTACCAGCGAGGGGTGCGAAGGGGGCAGGCAAGATGAGACGAATTCCGCTGGCGATCGGCGCGGGCGCTATGTGGGCCGCGCT
>Ga0116223_10002457_pt1 | contig 17501 bp, 14 predicted proteins | sample Sb_taG_3_FD_90092 | JGI IMG/M metagenome (GOLD analysis project Ga0116223, IMG submission 90092) | Peat soil microbial communities from Weissenstadt, Germany - Sb_50d_a_PC metaG | ecosystem: Environmental > Terrestrial > Soil > Wetlands > Peat | place: Germany: Weissenstadt | collected 2010-09-21 | reverse complement strand
GTGGTCTTGAAGATGGTCTTGATGCCTTCGAGGACGCGCTTGGCGAGCTTGGCGAATTCGGGGCCGCGCTGGTCGATGAGCGGCATGTCGATGGCCCGCAGCACGCGGTCGGGTACGGGCGTCGGCCCCGGAATCTGCAAAAAATGGCGCCCGGGAAGACGCGAGGCATTCTGCGTCATTTGTCGAAACTCCTTCGGACGGCCTTACGCTCCCGGCCGCGCTCGTCCGAGCCCCGCGGCGTGGTCTTGTTCCCCGAATGCTCCATTCGGGTCAAGCCTCTTTCCCCTGCCCACGCGCGCCGCTTGGCGATCGGGCCCCGGACACATTGACGCAAGCGTAAAGCCGTCCGGCGCGCTAACGCGCCGCCTCGTCGAGCGCGCTTTCGTGCCAGCGCCGCAGCGCCAGATAATTGATGAGTGTCAGCAAATAAAAGATCACGATGCCGGCGACCGACAGCAGCAGCAAAGCCGCGAACATGCGCGGGATGTTGAGGCGATAGCCGGATTCGGCGATGCGGTAGGCGAGACCCGAGCCGGCTCCCGCCGCGCCCGCGGCGATCTCGGCGACCACCGCGCCGATCAGCGACAGGCCGCCGGCGATGCGTAAACCGCCGAGGATGTAGGGCAGCGCCGACGGCAGTTTGAGCCGCCACAACGTCTGACCGCGCGAAGCGCCGTAAAGCGAAAACAGGTCGGCGAGATTGCGGTCGACCGAATGCAGCCCGAGCGTGGTGTTCGCCAGCACCGGAAAGAACGCCACGATCCAGGCGCAGGCCAAGACGGCTGCGTGTTGCGGCAGATAGATGAGCAAGAGCGGCGCGACGGCGACGATCGGCGTCACCTGCAGGATCACGGCGTAGGGATAAAGCGAATATTCAACGAGCCGCGACTGGTTGAACAGCACGGCCAAGCCGACGCCGCCGACCGCCGCCAGCAGAAAGCCTTCAAATGTGGTGATCAGCGTCACCAGCAGCGAATGCGACAGCAAGGCCCAGTCGGCAGTGAGCGTGCGCAGGATGACGCCGGGCGCCGGCAGCACGTAGGGCGGGATATTTTCGATCCGAACCGCCAATTCCCAGACCGCCAGGCCGAGCGCGAGCACGACGATCGGCAAAGCGATGCGGAGCGCTCGGTCGCGGTTTTCGTGCGCCGGCGCGGGCGGCTTCATGCGTCGCCTCCCGCCGCTATGGCGCGCGCCAGCGTATCCGAGACGCGGCGGCAGAAGGCGGCATATTCCGCCGAGGCACGGAAGTTCTGGTCGCGCGGATAGGGCACGTCGATCGCGACCTCGCTCGACACGCGGCCCGGCCGCGCCGCCATGACCACGACCCGGCTTGACAGATAGACCGACTCGAATACCGAGTGGGTGACGAAGACGATGGTGGTGCACAACGCCTGCCACATGCGCAAGAGGTCGTCGTTGAGCTTAAAGCGGGTGATCTCGTCGAGCGCGGCGAACGGCTCGTCCATCAACAGAAGCTGCGGCTCGGTGACGAGCGCGCGCGCGATCGAGACGCGCATGCGCATGCCGCCCGACAATTCGCGCGGATAGGAATGGCGAAACGCCGCGAGGCCGACGCGGTCGAGCACGGCCTCGACGCGAACGGCGGCCTGCGCCGCGGCTTCGCCCTTAAGCTTCAGCGGCAGCATGACGTTGTCGAACACCGAAGCCCACGGCATCAGCGTCGGCTCCTGGAACACGAAACCGATGCGGCTCTCGACCGGCGCCGCGTTCGCCGGAGGCGGCCATTCGACGGCGCCCTCGCTCGGCTCGCTCAAGCCCGCGACGATGCGCAACGCGGTCGATTTTCCGCACCCCGACGGGCCAAGCAACGCGACGAATTCGCCGGAGCGGACTTCGAGATCGAGCCCGGCCAGTGCGCGTGTACCATTGGGAAACGCCTTGCCGACGCCGCGCAGCGCAACCAGCGGAGCGGAGGTATTGACTGTCCCCAACGGCGGCATCGTTCATTACGCGCTTAAGCGTCGGCTAACGTTCCAGATCGATCCCGACCTTTTTGTCGACGAATTGCAGCGTGTAGGACTTGCGGTAATCGAGGCCCGCTTTGACGACGCCGGCACGAACCATCTTGTCGAAGAAGTTCTTCATCCGCGTGTCGGTCATGGCGCCGATCCCGAGCGCAAGCGTGCTGCCGAAATCGACGATGCCGTACTCTTTCATCTTGGCGACCGAATAGACGAGCAGCTCGTCGGTCATCTCCGGGTTTTGTTGTTTGATCAGCGCGTTGGCCGGCGCATTGTCACCATAGATGTAGTTGTACCAGCCGATGATCGAGGCATCGACGAAGCGCTGCACCAGATCGGGCTTCTTCTCGACGAGTTCGCGCCGCGTCTCGATCAGCGTCGAATAGGCGGAGAAGCCTTCATCCGCGAGCAGGAAGATTTTGGGCTTGAACTTGCCCTGCTTCTCGACGGCAAAAGGCTCCGAGGTCACATAGCCCTGCATCGCGCTGTTCTTGTCGGCGAGGAAAGGCTGCGGATTGAAGGTGTATGGCTTGACCTTATCGTCCTTGAAACCGAAATCGGCCTTGAGCCACTGGAAGTAAGTCGCCATCCCCTCCGGCGAGACAAACAGCGTCAGCTTTTTCAGGTCTTCGAGCTTGTCGCTGCCCTGATCGGGATGCGCGAGCAGCACCTGCGGGTCCTTCTGGAACATGGCGGCGACCTCGATTGTCGGCACGTTGTGCTCGACCGCGTCGAAGCCCTGCAGCGTGTTGGCGCTCATATAGAAGTCGATCTTGTCGACCAGCAGCAGCATCCGGTTGTTGGCGTTCGGTCCGCCCGGCAGGATGGTGACGTCGAGGCCGTATTTGCGGTAGGTGCCATCGGCGAGCGCCTGATAAAAGCCGCCATGCTCGGCCTCGGCCACCCAGTTGGTGCCGAAAGTGACCTTGTCGAGCGCCTGCGCGCCGGCCGGCCAAGCCGGCGCGGCGGCGAAAGCGGCCAGCCCAGCAAGCACCGTGCGAACGATCCTCGCGAAGATCATTGCTTGCTCCTTCTCACCCATGTCGCAACAATAGGCATGATCCTGAAAAGTGGCTACCGGTTTTCGCCTAAGATCATGCTCAACAAAGGCCAGGGACCGGCACCGTTGGCGAGTGAGCACCGATGAACCTGCCCAAGCGCGACTGGATGGAGATGACCTGGCAGGACATTGCCGGCGCCGGCGCCGCGGCGGCGCGCTGGATTGCGGTGCTGCCGCTCGCGGCGGTCGAGCAGCACGGACCGCATCTGCCGCTCGGCGTCGATACCTTTATCGCCGAAGCTTATTTGGCGCGGGTGGGCAAAATCCTGCCCGCGGAGCTTCCGGTCACGTTCCTGCCGGTGCAGCGGGTCGGCGTTTCCATCGAGCACCGTGCCTATCCGGGTACGCTCACTCTATCGGCGGCGACCGCGATCGCCGCCTGGACCGAGCTCGGCGAAAGCCTGGCGCGGGCCGGCTTACGCAAGCTCGTTTTCGTCACCAGCCACGGCGGCAATGTCGCGGCCATGGAATTGGTGGCGCGCGAATTGCGCGTGCGCCACCGAATGCTCGCCGTGACCGTCGCCTGGCATCGCTTCGGCTATCCGGACGGCACATTCTCAAGCGAAGAAAAGAAACACGGCATTCATGGCGGCGACATCGAGACATCGCTGATGCTCGCGGCGATGCCGCAGGCCGTAGACGCGGGGAAGTCGGCCAATGCGACGCCGGCGACCGTGGCGATGGCGCGCGAGTTCGAATGGCTCGGCGCTTCGCGGCCGGCCGGATTTGCCTGGATGACGCAGGACCTCAACTCAACCGGCGCGATCGGCGATGCGACACAGGCGAGCGCGGCCAAGGGCGCGGCGGCGCTTGCGTATGGCGCGAAGGCCTTCGTCGAGTTGCTCGGCGAAATCGACCGCTTCGATCTGGCGCGGCTGCATGAAGGACCGCCGCTTGATATCTAAATCGTCATTCCGGGGCGGAAAGCGCGAACCCGGAATGACGCCCTACGCCGCGATCCTCACATACTCGAAATCGCCCGGCTTGTTGTCGATGCCGATGCGCGGCGGCGCGATCCAGTCGGCGAATTTGCCCGGTTCCGACACCGGCTGCATCAGGCTGACGATGAAATCGCCGTCGTCCTTCGACGGCAGCCATTTGCCGATGTCGCGATTCCACGTTCCTTCATCGACGATCACGCCGGCGGGCGTGATCTTAACGTCCTTGAACTCGCCGATTTGCCGATGGAAGCCGACATGCGGCAGTTCAAGCTTGAAATTCACGCCGGTCCTGCCGATGACCTTGTTCCAGCGGTCGAGGCCGCGCTGGCAGTCGGCGGTGTAGTCGTCGCGCAGCCGCATGTTGACCGCGGTGAGCGCCGGCTCGTCGACGCGTTTGATCTCGCCGTCGACCAGCTTGAGCACCGGATAGATCGAATGCTCGAGCCGGTGATCGTCCTCGATCTTGGTCTCCTGGAAGCGGCCCTTGAGGCTCGCATTGAACGCATTGGCCGCGTTGGTCGAGACCTCCGAGCCGAACAGATCGAGCGAGAGCGAATAGTGCAGATTGAGCTTTTTCTGGATCGTCGGCAGGTCGATCACGCCGAGCTTGCGCACCCGCTCGATGTCGTAGGGATCCTCGATGCCGGCCGCCTTCATCGCCTCGCAGGTGCGCTGGATGGTGCGGCCGACGCCGGTCTCGCCGACGAACATATGATGCGCCTCCTCCGTCAGCATGAACCGGCAGGTGCGCGACAGCGGGTCGAAGCCGGATTGCGCCAGGCTCTCGAGCTGCATCTTGCCGTCACGATCGGTGAAGAAGGTGAACATGTAGAACGACAGCCAATCCGGCGTCGCCTCGTTGAAGGCGCCGAGCATGCGCGGCTTGTCGGCGCTGCCGGAGCGGCGCTGCAACAGCTCTGCGGCCTCCTCGCGGCCGTCGCGGCCGAAGTATTTTTGCAGGATGTAGACCATTGCCCAGAGGTGGCGGCCTTCCTCGACATTGACCTGGAAGACATTGCGCAGGTCGTAGAGCGAGGGCGCGGTTTTGCCGAGATGGCGCTGCTGCTCGACCGAGGCCGGCTCGGTATCGCCCTGGATGACGACCAGGCGGCGCAGCATGGCGCGATATTCGCCGGGCACGTCCTGCCAGGCGGGCTCGCCGTAATGGTGGCCGAACGGAATCTTGCGGTCCTCTTCCTTCGGCGCCAGCAGGATGCCCCAGCGGTATTCCGGCATCTTCACATAGTCGAACTTCGCCCAGCCCTTGGGATCGACCGACACGGCGGTGCGCAGATAGACCAGCGCCTGCTGGAAACCCTCCGGGCCCATTTCCATCCACCAGTCGATGTAGCCCGGATGCCAGCTTTCGAGCGCGCGCAGCACCTGCCGGTCTTCGGCGAGATTGACGTTGTTCGGGATTTTGGTCGTGTAGTCGATGCTCTCGATATTCATGGCAGGCTCCTGATCGGACTCACACGCGACGCGTGTCGAATACCGGCTGCTGGCCGGTGCCGTAGCGCTTGAGCGCCCCTTCTTCGCCGACCGCGTTGGGGCGCTGAAAAATCCAGTTCTGCCAGGCGGTCAGGCGGGCGAAGATTTTCGATTCCATGGTTTCCGGCCCGGCGAAGCGTAGATTGGCTTCGAGGCCGGTGAGGCTGTCGGGCGAAAAGCTCGCGCGCTCTTCGAGAAAAACCCGTACCTCGTCGTCCCAATCGATGTCGTCAGGCGCGAAGGTGACGAGACCGAGTTTTTCCGCGCGCTCGGCATCGAGCATTTTTCCGCGCTCGGACTTTGCCGCTTCGAGATCGGCCGGATTGGCGAGGAAGCGGCTGCCGAGCCGGGTCAGGCCGTTCGACATCGGATAGGCGCCGAAATTGGCCGCGGTCAACGCGATCGCCGCCGGCGGTTTGTTGTCGCCCTCGCGCCGGCCGAGAAACATGTACGAGCGATCGCTGGCAAAGGGCAGTTCCGCCAGCGTGCCGGCAAAGCACGAGCCCGGCTCGATCAGCGTCACCAGCGAGCGCGACGTCAGATCGACGCGCTTGAGCACCCGCTTCCATAGATGGCGGATTTCGCGGGCCAGCCAATGATCCTTGTTGGCGTCGAGGAATTCCTCGTAGGCGACCATCTCAGCCGGATCGCCCGACGATTTGAACACGATTGCCGCGACATCGAATTCGTTCAGCCGGATATGCAGGATCGCGTCGTCGAGTTCGCGCGCAAGCTTGAGCGGCCAGAATTCGGCGCCGAGCGCCATCATGGCGTCGGCCGATGCCGGCGGCGGCGACGAAGGCCCGCGCAGCATGACGGTGGCGATACGCCCGACGCGATCGAATTCGACCGAGAGCGAGCCGTAATCGACGCCATTGTCGGTGAAGCTGCGCGCCAGCGGCGTCAGCGCGACGCCCGGTCCTGCCGCGCCGCGGCGGGATTTGGCGGCGAATTCGCGGGCGCGCGCGGCGACCGTCTCCTCGAATTTCGATCCCGGCACCACTTCATCGACCAGCCGCCATTCGAGTGCGCGTTTTCCCTTCACCCCCTCCTCGGTGGTGCAGAAAAAATCGGCGTGGTCGCGGCGCACCTTACGCTTGTCGGCGACGCGGGTCAGTCCGCCGGTGCCGGGCAATACCGCAAGCAGCGGTAATTCCGGCAGCGCCACCGCCGACGAGCCGTCGTCCACAAGCATGATGTAATCGGCGGCAAGCGCGAGTTCATAGCCGCCGCCAGCGGCGGTGCCATTGATCGCGCAGATGGTTTGCAGCCCGGAATGCTCGCTCAGATCCTCGATGCCGTTGCGCGTCTCGTTGGTGAATTTGCAGAAATTGACTTTGTGGGCGTGACTCGCGCCGGCCAGCATGCGGATATTGGCGCCGGCGCAGAACACCCGCGGCTTGCCCGAGCGCAGCACCACGACGCGAACCTGCGGATGCTCGAAGCGCAGCCGCTCGACCGCGTCGGCGAGTTCGATGTCGACGCCGAGGTCGTAGGAGTTGAGCTTGAGCTCGTAGCCTTCGAACAGCGCGCCCTTCTCGTCCACGTCCATGAACAGCGTGGCGACGTCGCCGTCGATCGCGAGCTTCCAGTGGCGGTAACGCGCCGGCGCGGTCTGGAAATCGATCCGGGTCTGACCGTCGGCCAGCGGACGTTCGGCCGGATGCTGCGCGGACGCCATCACGCCGCTCCGCGAAGTGTGTTATAATGCATGGGCTCCTCCCCGCTAATCTGCATTATAATGCATCAAGCCGCAACCCCGGAATCGACGCTTCCTTCCGCCTCGTGGTGATCGCGCAACAGCCGATTGATGAAGCCGGCGGCGGCCGTCAGCGTCGCCTCGGGGGCGTCGCGCTGCGGGAAGTGGCCGACGCCGGGCAGAATCACCGTCTCGACCGGGCAGTAACACGCGTCCACCGCGGCCTCGACTTGCTTCAGCGTGCCGTATTCGTCGTGGGCGCCCTGCACGATAAGGATCGGCACGCGGATATAGCCGAGCGCCTCGGTGATATCCCACTTCTGGAAGTCCGGATTGAGCCAAGGCTCGACCCAAGAAAGAAAGGCACCGTCCACGTCGCCGTGCCAGCGCTTGAGCCTGTCACGCAGGCCGCCGGCCGCGAATTCCTCGCGCGTGCGGCGGATAGCGGCCAATCCCATCGGCTCGGTGAAGAAATGCGGCGCCAAGAGCACGAGGCCGCGCACCCCGTGATCCTGGACGCTGCCCGCGTAGATGGTCGCGATCGAGGCGCCGTCGCTGTGGCCGAACAGAATGCCGCGCTGGAAGCCGATCGCCGCGAGCGCGCGAGGCAACACCTCAAGCGCCTCCTCGTCCATGAAATTGACCGCCCGTGGCAGCATTGCCGGACTCGATCTGCCGTAGCCGGCGCGCGAATAGACGAAAACGCCGGCGCCGGTCGCCGACGCAAGCTCTTCCGGGAACGCGCGCCACAGGCCGACGGAGCCGAGACCCTCGTGCAACATGACGATGGTCGGCGCCGCCTCCGGCCGCGGCCCGATCATGCGATATTCGAGCCGGTGCGGCGGCAGATCGAGAAAGCCCTCGTCGGCGAGCGTCACGGCTGCCGCTCTCCGATCAAGGGCGTGACAACGGCCAGCAGCTCGGCGAAGCTTTGCTCGACGGAATCGCCCGAAGTGTCGACCTCGGCCTCGGCGCGGGCATAATCGGCGCGGCGCGCTTCAAGGATCGCGACGAGATCGGCCATGGCGGCGCGGTTCTGCGCCATCGGGCGAAAATCGCCCTGCGCCATGACGCGGCTCATATGCTCTTCCGGCCGCGCCTTGATCCATATCGTGTGGGCGTGGCGGAGCAGTAGCGCGTAAGTCTCCGGGTTGGAGACGATGCCGCCGGCGGTGGTGATGACGGCCGCCTCGTGTTCGGCGATCAGCCGCTCCAGCGCGCTGCGCTCGTGACGGCGGAACGTCGCGGTGCCGGCCATCTCGATAAGATCGGGGACGCTGGCGCCGTAATCCTCCTCGACGCGGCGGTCGAGCTCGATGAACGGCCAGCCGAGATGTTGCGCCAGCATGCGCCCGAGCGTGGACTTGCCGGCGCCGCGCAAGCCGACGAGCGCGATGCGCCGCGCCCGGTCGGCGCCGGCGCGCGCCGTGACGCGCGCCGCGATGTCCCTGGTGAGCGCCGGCAGCTCGCCCGCCGGCAGCTGCGCCAGGAGATCGAGGATGGCGCCAAGCTCGGCGGTGCGCGCGCCGGTTTCGGGCAAGAGCGCCGAAGCGGGAAGGTCGAGCGCGTGCGCGATGGCGCGCAGCACGCTCACCGAGGGATTGCCGGTGCCGCTCTCGATTTGCGCCAGATAGCGTTCCGACGTTTCGGAAGCTTGCGCCAGTTGCCGGCGCGTCATGCCGCGCTTGGCGCGGTTACGCCTCACCTCGCGGCCGATGGCGGCGAGGAACGCAGCCGCATGAGCCAGCCCGCTCGGCGCGGCGGCTTCAGGCTTTGGCGGTTGCTTGGTTTTCGCAGTCGGTTCAGCCACGGATCATCCGCGGAATGCATTATAATTCATGCTCTATAATGCACGACGAACGGACATTGGCAAGAACGGCCGGCCTATTCGAACATCTTTCGCCAGCCGCCGTTCGGCGCTTCCGCGCGCGGCTCGATCTCCTCGATCGGCTCGGCTTCGGGGCCGGGATCGTCGGGCACATGAATCAGCGGGATCACCGCTTCCGGCTTCGGCTGGTCGGCCGCGGCGCGGCGGCGCGAGGGCGGCACGGCTTCGGCCTCGACCGCAGCCGGCGTCGGCGTTGTCGGCTCAGCCTTCGGCGCGCTCGCGGCGAGCGCCGCCGGTGCGGATGGCTCCGACTCGATCGCCGGCGCGGCAATGCCGGCCAGCGGCACGCGCCACTGGAAGGCATCGAGCCGGCCCGCCGGCGAAACCGGCAGCCAGCGATCGGACACAAGGCCGTCGGCGGTCCAGGTCGGATCGGCCGCGGCATGGACCGCACGCGCGATCCATTCCCGCGCGCGGCCTTCGTCGTTACGCTCGGCCCGCTCCAGATCGGCCATCAGCAGCGCGACGCGTTTGGTCGGCGCCGCCAGATAAGAGGCGAGCGCGGCGCGCGCTTTGCCGAATTCCTGCGCATCGAGCGCGGCACGCGCCAAAGCGAGCGCGCTTTCGATGTGATCGGGCACTTTCTTCGCCAACGCTTCGACGCGCTTTAATCGGTCGCGCGCCGCGTCGCCGAAGCGGAGATCGGAAAAAACCTGGGCGAGATCGGGATGCGGATGGGCCTGCCAGGCTTTGTTGATCAGCCGCGCCGCTTTGCGCAATTCGCCGCCCTCGGCGAGCATGCGGCCGGCGAGCGCCGCGGCCGGCACCAGATCGGGCGCGAGCTTGGCTGCTTCCAGCGCGCAGGCCTTGGCATTGTCGCGATCGGTCTCTTCAAGCGCCTGGGCGCGGGCCGTCAGCATCACCGCGCGCTGGCGGCGATAGTTTTCCGCATCGAGCGTCCGCTTGTTGCCTTCGAGCAGCGCCAGCGCGCCGGCCCAATCGCCGGTGAAGCAGCGGAATTCGAGCACCGCTTTGCCGGCCCAGCCGAGCGAAGGATTTTCCCGCGCCGCCTCCTCGGCGAAAGCATGCGCACCAGCGTGATCACCGCGCCGCCGCGCTTCGACGAACAGGCCGTGCAACCCGAGCGCTTTGGTGTCGGCGCGGCTCGCCATAGCGCGGAACGCCCCGTCGGCGGCATCGCGGTCGCCGGCAAGTTGCGCGTGCTGGGCGCTAAGCAGCAGCGCAAGCGGCTCGGCCGGCGCCATGCGTTTGGCGTCGGCGGCGTGCTCGCGCGCGGCGCCAAGGTCACCGGCGCCGACGGCGATTAGGCCGCGCGAGATCGCCTCATAGGCGCGCTCGCCGCGGCGGCGGCGCAGATGACGGCGCAGCAGAAAGGGCGAACGCAGGATGGCGCGGAGAAGGCTGAAAAGCAGCGCCAGAACCAGCATCGCCATTACGACCGCCGCGCCCAGCACCATGGTCGAGGTTTCGATGCGCCAGCCCTGCCACGTGACCACCACCTCGCCCGGCCGGTCGGCAAGCCAGGCGACGCCGAGCGCCAGCGCGCCGATCAGGATGAGGAAGGAAATAATGCGGATCATTGCGTGGCCGGCTTGGCGAGGGCGGCCAGCGCATCGGCGGCGATGCGCCGGCTCGCCGCAATCGCCGCTTCCCGTGCTTGCGCTTTCTTGACCCAGGCCGCGGCGAGCATGCGCTCAGTCTCAGGCAGGCGGGCGATGTCGGCAAGCGCTCCGGAAATATCGCCACGCGCGGCATCGCCATTGGTGCGCGCGATTACCGATGTCGGATCGTCGCCCGTCGGCGCCGGTGCCGCCGCGGCGTCAATCGGAGTGATACGAACGAGCCGCTGTGCATGCGCCTCGAGCCGTCCCAGCAACGAGCCGCCGCCCGGCTCGGATTCGGCTGCACGCTGCAACGCCGGCACGAGCGCGGCCAGTTCGCGCGCCAGCGCTGCTGCGCTCGGGATACCGTCGGCGGCGAAGGGTTCGAGCGCGGCGGTCGCGCTTGCATCTGCGCCGAACGACTTCGCCGCCGCGAGCTCGGCCTCATAGGGAGCGCCGCGTTCCACCGCGGCGCGTAAAGCCTCGGCGGCGACGGTCGCGCGCACGGCTGCGTCATTGTCGCTCGCGGCGCGCTGCGCGATCTCCGTGGTCAGCGATTTGACCGCGCTTTCGAGCGCGGCGACGCGTGCCGTGAGCGCGTCGATGTCGGTGCGCGAGGCGCCGGCCTGGGCGGCATTCTTTGCGTCTTCCGCCGCGGCCTCCGCGGCTTTGCCCTGCGCCTGGGCGCTCTGCGACGACGCCGCGACGTCATCGACACGGCGCGTCAGTGCGGCGAGCGAATCGCCGAGCAACTTCGCTGCCGCGTCGGCCGCGGCGATGCGGGCGGCGAGGGTTTCATCGGAGCGCGGCGCTTGCAGCGTCTGCTGGATTTTTTCCAGCCGGGATGAGATTTCGTCAGTGGCCGCCGGTGTTGCCGGCGACGCGCTTCGCGCCACCGCCGTCTGGCGCGGCGGAACAAAACCCGCAAGCCAAAAGCCGGCGACGATCGCGGCCGCAACGACGATCCCGAGCACAATGCCTGCGGCATAAGGCGCGGCGCGGCTGCGCGAAGTCCGGCCGCCGCCCGCCTTATTGTCTGCCGCCGCGCCTGCGGCGGCGTCTTGCGCTGGACCGGCCGGTTCGCCCTCGACTTCCTTCGCCGTCAGATCGATGGTCGGAGGCCGTCGGCGCGACGTGGAGTCGGGCTCGCTCATGGAGGCTCCAAGGCGCGGTAAGCCGATTCGCTGCTCCGGCCTGCCCGCCGTCCCGGCATAATACGAAAGACGCGATGGCGGCAACACGCGGCGCGGCGCCCTTACGCCGCGCCGATGATCTCGAACAAGGCTGCCTCGGTGGGCTGGGGCGCGATCCGGATGTCGGCGGCGCCGGCTTGCGCGAGCGGTTCGGACACTTGCGCGGACAAGCAGAAATGCCGGGGCTTTTTCAGCGCGGCTTCAAAGAGGCCCGCGCCGCGCGCAAGCGTGACATAAGCTTCGGCGCTGCGCCGGGAAAAATGCAACACGCCGTCGATGCCGCCGGCCAAGGCCTCGGCCGCCGCGCGCGGCAGGGCGGTCGCAGCGACCGCGTGATAGATCACCGCCGTGCGGACGGTATAATTCTGCGCCCTGAGATCGCCGGCGATGTCGCCGGAGCGATCCGTACCGGCGAGATAGAGAAGCGGCACGCCCTGTTTGAGTCGCTCGGCGGCGAGCCGCGCGAGATCGCCGCCGGCTGAGATCACCTCGGCAAAACCGGCCGCGCGCATCGCCTGCGCGCTGCGCTCGCCGACCGCTAGCACGGGCACATTCTTCAGCTCCGCGCCGCGCGGATGGCGTGCGATGGCGAAAGCCGCATTGGCGCTGGTGACCAAAATCGCCGCCCACGGCCCGCTGCCGATCTCGGCATCGGGGAGCGCCTCGATGTGAAGGAGCGGCGCGACAACGACGGAATGGCCGCGGGCGCGCAAAGAAGCGGCAGTGCGTTCCGCATCTTCCTCAGGTCGCGTCACCAAGAGCCGCACGCTCAAACCTGCACGAAAAAGTCGGCGCCGGCGCGTTCGCGCAATTCGCGTCCGGCATCGGCGCCGAGTTCTGCGGCCGCTTCGCGGCGGCCGTCGCGCGTAACCTCGAACGCCTCGCTGCCGTCGGGCTTCACGATGACGCCGCGGAAACGGATGTTACCGCCGCTGACGGTGGCATGGCCGCCGATTGGCGTGCGGCAGGAGCCGTCGAGCACGGCGAGGAAGGCGCGTTCGGCGGCAAGCGCAATCGCCGTATCCTGATCATTCACTTGAGCGACCAGCGCATGCGTCGCGGCATCATCGGCCCGAGTCTCGATGCCGATCGCGCCCTGACCGACCGCCGGCAGAAACTCCTCGAGATCGAGGATCGCAGTCGCCGCCGAAAGAAGCCCGAGCCGCTTCAAGCCGGCGACGGCCAAGATTGTCGCATCCACCGCTCCGGCATCGAGCTTGGCGAGCCGCGTCTCCACATTGCCGCGCAGGGTTACCACGTTAATGTCCGGGCGCAGCCGCTTCACCAAAGCCTGCCGCCGCGGCGAAGCGGTGCCGACGACGGCGCCGGTCGGAAGATCGCGCAAGGTCTTGGCTTTTCGGCTGATGAAGGCGTCGCGCGGATCCTCGCGCGGCAGGAAGCCGGCCAGCATCAGTCCCGCCGGCAACACGGTCGGAAGATCCTTCGAGGAATGCACGGCAAGGTCGATCCTGCGCGCGATGAGCGCCTCCTCGATCTCCTTGGTGAAAAGCCCTTTGCCGCCAGCTTCGGCCAGCGGCCGATCCTGCATCGCGTCGCCGGTGGTGCGAATCGCCACGATCTCGATCCGCCCGGGATCGAGACCGGCCGCCGCCGCAAGACGGCTCTGCACCGCGCGCGCCTGAATAAGCGCCAGCGGCGAGCCGCGCGAACCGATGCGCAGGACGGAAGCCATTTGGGCCGATTGTCTCATCACTCTGCCTGCCATCGTCATTGCGAGGAGCGAAGCGACGAAGCAATCCAGCCAAACTACCCGGAGTTCTGGATTGCTTCGGCACCATGTGCCTCGCAATGACGTATAATACACTGATGATCATCCTCGGCATCGAAACCACCTGCGACGAAACGAGCGCCGCATTGGTCGAATGGACCGGCGACGCCCAAGGCCGCATCCTGTCCAACGTCGTCCTGTCGCAGATCGGCGAGCACGCCGAATTCGGCGGCGTGGTGCCGGAAATCGCCGCCCGCGCCCATGTCGAGACGCTCGACACGGTTATCGCCAAGGCGATGCGCGAGGCGGGGCTGTCCTTCGCCGCCCTCGACGGTGTTGCCGCAGCCGCCGGGCCGGGTCTGATCGGCGGCGTCATCGTCGGCCTGACCATGGCGAAAGCGATCGCGCTCGTCCACGACAAATCCCTGATCGCCGTCAACCATCTGGAAGCGCATGCGCTGACCGCGCGGCTGACCGATGGGACGGCGTTTCCCTATTGCCTGTTCCTCGCCTCCGGCGGTCACACGCAAATCCTCGGTGTGCGCGGTGTCGGCGATTATCTGCGGCTCGGCGGCACGGTCGATGACGCGATCGGCGAAGCCTTCGACAAAACGGCAAAGCTGCTGGGTCTCGGTTATCCCGGCGGCCCGCTGGTGGAGAAAGAGGCTACGCGCGGCGACCCGCAAAGGTTTGCGCTGCCGCGGCCGATGACCGGGCGCCGCGACGCCAACTTCTCGCTGTCGGGCCTGAAGACGGCGTTGCGCCTGGAAGCGGAGAAAATCGCGCCGCTGAGCGACGGCGACGTTGCCGATCTTTGCGCGTCGTTCCAGCAGGCGGTCGGCGAGGTAGTCATGGACCGGCTGCGCACGGGGCTGCGCATGTTCCGCGAACAGGTGGGCATGCCCACGGCGCTGGTTTGCGCCGGCGGCGTGGCGGCGAACCAGGCCATCCGCAAGGTCTTGCACCGCGTCGCCTTCGAGGTCGGCATCTCGCTCGTGGCGCCGCCGCCGGCCTTGTGCACCGACAATGGCGCCATGATCGCCTGGGCCGGCGCCGAGCGGCTCGCGCTCGGACTGACCGACCCGCTCGACATCGCGCCCCGCGCGCGCTGGCCGCTGGAAGAGGTGACGAAGGCGCCGGCCAGGAAAGCGGTGCAATAGCGCTGCCGCTGTGGTGCGTTCACGACGCCCGTCCCGGCTCGATCTGCGCCAGGATCGACTCCAGCCGCTCCAGCCGATCGGCTTGTCCCGGCGGCTTATCCCAGCGCAGCCGGTTGATGCGCGGAAACCGCATCGCTAGCCCGGATTTGTGTCGAGTCGAGCGCTGCAACCCCTCGAAGGCGACTTCCAGCACCAGGCCCTCATTCGGCTCGTGCACGACTTCGCGCACCGGGCCGAAACGGTCGATGGTGTTCCGGCGCACAAAGCGGTCGATCTGCAAAAGCTCCTCGTCAGTGAAACCGAAATAGGCTTTGCCGACGGGAACCAGTTCGTCGCCGTCTTCGCCGCGCGTCCAGACGCCGAATGTGTAGTCGGAATAATACGACGAGCGTTTGCCGTGGCCGCGCTGGGCATACATCAGCACGGCATCGACGATGAACGGGTCGCGCTTCCACTTCCACCACGGGCCTTTCGGCCGGCCCGGCACATAAAGGGCGTCGCGGCGCTTGAGCATGATCCCTTCCACCGCGTCGGCATCGGCCCCGGCGCCGGCCGCCGCCGGACTCTTCCGCGCGGCGCCGAGATCATTCCAGCCGGTGAACGCAACGAGCGGCGAAAGATCGATGCGCGGCTCGTCGAGTCGGGCAATGAATTTTTCAAGCCGCGCCCGCCGCTCGGCAAACGGCAGCTCGCGCAAATCTTCCTCACCATCGGCAAGAAGATCGTAAGCGCGCAGATGCGCCGGAAATTCCTCCATGAGCTTACCGGTGACGGTCTTACGGTTGAGCCGCTGCTGCAATACGTTGAACGATTGCACGCGGCCTTCGCGCATGATGAGGAGTTCGCCGTCTATGGCGCCGGGGAGCCGCAACGCGTCTGTCAGATCGGGAAAGCTCCTGGAAATGTTCTCGCCGGTGCGCGAATAAAGCCGCGCCAGCGGCGCACCGTCGCGAACCGCGGCAACGGCCTGCACGCGAATGCCGTCCCATTTCCATTCGGCCATGAATTCCGCCGGATCGAGCGCGGCAAGATCCGGCTCGTCGAGCGCGTGCGCCAGCATCGCCGGCCGAAACGGCGCCGGATCGCCGCTCGCCGGCTTGTCGGCGCGGCCTTCGAGCCAGGCGAACAGCTCCACGTAAGGCGGCGTGAGACCGGGCCAGAGAAGCTCGATGTCCTGGGCGTCGGTTGCGCCGAGCGCGGCCACAGCCGCTTTCGCCAGCCGCGCCGATACGCCGATGCGCAAGCCGCCGGTGACGAGCTTGATCAGCGCCCAGCGCCCGGTCTCATCGAGCGCATCGAGCCAGCGCGCGAGCCGTGCCGGCAATTCGGCTTTGCCCAAAGTGGCAAGCGTTTCGATGACGGCGGTGAGGGATAATTCCCCTCCCCCTTGTGGGGAGGGGTTGGGGATGGGGGTCGTCCGGTGTTGCAGCGTTGATGCACCGAGCGTCGCCTTCCCACCCCCCTCCCTACCCTCCCCCACAAGGGGGGAGAGAAAAGTGACAGGCCACATCAGCGCGACGGTTTCGGAGAGGTCGCCGACGTAATCGTAGGAGAGTTCGAACAGCACCGGATCGGCGCGTTCGGCGATCAGGCTGCGGATCAGCCCGGGCTTGGCATGTGGAAAGTTCAAACTCCCGGTGAGCGCGGCCAGCGCCCAACCGCGCTCGGGATCGCCCGTCGAACGGAAGTAATCCGTCATCAGGCGCAATTTGGCGTTGCGCGCCGGTTCGTAAGTCAGTCGGTCGAGAAGTTCGGCGAAGCGGTTCATGTCTCTTCGCCGCCCTCGGACACCGCTTCGGCTCCGCCTTCGTCCTCGTCACCATAGCCGACGATGTCGAGCGGGCGCGCTCTCAGCCCGTGCGTAGCGCACCAATGCACCAGCGCATCCTCCTGGCCATGCGTCACCCAGATTTCGGAGGCGCCAGTCGCGGCGATGGTCGCGGTCAAGCCGTCCCAGTCGGCGTGATCGGAAATCACCAGCGGCAGCGCGACGCCGTATTGCCGGGCGCGGGCGCGAATGCGCATCCAGCCCGATGCGAAGGCGGTGAGCGGATCGGGAAAGCGCCGCGTCCAGACATCGCTCAGCGTCGACGGCGGGCAGACCGTGACGGTCCCGGCAAGCTCGGCCTTGGCGGCGCCACGCACCGGGCGCAATTCGCCGAGCGCGATGCCGCGGCCGGCGTAATAACGGGTGATGCTCTCCATGGCGCCGTGCAGATAAATCGGCGCCTGGTAGCCGGCCTTGCGCAACAGCGCGATCACGCGCTGCGCCTTGCCCAGCGAATACGCGCCGACGAGATGCGCGCGCTCGGGGAACAGCGCCAACGAGGCAAGCAGCTTGGCGATCTCGCCGTCAGCATTGGCATGACGGAAGACCGGCAGCGCAAACGTCGCCTCGGTGATGAACACGTCGCAGCGGACGAGCTCGAACGGCGCACAGGTCGGGTCGCGGACATTCTTGTAATCGCCGGAAGCGACGACGCAGAGGCCGTTCACCGCAACCGCTATCTGCGCCGAGCCAAGCACATGGCCGGCGGGGTGGAAGGTGACGCGGGTGCCGCCGAGATCGATACTTTCGCCGTAGCGGATCGCCTGCGTCGTGCCGGCGAAATTGTCGCCGTAACGCAGCCGCATGAGATCGAGCGTTTCCTGCGTCGCCAGCACCGCGCAATGGCCGGCGCGCGCATGGTCGGAATGGGCGTGCGTGATGAGCGCGCGCTCGACGGGCCGGGTCGGGTCGATATGGAAGGCGCCGAGCTTGCAGCACACGCCGGCCGGCGTCGGCACCAGGAT
>Ga0116223_10002456_pt1 | contig 17503 bp, 12 predicted proteins | sample Sb_taG_3_FD_90092 | JGI IMG/M metagenome (GOLD analysis project Ga0116223, IMG submission 90092) | Peat soil microbial communities from Weissenstadt, Germany - Sb_50d_a_PC metaG | ecosystem: Environmental > Terrestrial > Soil > Wetlands > Peat | place: Germany: Weissenstadt | collected 2010-09-21 | reverse complement strand
TCGCCAGACGGCAAGCAGATCTGGGCGGCACATTCGCGGGACGGCGGAGTTTCGGTGATCGATGTCGCGACCAAGCGGGTGATTCAGACGTTTGGCGTGCAGACCAAGCGCTCCAACCGGCTGAAATTCGCGCCGGACGGGAGGCTGGTGCTGATCAGCGACCTGGATGCCGGCGACCTGGTGGTGCTGGAGCGGGCGACCAAGAAGGAGCTCAAGCGAATGAAACTGGGCCGGAGTCCGGCGGGCATTCTGATCGAGCCCGACAGCGCGCGCGCTTACGTGGCCGTGACGGGGGACAACAACGTGGCGGTGATCGACCTGAAGACCCTGGATTTGACGGCGAGGATCAGCACGGGGACGGGGCCGGACGGGATGGCGTGGGTGAAGTAGAGGCTGGTACCGGAGCGTTGCGAAGGCTCGCACCTATCCTACAATGGAATGACCGACATGGTGAGAGCCGCATGGCTCGTTGACGGGAGCGCCTAGCGGGCAGCGGACTGCGGCGCGGATGCCGGGTTGCGGGTCCCGGCGCTCGGGTTCTGCTGGGCATATTAGGCGCTTGGGCGGGGGAGGATTTGGCCGATTGGGGAGACGAGGCCTTCGATGCGGTCGCGGAGGGCCTGGTCCGCGGCGCGGGTTTCGGCCGCGAGTCGGGCGATGGATTTCTGTGTTTCGTCGGCCAGTCTGGTGATGGCGTCATTGGTGGCGGCGATGGCGTCGTTGGTGTCCGCGATTTTGATGGTGAGGTCGTTGATCTGGCGTTGCGTGTCGCGCCAAAGCTGGCGATATTCTTCGCGGTCTTTGCGGCGTTCTTCGGTGAGGCCGGCGGTGACAGACTCGATGCGCTCGAAGCGCTCTTCCGTGGTCATAGGTTCGTTTGTGTGGCTAAATGGGCGGCATAGCGTCCGCCTTTTCATTGTAGGGCACGACACCCCTCGGCACGCTGCGCGATTGTGGGCAGGCACGCCGCAATCATCCGCACGCTCGCCGGGCGAAATCGCGCCGGCGGCGCGTCACGTGCTGCGATTGAAGCGCTGCCCCCATCCAGACATGTTCGGCCTCGAGTCACCGGCAACCGAAGGCCGGCAGCTATCTTACAATGGAATGACCGACATGAACCTCGAACAAGTGGCCAAGCGGGCCAAGGTCTCGACTGCCACCGTGTCTCGCGTGCTGAATAATGCCAGCGTCGTCAAGGGCTCGACGCGCGCGCGCGTGGTGAAGGCGATCGAGGAGTTGAAGTACCATCCCAACCTCCACGCGCGTAGCCTGGCGGGCGGCAAGAGCCGCACCATCGGCGTGATCGTCTCCAATATGGAGAACCCGTTTTTCTTCGATATCTATAAGACTATCGAGTCGGACGCGCACGCCGGGGGCTATGAAGTGGTGATGGCCAATACCGACTACCGCTCGGAACAACTGGTCACCAGTGTCCGGTTGATGATCGGGCGGCGGGTCGCCGGCCTGGCCGCCATCGTGTCCGAAATGGCGCCCGAGCTGATCGAGGAGCTGAACGAGAGCCGCATTCCCGTGGTCTTCTACGACGTCGGCACGCCGCGGCACAACATCACCAACATCCGGGTCAACTACCGCCGCGGCATCGAGAAGCTGGTGGATTACCTGCACAGCCTGGGCCACCGCAGGCTGGGGTTCGTCGGGCACCATGCCATTCTGGGGCCGATCAACGAGCGCATGAAGGCGGTGATGGACGCGGTGGCGCGGATTCCTTCGCTAGAAGTGCGGACGGCGGTAGATGCCGATACTCTGGAAGGCGGCAGGCAGGCCACGCGAGCGCTGCTGGCAGGCGGTTTCGCGCCGACGGCGATCGTCTGCGTGAACGACGTGACGGCGGTGGGGGCGCTGCGCGAGTTACGCGAGCGCGGGCTGCGCGTGCCGGAGGACGTTTCGGTGACGGGCTTCGACAATGTGAAGCTGTCCGAGTTCTGCTATCCGGCGTTGACCACGGTGCACATCCCGCGAGAACGGATCGGGCACATCATTTGTGATTACCTGGTTCCGAAGGCCGAACGGCTAGTTGTTACCGACGCGGAAATCGTGATCGATCCCGAGTTGGTGGTGCGCGATTCCACGGGGCCGGCGGCAGGGTAGAACGGAGAGCTGCCGCGATGACAATTGAAATTCATAAACCGGAACTCGAAGCTCTCATCCTGGAACGGATGAAGAGCGGCGCGTTCCAGAATGTCGAAGATGTCCTTATGCGGGCGTTGAAGTCTTCTCCGCTTCCGGTGGTGGAGGATGCCGGGTCGCTGGATGAAACGCGTCCTTTGACGGGCGCCCGCCTGCCAGTACGTGACGTCTTGTTCTGATGACTATTCACGGCGAGTAAGCCCGAAGGGGGGCCCAGCGGAAGACCGCTTACGGTTGCGGCTCCGTTTCGAGTGTAGCCTGTTTGCAGACCGTTCCAGAGCCGCGCACCCGGTGGCCTGCGAAACCTTGACAGCGGCTGTAGCATGTCAATACGATAAGCAGTTGCAAGCGATTACAGCTCTGCCTCAATAAAGGAACACATGACCAACGGTAAACCCCGCGGGATGACATTCGGCCTGATCGTCGGAAACCGGGGCTTTTTCCCGGATCACCTGGCGCAAAGCGGCCGTTCGGAGATGATCGCGGCCATCGAGAGGGCCGGCTTCGCGGTGGTCGCTCCCGGGCCGGACGAGACCAAGTTCGGCGCGGTGGAAACGCGCGCGGAAGCGGCGCGGTGCGCGGACCTGTTCAGGAAAAACCGCGACGCCATCGATGGCGTGATCGTCACGCTGCCCAATTTTGGCGACGAGCGCGCCATCGCCGACACCCTGCGCATGGCGGGACTGAACGTGCCGGTGCTGGTGCAGGCCACGCCCGACACTCCCGGCCGCATGACCATCCGGGACCGCCGCGACAGCTTCTGCGGCAAAATGTCGGCCTGCAATAACCTGGCCCAGTATGGCATTCCCTATTCGCTCACCAGCCGTCACACCGAGGCTCCGGATTCGGACCTGTTCCAGAGCGACCTGAGCTGGTTCGCCGGCGTGTGCCGCGTGGTGCGCGGTCTGCGGCGGCTGCGCATCGGCGCTATAGGCGCCCGTCCGGCGGCGTTCAACACCGTGCGCTACAGCGAGAAGATTCTGGAAGCCAACGGAATCTCCGTGGAGCCCATCGATCTTTCGGAAATCCTGGGACGCATCGCGCGCATGGGCGATCGGGATCCAGCCGCAGTCGCCAAGCTGGAGGCCATCCACCGCTACGTGACGACCGAATCCGTGCCATCCGAGGCGCTCCTGAAGATGGCCAAGTTGGGCGCGGTGATCGACGCCTGGATGGCGGAGACCGAAGTCTCGATCAGCGCGGTGCAATGCTGGACCTCGCTCGAAGAGTATTTCGGCGTGGTGCCGTGCACCGTCATGAGCATGATGAGCGAGAACCTGATGTCCAGCGCCTGCGAGGTGGACATTTGCGGCGTCATCGGCATGCATGCCCTGCAACTGGCGTCGGGGACACCCAGCGCCCTGCTGGACTGGAACAATAACTACGGCGAAGACCCCGACAAGGCGGTCTGCTTCCATTGCAGCAATCTGCCCAAGCATTTCTTCCGCGAAGCGCGCATGGATTTCCAGCAGATCATCGCGGGCACCGTGGGGCGTGAGAATACGTACGGGACGTGCGTGGGACAGGTGAAGGCGGGGCCCATGAGTTTCGCGCGGTTCTCGACCAACGACCGCACGGGCGAGATCCACGGGTACGTGGGCGAGGGCGCATTCACGGACGATCCGCTGGATACCTTCGGCGGCGCGGGCGTGGTGCGGATACCGAATCTGCAGGGCTTGCTGCGGTACATTTGCGAGCGCGGCTTCGAGCATCACGTGGCGGCCAACCTGGCTTCGGTGTCGCAGGCGGTGCGGGAAGCCACCACGCGGTATTTGGGGTGGAGCGTGCACCAGCATAGTTAGCAGGCAGGTGTCCCGATGAGTCGGGACGCGGCAGGCACGAGTGCCTGCGCCACAAGGAGCAACTCATGTCCATCGTTGCCGGCGTAGATTTCGGGACCCTGAGCGTGCGGGTGTCCATCTTCGATAGCCAGCGGGGGCGCCTGGGATCGGGCGTCGCCGAGTATCCGCTCGACCGCAAGAAGGACGATCCCGACCACGCCACGCAGAGCCATGCCGATCACATGCGAGCGCTGTGCGAGGCGATGCACCTCGCGCTCGCCAATGCCAGTACCGCCGGCGCCAGCGTCGAAGCCATCGCGCTGGACACCACGGGATCGAGCGTGATCCCGGTGGATGCGCGGATGGAGCCCATCGACGACTACTACCTGTGGTGCGATCATCGCGCTTGGCAAGAAGCCGGCGAGATCACCGCGGCCGCGCACAGCCGGCATCTCGAAGCCATCGACTGGTGCGGCGGCATCTACTCCTCCGAGTGGGGATTCGCCAAGCTGCTGCACTGGCTGCGCCACAATCCCGAAAAGCGCGACCGCTTCGCCACCGCGTTGGAACACTGCGACATGGTGGCGGCGGTACTGTGCGGTATCCACGATCCGGCCGAGGCCCCGCGCAGCGTGTGCGCGATGGGCCACAAGTGGATGTGGAACGCCGCGCTGGGCGGCCTTCCCCCGGAGGAGTTTCTGGCCGCGGTGGATACGCGGCTTGCCGGCGTGCGCGGCCAACTCGGCGGACGGTACCAGACGTCGGACAAAATTGCAGGACACCTCACGCCGGCCTGGGCGGAGAAGCTCGGTCTGCGCGCGGGCATTCCGATTCCGGTGGGCGCGTTCGATGCGCACTGGGACGCCATCGGCGCCGGCGTGCGGCTGGGCGACGTGGTCAACGTGGTGGGGACTTCCACCTGCATCATGGCCATCGGCGAGAAGCCCGAGCTGATCCCGGGCGTGTGCGGCGTGGTTCAAGGCTCCATCCATCCCGGCCTCACCGGCATCGAAGCGGGCCTTTCGGCGACCGGCGATATTTTCGAGGCCATCGCGCGGCGCGCCGGAACCACGGTGGCGGATCTGTCGCGTGGCCTGGAGAACTACCGCGCCGGAGAGACGGGGCTGCTGCGCCTCACCTGGGACAATGGCGATCGCACCGTGCTGGTGAATCCGGAGTTGAGCGGCATCACGCTGGGTTGGCGGTTGACGCACACGGCGCAGGACGAGCTTTTCGCCGCCATCGAAGGCACGGCGTTCCACACCCGAGTCATTCTGGAGCGCATGGAGCAGCATGGCGTGCCGGTGCGCCGCATCATCAACGGAGGCGGCATCCCACAGAGAAATGCGGTGCTCAACCAGGTGTACGCCAGCGTGATGGGGAAGCCCATCCTGGTGCCCAAGGGCGATGTCACCAGCCTGGGCTCAGCGATCTTCGCATTCTTTGCGGCGGGCGCATTCCGCACCATCGAAGAGGCGCAGGATCGGCTGTGCCCCGGCTACGTAACGGTGGAACCTGAAGCGGCGGACGCGGCGGCGTATGCGGAGCTTTATCCGCTCTACCGCAAGCTGTACTTCGCGTTCGGCGAGCGGCGGTCGGAGGCGATCGGGATCGGAGAGATTTTGCCGGCGCTGCGCAGCATCGCAACCCGCGCCAGGGGAGGCCCCAGGGGAGAAAAGTATGCTGGAAGCGCTACGGACTGAGGTCCTGGAAGCCAATCTCGAGCTGGTGCGCCGTGGGCTAGTGGTTTACACGTTCGGCAATGCCAGCGGCGTGTCGCGCGAGCATGGGCTGGTGGCCATCAAGCCGAGCGGAGTTCCCTACGAACGCATGACGCCGCGCGACATCGTGATCGCCGATCTCGAAGGGCGCGTCGTGGAGGGCGATCTGCGGCCGTCCACGGACCTGCCGACGCACGTCGCGCTCTATCGCGCGTTTCCCTCGATCGGCGGCGTGGCGCACACGCACTCGCGCCATGCGACGGCCTGGGCGCAGGCGCGGCGCGAGATCCCGTGCTTCGGCACGACCCACGCCGACTACTTTCACGGAGCGGTGCCGGTGACCGACGCGCTGACGCCGGAGGAAATCGAGGCCGGCTACGAAGCCAACACCGGCGTGGCCATTATCCGGCTGATGAAGGGTCGCGACCCGCTGGGCTGCCCGGCGGTGCTGGTGGCGGGCCACGCGCCGTTCTGCTGGGGCGCGTCGGCGACGGAGGCGGCGCATACCGCGGTGATCGTGGAAGAGCTGGCGGCCATGGCCTGGCAGACGCTGACCATCAATCCGGGGGCCGTGCCGATCTCCGAGGCGCTTCGCGACAAGCACCACTTCCGCAAGCACGGGCCTACGGCGACCTACGGGCAGAAGTAGCGTGGGCATGTACGCCTTGCTCGTGTCGCTCGACAAGACGTCCTCATTTCATTAGGGGCATGAGCATCACCCTTCAAGTGCCGGATTCGGTCGCCTGGAGTCTCCGCCTGCCGGAGGGCGAGGTGGAAGAGCGCCTGCGTTGTGAACTTGCTCTCTCACTGCATGCGCAAGGCATTCTGTCTTTCGGAAAGGCCGTGGAACTTGCGGCGATTTCGCGCTATGAGTTCGCCCTCCTCGTAGCCCGTCGAGGTATCCCTCGGCATTACGGGCCTGAGGATCTGGCCGAAGACCTCGCTTATGGTCGCGGTGAGTGATACTTCTGCACTATCGAACCTTGCCCTCATCAGGCCGACTCCATCTACTGCATTCTCAGCGCCGAGTTGTGGCCAATCCCGCAGTGGCCGCCTTGGCCAATGATCTCGACAGGTGCGAAGCGGAGGCGATTACATTGGCTACCGAGATGCAACCGGACGTTCTGCTGATCGATGAGAAGCAAGGGAGAAGCTTCGCCCGCCGGGCCGGCATCCCCGTTCGGGGCGTCTTGGGTGTTTTGATCCGAGCCAAAGCGATGGGCGAACTGACCTCCGTCAGGAACGAGATTCAGGCATTGCGCGACCACGCTGGTTTCTTTGTCGCGCCATCGCTCGAAGCCGAGGTTCTACGGACTGTCGGGGAGTAAGAGAGGAGCGGATGGTTCTCCTAACACTATGAAGCGGACAACCATCTTCCTTCCGGATGACCTGCACGACCAACTCCGCCGGGACGCCTTCCGGGCCGGGATAAGCATGGCAGAACTGTTTCGCTTGAGGCTGGGACGCTCGAACACACCGCCGTCGGGCGATCGCCGAGGCAGGGACGCGATCTTGAAGGTGGCCGGCATTTGCCGCAGGCCCATCCTGACGAGCGGCATCGACGAATCGCTGTATGGCATCTGAGCGGGTCTTCGTCGATGCCTGGGCTCACTTCGCCCGCTTCACCACCGAGAAAGTAACCTGCGAAGAATACTGTGCGGAGTGGTGCACCGCATTGTGCGCCACCACGCCCTTCGCCTCGTCGTAGTTGTTGCCGGCGGTGTTCATGTTGCGGTCGAAGCGCGGGAAGTTGCTGCTCGACACCTCGATCCGAATGCGGTGCCCGGGAGCGAACCAGTTGCTGGTGGTCAGCGGCTGGAGCGTCACCTTGTACACCTTGCCCGCGTCCATCCACACCGGAGTCCGCTCGTATCCGTCGCGATAGCGCAGGCGCTGGATGGTTTCGTCCAGGTTGTAAGCCGTGCCGTCGGGATAGACATCGAGCACCTTCACGGTGATGTCCGTGTCTTTGACGTCGGACGACACGTAGAGCGTGGGCTCGATGGGGCCGCTGACCTCGAGTCCGTCTCCGAGCGGCTCCGACGTGTAGACCAGGATATCGGCGCGCGCCTCCATCTTGCGCTGGTCGAAGGCGCCGCCGGTGACGGCATTGCCGGTGCAGCACACGTTGCCGCCGAAGGAGGGCACCGGGTTCATGGGATCGTAGGTGAAGCTGTCCGGATGGTCGGCCGAAGGCGCCGCGGCCGCCAGCGTGCCATCGCCGTTCAGGCTGTTCGCCTTCCCGCCGCTCCCCAGGTACAAGGTCATGGGCTGCGCGCCCTCCGGTGGCCAGGTGTCGGACGTCTGCCACTTGTTCATCCCCATGGTGAAGTAGCGGACCCTAGGCATGGTTTCGAGCACGTGGTTGTCCTCGCCCTTCAGGAAGTGGTCGAACCAGCCGTAGGTGAGGGCCGGGTAATCCAGACGCGCGTCGCCCATGCTGCGCTCGCCCACCACGGTGTTCTCGGTGGCTCGCGTGTAGCCGCAGTGCAGGGTCGGAGCGATCACCGCATACTGCTGATTGGCGATCTCCGGCCGCGCCGTCTTGCGTACGAAGTTGTACGCCGCCAGGTTCGGCCCTATCGACACGTCGTACCAGGACATGAACCAGAAGCCCGGCACGTTGATGGGCTTGTCGTCGTGCCACAGGCCGCCGCGATACCAGGCAGCGTCGTTGGGCGCGCGCTTGATCATAGCGCCGCCGGTCGAGACCTCCATGCGGTCGGCGAAGATTCCGCGCGGCCCGCCCACGGCCTTGATGATGTCCATCTCGGGAAGATACTGCAGCGCCTTCGACCAATCCACGGGCGGCATCTGCGGCGCCAGGTCGAACATCCGGGAGGCCTGGATCAACTCCTCGCGCGAGAGGTTGGCCGGGAACATGGGGCGCACCTGGTTCTGCTCGCCGTAGATCCAGGCGATGAACAGCATCTGGACGGCGCCGCCGCGATACCAGTTGCCCTGCTCGTAGTACGGTTTCACGCGTCCCACGCCGGCGCCGAATCCCTGCGGGATCATGGCGGCGAATGCCGGATTGCCCTGCGCCGCCACGCCCAGTTGCCATTCGGCGGTGGAAGAGCAGCCGATGGTCCCCACTTTCCCGTTGGACCACGGCTGCGAGGCCATCCACGAGATGGCATCGGCGCCATCGGTGAGCGGCGGGCCCAGGATGTCGTACTCGCCCTCGGAGAAGAAGTGGCCGCGCTCGTTCACCTCGACGTAGGCGTAGCCGCGTTTCACCGCCTGGATCTCGGCATTCATGTCGCGCGGCGCGCCGTTGCGCACGTCCCAGAAGTTGAAGTTGTAGGGCGTTCGGACGAAGATGACGGGATATTTCTTCGAGGTGTCCTTGGGGCGGTAGACGTCGGTGGCCATGCGCTTGCCGTCGCGCATGGGCACCATGAGCTTGCGCTCGATGATGGCGATGGATTCGAGCTCCTTCTCGGCGGCGTTGCGCTGGGCGATCTGTTGCGCGTTGGGCGCGGGCGGCTGGGCCGTCGTAGCGGGGATCAGGGTGAGGATCACTCCCGCCACTATCAGAAAAGAGAAGCAAAGGTGGATGCGTTTCACACGGGCCTCCATGGTTTCAGATCAGTGTATCGTTTGTGGGGCGGGATGTCATCCCAATGCCACTTACTCTGCCCACAATCGAACGTTCGGCATCACCTGTGGGGCGGACCCCAATAGCCGGCAACTTCCCTTCGCTTACCTTTTCGCCTGCTTCATTCGAGATGCAATAGCTACTGGTGCGATCTCCGAGGTCCAACCCGATGGTCAGCCTCCACGCACCAGGGCGCCGAAGCCGCCGCGGAATTCCGGAAAATTCTCGATCACCGCGGGATCGTCGTCAGCGATCCCATAGGCGCGCTGGCGCACCTGCAACTGGGCGGAGCGTTGGTTTTGTCGGGAGATAAGATTAAGGCAAAGGCTGCCTACCAGGATTTCTTCACGCTATGGAAAGACGCCGACCGCGATATCCCGATCCTCATGCAAGCCAGGGCGGAGTACGCCGGGCTGCAGTAAATCCGCATTTGGCGTTGGGTTCTCCGAATTCTTTGAAAGGACTGACGCGGCGGTATAATTCAGCACATAGGGGATGCAGACTGGAACCGCCAAGGTGTGGCTCTACCGCGAACTGGCGGGCGGGGGGATGGATGGACTCAGATCGATGGAAACAAGTAGATAACCTGCTGCAGTCGGTACTGGAGCGTCCGCCCGAGGAGCGCGACGCCTTTCTGAGGCAGGTATGCGCGGGCGACGAGGCGCTGGAGGGCGAAGTCCGGTTGCTGCTGACTTTCGAGCCGCACGTGGGAAGCTTCCTGGAGAGCCCCGCCATGGAAGTGGCGGCGCGCGACCTCGGTCGCCAGCAAAGCCCCGATCGGAGAAGCGCCGCGCCAGAAAGCGGCGCTTCCCCGCTCGGCCCGGCGGTTTCCCATTACCGCATTGTCGGAAAGCTGGGCGGCGGCGGGATGGGCGTGGTTTACAAGGCCGAGGACACCCGGCTCCAGCGCTTTGTGGCGCTCAAGTTTTTGTCCGACGAATTCGCCCGCCACCCGGATGCCCTGATGCGTTTCCGGCGCGAGGCTCGATCGGCTTCCGCCTTGAATCACCCGAACATCTGCACGATTCACGACATCGGCGAGCATGAGGGCCGCGCCTTCATCGCCGTGGAGTTCCTGGACGGAACTACGCTGAAGCATCGCATCATCTCTGCGACCGGAGGGCGCCCACTGGAAATCGAAACACTGCTTTCGTTAGGGATCGAAATCGCCGACGCATTAGACGCGGCACACTCCGCGGGGATTATCCATCGCGACATCAAACCGGCGAACATCTTCGTGACGGGTCGGGGTCATGCGAAGGTCCTCGACTTTGGACTGGCCAAAGTCAGTCCGGTCTCCGGGCAGCGCGCAGGCGCAGGCGACACGGCGCAACCGACAGTCACAATCGAAGACCAGGCGACCGGCCCAGGGAGCGCGCTCGGGACGGTGGCGTACATGTCGCCGGAGCAAGTGCGCGCTCAACCTTTGGACGCGCGCACGGATTTATTCTCGTTCGGGGTGGTGCTGTATGAAATGGCCACGGGCAAGCTGCCGTTTCGCGGGGAAAGCTCGGGGTTGGTATTCGATTGCATTCTGAATCGCGCTCCTGTGGCTCCGGTGCGCCTGAATCCGGAATTGCCGGAGGAACTGGAGCGGATCATCGATAAGTGCCTGGAGAAAGATCGCAATCTGCGGTACCAGCACGCTGCGGAAATTCGCACCGATCTGCAGCGTCTGAAGCGGGACACGGATTCAGGCCGGGGAACGTCGACACCAGTGGGTGGCGGTCCCTGGCGGCACGCAAGAGTGCGTGCGCCAGTACGCTGGAAGGCGATGGCTGCTGCGGCCGCGGCTGTGCTGGCTTGCTTCGTGGGAGGTTACTTGTATTTCCACCGCTCGCCAAAACTCACGGACAAGGACATGCTTGTCCTGGCTGATTTTGTGAACAGAACTGGCGACCCCGTGTTCGACGATACCCTTCGCCAAGGCTTGGCAGTCCAACTTGAGCAGTCGCCTTTCCTCAGTCTCGTCTCCGAGGAGCGTATCCAGCAGGTGCTGGGTCTGATGGGCCAGCCGAAAGACGCGCGCCTAACTCCGCAGATCGCTCGGGAAATCTGCCAGCGAACCGCCAGCGCCGCCGTCCTGGATGGCTCCATTGGCAGCCTCGGAAGCCATTACGTGTTGGGGTTGCGCGCCCGGAGTTGCCGCACTGGCGACGTTCTTGACGACGAGCAGGTGCAAGCCGCCAGCAAAGAAGACGTGCTGAGCGCCCTGAGTCAAATCGCCGGCAGATTTAGAACCCGAATCGGCGAATCGCTGACCACGGTCGCAAAGCACGATACTCCGCTCGCGGAGGCAACCACACCGTCGCTCGAAGCCTTAAAAGCCTACAGCACTGCCTGGAAGGTCTGGGCCTCCACCGGGCCTGCCGCAGCTCTCCCGCACATCCAGCGTGCCATTGATCTCGACCCGCAATTCGCGATGGCCCATGCCTTCCTGGAGCGCGCGTACGCCGAGCTTTGGGAGCCTGTCCTCGCGGCGGCGAGCGCCAACACAGCCTATGAGTTGCGGAATCGCGTCAGCGACCCGGAGCGGTTCTTTATCATGGTCCCGCACGATCTGGATGTAACGGGAAACTTGGATAAGGCCTATCAGACCGCTGAGTTGTGGGCGGAAACTTATCCACGCGATGTCAGGCCCCGGGGGTACCTGTCAGGGATTGACCAGGCACTCGGCAAGTTTGAAAAGTCGGTGGAAGACGGCAAGAAAGCGGTCGTTCTCGATCCGGACTTCCCTCCGGCGTGGAACAATCTTGCCTGGGCCTGTGTTCAACTGGACCGCTTGACGGAGGCCGAGAGCACACTTCGGGAAGCCTCCGAGCACAAAGTCTCATTCCCCGAGTTCTTGGTCATCCGATATTACATCGCTTATTTACGGGGTGATCAGGCGGGAATCGAGCGGGAAGCGGCTCAGTCCGAAGGGAGTCCCGAGGTGGGAGACTGGATCTTCCACCTCGAGGCTTGTGCCTCGGCCTATTCCGGCCGTTTGCAAGAGGCCAGGAGGAAATCCCGCCAGGCGGTGGACTCGGCCAGGCAGGCGGCCAACAAACGGGAACGCGCGGGGATGTGGGAAGCCGGAGCAGCCGTGCGGGAGGCGTTTTTCGGGAATGCACGCGAGGCCAGGCAGTACGCCGCGGCGGCGCTCGATTTCTCCAAGGGGCGGGATGTGGTGTACGGCGCTGCGGTGGCGCTGGCGCTGGTGGGAGATACGGCACGGTCGCAAGCGCTGGCGAAAGATCTGGAAAAGGCATCGGAGGACACCTACGCCCGATTCAACTACCTGCCAACTTTGCGCGCACTTTGGGCAATCAGCCGCGGCGATTCTTCGGGCGCCATCGAACTGCTGCAACCCACCGCTCCCTATGAGATGGGCGTAAGCGGCAACGGCACTGGCTTGTACGGAATTCTCTATCCGGTGTACGTGCGCGGGCAGGCATATCTTCTCGCGCATCGGTGCGCCGAAGCCGCCGCGGAATTCCAGAGGATCCGCGACTACCCGGGCGTCGTTTTCACCGATCCTGTGGGCGTAGTGGCGCGCTTGCAACTGGCGAGAGCGTTGGCCATGTCGGGAGATACCGCCAAGGCAAAGGCTGCCTACCTCGATCTCCTCACTCTATGGAAAGACGCCGACCCCGACGTCCCGATCCTCCAGCAAGCCAAGGCGGAATACGCCAGTCTGCAGTGAGTGGCGAATGACGAGACGCAGCGGGCGGTATAATTCATGCCGAGGACCGCATTACCTGGCACATCCTCGCGAATTGAGCGGGGGCGTGACTGAGGCGCCAGGCCATGGATTCTGAGCGTGGGAAACAAGTCGACCACCTGCTGCAGGCGGCGTTGGAGCGTCCGCCCGCCGAGCGAGCGGAGTTTTTGCGGCAGGCGTGCGCGGGCGACGAGGCGCTGGAGCGGGAAGTCCGGTCTCTGCTGACCTTCGAGCCGCACGTCGGAAACTTCCTGGAGAGCCCCGCCATGGAAGTGGCCGCGCGAGACCTCGGCCGCCACCAAACGCCGGCCAGAGCAACGCCCCGCAAGAAAGCAGCGATTCCCCGATGGGCCCGTACGTCTCCCATTACCGCATTATCGGAAAGTTGGGCGGCGGCGGGATGGGGGTGGTTTATAAAGCCCAGGACACCCGGCTCCAGCGCTTTGTGGCTCTCAAGTTTTTGTCCGGCGAATTCGCCGGCCAGCCGGATGCCTTGATTCGCTTCCGGCGCGAGGCTCGATCCGCATCCGCCTTGAATCATCCGAACATCTGCACCATTCATGACATCGGCGAGCATGAGGGCCGCTCCTTCATCGCCATGGAACTCCTGGACGGTGCCACGCTGAATGATCGCATCTCCGCTTCTTACAATGCCCAGCGCCCGCTGGAAATCGAAGCACTTCTTTCGTTGGGCATCGAAATCGCCGACGCCTTGGACGCGGCACACTCCGCGGGGATCATCCATCGTGACATTAAACCCGCAAACATCTTCGTGACCGCGCGCGGTCATGCGAAGGTACTCGACTTTGGACTGGCCAAAGTCAGTCCCGTCTCCCGCCAGCGCGCAGGCAAAGACGAATCGGAGCAACCGACCGTCACACTCGAGGACCAGCCGACCGGTCTGGGAAGCGCGCTGGGGACGGTACCGTACATGTCGCCGGAGCAAGTCCGCGCTCAACCTCTGGACGCACGCACGGATTTATTCTCGTTCGGGGTTGTGCTGTATGAAATGGCAACGGGCACGCTGCCCTTTCGGGGGGAAAGCTCGGGGATCGTATTCGATGGCATTCTGAATCGCGCTCCGGTGCCTCCGGTGTGCCTGAATCCCGGCGTGCCGGCCGAGCTGGAGCGGATCATCGACAAATGCCTCGAAAAAGATCGCAACCTGCGCTATCAGCACGCTTCGGAAATTCGCACCGACCTCCAGCGAATGCAGCGGTGGGACAGGCCAGGAGGCCTTGTCTCGCAACGCTGGAAGATGATCGCGGCGGCGGCTGCCGTGCTGGCCGTCTTCGCCGCGGGTTACTTGTATTTCCACCGCGCGCCCAAACTGACAGACAAAGACACGATTGTCCTCGCCGATTTCACGAACACCACGGGCGACTCCGTGTTTGACGGGACGCTTCGCCAGGGGTTGGCGGTACAGTTGCAGCAGTCGCCTTTCCTGAGCCTGGTCTCCGAGAAGCGTACCCAGAACACGCTGCGCCTGATGGGCCGGCCAGCGGATGCGCCACTGACTCCGGACCTCGCCCGGGAAGTCTGTGAGCGAACCGCAAGCGCCGCGGTCCTGGATGGCTCGATTGCCAGCATCGGAACTCAGTACGTATTGGGGTTGCGCGCCAGGAACTGCCGCACCGGAGACGTCCTCGACGATGAGCAGGTGCAGGCAGCAAGAAAGGAAGACGTCCTGAATGCCCTCAGTCAAATTGCCAATAGTTTCAGAATCCGAGCCGGCGAATCGCTCTCTGCGGTTCAAAGGCACGAGATTCCGCTCGCCGACGCGACCACGCCCTCACTCGAAGCCTTGAAAGCCTACAGCACTGCCTTGAAGGTTTGGAACTTAACTGGCGCTGCCGCCGCTCTGCCTTTCTTCCAGCGCGCCATTGAGATCGATCCCAAATTCGCGATGGCACATGCGTGGCTGGGGCGGACATACGGCGATATCGGAGAGCCTGTGCTGGCAGCCAAGAGCATCGGCAAAGCCTACGAATTGCGGAATAGCGCCAGTGATCCGGAGAAGTTCTGGATCGCCGCCGCCTACGATGTGCAAGTTACAGGAAACCTGGAAAAGGCGCAACAGACCTGTGAGGTGTGGGCGCAAACCTATCCTCGCGATAGAGAGCCTTACGGCTTCTTGACAGGGCTTGTTTACGGGGCACTCGGCAAGTATGAGAAATCGATCGAAGAAGCCAATATAGCGGTCGCGCTCGATCCGGACTTCGGCCCCGGGTATATCAATCAAATCTGGAGCAATCTTTACCTGGATCGCCTGGAGGAAGCCGGGAACGGCCTGCAGCGGGCCTCCGATTGCAAAATGGATGTCGAGGATCTCTTCGTCCTGCGATACCAGATTGCGTTTTTGAAAGGCGACCAGGCGGGAATGCAACGGGCAGTGGCCCTGGGCCAGAAGAAGGCCGGAGCCGAAGACTGGATCACCGGCGAAGAGGCTTTTGTGTTGGCCTATTCCGGTCACTTGCAGCAGGCAAGAAGGAAGTCGCAGCGTGCCGTGGACCTGGCCCAACAGGCGGCCCATAAGGAAAAGGCGGCTATTTACGAAGCGGGAGCGGCAGTCCGAGAGGCCTTTTTCGGTAATGCGTTCGAGGCACGGCGGATGGCCATGGCTGCGCTCGATCTTTCCAAGGGCCGGGATGTGGAGTATGGCGTCGCCTTCGCGCTGGCCCTCTCGGAGGAATCTTCCCGGTCTTCAACACTCGCGAAAGACCTGGAAACCCGCTTCCCGGAGGATACGATAGTGCGATTTACTCACGTGCCGGCGCTCGGCGCACTTCTGGCACTAAACAACCGGGACCCACGGAAGGCGATCGAACTGCTGCGAATCGCCGTTCCCTACGATTTGGCCTTACCGGGGAGCTGGTTCGGCTTTTTCGGGTTCCTCTATCCGGCCTATGTGCGTGGCTTGGCCTATCTGGACGCACACCAATACGCCGAAGCCGCCGCGGAATTCCAGAAGATTCTCGATCACCGCGGCTTCGTGGTCTGCGATCCTGTAGGCGCGCTGGCGCACTTACAAGTCGGCAGAGCGTTCAAGTTGTCCGGAGATACAGCCAAGGCAAAGAGCGCCTACCAGGATTTCCTCGCCCTCTGGAAAGACGCCGACACCGGCATCCCGATCCTCCAGCAAGCCAAGGCCGAATACGCAGTGCTGCGGTAACCGATCCCTATGGTTGCGGCTCGGCATCGGAACGCGCGTTACTGAGCCGCGACCACAGGGAGCGGCTTGCGTCAGGTCACCGCAGCCCCATGAACGGGGACCCGAATCGGCTGACGGGCAGCCGCTGCCGAATCTGCTCGCGAATATTTTCCGGGAGAGCTATCCGGATGTTCGCGCTTGGTGCCGCAGGCGAGAAACTCTCGCTCGCGGCCTCGCCCTTGCTCGGGATCGCCAGAAAGCCGTGAACATCGCCCTTTTCTGTCGCGCCGAAGCCCGAGATCTCCCCGCGGGAATTGATCGCCGTCGACCACAACAGAAACAAGGAAGAGTTGCCGGGAACGAGGTCGTTGAGGTCGCTCATCACGCCTTTATGCCACAAGTACGCGCGTGGGTTCCCGCTCGGGTCGATCGAGGGACCAACCACGTCGCCGGCGTCGTTAATCATCACGCCGGCGCTCGCCAAGTCTCCGGGAAGCGTGCCGAGGTCCCGCATCCCTGCGGCACTGGTCCACAGGAAGGCGTGAGTCCCGCTCCCCGGCGTGGCCTGGTCGTTCAACGACGAAGCACCCACCACCTGGCCTTGATTATTGATCGACAGAGCCATATTGATGACCGTCGACCCGAGGTTGCCGAGGTCGTGGACCGACCCGTCTTTTTCCCAAAGCACGGCGTGCGGCCCAAGTGCCAGTGGAGGAAGCAAGGTGTTGGCACACGTGCCCGACGCGCCGACGGCCTGGCTTTTATCGTTGATCCAGAGGGCAATTCCCACGGTGTCGCCGGGGAGGGGCTTCAGTTCCCGGATGTCTCCCGGGTTTGGGCCCCAGACCACGGCTTCATAATCGAGATACTGAGGTCCGGTGCCGGCGATCGTTACCTTGGATGGGCAATCCGGGTCCCGAGTGCTGTTCTCCGTAGCTCCTGCTATTTCGCCTTTACTGTTGATATTGCCGAGCGTGCTGTTGTTGCCTCCCAGCGTCGGGAGCTGAGTCAGCACGCCGCGCTGCCACAGGAAGGCGGCACACTGCAGGCCGGTACCCCAAGCGCAAAAGTTTTCGTTATTCGGATCCTTGGTGGAGATCTCACCGCTAATCGAAGCCTGGCCGCTTGTGTTGACTCCAAATATTCCACTGTTGAGTCCAGGCGTCCCGATGTCCATCCTGAACGGCCCCTCCCAGAAGATGGCTTGCTGTGTGCCGTCGGCGGCGGCCGCGTTGCCAGCTACCAGGCGATTATCGTTCAGGTAGTTCGCCGTACTATTGAATCTCGCATAATACAGTGACATAAAAGTCAAAAAGAAAGACCGGCGTGCTTGAGGAAGGAAAACGGCAGAGTGCGCGACCGTTTGACCCGGCTCATGCCGCCATGAACCGCCGTGTC
>Ga0116223_10002454_pt1 | contig 17514 bp, 17 predicted proteins | sample Sb_taG_3_FD_90092 | JGI IMG/M metagenome (GOLD analysis project Ga0116223, IMG submission 90092) | Peat soil microbial communities from Weissenstadt, Germany - Sb_50d_a_PC metaG | ecosystem: Environmental > Terrestrial > Soil > Wetlands > Peat | place: Germany: Weissenstadt | collected 2010-09-21 | reverse complement strand
CTCGACGCAATCGAGAGGAATCGCCACAGTCCCAGTCGCGGCAAATCAAGAAATTGAGGGCGATCATTCCCTCGCCAATGCTGCCAGGGTGGATGCGGCGAACTTGCGCGCGAGGTTATGGTTGTGGATCGACCCCTCAATTTGGACCAATCCGCCCGGCAAGAGCGCGAGCTGCTCGCGGTCGTCGGGGGGCTGGTGCGTGAACTGGAGGCTCAGCCCGATTGACTTCGGGATGCCGCCGCCTTTCTCAGGCCAGCCTTGCCGATGCACCGCATAGAGCGCAGTGATTTCTTGACCGAAATGCAGTTGTATGCGTCTCGCCTATCTTGAGCGTCGGCGTGAGAAGGCCGGCATCGATGGGTCCAGGGGGCGCGGCTACCTAGTCCGGCCTCAGCAGCGGATGCCGGATGAGATCCTCACGCGTAAAGAAGGCCACGCCAGCGCGCTCGTCGATCGTGTCGATCGAGATGATCGCATCCGGATCCGAAAAAGAAATTGAGCCCGGCGTGCCACGGCACTCAAGTGCATCGAGAAGAGCCTCGTCGAGGAATTTTTCGGCGGTTGGTGAGGCCAACTCATGTGTGAAGCCGCGGCGGTGCAGGCGCACGTGAAACGATCGGCCGGCGAGTTGCGGAATCCATTCGAGCACGACCGATTTTGCCTTTTCCGTAAATTCCTCTGCAGAGTGAAACTCAAGGGTATGCATGGCCGGAGCGACACGTGATATGGCATCGAAGAGCGCTGGGTCCGCCACCGTCTTCTGTTCCACCGCCTGAAGCAAGGCCATGGGGTCGTCCACCTTCATGCTGAGCACATTGTGATAATGGCCACGCTCGACCTCTCCCAGCTGCCGCAAGGCGCGCAGTGCAGACCGGAAGCCGTCCTGAAAAACGGTAATGACGACGTTCCACTCCTTCATTGTTCTTCGTCCCCTGGCCCTCTTGCTTCGCCGACAAAGGCCTCGGCCACCTCGGCCATCATGCGCTGCTCTTGACCGGCATAGCGTGGCGAGAAATGGAAAGGCTCGACATGCCGCACCTGCGCGGCGCGCGCGATCTCGCCGGCCGCCACGGTGGTGAGATGGGCGCGCTCCGCCGCCAGCGCCGCGTCCTCGCCCGCGAACGGTGCCTCGATGAACAGGATGTCGGCTCCGCCGACTAGCCGAACGACGGCGCGGCGATTTTCGGCCGTATCCGCGATATCAGTCACATAGCCGATCTTCTGCCCCGGCGTGACCGTATAGACATGACGGAGCGCGCCCAGCTCCATTTCGCCGCTCTTATTTTGCGCCCCCGGCGTGTCGATGCGGAGCCTTTGCTCATCCGCCGCATTGGCAAGGACCGCGCGCTTGAGATCACGCAGCCATGGTCCAACCGGCAAGCCGAGCTCGGCGAGCCGGCCCTTCCAAATGTTGACATGGGCCGGCTCCTCGATCGCAAAGGCGAGGCAGGGCGTACGATGGTCCAGGATGGCGCACCGAACGCGGAAGCCGGCTTCGCTCAGGATGAGGCCATTTGCCGGCCGGCCGCGGCCAATCGCTTCCATCGCGAAGCCATTCTTGAGCCGGAAGGAAACAGCGCGGGTCTCGAATGAGGGATGGACCTCGGTGACGACGAAGTTGAGATCACAGGGATAGCCGGCCGCGAGATTCCAGTGATAAGCATGAAGCTTATGCCAGACCCGATCGGCAAAGTCCGGCGGCCCGTAAAGATGAACCTGCTTCTCGCGCCCCACCAATGTCCGCAGGATGCGGTCGAAGCCGATGAAATGATCGATATGGGCGTGCGACACGAAAATATGTTCGATGCGCTGGATCTGCCGCGGCGAAAGAGCATCGATGGTGCCGAGATCGCACAGCATGATTTGCTTCTCGAACAAGGTTTCGAGGAAGAGCACGGGATCGCCGAACCGACCATTGAGGAGTTTTGGATGCAGGAGCGGCCGCATGACAGAAACTTAGCCTTGTGGCAAAGGATGGCATTGCGCCAAATCAGACCGGCTTACGGAGACGGGCGGCGTTCCGCCGCCCGCAGGCGGCTTGATGCGCATCAAACGCGCGTCGCAGCGTTGGACTAGCGTCTCGCGATGGACGCCAGCATAAAGCCGCCCGATAGTGAACAGCCCCCGCAGGATCTCTGGCAGAACCTTTTGGCGGTCGTGCGCACCTTCGTGCATGAACTTCATCCGCAACGGGCGAAGACATTTGAATACACACCGACGAGCCGACTGGAACAAGACCTGGGTATCGACAGTCTCGCCCGGACTGAGCTGATCCTGCGAATCGAGCGGGCGTTCCACCTGCGCCTGCCGGTGGCGGCTGTCGGCGGCGCCGAGACGATTGCTGATCTTCTTCGGGCGCTCGAAGAGGCGCGCGCGGGCGAGACGGCGGCACGCACCGAGGCCCATGCGATATCGGCCTTGCCTCTCGTATCCGCCGCTAGCGAAGCGCGCACCCTGACCGAAGTCCTCGATTGGCATGTCGCCCAGCATCCTAACCGGCTACATCTCACCTTGCTGCAGGATGAGGCGACGATCATTGACGAGATGAGTTATAGCCGCCTCGCGGCGCAGGCGCGCCGTGTCGCAGGCGGTCTCATTGCCCATGACATCGGGCCTGGCGATCGGGTCGCGCTTATGCTGCCGACTTCAATCGATTTCTTCACTGCATTCTTCGGCATTCTTTATGCCGGTGCCGTGCCTGTGCCGATTTATCCGCCGATGCGGCCGTCGCAGATCGAGGACCATCTGCGCCGCCAGGCCGGCATATTGAACAATGCCGGAGCGCGCATGCTGGTAACCATGCCCGAAGGGCTTGGCGTCGCGGCGCTCCTCAAGGCACAGGTGAGCGATCTCGATTCGATTCTGGGCGTCGCCGGCCTCACCGCCGATTCGCGCGACGTTCCTCTCCCTCATGCTGTCGACGCGGCATCGACCGCCTTAATCCAGTACACTTCGGGAAGCACGGGGGACCCTAAGGGCGTCGTGCTGAGCCATGCCAATCTCCTCGCCAATGTGAGAGCTATCGGGCTCGCACTCGCGGCGAGTTCCGCCGACATCTTCGTCAGCTGGTTGCCACTCTATCATGATTTGGGCTTGATCGGCGCTTGGCTCGGTTGCCTCTATTTCGCCGCTCCGCTCTATGTCATGTCCCCGCTGAGCTTCCTCGTGCGTCCGCAAAGCTGGCTTTGGGCGATCGACCGCTTTCGTGCGACTCTGAGCGCCGCCCCCAATTTCGGTTTTGAGCTATGTCTCACCAAGATCGATGCGGCCAATCTCGCCGGTCTCGATCTCAGCTCGCTGCGCGCGGTGGCGAATGGCGCCGAGCCCGTTTCCGTCCATACGCTGCGCCGCTTTAGCGAAAGATTCGCGCCATACGGCTTCCGCCCCGAAGCCATGATGCCAGTCTATGGCCTGGCGGAAAACGGCGTCGGCCTGGCCTTTCCGCCCCTCGGCCGAGGTCCGGTGATCGACCGGATCGATCGCAATGCGCTCATGGGTCGCGGCATCGCCAAGCCGGCGAAACCCGATGATCCGCATCCGCTCGAACTCGTCGCCTGCGGCCGGCCGCTGCCTGCAAATGAAATCAGAATCGTCGATACGGCCGGGCGCGAGGTCGCGGAAAGACAGGAAGGCCGGCTCAAATTTCGCGGCTCCTCGGCGACCTCGGGCTATTTCCGCGCCGAGGCCAAGACCAAAGCGCTCATCAGTCACGGCTGGCTCGATAGTGGCGACCGCGCCTATATGGCCGGCGGCGAGGTTTACATAACCGGCCGGATCAAGGACATCATCATCCGCGCCGCGCGTCACATCTATCCGCAGGAAATCGAGGACGCCGTCGCTGATATTCCAGGAATCCGCAAGGGTGGCGTGGCCGTGTTCGGCGTTGCCGACCGCGTCTTCGGCACGGAGCGCTTGGTGGTGGTGGCGGAAACGCGCGAGTGCGATGCTGCGGTTCGCGCGCGGCTTCAGGCGCGCGTGCATGAGGTGACGAGTAGCATCTGTGGCACGTCGCCGGACGAGGTGGTTCTGGCACCGCCGAGAACTGTACCCAAGACATCAAGCGGCAAGATACGCCGCAGTGCTGCACGCGAACTTTATGAGAGCGGTCGAATCGGCGTGCCGCAGCGCGCCTTGTGGCTGCAGGTCCTGCGTCTGTGGCTCGCCGGGCTCGGGCCGCAAATCTTCCGCTTTTTTACGCGCATGCGCGAGATACTCTATGCGCTTTGGTGGTGGATTGTCATCGGGCTTGGTTACGGCGTGGCGTGGATCCTCGCCATGATCCTGCCGCGGCTCGAGCTGCGCTGGGCGGCCGCGAGGTTGATCGCCCGCGTTGCGCTCGCGGCTCTCGGTATTCCCGTCTCGGTGAAGGGCATCGAGCACATCCCGGGCGGCAAAGCGCTGCTCGCGTTCAATCATTCAAGCTATATGGACGTGATTATCCTTTCAGCCTGTCTGCCAGGTACTCCCAGCTTCGTCGCCAAGAAGCAATTTGTCGGGCAAATTTTCATCATTCCGTTCTTACGACGGCTCGGCGCCCTCTTCGTGGAACGCATCGACATCACGGGCAATCTCGCCGATATCGAGACGATCATTTCTGCCGCGCAGCGGGGCCGCACCCTCGTGTTCTTTCCGGAAGGCACATTAACCCGCAGAGCCGGCCTCTCCGGCTTCCATCTGGGCGCCTTTGAAGTCGCGGCCGAAGCCGATATTCCGGTCCTGCCCGGTATCTTGCGCGGAACGCGGACGATGCTGCGCCCCGAGCAATGGTTCCCGAGGTGGGCGCCGATCAGCCTGCGGATCGAAGAAGCTATAAGACCCTCGGGAATGGATTTCGCCGCGGTCCTGCGCCTGCAGAAGCAGGTGCGAAACGTCATCTTGGCGCATTGCGGCGAACTCGACGTCGGCGAGTCGGCTTAGCTTCGTCTGCCTTCGCCCGATCTCGGCCTCCGGATTGATGCAAGTCATGACGGTGTCCTACTTTTGGAGCCCTATAGAACCATTCAACGGAGGCAATCGTGGAAAGCGCAACCTTCGCAAATGGCTGGCCGAGCACGGCTGCCGCTTCGAAGCCGGCAAGGACACTGTCGAAGCCCATGGACATGCCTATGTGACCGTTCACCGGGGAGACCGGAAAGCTGTTCTTCCCGACATCGGCACGAAGAAGGCGCTTGATCCGAGGCTCGTGCGCCAAATCGCCGACGACCTCGGTCTCGATTGGAACGAACTGCCAGGACCGATGTCCCGTGTCTGATGCCACATCGCCCCTGCCGGCGGAGGCACTGCGCATCGTCGCGACGGGCGCGAAGAGCGATGCCGTCGATGGCGGGGACGCCACGAGGCGCCCCAGCGAGATATTCGAGCAGACGCCGCATCTTGATCTCGGCGCCATATTTGGCCGGAGCCGCCGCGCCGCGCGCATCCTGTTGCTCCGATCTTCGTCCCGCTTGACAATCCGAGGAACAGTTCTATGTTCCATCTGTGTGGATGGTACGCGGATGGTATCCAGTGGCAGTCAAGCTTGGCCCGAAAACGCCTGAAAATGAAAAGATCACGATCAACCTGGGCTTTGTGGATCTAGGCCATATCGATCTGATGGTGCGCGACGGCTTCTATTCCAATCGGACCGATTTTATTCGCACCGCCATTCGCAATCAGCTGGAAAGGCATAGCGAGGCCGTGAGCAAGTCAGTCGCGCGCAACGCGCTCGACCTCGGATTGCGTCACATCACGCGCGAAGAGCTTGAGGAGGTCACCGCTGCCGGCCAAACCCTCAAAATCCAGGTGCTGGGTCTAGCCAGCATCGCCGAAGACGTTTCCCCGGAATTGGCGCGCGCTTCGATTTCCTCAATTCGCGTGCTCGGCGCTCTGCATGCCAGTCCGGCGGTGAAGGCAGCTCTGAGCGACCGCATTGCCTGAACCCGCACTTCAAAAAGACCCCAAGGCCCTCGCTCCGCATCTTAGAGGACAGCACCCATGAATGCGCTTTCAGACATCAACATGAACGAGGTGACGCGTCTCACCAGAGCGGGGCGGCTTCTGGAGGCAACGTCCATGCTGCAAAGAGGGCTGTGCGGCATATCCAGTCCCAGGCGCCGGTCCGATCACACCGATCGACCAGATCGCGATCGCCACGAAGCTGTTCGGTCCACGATCGACATGGTGCGACACCACGCAGCCGAGAGTGCTTGGACTGCCCGGACATTTGGGCCGCCCACATCAGAACCTCCCGAAACCCTGAGCGCTCTCCCCGCGCCTGAATTGGTGCGGTCGTTGGGCCCAATGGCGAAACTGCACGCATGGCATGGGCCTGTGCCCGGAGCGGTCGATAGACGCGTGCTCGAGCCTCTGCCGAGCGGAGCGAGCTTCAACACACACTCTATCAGGAACGCCGCGGGAACCATGCGCTACAAGCTTTACGTTCCGAGCGGCTACAAAGGGCAGCCGCTGCCCCTCGTTGTCATGCTGCATGGTTGCACACAATCACCCGACGACTTTGCTGCAGGGACGCGAATGAACGAGCTTGCAGAGGAGCTTCTGTTTCTTGTCGCCTATCCGGAGCAGACGAAGGCGGCCAACGCTTCCAAGTGCTGGAATTGGTTCAAGCCCAGCGATCAGCAACGCGGACGCGGCGAGCCGTCGCTTATCGCCAGCATCACGCGTCGGATCATGCGCGAATTTTCCGTCGATCCTGGACGCGTGTTTGTGGCGGGGCTTTCGGCCGGAGGGGCGGCCGCGGCGATCATGGCACATGAATACCCGGATCTCTATAAAGGTGTGTGCGTGCACTCTGGCCTCGCGTGCGGGTCCGCTAAGGACGTGCCGTCCGCATTCGCCGCGATGCGCAGCGCACCGAAGGGGAAGGTGAGGCCGTCAAAATCAGCCATCCCGACGATCGTGTTCCATGGCAGCGGCGACAAGACGGTAAGCCCGACGAACGCCGACCAGGTCGTCGAGCAGTTCAAGTCGGACGCGAGCACAATTGGGAATATGAGCCACGGCCGGTCTGCAAGGGGCATGGCTTTTACGCGAACGGTTGTGACGAATGAGGCCGGTGAACCCCTTCTTGAGCAGTGGATCTTGCATGGCGCGGGCCATGCCTGGTCCGGCGGAAGCCATAGAGGTTCATATACCGATCCACGCGGGCCGGATGCGAGTCGAGAGATGATGCGCTTCTTCCTGGAAGCGAGGCAGGCGCGCCCCTCGGACAGACAGCAAGGAAGTAGAGTGCGTAAAGAACGCTAGCTGTGTGTCCGCCTATGACCCGCCGCTCTCGTCGCGAGGTTGAATGTGATGTGTGATCGCGGCCTGAGCGAGCCTATGCTATTGGCACCCACCCGCGCATCATCCTCGCCCTCTAGCTTGCTATAGTAGCAATAAGGGGTTCGAATCTTTCTTGCGAGAACAGGACCTCATTAGGGGGCTGCCATGCGTCGCCGAGATTTGCTTGCAGGCTTCGTTGGATTAGGTGCGTTCGGGCTCATCCCCGAGAGAGGCTGGGCCAATGTTCCGCTTCCCGCAGACAAAATTGCGATGCCGCCGGCGGACACGCAGGATCATTTCGTCAAATGGATGCAGGCCAATCGGGGCGAAGATCCTGCGTTCCTGGCGCAACGCTGGGATCGCCTCCAGGCCCTGTTCAGCCATAAGGATATTTGGGGGGCGAAGAATATCCGCGGCTTTCTGCTGACGCCGCGCGAAAAATTCGTCACGCCACGCAATTTGGGTCAAGCCTATGTATGGCACTATCTCGATATTGGCTTCGGGGTGACGATCACCGGGCCGCACACGGTCGCAAGGATGACGAGCGCGCTCGACGTCGGCCCCGGCGCCAAGGTGCTCGAGATCGGCACGGGGTCGGGATATCATTCCGCCTATTTGTCCAATCTGACCGGCCACGTGTTCACCATCGAGATCATTCCGGCGCTCGCGGCGCGGACGCGCCGCCTCTACGACGATCTCATTGCGCAGGGCTACATCGAATATAAATCGATCAATACGAAGAACGCCGACGGCTATTATGGCTGGGAAGAGTTCGCGCCGTTCGACAGAATCATCGTCACCTGCGGGATCGATCATGTTCCGCCGCCGCTTTTGAAGCAGCTGAAGCCGGACGGAATCATGGTGATTCCGGTCGGGCCGCCCGGCGCGCAACATGTCCTCAAGATCCTGACGGCGCGCGGCGATGACGGGGCGATCACCACGGCGCGATCCGACATCTACGGCGGCGCTCCCATCTCGTTCGTCCCATTTACGAAGATGGAAGGCGGACGAGTGTCGGGAACGCACAACGGCGATTAGATATGGGCGATCCCCATAATCTCCAGCGCTTCGTCGAAGCGCAAGCGCCGGTCTATGCGCAAGTTTGCAAAGAGCTGCGCGCCGGTCAAAAGAAGAGCCATTGGATGTGGTTCGTCTTTCCGCAGATCGCCGGCCTCGGCGCGAGCGCGATGGCGCGGGCCTTCGCGATCTCTTCGCTGGCCGAGGCCGAAGCCTATCTTGCCCACCCGATTCTCGGGCCGCGGCTCGTCGAATGCACGATGCTCGTCAACAACGTCGAAGGCCGCACGGCGCGGCAGATCTTCGCCGCGCCGGACGATCTGAAATTTCGCTCTTCGATGACTCTCTTCGCCGAGGCCAGTTCCGGCAATGCCGTCTTCAACGAGGCGCTACAAAAATATTACGCGGGCGAAGCCGATCGCCTGACGCTCGAAAGGCTGTGACTCTCTTGGCCTCGGACCGAGCCTCACGCTTCGATGAGCCCGCGCTTCAACAGCAGGGCGTCGGGCGAGGCGGGGCGGCCGCGGAAGCGAAGATAGGCGGATTCCGGATCGGCGCGATTGCCTGCCGCATAGACATGCGCGCGCAGCCGGTCGGCCGCCGCCCGATCGAAAATGTCGCCCGCCTCGCTGAAGGCGGCGAAACCGTCGGCATCGAGAACTTCAGACCAGAGATAGGAATAATAGCCGGCCGAATAGGAATCGCCCGCGAAGACGTGAAGGAAATGCGGCAGCCGATGGCGCATGGCGATGGCGCGCGGCATGCCGAGCTCGGCGAGCATCGTGCGCTCGAAAGCGCCGATGTCGAGATCGGGCATCGCCGCGCTTTGATGGATCGCGAGGTCGATGAGCGCCGAGGCCGTATATTCCACGGTTGCAAAGCCCTGATTGAATTGCCGCGCCGCGACGAGCCGTTCGAGCAGCATCTCCGGCATGGGCTCCCCCGTCTCGTGATGGCGGGCGAAGCGGCGCAGGATCTCCTTCTGCTCCAGCCAATGCTCGTAGAGCTGCGAGGGAAACTCGAGGAAGTCGCGCAGGACGTTGGTGCCGGCGAGCGAGGGATAGGTCACGTCCGAGAGCAGCCCATGCAGCGCATGGCCGAATTCGTGGAACAGAGTGCGGGCGTCCTCGAAGCTGAGCAGACAGGCTTCGCCTGGCGCGGGCTTGGTGAAATTCATGACATTGACGATGATCGGCAAAACCTCGCCGTCGAGCTTCTCCTGATCGCGCAAGGCGCCCATCCAGGCGCCGCCGTGCTTCGAGGGCCTCACGTAATAATCGCCGATGAAGAGCCCGATCGGGCGGCCGCTCGCATCGCTGACCGCGAAGGCACGCGCATCCTCGTGATAAAGCGGCATGTCAAAACGCTCTTCGAAATCGAGGCCGAAGAGCTTGTGCGCGGTGAAGAAGGCCGCCTCGATCATCCGGTCGAGCGGCAGATAGGGTTTTAAGGCCGATTCGTCGAAATCGAACTCGGCCTTGCGGCGCTTCTCGGCGTAATAGCGCCAGTCCCAAGGGGCGAGGGCGAAATTGCCGCCCTCTTGCGCGGCGAGCTCCTGAAGCGCCGCCTCCTCGCGCAAGGCGCGGGCCCGGGCGAGAGTCCAAACGCGTTCGAGGAGATCCTGCGCGGCCGCCGGCGTCTTCGCCATCGTATCGGCGAGCCGGAAATGCGCAAAGCTCTCATAGCCCAGATGCCGCGCCTGCTCGGCGCGAAGCCGCACCATCTCGGCGGCGATCGCTCGATTGTCGGTCGCCCCGCCGCTCTCGCCGCGCGAAGCGAAGCCGCGGAAGATCTTCTCGCGCAGATCGCGCCGCTGCGACATCTGAAGAAAGGGCTCGATGCTGGAGCGCGCCAGCGTGATCGCATATTTGCCCTCGCACCCACGTCGGGCCGCCTCCCCGGCCGCGGCGCTCGTCAGCCAATCCGGCAGGCCGGCCAGCTCGTCCGCGGTTTCGAGCACGAGAGCAAAGGAATTCTCGTCTGCGAGCACGTTCTGGGAAAATTGCGTGCCGAGCGCCGCCAGCCGCTCGCCGATCTCGGTGAGACGGACTCGGATGTCGTCGGCAAGCCCGGCGCCGGCGCGGCGGAACGTAAGATGGTGGCGTTCCAGGACGCGCGCCTGTTCCACGTCGAGCCCGAGCGCGTCGCGCCGCTGATAGAGGGAATCGATGCGCGAAAAGAGCGCCGGATCGAGATGGATCTCGGCAGAGTGCCTGGCCAGGAGCGGCGCCACGTCGCGCTCGATCGCCTCGATCGCCTCGCTCGTGTCGGCGCCGGCAAGGTTGAAGAAGACGGATGAGACGCGGGTCAAGCCGCGGCCCGAACGCTCGAGCGCGGCGATCGTGTTGGCGAAGTCGGCTGGTTCCGGATTGGCCGTGATGGCGGCGATTTCGGCTCTCTGCGCGGCGAAGGCGCAATCGAAGGCCGGGCGGAAATGCTCCGGCTTTACGTCCGCGAAGGGCGGCACGCCGAATGGGCCGCTCCAGGCTTCGAGCAGCGGATTTGGCAGGCTTGGATTAACCATTTGGTTCACGTCGCAACAGTCCCTTAGCTGGATGTTGAGGTACGGGGGCTGGGCTATTTCGCCGTCAGAATCGTCCCGCATTCGGCCGGAAGATCGGCGAGCGTCAGGACGGGCCTCGGCTTTGCCGGCACCAGGCTCGGGCGGGGATGCAAAACCTCATCCGAAAACCAATAGGCGAAAGAGGCCTTGTCGCAGCCGTCGCCGGGCGGCACAGGATCTTGCCCCTCGCAGGCGGGTTGGCCCTTCGGACAGACGAGGCGGACGTGGAAATGATACTCGTGGCCGAAGAAGGGCCGCACTTTCGCGAGCCATGAACGGTCGCCCGTCGCATCCCGGCAGAGCGCCTTCTTGATCGCCGCGTTGACGAAAATCCGCTGGACCTCCGGATCCTGCGCCGCCGCCTTGATGACGGCGACATGATCCGGCGTCCAAACTGAGGGATCGACGTCGAGGCCGTCCGGCCGCACGAGGTCGATCGACATCATCTCCTCCCGCTCCTCGCGGCTGAGCGTGCGGCTCGGCATCGGCTTCAGCCAGATATCGACGTCGAGGCCGATCTGATGCGAGGCATGACCGGTGAGCATCGGCCCGCCGCGCGGTTGCGACATGTCGCCGACCAGGATGCCGGGCCAATGGCTCACCTTCGGCACTTTCTTGGCGAACCGTTCGAGAAAGGCGATGAGCTGCGGCGTGCCCCAATTGCGGTTGCGCGACAGGCGCATCACCTGCCAGTCGGGGCCATTGACCGGCAGCGCGACGCCGCCGGCAAGACAGCCGCGCGCGTAAAATCCGATGGTGCGCGTGGCGACCCCGGCCGGCGTCGCCACGCGGCCGAACAGAGCTTTCGCCGGAGTCGAGGGATCGTTGGGATGGGCGAGCGGCGGCAGCGGCTTGGGGTCGAGCGTGCCCATGTCCTGCGCATCGGCCTTGAGAACCAGCCCCGCAAGGACCGCCGCACCGATCATGACCAAAATACTGCGGTGCATCCCTACCAACCTGGCTTTCGAAGTTCGCTGCAGCATTGCGGCAAGTATTTACCTCTCGTCAACCATGCCCGGCCGCCGACCGATCGGTCACGGATTCGATAAATCGACGTTAGATCATCAGTTTATAATAAACCTTACTTAAACTTTGCGGTTTACCCAATTCCCTGGGAATGAGATCTTTGGGTGTCAGCGGGAGCATTCAACGCTGTTTGGGGTTGGGCATGCGCAATTTTCTTGGCCTTCTGCTTGTGCTTTGCGGATTTTTCCGGCTCGCGCCGGCCGAGGCCACGGTGCGCATCGACATCGACCTCACCACCCAGACCATGCATGTCGCATCTTCGACCGGCAGCTATTCTTCTTGGGCCGTCTCGACGGCGCGCGCCGGCTATGTGACGCCGCGCGGCACGTTCAGGCCCTATAGCCTGCAACTCATGCATTTCGCGCAAATACGACATGTCGCCGATGCCCCATTCAATCTTCTTCGCCGGCGGGTTTGCGATCCACGGCACTTATGAGACGGGCGCGCTCGGCCGCCCTGCTTCGCACGGCTGCGTCAGGCTCGACCCTGCGAACGCCGCGTTGTTGTATAAGATGGTCAAAGCCGAGGGCGCGGTGATCACCATTTCGGGCTCGCCGGCGCGCGGCCAGCTCTATGCCGGGGCGGGTGGCCACCACCACCGGACCTATTATGCCGCGGCGCCGGCTGGTTACGGCGGTTACCCGGGGCTCGCCTACGCGCCGGCCCATTATTATCCCGATACGGTGCAAGGCTGGCAGTTCAACCCCTTCGGGCGATGACCCCACTTCCCAAGCGGGAGATCCGGGGGCAGAGCGAACGCACAAGCGCTTGGATCATGAGCTGCAGCCTGGCTTCGGTCGGGAAAGCGGAGCTCACCCCAAAAGGTCGATCAGCGCCGGAATGAGCGGCGCGTCGGCCGGCGGCATCGGGTAATCGCGCAGCTCTTGCGGCTTCACCCATTTCAGCGCCTGCGCCTCGCCGGCTTGCACCACGCCGCGCCAACGCCGACAGACGTAGAGCGGCATCAGGAGATGGAAGTCCTCATACGTGTGGCTCGCGAAGCTGAGCGGCGCCAGGCAGGCCTCTTCAACCGTGATGCCAAGTTCCTCGCCAAGCTCGCGGATCAGCGCCGTCTCGGGCCGCTCGCCGCAACCGACCTTGCCGCCCGGGAATTCCCAGAGGCCGGCGAGCTGTTTGCCCGGCGGTCTCTGCGCGATCAGCACCCGCCCATCTGCATCGACGAGCGCGGCGGCGACGACGAGGACGAGCTTCATGGGTGCATCGCGGCGGCGATCGATTTGGCACGAAGTCTTTCGATCGCGGCGGGGAGATCGACCATTTTGGTGAGCACGTCCTGCGCACCTGCCGACACGAGCATCCGGGCCAAGGCGGAATCGGCGTGGCTTGCGCCGGCAAAGCCGATCGCCCGCATGCCGGCGCGCCGAGCGGCGGTGATGCCGGCCGGCGAATCCTCGACGACGATCGCCTCCTCCGGTTTAACGCCGAGCCGCGCGGCGACGTGAAGAAAAAGATCCGGCGCCGGCTTGCCGTGCCGCACTTCGGCGGCGCTGAAGACGCGCCCCTCGAAGAGAGGCGCGAGGCCGGTCACCTCAAGCGACAGGGCGATGCGCTCGGGCTGCGACGAAGAGGCGACACAAACTTGATAAGGGAGCGCGGAGATGATGTCGCGAACGTCCCGGAGAGGCTGCAGGTCGCGGCGCAGCCGCTCGAACAGCAGGGCCTTCATTCCGTCGCCGAATTCCACCGGGACCGGGCGGCCGAGCATTCCCTCGACATCGGCGAGCACGTCGCTCGTGCTCTTGCCCATGAAACGCAGGCGGCATTCGGCTACGGCGATCGGGCAGCCCAGGTCGGTCAGCATCTTGGCGAGAAGATCGAGGGCGATCATTTCCGAGTCGACGAGCACGCCGTCGCAGTCGAAGATCAGGAGAGTCACGCCATTGCTCCCGCCAAAATCGAGCCGATCTCGGCCTTGGTCTTGGCCGCATAGTCCGCTGTCATCTCAGAGCGCGGGAAAGCGATATCGAAATCCCCGACGATCTTGGCCGGCCGGCCGCTCAACAGCATGATGTGGTCGGCAAGCCGGATCGCCTCGTCTATGTCGTGGGTCACGAGCAGCGTCGTGACCTTCGTGCGCTCGACCAGCCCCGCAAGTTCGTCGCCGAGGCGCATCGCCAAAGCCGTGTCGAGAGAGACGAAGGGCTCGTCGAGCACGAGGAGGTTCGGATTGATCGCGAAGGCCCGCGCAAGCGCGGCCCGGCGGGCGAGGCCGAGCGACAATTCGCCTGGGAAATGGCGCAGATGTTCCGCAATGCCGAGATCGGCGGCGATCCTTAAGAGATCCGCTTCTCTCGCCTGCGGCGCGGCGAGACGCAGATTGTCGAGCACGCTGCGCCAGGGCAGAAGCCGCGGCTCTTGAAACACCATGCCGATCCGCGTCTCAGGCGGAAGATCGACCGTGCCGTCGAAATCGTGGTCGAGGCCGATGATGATGCGCAGCAACGTCGTCTTGCCGTAGCCGGAGGGCCCGACCAGCGCGTGGATCTTGCCGGCGTCCAGCGACAGCGAAAAATCGCGCAGCACTTCGCGCACCTCGCCCGAGGCGGTGCGGAACGCCTTGCGTACGATCTTGATATCAAGCTGCTTTTGGGCGCCAGCGGGAGACATGTTGCTCGAAGGGTTGCACGATGAACGCCTCGATCACGAGCATGATCCCGACGAAGGGAAGCGCATAGGCGAGAAGGAGCGCGACATCGAAAAGCTGGAAGGCCGTGCCGATCTCGAAGCCGACGCCGTTCGAGCGGCCCAGAAGTTCGACAACGAGGACGATTTTCCAGACGATCGACAGGCCGGAGCGCGTCGCGGCGGCGATATAGGGCGCGAGCTGCGGCAACAGCACGTGCCTCACCCTGGTCCGCCAGGGCATGGCGAAGACCGTCGCCATTTCCTCGAGCCCCGAATCGAGGGCGCGCGCGCCCTCCCTTATCGTCACCGTCGCATTCGGCAATTTGTTGAGGGCGACGGCGAGGATCGCGGCGGCGTCGGTCAGGCCCATCCAGATATAGGCAAGCACGATGATGACCAGCGCCGGCAGGTTCAGGAGGACCACCAGCCAGGAGTCGCCGAGCCGGTCGAACGTCTCATTGCGGCCCATGAGGATGCCGAACAAAGTGCCGAAAAACATCGCGAGGCCGAAGGAGACGACCACCCGCGCGAGCGTCGTGCCGAGATTGAAGAAAAGCGCGCCCGACTGCGCTTCCTTGACGATGACGGCGACGACGGCAAGCGGCGCCGGCAGAAGACGGCTGTCGGCGATCATCGAGGCCACCTGCCAGATCGCGATCAGCAGGAGGAGCGATAGAATTCTCAAAGCCACGTCAGTTTTCCGCCGCCTCTTTGTAGAAAGTTCCGCTATCGAGTTCGGTCGCCGGCCCGACGAGCTTGGCGCCGCCCACTTGCGCCAGCACGAGATAAAGCTTGCGCGCGTCCGCCTCTTCGGCCGCGATCGGCCTTTTCACGATTCCTTCGATGTAGCGCTTGCGATAGAGGGCGAGCGCCGCCGGGTCGGAGACGCCGATCAGCGGCGCAAGCTTCTGCCAGTCGGCATCGGAATGCGCCAGAATATCCTGCGCTTCGTGGGTCATCGCGAAAAACCGGCGCAGCACGTCGCGATGCTGTTCCGCGAAAGTTTCGTCGAACACGTAGCCGATCATGGCCACGGGGCCGGCCGCGCCAAGCTCCTTCTCGACCTCATCGATGCCGATCAGGCGCCTGAAGCCGTGCAGTTCGAGATCGGCGCAGTAGTTCCAGAAATTGAGCGTTGCATCGCTCCTCCTCTGCAGCGCCTCCTGCCAAAGCAGAGGCGGCGCGCCATAGAGGATCGTCGACTCCGACTCGAGATCGATCGAGGAGCGTTTGGCGAGCGCTTGCAGCAACAGCCAGCTCTTGTCGAGCGGGCCGCCAGCGACAGCGAGCTTCTCGCCCTTGAGATCCGCGAGGCTGTTGATTGGCGAGTGCGGCGGCACCATCACCGCCCCGAGCGTGCTCGAATAGGGATAGAACTTGAGCTTGCCGCCTAAGCTGCGCTCGCGCGAAACCCAGAGCCAATCGGACAGGATGATGTCCGCGGAGCCGCCCATGATGGCGATTTTGCCGGCATCGGTCGAACCGAGCTCGGTGATCTGGAGATCGAGGCCGGCCTTTTTATCGAGCCCGTGATCTTTGATCACGGCGAGCTCCCAGCTGAAGGTTCCGGTCTTTTGCACCGCAATGCGCAGAACGTCTGCAGCATGTGCTTCGCCGCAGCACATGAGGAGAAAGGCGAGGCAAAACGCCGCAATTCCGCGGCCTGGATTTCGACGCATCGCAACCTCGACTTGCAAATGAAGCACTTCTCTTATTCCGGGGTTCCGCTTCGCTGTCGCGGGGATTGTCTCGGATCCGCCGATCGGGCTACACATCGTCGGGCGCACAACGATATCGCCGATCGTCGGGACGAGCGAAGGCAGCGGATGCCGCTATTGCAGAGGGGAAGCAAATCATGAATCAGAAAAGCATTGTCTTGGTTGCGGCCGGCATGCTCGCCCTGATGGCGGGGCCGGCGCTCGCGGCGGGCGATCCGGCCGCCGGAGAACAGATCTTCAATCACACCTGCAAGCTCTGCCATCGGATCGGTCCCGGCGCGGCGAATTTCGTCGGTCCGGAACTCAACGGTATCGACGGGCGCAAGAGCGGTTCGGCCCCCGGCTACGATTACTCTGATGCCAACAAGAACTCCGGCATCACCTGGAACGAACAGACGTTCAAGAAATACATCGAAAATCCCCAGGCGGACATTCCCGGCACCAAGATGCTCTTCCCCGGTCTTCCCAAGGAGAGCGACCGCGACAACATCTGGGCCTATATCTCCCAATTCAAGGCGGACGGTTCCAAGAAATAGGCACCGCGCGGAACCGGACGAGCGATCGTTCCGACGAAGATCGGCGCGCCTAGGCATGCGTTGACCGCCGCCGGGCTGGCGCGCCCGATCACCCCGCCGCGCGGCGGCGGCGCAAGGCGCCCTGCGCTCGCTCGCACGGTTCATTCGGCGGCTCCGCCGCGGCGGATCAGCATGCCGCGCGCCGGATCATACGCGAGGATCGCGCCGGCAAGGAAAACAATCATGCAGCCGGAGACGACCGCCAGCGACAGTAAATCGACCTGCTGGTAGAAGGCGAAGCGGACCAGCTCGACCGCGTAGGTGAAAGGATTGAGCCAGCAGATCGTGGCAAGCCAGGGACTCTTTTCCTGAACTTGCCAGAGCGGATAGAGCGCCGAGGAAGCGAAGAACATCGGAAAGATGATGAAGTTCATGACCCCGGCGAAATTCTCCAATTGCCGGATCAACGAAGAAAGAACCATGCCGAGCGCGCCGAGCATGAGTCCGGAGAGAACGAGGGCCGGCAGGACGGTCACATAGCCCCAGGGCGAGGTCGGCGAAATACCCCAGAAATAGGCGATCACGAGATAGGTATAAACTTGAAGAACGCCCACCGCCGCGCCGGCGAGCAGCTTGCATGTCAAGAGATACCAGCGCGGGAAGGGGCTCACGAGCAAGGTCCGCATATTGCCCGTCTCGCGGTCATACACCATCGACAGCGACGACTGCATGCCGTTGAAGAGCTGGATCATCGCCATCAGCCCCGGCG
>Ga0116223_10002450_pt1 | contig 17538 bp, 16 predicted proteins | sample Sb_taG_3_FD_90092 | JGI IMG/M metagenome (GOLD analysis project Ga0116223, IMG submission 90092) | Peat soil microbial communities from Weissenstadt, Germany - Sb_50d_a_PC metaG | ecosystem: Environmental > Terrestrial > Soil > Wetlands > Peat | place: Germany: Weissenstadt | collected 2010-09-21 | reverse complement strand
TTCGAGCTTAGCAACGGTGCAGCGAGCGAACGCAAAATCATTATTTGATTTCAGATAGTTGTCTGTGGGCTGTGCACTCTGGCCGTGATGCCAAGATGAGTCAGCATCTCCGAGAATTGGTATTAGTGTAAAATCGGAGCTTGGCGGACAACCCAGCGCGCAGCCTCTCGAGGCTGCACGGCATCCGTCAAGCCGTCGGTCGTTTAGGCTGTAACCGATGAACAGTGTGGGTTTTACCGTCCCACTCCCTAGCCGCCTGGTACATCGTGCGGTATTGCTCCTCCACGTCTGCAGTCATCTCGATGATCTCCAGCATCCCTGGCAAATCGGGCGAAGTGTCGAGATACACAATGCGTACACCGCGCGGCGATAGGTCGGAGAAGACTTCCGCATAGCCACGTGCCTTATATGGTATGACTGTCGCCTCGAAGTTGCGGGCGCCAATAGCCCAATGATGGAAGCCGTGGCTGCCATGTGCTGCGAGCGTTTCGCGATAGACGGAAGGCTGCTCGTCGTGTTGCTCGATCAGCTCAATCATGACCTCGCCGGCGAAGGCGACCGCGAGGCTGATCCGCATGCTGGTTTGCATACCCCTGTAAACGCCCTTGGCCGGCACAAAAGGGCCGATCAAGAACCACGGGCCGATGCGCAGGAGGTCGCTGTACCGACGCATCTCTTTCTCTATGTCGGCTACTGTGTAAGCTATTTGGATGATGCTGTTCTCGGGCCGCCCGAAACTGAACATTTCCATTACGCATTCCTCCGCCTCGCCGCTTGGGTCGGTCCGGAACGCTATCTGGGCTGACGGACGCCGGTCGGTAAAGTGAATATTGATCAAATTTTGCAGCTTGTGATATTCGGGTTTAGCGGGCGAGGTCAAATGAAGATATCAGTGTTGTTTAGCGTCGATGGAAAAACCGCGTTGGTCGGTGGCGCGGCGAGCGGAATGGGTTGCACATCGGCCGAGGTGGTTGACGAAACTGGCGGCCTGCTGTGCCTCTCGAGCGCAAAGAAGCTGCCCGAAGCCGCGGGCGCAGCTGGCTGGATGGTCGCCTTAAGTAGGCTCCCGTGTTGAGGTCAACAATCCCACAGAGTCGACCGGGCCATGGGACCTCTACAAGGTTGCTGTCGCAATTCCAGCGGCAACGACCCTTCGACCCATCAATCAACGCGGCTGCCCGCGCGTCAAAAATGATTGAGCGATGAGGGACGCCAGCGTGCTACGGCCCTTGATCAATTATCAGAAACAATCATTCGGCTCTGGTCCAGACGCTATGCCGGCTTGCAGTCGGCAACACGCTAGGCACCTGGATGCGTTCTCGCCACGAGGGATAGGACAATGATGAAGCTGCCCGCCGGCGAAGCCATTATCAAGATCATAAAAGCCGAAGGAGTCCGCCACGTTTTTGGTTTGCCGGGGGGCCACATCCTTCCACTCTACGACGGTATTTATAAGACCGAGGGCGTCGAACACATTCTCGTCCGCCACGAACAGAGTGCCGCAAATATGGCAGCCGCGTACGCCCAGCTCACTGGCGAGCCGGGCGTATGCATTGTGACTGCCGGTCCCGGCGCAACGAACCTTGTGAGCGGCATTGCCGAGGCTTTCATCGGCTCGCTCCCCATTGTTGTCTTCGCGGGACGCGGTGCGACGACAACATCCCAGAAAGGGGCGAGCCAAGAAATCGCGACTGATAGGATATTCGAACCGATCACCAAGTGGTCGATCCGGATCGACCGCGCGGATATGATTCCGGACATTGCACGCCGCGCCTTCACCATCGCGCGCGGTGGAAAGCCGGGTCCAGTCTATGTCGACTTGCCCCGCGATCTGTTGCCGCAAGAAGTCGAATTCGGAGAGTACACTCCGGCGCCGACGCGGTCGGCGATCGCCGGCGATCCCGACCTTGTCAGATTCGCAACGGAAGCTCTTCTTTCGGCCGAGCGCCCGATCCTTGTTGCCGGCGGCGGCGCGGTTATGTCGGGTGCGTTTGACGAGGTGCGTCAATTGGCCGAGGTGCTGGCACTGCCGATCCTGACGTCACTCGCAGGTCGCGGCATTATTCCCGACGACCACCCCATGTCGGTCGGCGGCCTCGGCGCGCATCGCAATCCCTTGAGCAAGGATTTGTTCCTGAATGCTGATGTCATTATCGGCGTCGGCACTAAGTTCGAAGAAATGGAGACGAATTGGCGAGACGGCTTCCTGCCCGACCGGCGAGCTGTTTATGTGCAAATCGACATTGATCCCGCCGAGCACGGCCGCTCGATTATCCCGCGATATCCGATCACCGGCGACGCTAGGACTGTGCTTGGACAGATCCTTTCGATCGTGGCGAGCAGCGGACGGGCGCTTAGTGCTGAGGCTTTCGAGGCCCATGAAAGAGTCGCTCAGATACGCAAAGCAATGGCGGCGATCGAGGTCGAAGCTGAAAGGATCGCTACTGAAAGCCGCGTCCCGATCCACGCCCTTTCGGTCATTCGCGCTGCGCGCAAAGCGTTTCCGCGCAAAACAACAATTGGAATCGACGTCGGCTGCCTGGCGCAGCATATTGCCGGCGCGATGCCCTATTTCCGCGTTTACGAGCCTCGCTCCGTCATCGTTCCATCGAGCTTTTATAGCATGGGTTTCGTTGCCAGCGGCTTTCCTGCAGCGAAGCTTGTGTATCCCGATCGACCGGCGCTGTGTTTTGTCGGAGACGGCTCGTTCCAGATGGTCATGAATAACCTGCCGGCGGCGGTCGAACACAACTTGCCGGTCACTTGGTGCATCCTGAACGACGAAGCTTACGGCTCCATCCGCGACATCCAGACTTATGTCTACGGCCAGCGCTATCTCGGAACCGATCTTCACGTGCAGCCCGCTTTCGCGAAAATCGCCGAAGCCAACGGCTGCTACGGCGAACGTATCGAGGCGTCGCAGGATATCGGCGGCGCTTTCGCCCGCGCGCTCGAAGCCAATAAACAGGGTCAGCCCGCGCTCCTGGATTTTGTGGTCGGCCATGACCGCATGACGCAGAGTACCGAATTTTTCACGTATTTCCGCGGTGAAATGCCTGGCATGGACAAGAGGATCTGAGATGGTCTGTCCGCTACTAAACTAGATGTCTGGTCGCTCCGAATTGTGGCGCATTGTACCATGATCTCTGGAGGGATCAGCTAATTATAAGGGACAGATTCTTCACATCAGCGCCACGACGAACTGAGGCGATCCGTCGAGCAACAAATAGTCAAGCAAGCTCGAGGGAACTGGCCGGCTGCTACGGCATCAACCCAAAGACGGTCGCCAAATGGAGCGGACGCACCTCGGTCTTCGACGTGGGCATGGGACCGAAGAAACTGCGCTCGACCGTTCTCAGCAAAGAGGAAGCAGCGCTAATCATCGCCTTTCGTATGCGTACGCCGCTGGCGGGCTCGACTGGGACGGCGACCCGTTAATTCTTACTTTTTTGAAGCGACGATGCTGACGGAGGGCGTCTGCGCTCTCCTTCTCCTTGCACTAGTAGAGAGACGAGATCTATGGGACGGGTATTGTTGTCGAGACGCCAGATGGCGTCTTCGAGCATGTCGATGCGATCGAACGGCAGGGCTAGCTCGTCGCGGATACCATGCAACACCATCCTGATCTCGGGTCGGCCAAGAAAGAACTCGCGGCCGCTCGCCTGAAATGGACGCTCTACAAGGCTATGGTCGCGCACTTCGATCTTTAGCACGTGCGACAGTGGAGGAAGCTCATTATTTGCGACCACGCGGGTGCGCTCGGCGAGCGCAAGAACCTTCGGATCGTCGCGGATTTCCAGGTCGGTATAGGAGAGGCAGCCCTTCGACAAGCACACCGCCACCACAAAGGCGCTCCGCATCAAAGCCTCGCCGGCACTGCGAATGGGACCAGTCGCAGCGATTCCTGGATAGGCGACATCCTCGCCTGGCAACTGAATTTCGATCGCCGCAATCTGCTCGGGTGCGATGCGGGTTGTTCGCTGCACCTCAATTGCATTGATGGCCGGGCCTTGGTTGATGGCGCAGACCGGTAGCGGCTTGAACCCAATACTCTCGGTGCGCCATGGTCCGTAAAGGCGCGCGAGCATTTCCTCAACTCTGGGCGCGGTGCCGGCATGTGCCATGTAAAAGCCGTAGCGGCCCTCATAGGCGTCGGGCGCTGCGTCGAGTCCGGCCTGCGCGAGAAGCGCACAATCGACGGCGGTGCGGCTCGCATGCGCGATCTGCAGCCGCCACTCCATGCTTCCTGAGACCCACGGTTGGCCGATGCCACTGGCGAGACTCGCGGCCAGGCCGATGGCATGGGCCGCCTGCGTTTCGTTCAGGCCGAGAATCCGCGCACAGCCTGCAGCAGCACCCGGAGTGCCGTAGATGCCGGTCGCGCGGAAGCCGCGCGGGGTCGTGATGGCGGCAAATCCATCGCCGAGAATAGTGGCGACCTGGTAGGCGACGGCGTTGGCGGCAAGAAAACTGCGTCCGTCGCTCTCGTGCCAATCGGCAAGTGCCAGGATAGCGGGCGTTGCCACGGTACCGATATGCGCATTGGCGCAGTGCTGAAAATCGTCCTGGGCGCGGGCGTGCATCATCAGCGCATTAGCAAAGGCCGCTTGCGCGGGCGGCACCCTGGTTCCCACCACCAGCACGCGTGCCGCCGGGCCGTCGGCAGTCGGAAACCGGGTCGCGACGCCGACACCCTGGCGCACCAAGGGAGCCCCGGCGATGGCAATTCCAAGATTGAAGAAGATGCAGACCTTGAGCTTCTCGATCACATCGGCGGGCAGGTCATCGAACCGAAGAGCCGCGGCGTAGCGGCCAAGCTCCGTGCCAAGGCATTTCTGGCCGCGCGTGCTCATGTGGGATTCTCACTTGGGCTGATCAGCCCTCTCACAAGCATAGGCTGATTTCCGTTTGTGTCGATATTTTTTTGAAATAGTATTTTGCATTGTGGAATGAACCGCGCGGCGGCATAACGGCTAACCGTTTAAGCGAACTGCAACTCGCACACTTGCTCCCTCGTTGCACGCAAACGATCCGGATACAAACGCTCACCGACAGGAGTGACCATGGCCGATGCTATCGCCACCGACCTGACCGAAACCTCCTATCTTGACACGATCCGTGCGCTGCGCCGCCGGGCCTGGCCAGCCGAGGTTCCGGGCGAGCTGCACTACCCATTCGGCGAAATACCGCTCACGGAATATCTGCGACGATGGGCGAAGAGGCAGCCCGACAAGCCGGCGATCATTTTCTACGGCAACGAGCTTACCTATCGACAGCTCGACACCCTCAGCGACCGCTTGGCGGCATTGCTAGAGTGCTGCGGTGTGCGTAACGGTGATCGGGTCGCCGTGTTCATGCCGAACTGCCCGCAATTCGTCATCGCGTTCTTTGGTATCCTGAAGTTGGGGGCCATTTTTGTGCCGGTGAATCCTCTTTACAAAGCGCACGAATTTGCACACCAGGTCAACGATGCGGGAGTGGAGGTGGTCATCGCTCTCGATCAGATCATGCCCGTCGTACGCATTGCCAGAAGCGAGACAAGGCTGCGCGAATGCTTCGTCACGAGCTTCGCCGAGGTTACCCCCGACAAACCGACCTTGCCGCTGCCAACAGATATGCAAGCGCCACGCCAATCATGTCCGGACGCCCGCGACCTGCTTCCGGCGCTGCAAGCGATGGCACCGACCGGGCAACGGCCCGCCGCGTCCCTCAATGCGGTGGCGGCTATCAATTATACCGGCGGAACGACCGGTATCCCTAAAGGCTGCATGCACACTCAGCAGGACATGATCTATACCGCGGCGTCGCTGTGCACATGTCTTGCGCCGTTCACGCCTGCGGATGTCAACCTGTGCTTCTTGCCGATATTCTGGATCGCCGGCGAGGACATCGGCATCATCGGTCCGATCTTTTCCGGGTCCACCTGCGTGCTCTTCGCGCGCTGGGAACCAGCGACTTTCATGGCTGCAGTCGCGCGTTATAAGGTCACCGACGCCGACGGCACCGTCGATTCCTTTGTCGAGGTGATGAACCATCCTCAGGTCGACCGTTATGATTTGCGCTCGCTGCGCAGGACTCGGGCGATTTCGTTCGTCAAGGGGCTCACCAAGGAATATCGCGAACGCTGGCGTTCTCTCACCGGGACGACAATGATCCAGGCGACCTATGGGTCGACCGAAACCCATACGATGGATGCATTTACCCGCGGCATGCAGGTCGGCGACGCCGATCTTCGACCGCGGTCCAGCTTGGTCGGTTTCCCGGTTCCTGGTACGGAGTTCAAGATCTGCGACTTTGCCACTCGCGCGATCAAACCGCTCGGCGCCGAGGGTGAAATTTGCGTGCGCACGCCGTCACTGATGAAGGGCTACTGGAACAACGATGAGGAAACGCGGCGGGCCGTGATCGACGGCTGGTTTCATACCGGCGATATCGGCTTTATCGACGAGAGCGGTTATCTTCACTATCTCGGCCGCGGCAAGGAAATGCTGAAAGTCAAAGGCATGAGCGTGTTTCCCACCGAGGTCGAAGGCCTCCTGATGCGACATCCCGCAGTGGCGCGCGCGGGTGTCATTGGTACCCCCCACAGCGACAAGGGCGAGGTACCAGTGGCCTTCGTTATCTTGGCAGATGAATGGCAGGGTCGCATCAGCGAAACCGAGTTGGTCGGTTGGTGCCGCGACAATATGGCAAGCTTCAAGGTTCCGACGATTTATTTCGTCACATCACTGCCGATGACCGCCACCGGCAAGGTGCGGCGGAGCGAACTCGTTCATCTGTTGCCGAGTTTCGCCCCGGGATGGGCGGGCGGATCGGTGCCGAATGAGGCAAGGCACGAGAGCGAGCGGCATCGCCCTCTGCCTACCGGTCCCGGCCGCCAAAGCTGAGTGGATTCATGGCCGCGCCACCGTCGATTACGATCTCGGCGCCGTTGATGAAGCCCGCTTGGTCCGAGCACAGGAACGCGATCAGATAACCCACTTCGCGTACCTCGCCGAGCCGCCGCGCCGGCGTCAAACGGATCGCGCGGTCTATCAAGCCGACTGGAAGCGCGCGCACCTTTTCGGTTTCGATAAGCCCGGGTAGGACTGCATTGCAGGTAATCCCGCGCGCTGCATATTCGAGCGTCACGTTGCGAGTGAGGCCCAACTGGCCGGCCTTGCTCGCCGCATAGCCGACCTGATTGAACAATCCGTTTCGTGCGGCGGCGGACGACACGTTGACAATGCGGCCCCATCGCCGGGCCGCCATGCCCTCGATGACTGCGCGGATCATGTTGAATGGCCCGGTTAGATTGACGTCGAGTTCCCGCCGCCAGGCGGTCAGTTCCATGCGTGTGAGCGGCGCGATGTTGTCGACCAGGCCGGCATTGTTGACCAAGCCGTGAATCGGTCCGAGCCGATTCTCCAGCTCCATAATGCTTGCCGCCGCTTGGTCGGCGTTGGAGATATCGCAGACGGCTGCGGCGGCGCGGCGCCCCATGGCAACAATAGATTGTGTCCTTTCGGTTACGCGCGGGTTGACATCGATCAGGCCGAGATCGGCTCCCAGGTCTGCCAATACTTCGGCCGTTGCCGCGCCGATGCCCCCGGCCGCTCCCGTGATCACGATGGTCTTGCCGTCCAGACGCATGCCACACTCCCCGATGTCACCAACAAATCAGGCCGGCGATCCCTTTACGGTTTGGTGTGGAACGGTCGTCGGCCGCCAATTGTGATTCGCATATTAATTGATCGGTCGGGAGATTTCTTCTAATAATCGAATGGCACAGGCACTAACAGGCTGGAATCGTGAAAACCATCAGAGCGGTCGGGCGTCCGCCCAAGAACGCCTCGAAGACGGAGGTGTCGACGAGTGAGCAACTGCTTTGCGCGGCCGAGGAGGTGTTCGCCGAGCGCGGATTTGTCGGCGCGTCGTTTCGCGCTTTGCGCGCGCGGACAGGCCTATCGAATGCCGCGGTGCTGCACTATTTCCCCTCCAAGAAGAAGCTCTACGGGGCGGTGCTGGCGCGGGTGGAAGAGAGCTTCAGCCGCGGGCTTGCTCAAATTGGGTCTGGCGCCGACTTGGCTGATCGGCTTCGGCGGGTCATCAATTACCAGCTCGCCTGGGGCAAGGAGCACCCAACTTATGTGATGATCATGGTGAGGGAGCTGGTCGAGAACCGCGACCGCATCCAGACCACGCGCAACATGGCGATGCGCGATTCGCTGACGGTAATCCGGCGAGCCTACCGCGAGTTGAGTGCTGCCGGCCAGTTGGGTGCTATCGATCCGAGCTTGATGCAGTTTGTCTTCACTGGCGCGATCATCTATTTTCAGATTGCCCTTCCGACGATCAGCCGGCTGCTCGATTGTCCAGACTATGCCGACTTGGAGCGCGGGTTCGCCGAAACGGTGCACGCAGTCCTCGAACGCTGCATCACCGACGGCGACTAGACTAGCGCCCGCGGCGCGCCCGAACACAGGCCAACGCCTCGCGCATGAGTCCCTCGGGAAGGATTTCACTGCTCAACTCGTAGGGATCGACACGAGAATACGCGCCGACGTGGCGGCGCAGCTCGTCCTCCGCGCCTGACAGGTTCCAGAAGTCCTCGCACAGTTGCGCGTTGATCATCTCGACGACCTCGCGAATTTCCGCTTCGGTACTCTCCATGTTGCCGGATGGGGCCGCGGCAAGCCGTTCCACTAGGGCGTCGATAACCTCCGGCACGCCGGCGCCGGTGGTAGCGACGGTCTTCAATATAGTTGCCGCGCCTTGGCTTCGGGCGCCGCCGCGGGCAACACGCAGCATGGCTCGGATATCGGCTGCAACGGTATCGGCGCCAGGACGATCGGCCTTGTTGACAATAAAGATGTCGGCGATCTCCATGATGCCGGCCTTGATCGCCTGCAAACTGTCGCCCTGGCCGGGTATCGCGGTGACGAGAATGATGTCGGCGACGTCGAGCACGTCGACTTCGTCCTGGCCGGCGCCAACTGTTTCAATTAGGATCAGGTCAAAGCCGAAGGCCGCGAGAATCCGTACCGTGTCGCGCGTTGCGCGCGACAGTCCTCCGCGCGCGCCGCGCGTGGCCATCGAGCGCAGATACACACCGTGCCGGTTGAGGTCGGTCATGCGGATGCGGTCGCCGAGAATGGCACCGCCGGAGAACGGGCTCGTCGGATCGATGGCGATGATCCCGACCATGCGGCCACGCTTGGAAAACTCCAACGCCACGCGGCCAGTCAGTGTGCTCTTACCGGATCCCGGGCTGCCCGTAATACCGACAACGGACGCCCGCGCCATTGCGGCGAAGACGTCGTGCATGGCGTTCTGCCAGCCGGGGACGCGGGCTTCAACCAGGCTGATCAGGCGCGAGAGCGCGCGCCGGTCTCCGCGGCGGAGTGCGGACAGGAGTTTTTGCCATTCGGGACCCATGATCATCTTTCGAGGCCGTGCCTCGCGTCACCCAACTCCGACGCGCGCGCGGCGCTGGGTCGCGAGCGCAGAAATCGTTTCGAGTATTGTTTCTGAACGCGAGGCCGAGCCGAAGACGGAGGTGACACCGTGGACCATCATCGCCCGCGCATCCTCCGTGGTGATGACGGAGCCGCCGAGTACGACCGGAGCGTCGACGCGATGCTCGGCGAGGAGCGCCATTAGCTCCGGAACATAGTCGAGGAATTCCCACGAGTGGCAGCTGATGCCAATGATGTCGACATCCTCGTCGAGCGCCGATTGCACGATTGTCTGAGGAGTCTGGAAACGCCCGAGATAGACGACCTCAAAGCCGTTGTCGCGCAAGAGACCAGCGACCGCGACCGCGCCGAGCTCATGCTGATCGGTGCCGAACATTGCGACAAGGATTCGCCCCTTGGTCATGCTGCCGTCCTTAGATCGGGCTTTGCCATGCCCCGAATACATCGTAGGGGCCGCCATAGGCCATGCGAATGACACCAGCGATCTCGCCCAAGGTGGCGTCGGCCGCAAACGCGTCGATGGTTGCCGGCAAGAGATTTTCGCCAAACTTCGCACTATGCATGACCTTACGCAGGGCCGCCTTGCTCCGTGCAAAGTCGCGGTGCCCCTTGAAGTCTTTCACCGCGTCGATCCGTTCTTGGACGGGCCGCATTTTTCGTTCGGAAATCTCGCGCAGTAGCAAATCTGTCTCCGGCGGGACTTTGTGGATGTTTACGCCGACCACCGGGCGTTGCCCGTTTTCGATGTCTTGATAGTAGCGGCGCATCTTGTCGGCGAAAAACTCGCGAAACCAGCCCGACTCATCTAGCTCGCGAGGATGTCCGCGTGCTTCGATCTCCAATACCATGTTCCAGATGCGTCTCTCTATCTCGTCGGTTAGCCACTCGACGAAATACGAGCCGCCGAGGGGATCGACGACCCGAGCGATCCCAGTCTCGATGTCAATGATTTGCTGGGTCCGCAGGCCGACAAGATGCGATTCTGGGGTGGGTGTGCGGTATGGTTCGTCAAAGGTGGAAATCTCGATCGCGTGGGCGCCTGCCAGTGCCAGCGACACTGCCTGGATCGTACCGCGCACGATGTTGTTGGCCAGCTGTTGAGACGTCAGCGACAATCCCGAGGTGTGGCTGGTAACGATCACCGACAGCGAGCGCGGGTCCTTCGCTCCGTATTCGTCGCGCATCATGCGGGCGAACAGTCGGCGCGTGGCGCGGATCTTGGCGATTTCCTCGAAAAAGTCGGTGCCGCAATTTACCACGATGGCGATGCGCGGGGCGAACGCATCGATATCAACACCGCGCCCCAGCACCTCCCGGACCAAGTGGCGGATCTCGACGAAGCCGAGTGCCATTTCTTCAATGACGTTAAGGCCGCTTTCGCTGAAGAAATAGGTATCTTCGACAAGCGCATGGAAGCGCGGCATTTCCTTTGCGCAGAACTCGATCACATCGCACGATAAGCGCACGCGCGCATCGAATGGCAGGTTGACGCCGAGACTATTGGTTTCGCTGTAGAAAGGGTTGAGCACGTTTGAGCCGCGCAGAATGTTGCGTGGAAATCCGTAGGCCTGCGCAGCGAGACAGAGGCCCGGCACAAAAAACAGCGGCGGAAAGGACGCAGAGACCGAGATCTTGTCCAGCGGAATGTTGCGAAGCAGGTCGAGAAAGTCCTGTCGGTGGCATACGGAGACGCCCTGCGTGCCAATCGCCTTGGCCGCGAGCGGGTGATCGGGATCAATCAGTGACCCCGTTGGGCTATCGACGATAATGTCGAGCCCGTTCTGTCCGTGCGCCATCAGTTCGAGCAATTGTTGGTTTGACCGCTTGGCGTCGCCCTCGCCCGACAACTCCCGCTGAATCCAGTTTCCCATTGGCAGCGCATTGCCGCGCCGGCCGCGCGTGTAGGGGAAGGTCCCGGGCGCCTCGCCCCGGCCCTGCGATTGCCAATCCTCCGCGCTGTAAAAATCCTTGAAGGGAATCCCCGACCGCGTCGTTCGCAGCGTCATAACCCCTCTGAGCTCCACTTGCGCCAGCTGTTTTACTTATTGACCAGTTAATAAAATATAGGCTATGCTTAATTGCTATGCAAGATAGCGGGTTCGCGCGCTGCGCGGAAGTTGACGATGCAATTCCTGAGGCCGAACGCCGCCCAAGGCCTGCGGGTATCGGAAAAGGTTGTTGTTCCCAACGGAACGCTTTGCCACGACGCGTTCGCGGCTAACACAGCGACGAACGAGTGCTGGCGCCCGCTGCGGTTGATCGAAGCGCTGAAGACGTGCGCAGAGCCGCGGTTGCTTGCGTCTTGGATGCTCACCGAAGGCACCAGCCCTGCGAAGCGCGGACTTTTCGCCACCCGTCCAACCGCTGTAGGAGGATATGGCCATGCGTGAAGTCGTTTTCGCGAAATTTGCGCTCGGCGTGGCGCTTGCGGCCCTCGCTGGTTCAGCTGTCGCGGAGAATGCACCCGGTGTTAGCGATACGGAAATCAAGATCGGGCAGACCGTACCCTATACCGGCCCGGTTACCGCATTTTCGGCTCTCGCAAAGGGTGAACTCGCCTATTTCAAGATGATTAATGAACAGGGTGGAATCAACGGACGAAAGCTCAATCTGATTAGTCTGGACGATGGCTATACACCGCCGCGTGCAGTCGAGCAAACGCGCCGTCTGATAGAGCAGGAGAAGGTCGCATTTATCTTCGGGACCGTCGGAACCGCCGTCAACGCGGCGATCCAGAAATATCTCAACATCAACAAGATCCCACAATTGTTTATTGCGACGGGCGGCTCAAGGTTTGGGCTTTACCAGGAATTTCCTTGGTCCATCGGTGGCGTGCAAGCGACATTCCGCGGGGAGGCGCGTCTCTATGCGCGCTACATCGTCAAGGAAAAGCCGAATGCCAAAATCGCAGTGCTCTATCAGAACGACGACTACGGCCGCGATTACGTGCTCGGCTTGAAGGACTTCTTCGGCGCTAAATATCCGGACCTGGTTCGGGAAGCTGTCTACGAGGTTACGGACACAACGGTTGACTCACAAATCGTCACTCTGCAAGCGACCGGAGCCGACGTTCTTCTCGTCGTCGCCACGCCGAAATTCGCCGCCCAAGCTATCCGCAAAGTGTACGACATCGGCTGGAAGCCGATGTTTTTCCTCAATAGCACGGCGATATGGGTCAACACGGTCATCGAACCGGCCGGCGTGGAAAAGGCGATCGGCATTTTGTCTTCGGCCTACATCAAGGATCCTGGCGACCTGGCATGGACTGACGATCCCGGTATGAAGGAGTGGCGCGCGTTCATGGCTAAGTACGCGCCGGAGGCCGATACGCGCGACCAAAACTACGTGAATGCCGTCAATTCGGCGGCAACGATGGTGCAGGTGCTCAAGCAGGCAGGTAATGATCTGTCGCGCGAGAACATCATGCGCCAGGCCGCCAATCTCAGGGACCTTGAACTGCCGATGCTGCTACCGGGTATCAAGGTGAACACGAGCCCGACAGACCATTACCCTATCGAGGACATGCAGATGATGCGGTGGGACGGCAAGCAATGGGTTCGGTTCGGTTCGATCTTGTCGACTAGGGAGTAAGCGCAAGCCAACTACCGCGGGCGCGGTTCATAGCCGGACCGTACCGTACCGCACCGAGCCGGCGTGACGAGTTGAGCGATGAACGATCAGCCGTTGCTACGGGTCTGCAGTATCTCGGTAAGGTTCGCCGGCATCGTTGCGCTTGATAGCGTGTCGTTCGATGTCGCTCGCGGGCAGATTTGCGGGCTGATTGGGCCCAATGGCGCAGGCAAAAGTACACTGTTTAACTGTCTGAGCCGCCTCTATACCCCCATCGAAGGTGACATCGTATTTGACGGACGACGGCTGCTTGATGTTCCGACCCACGGGATCGCGGCGCTCGGCATCGGTCGAACGTTTCAGAATCTTTCGCTGTTCGGCAGTATGACGGCGCGCCGTAATGTGCGGGTGGGGGCACATCCGCGGGCGCGCGCGGGATTCCTGTCCGACAGCCTGCGACTCCCCTTCGTCGGGGCGGAGGAAGCGCGGATATCGGCCGAGGTCGACGCGCTGATGGCTATGTTCGGTCTTGAGGCGGTAGCGGACACTCCCATCAACGATCTGCCATTCGGCACGCGCAAGCGGGTCGAGTTGGCGCGCGCTCTCGCGGGAAAACCGAAACTGCTGCTGTTGGACGAGCCGGCTGGCGGTCTCAACCACGACGAAGTCGAAGCTCTAGGCACGTTGGTCCTCGAGATCCGTGACCGTCTCGGGATCACGGTGCTTTTGGTCGAACACCACATCAATTTCGTCATGCGGGTCTCGGACAAGGTCGTCGCCCTCGACTTCGGCCGGAAAATCGCCGAGGGATTGCCAGCGGATATTCAGGCCGACGAAGCCGTTATTCAAGCTTATCTCGGAACCGCTGTGTGAGCTCCCTTCTAGACATGCGCCAAGTGAGCGTGGCCTACGGTCAGTCGCGGGTCGTGCACGACCTCGATCTGTCGGTGATTGAGGGTGAGATCACGACGTTGCTTGGGGCAAACGGCGCCGGCAAGACAACGGTCTTGCGCGCAATCAGCAACATGCACGTGCGCGTTTCCGGTGAAATTCGTTTCTCCGGGCAGCGCATCGACGGCTGGCAGACGGAGGACATCGTGCGCCTCGGCATCGGTCATGTGCCCGAGGGGCGCGGCACAATCACGCAACTCACCGTCGAAGAGAACCTGACGCTTGGCGCCTGTACACGCGGTGATCGCAACTCGGTGGCCGGTGACCTCGAGCGCGTGTACAGCTATTTCCCGCGCCTGAAGGAGCGGAGGCGACAGCAATCCGGCACCCTATCGGGGGGCGAGCAGCAAATGCTGGCCATCGGGCGGGCGCTGATGCTCAAGCCGAAGTTTCTCCTTTTGGACGAACCGTCCTTCGGACTTGCGCCGCTGGTGGTGCGCGGGATCTTCGGCATTCTGCGTCGGATCAACATGGAGGATGCCGTCAGCATCCTGTTGGTCGAGCAGAACGCCTCGCTCGCGCTCGATCTCGCACGTGATGTCTATCTGCTCGAAACCGGTCGGGTGGTGTTGAACGGTCCCACTTCGATCGTCAAGAATAATGCGTCATTACGACGCGCTTATCTGGGTTACTGATGATGGATGCGTTTCTACATCAGTTTCTTTCCGGGCTCGCGAACGGCAGTATTTACGCTAGCATCGGGCTGGCACTGGTGATGATCTTTCAATCGACCCATCACATCAATTTCGCGCAGGGCGAGCAGGCGATGTTCTCCGCCTATGTCGCGCTCACCTTGATCAAGGCGGGATTCCCGTATTGGGCGGCATTCGTGCTGGCGCTCGGCTTTGCCTTTGTGTCCGGCATGGCGATCGAGCGCCTGATTATCCGCCGGTTCAACCGCGCGCCAGTGTTGACCGTGGTGATCGTATTTCTCGGCCTATTGTTCATCATCAACAGTTTGGCGGGCTGGCTCTTTACTTACAACGTACAGACCTTTCCAAGTCCGTTCCCGCCCGGGCTCGGCAACCGTTTCCTAGCAGCGCATGAGATCGGCATGATCGCAGTGACTCTGGTCATGCTGCTGCTGATCTTTCTTTTCTTTCGCTACACGTCGCTCGGGCTGATGATGCGAGCCGCCGCGTATAACCCTGATGCCAGCCGTCTGGTGGGCATCAGGGTAAGCCACATGCTGGCGCTCGGTTGGGGCGTCGCCGGCGCTATTGGTGCCGTGGCGGCGATTATGGCGGCACCTATCGTCTATATGGAGCCGAACATGATGGGAGGCGTGCTGCTCTACGGCTTCGCCGCGGCGTTGCTGGGCGGCATCAATAATCCATGGGGGGCGGCCGTCGGCGGTTTCCTTGTTGGGGTGATCGAAAATCTCGCCGGCGCGTACGTGGTGGGCACCGAGCTTAAGCTCTCGGTCGCGTTAATCATCATTGTTGTGGTGTTGGTCACGTCGCCGGCTGGTCTGTTTGGCCGCCCCATCGTGACACGGGTGTGACTATGGAGGGTACGGTCCAGCACGCTGTAGAGTCTGAATCGGCAAGGTTGGCGCACGCGGCCGGACGCGCAGCGCGGCAGCCGTTATCAACGGTCGGGGTTGTATTGCTACTGACTGCCGCCGCATTGATACCGTTTGTCGTAAGCAGCTTTTATCTGCTGCAGTTCACGATGGTGGTAATCACGTCGATTGCACTGCTCGGACTGAATCTCCTCACAGGCTATAACGGCCAGATTTCACTCGGCCATGGCGCATTCTACGCCATCGGCGCCTACACCACGGCGATTCTGCTGGAGCAGACCGCCGTGCCTTATTGGGCGACCATTCCGATCGCTGGCGGAATCTGTCTCGTAGTAGGCTTCCTATTCGGCCTGCCGGCGCTGCGCCTCGAAGGACATTATCTGGCACTCAGCACGTTTACGCTTGCGGTGGCGACCCCGCAATTGCTGAAATTCCACGCGCTCGAGCCATGGACCGGCGGGGTGCAGGGGATCTACGTCTCAACTTTCGCGGCGCCGCCAGGAGTGCCGCTAGCATGGGACCAGTGGCTCTATCTGCTGTCCCTGTCGGCCGCCGCCGTGATGTTCTTGCTTGCTTGCAACCTGCTCCGTGGCTCCACTGGCCTGGCCATCACTGCGATCCGTGATAATCCGATCGCTGCCGTCAGCATGGGCATCAATTTGCCGTTATACAAATCAGCGACATTCGGCATCAGCGCGATGTACACGGGAGTTGCTGGCGCGCTCGCCGCGCTGGTCACACAGTTTGTCGCACCGGATAGCTATTCGATCTTTCTCTCGTTGGGCTTCCTGGTCGGCAGCGTGATCGGTGGGGTCACGTCGATTTCAGGAGCAATATTCGGCGCGTTGTTCATCCAGTTCGTACCGAATTTTGCTGATCAAATCTCAAAGGCTGTGACTTGGGCGGTGTATGGCTCTTTTATAATTGGTTTTGCCGCTCTAGCTCCAACCGGGATCGCTGGCTTCTTGACAACGATAGTGCGCCGCCTAGGTCTCTATTCTAAGGCTCATCAAGGTCCGGTTCCGCCCTTGCCAAGGCTGGGGTCTGGGTTCGAGTTGCGGAAACGCAGCAAATAGGTCTACCGCGATGCGGAAGGGACTAGAGAAGGACCTTTGGAGTGTGGGCGATCAGCCGCCGGGTTACGAGTCGGAGGGTGCGGGATGAAAACGCGGGTCCGGGTCTATACAGACTATAAGAGCCCTTATGCGTTCGTCGCCAACAGGCCGCTTCTCGCACTCGAACAGTCGCACGACGTTGAGTTGGAATGGTTTCCGTACACCTTGAGGATTTCGGAGTATCTCGACGCGGTCGAAAATCGATCCGCACATAACTGGCGCAAAGTGCGCTACGGGTACATGGACGCGCGACGTTTCGCCAATGCCCAAGGCCTAATACTGAAAGGCCCGCGGCGAATCTATAATGGCTACTATTCAAGCGTTGGAATGTTGTTCGCCCAGAAGAACAATTTCTTTATGCCGTATCACAAAACCGTTTCTGAAATGTTCTGGGCCCAACAACTCGACATTGATGCTCTCGAAGAGATGAAAATGGTGATTGAGCATTTGGGAGGATCAGCCACCGATTTCGAGGCCTATGCGGAAGGGCTGGGTCGCGCGGAACACGATCAAATCATAGCGGATGCAGAAGCTAGGGGTGTCTTTGGCGTTCCGATGATGCTGCTCGACGGCGAGCTATTTCACGGCGGCGATAGAATCGACATGCTCAAGCAGCGCCTTGACGAGCGCAATCGGCGGCTTCCCGTTGAAGTGACGGAGAAATGTGTAAATCGGCGCCCAGATCGCAGATAGACAATCAGCATACGTGCGTCGTTGCGCTGAATCGGAATGATGGCACGTCATGATGACCCGGAGCACTGAGGAATTTCTCATGCGTCGAAGGGCTGCGGATTGCACCCGTTTGGCGTGGAACCCAGGCTCAAGTTATTGGGCAATTCCTTGGTTATTGCACCTTGAGGCCCATTTGGCCGGCAATCAGATTGAGCTGCATCTGCGAGCTGCCGGCTGCGATGGTCGC
>Ga0116223_10002449_pt1 | contig 17544 bp, 16 predicted proteins | sample Sb_taG_3_FD_90092 | JGI IMG/M metagenome (GOLD analysis project Ga0116223, IMG submission 90092) | Peat soil microbial communities from Weissenstadt, Germany - Sb_50d_a_PC metaG | ecosystem: Environmental > Terrestrial > Soil > Wetlands > Peat | place: Germany: Weissenstadt | collected 2010-09-21 | reverse complement strand
GCGGCTGTTGCATGCTGGGCACGATCATATCCAGCGTATCGCTTTCCACGTCCTGTTCGAAGCGCAGCTTGTCGCCGAACCGCACCACCTCGATGGAAAGATAATCCTCGATGAAGCTCAGCTCGTCGCGGAGCGGGCTGAAGTGTTCGTGCTTGCGCAACAGCCGCCGCAGCACCTTGGAGAGCTTCACCACCATGATGCGCGCCTGGTTCGGGTCGGTGCGGATCAACGAAGAAACCGAGTTCAGGGTGTTGAACAGGAAATGCGGATTGATCTGGCTGGTGAGGGCCGCAAGCCGCGCCTCCACGAGCAGGCGATCCTTCTCCTCGAGCTTCTTCTCGTTGCGCGTGCTGTTCCAGATCTTCAAGGGAATGGCCACCGCGAACAGCGTGGAGATGTAGATCGCGATGATGGTGGGCACCGTCGGGGGGTCGGCAGCGACCCATTCCGGCAGAGGCCGCACGCCCTGGCGCAACGCCTCGGCCACCAGGATGCCGGCGGGGAAGACCAGGTGAAACGCGGTGCGGCGGTAGTCTTTGCTCTCTTTGAAAAAGCGGTAGATGTTTAGGTCGAAGAAGGGCGAGAAGCGCCAGATCTCCTCCGAGTCGGGCGCCAGGTCGCGCAACAGGCCGCCCAGAACGCCGACACCTGCCAGCAGGGGCATGGCCAGGTACTCGCCGTGGATGAAGGCGGGCAGGGAAATGAGCACTCCGGAGAGCAGGCCGGTCACATAACCACCGACGATGCCGGCGATGATGCTGCCCTCCAGGCCCAGATCGGCCGCCTGGTAAGCGGCCTGGTAGTCGGGACGGCTGAAAACGCGGAAGGCCACGCCGGCGCCGAAGACCACGGACAGGCACAGGGACAGCGCCAGCCGCTGGTTCATGGTGCGGTTTTCGCGCATCAGCATGGACTTGAAGGCATTGGATCGCGCCAGCAAACTCGCGATCGACGCCATCACGCCCAGCTTCAACAGCAGCGGGACCAGGTAGTCTTCGAGCATCGGGCTCTGGAAGCCATTATAATAGATAGCATTAAGGGTCCCAGTATCCAGGCATGAACAATTCTTTCCCGCTACGCCTCCAAAAAGTGGCCGAAGCGGACTTTCCGACCCAATTCGGCGCCTTCCGGATCTATGGGTTTGAGGGCGTGGCCGGCGGCCGGGTCGAGGAGGCAGCAGTGCTGCGGATGGGCACTCTCACGGGCGGCGACGCTCCGTTGGTCCGCATCCATTCGCAGTGCCTGACGGGCGACGTATTTCACAGCCTGCGCTGCGACTGCCGCGCCCAGCTCGAGATCGCGCTCGAAAGCATCGCCCAGGAGGGCCGCGGGCTGGTGATTTACGAGCTGCAAGAGGGCCGCGGCATCGGCCTGATGAACAAGCTGCGGGCCTACGAGCTGCAGGACCAGGGCGCCGACACCGTGGAGGCCAACGAGGCGCTGGGCTTCGACTCCGACCTGCGCAGCTACGAGCTGCCGGCCGCCATCCTGCAATATTTCGGATTGAAGGCGGTGCGGCTGCTGTCCAACAATCCGGAAAAAGTGGAAGCCGTGGAGAGGGCCGGGGTGGAAGTGGCGGAGCGGGTGCCCTGCCTGGCGGACGTAGTGGATACGAGCGAGGCCTACCTGCGGACCAAGAAGGAGAAGATGGGGCATCTGCTGGAGTAAAGCGCTCTACGACAGCGCGCCGCCTGCCGATGGGCGTAGAGGGAGCAATTGCAAAAGCAGGAGCAGCAACTCCACCGTTGCGAGCACGTAGAACAGTATCCGCGCTTTGGGCCAGAGGAATGCGGGTAGCTGATCGACCAGCTTGTCGCGAAGGGTTTCGTCGAGGCGCACTGGCGCGTCACCCGGTTCCGGTTTGGGCCAGGACGCGGATTGCTGAATGCCGCGGACATTGGCTAGGAGTAGGGCCAGGAAGAGTATCCGCGGCAGGCCGAACCCGTTGTGGGTGTACTTCTGCAGAACGATACCGGACAGCAGGTAGGCGGCAAATGCACTTACGGCCGCAACCCGGCTGCGCATCCTGACGCCGATCCCGGCGAGCAGGTAGAACACCGACTCGAAAGCGCCGGCCAAGCCGAAAAATAAGGAGCTGAATCCACCGACGATACTCATGGCGAGGCCGATCAATCCGACGAGCCAGCAAATCCAGAAGCCCTGAGTCGTCACGGTATCGAGATCGACCTCATTACGGATGGTGGGCCAGAAGAGGCTTTTCAGCCGGCTTTCGGAACGCGGAGTGGAATCGGACAGACCGAGAGTTTGCATCAGGGCGGAGACCTGAAACCATGGTACCCGGTTTGGTTCCGCGGTCTGCATTGTTTACGTAATAGTTTTTCGCGCGTCTAACAGATTGTTGGGTTCAAACCGCGCGTCTGCGGGATAGAATATGAGACAAGGATGAAACTGGCTGTATTGTTCTTCCTGAGCCTCGCGCCGCTGGGTCAGGCCGGCTCGCCGGAGTACTTTGTTCCGGCGCATCGCGTATCGGGCATCGGAGTGGCGCGCGACGATCTTTCGGACGACCTTCTTGCGGTCCGCACGGACCTCATGATCCAGTCGCAGACCTTCGCCATCCTGCGCGACCCCATGGCCGTGGCGGGGGCCAAGCGCATCACCAGTCCCAAGCTGCGGGAATTGTTTCGCGCGGCGGCGCAGCGCAGCGGATGGCCGGCATCCCTGATCGAAGCCATCGCCTACCTGGAAAGCTGGGGCGACCCCAACGCGGAGAGTCCAGCCGGGCCGAGGGGGATCATGCAAATCTCCGCGGCCACGGCCCACACCATGGGCCTGAAGGTGATCGTGAACACCCGGTACAAGGTGACGCGCGAACGGGTGCTGGTTTCCGCCAAGGGCAAGAAGCCGAAGTACAAAACGGTCACGCACAAGACGCCGTACGTGGTGAGCGTGCGCGACGAACGCCTCATACCGGAGCGGGCCATTCCGGCCGCGGCGGTTTACCTGGCCGCCCTGGAGCGGAGCTTCGGCGGGCGCGACTGGGCGGTATTCGCCTACCACTGCGGCCCGGGCTGCGTCTCGGAGATGCAGCAACTGACGAAGCGCGCCCGCGGCATCCCCAAAGACCAGGTGACGGTGCCGCGCATGTTTTTCTCGGCCAACCCCGCGTGGAACCGCGAATTGTACGAAGCCATCCAGCAGCAGATGCAGCGCGACTTTTCGCCGACCTATTACTTCCGGATCATGCGGGCCGAGCAGTTGCTGGCGCTCTATCGGAGTGACCCGGACGAATTCACTTCCCTAGCGCAGCAATACCGCAGCGAGTTCGTGACGGCGGGGCGGGCTCCGCACCGGCTGTCGGTCTGGCTGAAGCGCGACGACCTGGTGTTTCGGAACTGCGACGACATCCGCGCCGACAGCGGCAAGCGGCTGGTGAAAGCGCTCGACTTCCCCGAGTACTTCGGCTACCGGCTTAACGTGGCTTCCGATTTGCCTTCGAACCTGGAATACTTCTCGGAGGCCTCGCCATCCGCGCTCGGCACCCTGACCTACGTGGCCTTCGAGACGCGGCGGTTGCACCAGGAGATGAACCGCAAGGGCGAAAAGTTCCAGCCGCTCCTGGTGACCTCGCTGGTGGAGCCCGAAGACTTTGTCCGGCAGTCGGGCCAGCGCGAGGCCCTTTACCACTGCTCCGGGCAGGTCTTCGACATCGACTACTCGAGCCTGCCGCCGGGCGAGTTGGAGTGCCTGCGGTTTGTGCTGAGCGATCTCGGCTGGGACGGCTACCTGGGCTTCGTCGAAGATGGCCGGGACAATCTGCACATCGGGTGCTCGCCGACTTCGCGCGACTTCTTCGCCACGGTGTTTCAGGAGGCGGTGGGAAGCAGAGCGGGGGTTGGGGGTTGGGGGTTAGGCTCGCCAAAGCGCGAGTGGGTTGGGGAAGGTGGCTCGCTTCGCTCGCGTCCTTTATTTGTGCGGTAGCTTCAGGCCTTTGAGCTTGGCGCGCTCCACGTTGAAGGTGACCATAAAAGGGTCGGGCGTGAAGGAGTCGGGCACTCCGTCGAACTGAATCTCGGATCCGATCTCGGGCTTGGCCGCGAGCGCGGTGTCCAACTTCAAAACGACCTCGGGGATTTTCGGATCGGCGATCGCCACCACCAGTTCCTTCGGGCGCAATGCCGGCCTCGCCGCGACGATTGTCCCCTTGAAGGTCTCGACTCCGCCGGCCCCGCCGGGCACGTCGGCGCCCTTCATGTTGGCATCGAAGTACTGCGCGGCGTTGGGCGAGGTCAACTCCTTCTTCAGGCTCATCCACAGCGCCAGTTGCGGATTGGCCTTCTGGAACTCGGCGGCCTTTTCGGCCAGGATCTCGGCTTCCGACTTGACGGTGAAGCCATCGGGCGGGAAGGGCTGCGATTTCGCCAGTTGCTTCAGGTCGTTCAGGCCGGCATCGTCCTGACCGTGGTATCCGTTGTAGACCTTGCGCAGAAACTCGTCGAACTGCTGGCGGACCTGCGGCGGCAGCGCTCCGGGACCATCGTGGACGGCGGCGCGGGCATAGAAGAACAGCGCCTGCGAGACCTTCTCCGGAGTCTTCTGCGCCCGTTCCACGTTGCCCAGCCAGGCGTCCACCTGGGCGGAGTCGGGGTCGGCTTTGAGGGACTGGAGAAACGCCTGCTCGGCGGCCGGATTGTCGCTGCGGTTCATCGCGGTCCAGCCAAGTACTTTGCGCGACAGAGCTTCCAGGGCGACTTTCATCTTGGGCCAGTCGGCCTCGGAGACGGCCGCGGGTTTGGTGTCCAGGGCGGCGAGTGTGGCCTGGGCCACGCGGGCGGCGTTGTCGAGGGCGGCCGCATTCGCCCGGCTATCGAGCTGGAGGCTGAAGACCATGATCAGGTTCATGACGTTCAGGTCTTTGGGATCTAACGCCAGCAGGTCGTTGAGGGTGGCGACCACTTTGGGAGTGTCGTTGAGCAGGCGGTAGGCGTCGACGTAGAGGGCCAGGCGCTGCTGCTGGAAGTCGGTATTGGGGAATTGGTCTTTCCAGGCGTCGACCAGCGCGAGTTTCTTTTTGGCGTCGGTCTCTTTGGCGGCGGCGGAGTAGGCGTCAAACTCGGCCTGGCTTTTCCAGGTTTTTGGGGGGGCCTGAGCGAGGAGGGAGATCAACGCGATGGTCAGGATGAGGAGCGCCCCCACCAAGCGTCGACACGAGTGTCGACGCGGCACGCACGAGTGCGTGCGCCACGGTTGGGTGCAAGAGGGTGTTCGTGAATCGGTGCTTTTAGTGCGATGCATGGGATTCCTCCACAAAGATCAGCCCATCGTAGGTTTTCGACAGGACGGATGGCCGCAGGTGATTCTCGGGGCCATCCCGATTCCAACTGGCCCCCACCGAGAGGAACAGGTGCGGCTCGGCGAGCCAGCGTCCCAGCGTCGTCATGGGCTCTACGGCGCGGATGTCGAGAAAAAACAGGGGCATGCCGGCGGCGCTGAGCACCGTGTCGCCGGCGCCTTCGGGTAAAGCGGGTACGGCGTAGCTCGCAAGCCCGGTGGCGTTTCCGCTGCGGAAGCCCGCGGCACGCAGCTCGCCGCGCCGGAACGCGAAGCCCACCGCGTAGGTCCGCTTGTCGGACTGGCGGAGCTGCCGGTTGTTGGCCCAGAGGACGATTCGCTCGCCGGGACGTTCGTCCGGACTCCCGTTTGTGCCATTCGAAGCCTCTATGCCGGCAAAGGAAAGCGTGGGGTGGGGGATGAGCGCGTGGTTAAAGGCGCGCATCCACTCGACGACGTCCAGGGCCTCCTGCGTATCCCAGGCCGGAGACTGCAGGGCGGCCAGCGCCGCCTTCGGATCGCCCGCGCCGGTCTTAATGTAGCGATCGACGGCCAGCGCTTCGGACCGCTTGCCGGGGACCGCCAGCACGGTGAAGCCTTTCTCCTTGACCAGGTATTCGAACAGGCGATGCTGGATTTGCAGGAACTCGCGAGTGCCCTCGGTGGCCGCGCCCAGTGCCACCAGGCGCGCATCTCCTATGGCATTCCCAAAGGGAGCCAGGTCGTAGAAGGTGTGTCCGGCCTCGGGGGTGGCCAGCGGAGCGGCGAGCTGTTTCAGGTCGGCGGCCACCAGCCGGGTGGTTTGGGCATCGGTGGGCGGAAGGGTGAAGCGGTTGCCCAGGTAGATGCGCTCCTTGAGCGTCCAGCTTTCGGCGGCGAGGCTCCAGGTATCGCGAAAGGTCCGCACGCCGGCGAGCCTGCCCTCGGCGGAGGGGCGCGTGAATTCGCTGCGCGCCGTGGCGATGGCGCCGGTGCCGGCGAAGCGGAAGGAGGTGATGGCGGTTTGAAAACCGGTGAACGTGGTTCGGCCCAGCGACTGCGGAAACGGCTGTCGCTGCTCGTAGCGGCGATACGAAGCGTCGCGCAGGGCCGGGTCGTCCGCGGCGCCCTGGCGGTAGGCGGCGTCGATGCGGGCGTACAACTTCTGCACGGCGTCGCGGGCGGAATCGACCTCCGATTGGGGAACGATTTCGAAGGAGACATCGTCGGCCCAGACGCGTCCTTTGCCGATGGAGCTGACGCCGAAATCGAGGAATTGGGCATCGGAGTCGATCTGGCTCGCGATCTCGCGCTTGGTCCAGTAGGGGGAACGGACGGGGCGGTCGTTCATGTCGTCGAAGAAGCCGCTCTGCCCGTTGGTGCGGACGACGCGGAGCCAGATCTGGGCGCGGTCCTGGGGATCGGCGGCTTCGAGGCGCAGCCAGGCGCGCAGGCGGACGGTCTTGCCGCGATAGGCGGCGGCGCTGAAGCTCTGCATGAGGTCGCCGACGGACTGGGGGGCATTGGTGGGCGAGAAGGGGGCGGGCGAGAAGACCAGCACGCAACTGCCGGTCGAGCGGCATCCCTTGCGGCGCAGTTCGGCCAGGCGGCCTCCGGAGGTGGCGGCCGGGGGGACAACCGAGGGGACGAACCAGCCGGGCGGCACTTCGCCGGGCTCGCCCTGTTCGAAGCGGAGGTTGCGCGGGCCGGGCAGGGCGTCGGTCCATCCGGCGAGCTTGGCGCGCGCCTGGGCGGCGAAGCCGGCCTCGTCCGCGTACTCGGACGCGACGCGGGTGTAGAGGGCGTGGGCTTCCTTGCGCTGGCCGAGTTTCTCGAGGCATTGGGCCATGCGGAAGAGGGATTGGGCGGCGGCGGGCCGCGACTTTGCGGGTTGGGCGAGGATGGCCTGGTATTGCGCGATGGCGTTCGGCAGGTTGCCATCGACCATCTCGCGGTGGATGGCGGCTTCCAGTTGCGCTTCGACGCCGGCAATCTGGTCCGTCGGGGGCGGGCCGGCGAGCAGGGCGGCGACAGACAGGAGCGCGATAGCCGGCAGGTATTTCATTCCGATTGACAGAATACGGAACGAATGCGGAGATCCCGCCCGGGAAGAGTCACGATTGCGTAAGATTTTGACTTCACCGGACCCTATGAGGGTACCCCGACGCTGAGGAGCGGAGGGGAGCGCGGAGCCTTGGCCACGGTGCCCGTGGCGGAATGAGAAGGGAAACTGGGCGGGAGCGGGCTGCAGCATGGTGGGGGTGCGAAGAAAGCGTCGACACGAGTGTCGACGCGGCACGCTGAGAGCGTGCGCCACGGTTGCGTTCGAGACTGCAGGTACAAGGCAGGAGATGGGCGGCATGTTAAGCATTGGGGTCATTGGGGTAAAGGCCGTGCTGCCGGTTGACGTCCTGCAAGGCGATGGCAACGCCCTTCAGCGTCAGGCCGAGGTTGCGGCGCGCTTCGCCATCGACATTCACGCCGGCAAGACTATGGAACTCGAAGACGATGGTCTGGCAGAGTTTTTGGAGTGCGGACATACGATCGGGGATGGCCGGTGCGGGCTTGTCCTTGGGCGGCGCGGGGGGCATGGTGCGGCGAAGCTCGGCCACGGCGTCGGCGACCTTGCCGGCATTCTCCGGGTCCAGTTCGATGGCTTCGTCGTTGAAGTGAAGCGCGCTGTCCTTGATCAGCGGCTCGATGGTGCGGTAGAACTCGGGCGAGATGCGAGTCAGTTGCGAGAGCTCGAAGATGCCGGGGCCGTATTGCTGCCACATACGAATGATGCGATCGGCCTGAGTCCCGCTGATGTGCAGGTACTTCGGGCAGAACTCCTTCCAGGAGGAAGCGCAGCGCAGGTAGAGGCGGCTCTCGCGCATGCGCAGGAGGGCTTCGGCGCCGGCTGCTGAACAGCGGCCGGACACGATCGTGAAGGATTGGTTCTGTCCGAGAACCTCTCCCAGTTTGAGCACTTCGGCAAGCTCGGCCGGCAACTCAGGGACGGGTTGATCCATAGCGAACTCCAGTGCGGCGACACAGATCTGTGTCGCCAAGTAGGGTCGATTTATTGAAAACAAGCGGGTTGACTACAGTTTGGCGACACAGATCTGTGTCGCCATCCCTATTTGGGGGCACCAAATAGAAACAGCTCCCGAACGGCGGGAGCTGTTTGGAGAAGCGCTAATCCTCTCCTAGCTTCAGCATAGCAAACAGATATCTCGGAGAAGGGTAAATGGGGATGGCCCAGCGTGGCAAGGTGGCTATTAAGTAATTTAGAGTCAGTGTCTTAATGTCTTAGATGCGGCTTAAAAATAAATTCCCAAAATCGGTGACCGACCATTTGGCGGTTCTACGGAGAAATGTGAAATCGCCGGTACTGCATTGCAGAGGAAGGAGTTAACTGTTTCAAGGAATCATGTTGCCTTTTTGGTGTAAGGTGAGTATCGGTTCCGAGGAGGGTATCGGGGATCAATGGACCGGAGAACTGTCCAGGTTTCTGGACACCTTGCCGGTGCCCGACGTAGTTTCCGATATCCCCACTATTCCTGGAAGTTGAAACAGAGCCGCGTTATGCGCTGACGATTGATATGCATTACCGTGTAGTTGATGTCAAAAGTCGTGCCTTTACAGGTCCTGTTCTTTGCGAGCATCGCTGTTGGGCAGCAGAAATCGGACAGTCAAGTAAAGCTGCTGACCGTCTGCGAAGTACTCGGCGGCGTGAATCGTTTTGCCGATAGTGCTGTGGCTGTTGTCGGCCGCAAGGAGCGCAGCGTCAGCGTGATAGATCACTATGAGTTCTTGTCGCAGGATCGCTGCGACCATCCAGTCATCACGCACGGGCACCGCTGGTCGAACAAGATTCAGATCTGGGTTGATTGGGAAGAGGGGATGCCGAAGCCGCCGAGCGACAGTCCGACACTCCAGGGCGCGGTCCTCGCTGCGAAACTATCGGTTGTCCGTAAGACCACAAGACTGGGTTCTCACCAAGAGCCACGATTCAAGGCGGATGGGCACCCGAGTACCGCTAGCGGAGCCGTGCCGAATGAATGGGCTGTCGTGTATGGGCGGATTGTGAGATCGCCTCGTCTTGACGAGAATTGTGGTGTTGCAGGCTGTGGTAGAGATGACGCCCCGTTGATCATAATCGCCGAGCCAAGCGAAGTTCACAAGCTCGGAGATAACGGTAAACCACTGCCGAAGGACGAATGACCAGACGTTCCGCCGCATTGTGAACGAAACACGGCGATATCGGAAACTTCGGTTTTGCAGAACTCCTAAGACTTGCAACCGTGACGGCCGATGGGCAACCTTGGGGAATTCCGCTGGCAGAAGTCGTTTGCAAACCGATGCGTTTTGCAGGGATTTATGCAAAGATGAAAGGCCCTTATTGGGGTGGGAGCTTCAGCCTGGCCCGCAAGGCATTCCGCTCCTCGCGCGTGGACAGTTTCTGCGGTTGCTTTTGTGGTTCGGCCAACTGGCGCGGATGGCGAGCTGCTGGACCGTCCTGCCCTTCTTGAGGAACTCGCGCAAAACGGCCGCGGCGCGATCAGTTCCTGTGCTGTATGGTGCCGCGCCGCGGCCTTTGCGCTTCAGAGGGGACGATCTGGCCTCCAGTGGCCATGTCCTCCAAATCGGAGGCAGTGCGCTCCAGGATGCGCGTGACACGCGCACGATCAAATGGGACGTATTCGGTTTCTGCATCCGTGTCGAGCCGGAGGTTGACCACAACGCTCTCGCCCCGTTCCATCCGTCCGAGCCAATCGATACAGCAGAGCAAAACCTTCACCTCTGCCGCCAATCGGCTGCGCATTTCGGCAGTGGATCCCACTCGTTCGGGCTCTTCATTCACGACCGCGAGCCTATCGGTCTCGCGGAGACGGCTGAGCCATGCCGGCATGTCCGTGGCTTCGGCGCTGTTGAGCACTTGGTGCACCCCGGCTGGGGGTCAGGTTGGTGGCTGTGGCGATCCGCGGAATGGAATAGTCCGGATTGATGGGCCGAGCCGATGGCTCAGGCCCGTTCGATCAGAGCATCCGCGAAATGGACTGTCGCCGTTCGCAGGCGGTCCAAGAGGTGTTGTTCACGTCTAACGCGCTCATTGAACGCCTCACGCGCTTCCATTTGCCTACTATAGACGGAGCTTTTAGGTGCTGTCCAGAAACTGGACAGCTTAGGGCGGTTGGCCGTTCCGTTGATCCCGAACACCCAAAGACGGGCAGATCACAGTGAACGAAAGAGACGGGTAGTGGTTCCCTGGGGCATCATAGTATTCGATGAACTACGAGCGAGAACTCGAATTCGCCCGCCGTCTGGCTGCGGCGGCGGGCGAGAACGCGAAGCGCATTCGCGCGGGCGGTATTACGGCCGAGACGAAAGCGGATGCCTCACCGGTCACCATCGCCGACCGGGAAAACGAGCGCCTCATCCGCGAAGCCATCGAGCGCGAGTTCCCCGGAGACGGCATCCTGGGCGAAGAAGGCTCCAGCAAGGCCGGCTCGAGCGGCCGGCGGTGGATCATCGATCCCATCGATGGCACGCGCGACTTCGTTCGCGGCAACCGATTCTGGTGCGTGTTGATCGCGATCGAGGAGGCGGACGAATCGCTCGCCGGCGTGGCGCATTTTCCCATGCTCGACGAGACCTATTGGGCGGTGTGCGGCGGCGGATCTTACGGGAACGGCGAGCGCCTGCACGCCTCCGCCATCGATTCGATCGGCGCCTGTGCATTCAGCCCCAACGGGCTGCATCTCAGAGAGGTTCGCCAGTACCTGCCAACCATCACGGAGCTGATGCAGCGTTCGTGGGTGGTTCGTTCTTATGGAGGGGCGCTGGACGCGTGCCTGGTGGCGGCCGGCAAGGTGGAGATCTGGTTCGAGCCCAAAGTCGAGGTCTGGGACCTGGCTGCGCTGAAGCTCATCATGGAAGAGGCGGGCGCCCGGTTCTTCGCGGTCGATGGCTCGCGGCGCATCGACCGTGGCACGGCGATCGGGTGTGCGCCGGGCGTGGCGGCCCAGGTGCGGGAGGCGTTCGGAATACCTGGTTGAGTCCGGGTGCCGCCTCGCGTTTGTCTATATCCAATCGGATATAATTGAGCCATGCGGCCAGTGCGCTTCCTGGGCGATTCGCTCAAGTGCTTGCGAGACTTTCCTGAGGGCGCGCGGCATGACGCGGGTTATCAACTTGATAAGGTGCAGCGAGGCGACCAGCCGGACGATTTCAAACCGATGCCCTCGATCGGCAAGGGTGTCGAGGAGATACGCGTCTTGGACTCGAGCGGCGCCTACCGTGTGATTTACTACGCCAGACGCCCGGCGGCTGTGTACGTCCTGCACGCTTTCCACAAGCGGACAGAACAGACGCCGAAGAAGGATCTTGAAATCGCGAGAAGACGATTTGGGCAACTGTTGGGAGGCAGGATATGAGCAAACCCGAAAGCTACGCGAGTGTTTGGGATGCGATCGCGGACACCCCCGAGCAGGCCGCGAATCTGGGAGCACGGGCCGAACTGATGCAGAAGATCGCGGCTCGCCTCAAACAACATGACTGGACACAGGACGAAGCGGCAAGACGCTGCGGCGTAACGCAGCCACGGATCAACGATCTGCTGCGCGGCCGGGTCTCGCGCTTCTCGCTCGACGCCCTGGTCAACATCGCGACGGCGCTGGGTTGCCGCGTGCGCGTTGATCTCGATGCTGCCTGAGCTGTCCCGCCTGGAAGCAGCGGCGACTGGGTGTGCGCCGGGCGTGGCGGCCCAGGTGCGCGAGGCGTTTGGGATTGGTCGCTGAGGTTGGCAGGCGGAAGCGCCTGCCCCACCTAAATCCAATCTAGTTGAACCCGCACATGCCCGGGTTGCTGCATCTCCCGCTGGGGCAGACCGGCATCTCCGCCGATTTCGTTCCCCCGTTGGCGTGCGCCGCAAACGTGGACAGCTCCTGCTTCAGATGCTTTTGCCCGCAGGATGGGCACTCGACTCCGGGCACGTCCGCCGTCCGGCGCACCAGCTTCTCGAACTTCGTTCCGCAGTCTTCGCAAAGGTATTCGAATATCGGCATAAAGGACCCTACTCCAATATTAGATTACAAATCCGGTCCATGACGCCGCGCACGTCCCCGTTGCGGGTGTTGTAATTGTTCACCAGGATCGAAAATGCGACCCACCCGCCATTCAAGCGCTGCACGTACCCCGAAAGCGCGCTCACATGCGAAAGCGACCCGGTCTTGGCGTGGACTCGGCCAGCCGCGGCGCCCTCGCCGAAACGCGTGCTCAAAGTCCCATCCTGGCCGCCTACCGGCAGCAGCGAGATCCAGTTTTCCCGAGCGCTGTTTTCACGCGAGGGCGAACCGTACATGTAGCGCAGCAGCTTGACCACGGTGGCGGGCGTGACCAGGTTGAGCCGCGCCAGCCCCGACCCGTCGTGCAGGTTGTAATCCTCCTGCGCGATGCCGGCTTCCCCTAGAAACACTTTCAACTCCTCAAGGCCGGCTTCGAAGCTCCCGAGGTTCCGGCGCGCCCGGCCTACGGCGCGCAGGGCCATCTCCGCGTGAAGATTCTGGCTCACTTTATCGGTGATGCGCAGGTCCTCGATTAACAGCGCCGAGGTCCGCTGCGCCAGTTCCGCGCCGGACGCTACCGTGCCTGATGGCGCTTGCCTGAGGTCCGCGACTTCGTTGGGATACTGGTGCCGCGCGGTGGAATCCCCTTCGACTACGATTCCCCGTTCCTCCAGGGCCCGGCGGAAAACCTGTGCCGCATACAAAGCCGGGTCCTCGATCCCCACCAGCATGTCCTGGCCGCGGTCGCGCAACGGAATCGTGCCCCACAGCCGCGCTTCGAGACTGCCGGGGATCCGCGAAAAATGGATCCTGCGCTCTCCGCCCACGGCCACCGTCCGGATGCGGTTGTCGAGGCGGTAATATTCCACCGGCGGATTGAACAGCACGGCCGCCAGGTCGCCTTCGCGCGCTCCCGGGCCCACATTGAGCGAGAGAGTGTTGTCGTGGATGGTGAGGGCCGATACCGGCGGGCCGTCGTCGGACTGCGGATCTTCGATGGCCCAGCCCGATGCGTAGGGCTGCCACAAATACCAAGTGTCGTCGCCCACCACGCCACCCTCGACGCGCTTCACGCCGCGCGCGGCCACCTGGTCCGCCAGGTCTTCGATGGCCACCAGCGGATTGCCGGTGACCGCGCCCATCCGGTAAGGGATGGCTCGCGCCGAGAGGTTGGGATCTCCGCCGCCCACCAGGCGCAGCGCGCCGTGAATTCTCCCGTCGCGATCGGGCGGGCTGTCCGCGAGGACGCGCGTCTGGAAGGTGAAGTCCGGGCCGAGGCGCGTCAGGGCCATGGCGGTCGTGAAGAGCTTGGTATTGGATGCCGGGATGAAGAAGTGATCCGGGTTCAACTCGTACAGCGTCTTGCCGTGGGCGAGATCTACAATTTGGATCCCCCAAAATGCCGTCCGCGCGCCGGGCGTGGTGGCCAGCAGCCGCTCGATGCTCTCCGGCAGGGATGCCGCAGATGCCAGAGCGGCCGTCAGGAACGCGAGGGCGAGCCGCCTCATCTTCCGGTCACCTTGGTCTCCAGCCAGATCAGCAGGATGAGCACCATCACGGTGCACGTTCCAATGAGGGGAATCCCCATCACCACTCCCACCCCCTGGGACACCGCCAGGTATCCAAGGGTTGCCGGGGCGATCAGGCCGCCCACCAACGCGAAGGAGAAAATGCCGTTGAAGAATCCGGGATGGTAATACGGAAATCGCCTCCCGATCGCCTCGGCCACCAGGGGATACATGGGGGCATATCCGCAGCCTACGAACACAGCACCCATGGCGGCGCCGAAGCCGTTATTGGTGGAAAACAGGATCAGGCAGCCGAACAGCGCCAGCAGCACGCTTCCCACCAGCAGGCGGCCGTGGCGCACGCGCGGGAGAATCGCCACCGCGCCCAGGCGCCCGGTCATGAGGCAAAACCAATAAAGGGCGAGGGTCAGCAGGGCCGCACTGGGGCTCAGTCCTACGCGGCGGATCAGCAGCAGGGGCAGCCAGCCGGCAATCGAAAATTCGTTGCCGAACTGAAAGAACAGCAGCAGCGCGAACAGGATGGCGCCCGGGCTGCGGAAATCGGCCAGCGCCTGGCGCAGGGAGGGCTGCGTTCCGGCGGGAGGTGCGGCGTAGGAACTGCGCGCATAAATGGCCGCAAAAACTCCCGGGACCGCCGCCATGAAGAGCAGGATGCTGGGCACCGCATAGTACGCGGAGAAGGTGCCGGCCACCAGCAGGGTAGCGGCCAGGCAGCCCAGGCCGTACCAGATGCCTCCCAGGTTCACGGTGCCCGCGGCATCGGCCTGGTAGCTTCGGGAGATGGCGTAAAACAGCCCCATGTCCAGCAGGCCGGCGCCGATCCCCAGTGCCAGGAGGCCGGCCACCCGCCACCATTGCGAAAGCGGCGGAGACACCAGCGCCAGGTACGCCAACGCTACGCAGGAGAGCGCGCAGGCCGACACCAGCAGGAAGGTCAGGCCCCGCCCTGCCATGATCCGCGGCGCCAGCCGGGCCGCAGCCACGATTCCCACCGCCAGGCTCAGGAAGTAGTTGCCTACCGCGGTGAAGTCCGGCGGGTCGCGGTGGTACCCCCAGGCCGGCAGAATGGCTCCCAGCAGCGCCAGCAAAAACCCGGAAAGCAGAAAGCCCGCCAGCGCGCGTCCGCCTCCGGATTCGGCATCCGCGGGGACAATTGCGGCTTTGGAGGGCGCGGGAGTCACTGAGTCCGATTGTACCCCTCGGGGGCCAGGGGCCGGGGATGCTTAACCGATTTGGGGATTTCGGGGCCCGGTCCAGGAAACCGCTCCCTGACGGTCGCGGCTCCGTTGAGCACCCTGAACCGGGCGGAGTGTGGAAAACCGTAGCCGGGATCTACGGAATTTGGGAGGAATGAATCGGTGAGCCCAACGGAATCAATGGATTGCGCCTGGTCATAGACGTGCTTGTGCGCAGGTGGGTTTGTTCTTTAGAGGACTTTGGGCCTTTGGTGCGTTGCCTCGTCTGTGCTTTTGCAGGCCCCGCCCCGGATTCCATCTGCCGGCGCGGGGCTCTTTTTTTGGTCGCAGGCCGCCTCAGGGACACTTGTCGGTGTGCAGCAGTTCCTGTTCCACCGTCAGCACCAGGCATCCCGGGGCGTCGATCTTCTCCAGCGAAAGGCCGTTCCAGAAAAGCTTTGAACCCATCGCCCAGTGCAGCGGAATGCTCACGCGCATCTCCTTGATGGTGCGGCTCACGATCTGGATCTCCTTGTCCTCCGCCAGATACTGCGCCTCCACGCGCGCCGTAATCGCCGCGTCGCGCCGCGGCAGCACAATGCGGGTTTCCACGCGGATGCGGTCCTTGCCCCGCTGTACGGTCGCCACTATGGGCTTTTCCTCCACGATCTTCGACATGGTCTCCACATACTGGCGCGCATTCTCCACCGGCTTGCCGTCCAGCGCTATGATTCGGTCCCCGATCTTCAGCGGGCCGCTGAACTTCTCCGGGAGAGACGACACCAGCACGCCGGGACCCGGATCGTCGCCTTTCCACCCGAAGGCGCCCAGATCGAGCGCCGCGCCCGACCCGCCCTTCAGGCGAGTGGAAGGCAGCACATCGTTGCGCTCGTTCACATCGAATTTGGTCATCTGGATCCAGTAACAGTGCGCGAAACTGGGTGAGTTCGTCTCGCAGTCGATCTCGGCGGGAAACTCGTCGCGCCGGTGGCTGGCGAGCCACTCGAAAATTGCTCCGTTGGAGACGCCGGCCGCGCCACGCCACTCCACGTTGAGCCCCGCCGATTTGAGCTGCCTGGCGAAAGCCTCGTCATTCGCCCCCGCGCTCACCCATAGCACCGGTACGTTCGTGAAGTTCGCGGTGAAGATGCGGCCGGTATCGATGGCCGCCTGGGGCGACCCGCCGAGCGCCACCGCGGCGGCCCACAGGTCCGGCACCCGCGAGATGGTGTAAAAGACCGCGGCTGCGGCATCGCCCCGGCCCGCCAGGTAGACATGCCCCGCATCCACTCCGGAGTTCTGAATCGCATCCTGCACCGCGGCGGCCAGTGCTTCGACCCGCAGATCGATGTTCGCCGGGGCGCCTGAGAACGTGACGACGCGCCACCCCACCGCCTGCGCCCAAGTCTGCCATTGGGGCGCATCCGCGGCATCGATCAGGGCGATGGCCGGCGTCTTTGCTTGGGCCTGGGGTTGGGCCTGGGCGGTGATCCAACCGCACGCCAGCAGGCTAATTGTGCCGCAGGCGCGAACGGATTTTCCGAACCAGTTTTTCGATATCATCCGTCTTCTTCACGGTGGACATGGACACCACGTAGCGGTCGTTCTTTTCCAGCTCTTCCTTCAACTGCTCGGACAGCTCCACCAACTGGGCCGCATCCTTCAAGTTCTGCTCGTGCTCGGCCTTGAGGATCTCGTCGCGCTGCAGTTTGCCGTTGGGCAGGCGGGCGTCTTCCTGCTCGGCGGCCGTCGACGGCGGGCCGACGCCTGCACCGCCCCTCTGCGCATCCACCGCCCGCGGAGTCAGTGGGAGAATTGCCGCGATCGAGAGCGCGAGCGCCCAACGGCGCGCCCTGGTGAGCCCCAGTACAGTAGCCAGCCTGGTTTTCATGGAATAACCTGCTTTCATGATATCCCCTCTTGCATTGGCGATCGGATCATGCTACAGTCTGTAACGTGACAGTGCGTAACGCATCCCCTCGCGCCTTGACCGTGCTCCAGCAGGCCATTCTCAATTTCCTCTGGTCGAAGGGCCCCGCCACCGCGGACCAGGTGCGGGAGGCGCTTCTGCCCAAGCATCCGCTGAAAGACTCGAGCGTGCGGACGCTGCTCCGGCGCCTGGAAGCGCAGGGCTACCTGAGCCATCGGCTGGACGGCAAGGCCTTCGTGTACCAGGCTGCGATGCTGCAGCGAAGCGTTGCCGCGCGCGCGGTGCGGAACATCATCGACCGCTTTTGCGCCGGGTCGGTGGAGCAGTTCCTGGTCGGTATGGTCGACGAGAAGGTGCTCTCGGTCGAGCAGATCGAACGCCTGGCCAGGAAAGTGAGGAGTCAAAAATGATCGCTCTCCTGCAAACCGTTTTGGATTCGTCGATACGGGCGATCGCGGTGGCCGCCGTGGTGGCGGTCGTCTTGCGGATCGCGCGCGTCCGCATGGGCGCGGTGCAGCATGCCGCGTGGACGGCTGTGATGTGCGCCATGCTACTGATGCCAATCCTGCCTTATTGCGTGCCTTCCG
>Ga0116223_10002447_pt1 | contig 17568 bp, 12 predicted proteins | sample Sb_taG_3_FD_90092 | JGI IMG/M metagenome (GOLD analysis project Ga0116223, IMG submission 90092) | Peat soil microbial communities from Weissenstadt, Germany - Sb_50d_a_PC metaG | ecosystem: Environmental > Terrestrial > Soil > Wetlands > Peat | place: Germany: Weissenstadt | collected 2010-09-21 | reverse complement strand
GCCGGGAACCACCCCGGACACCAGCCGGGCACCACGCAGGCCCGCCACGTCACCGGCCAGGGTCAACTGCCGCGCGCCCACAAAGGACCCAATTTCGTGTCAGTGACTACGGCTTGGCGGCCGTGCCGGGTTGGTCATCTTCGTCACCTGCGCCGAAGACGTTATCCATGACGGTTGCCCCACCGCGGATGGTGGGGACGATCACGTGCCGGTAGACGGTCTCGGTGACGTGGGTCGACTTGTGGCCCACGGTGTCGCTGATCTCCTGGAGCGGTACGCCGTTGCTGCTCATGATCGATACGGCAGTGTGCCTGCCCTCGTGGGCGTGCCAGTGGCCGATGCCGGCTCGCTTGGTCATCTTGCTGAACCGCCAGTTGAGCGCGTCGCTGGTGTACATCCGGCCGTCTTCGTGGCAGAACACGAGGTTGTTGTCTTGCCAGGCGGCGCCGGCGGCCAGCCGCTCGGCGGCCTGACGCTTCTTGTGGGCTTGGAGCGCGGTGACGGCGCGATTGGGGAGCACGAGCGATCGCTTCGATTTCGGGGTCTTGACATCGCCGGTCCTGCTCGCCGACCGCCACACGTGGACGACTGCGTTGTCGAGATCAACGTGATCCCAGGACAGCTTGCGCAGCTCGCCGGGGCGCAGGCCGAGCGTGATCGACAGCACGAACAGCGCCTCGAGCCTGCGGCTGGCGTCCGCGTCGGCGTCGAGGCCGAGTTCTGCACGGCAGAAACGGCACGTTGTCTCGGTTAGGTCAGCGCCGATCTCGGTGACGGGCGCGTTCAAGCGCGTCCACGTGCCGCACGCTATTTCGCCCGTCTCGGTGGCCGCGTGGGTCGCCGCGTACTGGCCTTCGCTCACCTTCACGACTTTGACGAAGCCCGCGGGCTGGCCGCTCGCGGCCTTGAGCACCTTGCTGGCCTGCTCTTCGGTCATGGCGCGCGACGGATGCCCCGGTCGACCCTGCGGCAGGTCGACAAGCGCGGCGACGTTCCTTCCGATGAGGTCGTACTTCTGCGCTCGGCGAATAGATCTGACCAGCGTGCTCTTGATCTTCACCAGCGATGCCTTGCTGAGCACCTTGGCGACGTCCCTGAGGAACCGCTCCGCGTCGGTGGCCTTGAACTCCGCCAGCTTCTTGGCGCCGATCTTCGGGTAGATCCACTTCTCGGCCTGGCCGCGATAGGTGGCCATGGTGTGCGGATCGAGCTCGAGCGAGTCGAGCCAGTCCATGACGCACTGCTTGACGGTGTAGGTGGCCGGTGTGTGGATGCCGGCCTTGATCTCGTCGTGCAGGTCGTCGAGCTTGCCCTTGACCTCCTGCTTGGTCTTGCCGCGCACGGTCCGCCGAACACGCTTGCCGGCATCGCCGTAGCCGAGCGAGACGGTGCCGACGTAGCACTTGTTGATCTTGTCCCAGGAGATGCCATCGTCACCGCGTTCGCGGCGACGCTTCGGCTTGGGCGTCCGGGTAACCATCGGCAATGCTCCTCCCGCTTGGCTCGAATCCTCGTTCCCATACTACCTCAAAGACGTCCCAAGACGTCCCTAACTCATATGGCCTTGTCGAGCGAAGCGATGAACTCAGCGAGCTGCTGCTCAGTGATCCGGCGCAGCTTGCCGATCTTGAGGCTGCGCAACTGGCCGGTCCTGAGCAGGTAGTAGACCTTGTCTCGGCCGATGTGCAGCATCTTCGCTACTTGCTCGACGGTGTATGCCTGCAGTGGTTTCTCACCTCCTCCGGCCTGGCGGACGGCTTCGTGCAGTGACCGGTCGCATGTCCGGCGACCATTCCTCGCGCCAGTCAGTGCGGTCTGCCGGAGGAGTCGGTCTGCGTACGTAGACCCCGAGCAGCCGCCGGACCATGACGGCGATCAGGCTCGGCGCGACGTTGCTCATCTCCGTGTCGCGCGGTTCCTGCCGTATAGCCACGACGACCACGCCAAGCAGGACCAGGACGAGAGCAACGGCGGCGAAGACCACCGAGATCAGCACGGTAAGCATCAACTCTCCGCTCCCTTACTGATGATCTGAAGCAGCGACGCCACCTGTGCGAGAAGCCAGGCTTTCAGGGTTCGGGCACGTGTCCGGCTGGGAGCGCCGCAGTGCCTCGTCCATTCGGTCTCACGGCGCCAGACGGCAACTGCCTGGCACTCGCGGCATAGGCCATAGGGCTGCGGAGCAACCGTCCCGCAGGGACACTGGCGGCGCCGGTCCTCGACAAGGGTGGCGATGAGAATCGGGTGGTTCATAGGATTCCTTCCACTCGACGCAATTCGTCCTCTTGAGCGGGCTGCATGCGCAATCACGCATGCAGAATGCGCCGGAGTGTTAGGACTCGGTTACTACGCGGCAGGACCGCGGCGAGACGTCCAGGACGTCCCCGCCAAGTCGCAGCCGTCCCGGATGTTGTCATTCTCGGCATGGGTGACCGTTGAACCAGAGGCGGCGGACGCTCCCGTTAGAGGACAAGGAGATTCCAGCACGCTCTCCGGAGCGGAAGACATTGGTGACTGGCTGATTCCTGCTCTTCAGCTTTCAGGCTTAGCGGCCTGCTTGAATTCGACCGTTATTTCCAACTCCTTGGGGGACCTGCGGTAGGCGCCCTAGGCCTACAGCGAGGTCGAGTTCTTGCAGGGACGCAGGCGAGCTTTGTGGATGGGGCTATCCATGTGAGTGCAGTCCTTAGCTGGACCGAGCGGCGCGCGCCTGGAGAGCCCGGGGCTCAACGCTCAGCGAGAGCCCATGGGCCCGCTGAAGCAGTCCCGGGTAGACGCGCGGACGGCCTGCGGGCCGAGGAGACCTGGACCACAGTTGCGCCCTTGTGGCCGTACCGGGGCGAGCCGGCCCGGTTAGAGGCGTCGCAGACAGCGACAGGGAGCACGAGAACCGGCAGTATGTGCGGGTGAACGGGGTAAGCGAGGAAGACCGTCGGCTTATCGGGCTGTGGGCTGCCGATTGCGCCTCGCGGGTGCTGCCGCTGTTCGAGGCAAGGGCTCCCTGTGACACCGTCTTTGCGAGGCAATCGAGGGCATCTGGGCCTTCGCGCGCGGGGGGAAGCGGGCGGGGCAGCTGCGTTCCCTGGCCTGGGCGGCTCACGCCGCCGTGCGCGACGTTGATAATCCGGCCGCCGCAGCCGCCGCTCGCGCTGCGGGCTAGGCAGCGGCAACCCCTTACATCCATTGGCAACCCTCACCAGGCGAAACACGCCCTTAGGCCTGCGATTTAACAGGCGCGGGCTCGTGAGTTCGCGGCGGGCGACGACGCCAGCGTCGGTGAGGAGGAGATCCGGTGAGCGACCGAGCGCGCCTCGCCGGGAGTTCGTGAAGTCGTGCCGCGGATGCCGGTTTGCGCCTCTGGCCGCAGTCGGCTGGATGCGCTCCTCTGCCAGCTCGACGTAGCCCTTCGCCGCTGACCAGCGAGGCGCGCTGCCGGGGAGCTCGCGGACCCAGACTGTTCCATCGAACCCGAGACAGGGCAATTACCGAACTGGCCGTAACTTCGGACTAGCTTGCACGCGGCAGATATCTCGCAGATTCTTCGTGGTGCGTCGCTACATCTCTGCTGACCTTGAGGCAGGAATACAGTTCCGGGGAAATGGTGAGTGAATCCTTATTCTTCTTCCTTGGGGGTGTCCTGTATCGGAGGTTCGCCTGCCGAGTCGGCTTCCGGGTCTTCTCCTAGTGCGGAGCGCCGGTATTGGGGGTGGTCGAGGTCCATTTGTTCGGCAGCGCGCAGGTGCACGGGATAGCGGGTACGGCCGGTCCAGGCGAGGGGCTGATGGCAGAGCCTGGCGGTGATCTTAGCGAGCGCCCGGCTGTCGACGGTTTGGGCGATGGGGATCACGTAGATTTCGGTGGCATTCATGGCGTACCAGGTGGCGCGCATCTCGTTCCTGCGGAGGTCGCCTTCGGTGCTTGAGCCGTGATCGGCGGTCCAGCGGGTTTTCTTATCGCCTAGGCGGCCTGCGCTGGCTCCGTCGTACTGGGGGGGAACGGTGACGAGGAGCCAGACGGGGTTGCCGAAGTCTGTCTCGACCCGGTACATCAGTTCGGTCGTCTCGGTGGAGTTGATCACCTCGTCGTGCGGGCTAAGGCGAGTGACGCGGATGGGCCGGGGAATTTCGTCGGTATCTTTGTTCAGCCTGATGATCGCCATGGGCTGCTGAGCGAGAGGCAGGGTGTGGCCGGGTAGCCACGTGGTGCCGGGTTTGCCTGGCTGGCCTTGCTTGTTGTTGTGGAGGCCGCCCCACAGGCGGCGAGTGGCCAGACCGTCGATGGTGACGGTGTAGGGGATGCCGTTGAGGTAGCGGGCGAGGTCGCCGAGTGCCTGATCGATAACACGGGCGACTTTCCTGTAACCCTGGTTGCCGGCGTCGAGTTCAGTCATCTTGCCGACCGGGTAGTCCTGGGCGTGGTAGGCAGCCTGCGCCTGGTGGTAGGGCTGCCATTGTCGGCTGGTGTAGCTCCAGCCGTGCAGTGTCCAGGCGGCGCCGCTGCTGGCGGGCGGTACCAGGGCGGCGGCGGTGATGCAGATCTTCGCGGTGGTTTCCCCGCGGCGCTTGCTCTGTCGGCGGACATAGATCCCGCAGTGTGCGACCCCGGTCGCCGGGTATGCGCCGATAGGGTCGACCATCACGTTATCGATGCGCCGGTCGATGATGCCCAGACTGCGGTTCAGGTCGAGCTGCGCCATGATCACCGGATGGTCTTCGCCCTTGTCGGCCGGGTCGCGGTCCGTGATGAACTGGGAGACCGCGCCCATGCGGGCCAGGGTCCGCCGGGCCCGCGGCTTGGCGTCCTCGTCGTCCTTCGGCCTTGCGGGCTGATCTCGTGGTTCCCGGGTGTCCTGCTCGTCTGCTTCGGCGATCTCCTCGTCAGCGGAGCTGTACTCGGTTTCTGCCCAGACCCCGATAAGGGTGCCCGGTTCGGGCTGCTGCAGGGCGCTCACCTGCGCGATGCCGGTGCTGGAGCCGCCCTCTGGCCCGTGAATGAGGAAGGTCGGCACCTCGTGGAAGACGGCGCTGACAGTGCCATCGTGCAACGGGAAGGGAACGCCGTCGGCTGGGTTGGCCAGCTGCGGGTTGAGCCCGTAGGCGTCGCAGAGTCCCTGGAGCATGCGCAGCCGGGTATCGTCCTTGTACCACAGGCAGACCAGCCGCAGGTGGCTGTAGCCCATGGTCTTGAGGGACCGGGCCACGTCAGCGGGATCGGCGTACAGTCCGTCTTTGCGGTTCAGGCGCTTGAAGCCCTGGGTGTCGAAGTAGATCTGCGGACTGGCGGCGGTATCGCCGATGACATCGCGGAAGCGGGCGTCGAGTTCGCGCAGGAAGTGCATGCCGGCGCCGCGCCCGACGGGGAACTTATAGGTCTTGCTGTGAATCGGGCGGATCGGCCCGAGCGGGCCGCCCGGCGGGTACCAGTTCTTGGCGCCGCGCTCGCGTGCGTTTTGCTCGGCCTGCCGTTCCAGGTCGACGCGGTCCTGGATGCCGCGCAGCACCGAGTGATCCATCCCGAGGCGCGCCAGGGTCTGCAGCGACATGCGGCTGATGGTGCGGATGCGGTCGCGGCCCCCCATCTCGACCTCGATGATCGGGCGGGCGGGATCGTCCTGGACGGCTAGGACGGTCCGGGCGAAGGCCATGCTGCTCTTCACGCGGGTGGCGGCTGCGGACAAGAGGATCAGCGGGTCGGCGATGTTGGGCATGGTCTTCATCACCATGCGGCAACGGGCGAGGGAGTGAGCGGTGCCGTTCCTGCTGGACCACGGCTGGTCCCAGGCGATGAAGCCGCCTTCGCTGTCCGGCCGCAGAGTGATGTTGAGGCCGTCGACTGTCCAGGTGCCCTGGGTCAGCCGACGCGACAGGTCCCAGGTAGCGGACCGGTATATCCATGGCGCGGCGTCGGGCTGCCCTGCCTCAGTTTTCCGCAGGTATTCGGCTAGGAGCCGCTGCTGCTGGGGGGTTCCGGCGATCCGCTCGGCCAGCGGAGTGGGGGTGCCCAGATCGATGTCATCGATTTCTTCGTCGGCCGCCAGCCGGCTCATTAACGTGAAGGCGTCGCAGAGCAGGTCGTCGTCGACCGGGTCGCGGGTGACCAGGAACAGGCGTTCCGGGTCGAAGTAGGCGTACCCGCCGGTCAGGCAGCGCAGCGCGTTGATGGCGACGGAATAGGGCGCCTGGACTTCGTCCCGGCCCATACGGTTCTGGTAGTTGCGCTCCAGGAGCCGCCATAGGGACCTGACGCTCTCGGAGAACTCCCGGACGTGCACTGCGGCGCCGCTGAGGAGTTCTGGAGTGCACCGGTAGGCCAGGACATCCAGTCGGCGCCGGTTTTTCTCGGCCATGCGCGTCCCTCCTGGCGGGAGCCGGAGTCACTCGTCGTTTGCGTCGATGCCCGCGTAGGCGAGGAATGCTGCCAGCGCTTCGCGGTAAATCGCATTCATCTTACGGCGCTGGCCTGCAGTCCACTTGCCGTAAATCCGGCGCAGTATATTCGCCAGGTCGGATTGCCAGGAGTCTTCATGGAAGGCGTAGTCAACCAGGTGGAGGGTCATGTCGGTGCCGCCCCGGCGCGCCCGGCCGGCGAGCTGGATCATGTCCACGATCATGCCGGCGACGATCTCTTCCTGCAGCTCCTCAGCCGTGGCGGCGAACCCGGGGGCTGACCGCATGATCAGGCCGAGGCGCTCCCATGCGGCCCGATGGGCAGCCTCCAGAGCGGTGATGGGGTCGCGGGGGACGTCGGGCAAGGCGGCGAGGCCGGCGGCGTTGACGCTGGCGTACATTTCGGCGGGGTCGGTAAGGAGCGCCAGCGGCCTAGTGCACAGGTACACCGGGGTGATCGCTGATTTGGTGCCGATGACGATGTTCAGGCCGCGGGCGATCCGGGCCATCGGCACGACCAGGATGGTGCCCTTGGCCGGGAAGCTCTCGAACTCGTCAGGGGTCAGTTCAGCGACGCCCGGCGGGAGAGGAGGGAGCTTGTCGCGCCGGTCCCTGTCGGCTGGCACGGCAACGCACAGGCCTCCGGTGTAGAGTCCGGCACCGTGGATGCCGATGGCCAGGTACCGGCAGTGCTCGTAGGAGTTAACGACAACGGCGGCGTGTGCCCGGTCCGGGTCGGTGCTCTTGATCCGGGCGAGTTCCTGGTGGATCTCGGTGTCATAGAGCCGTTCTCCCATGGTGATCAGGGCCTGGCGCTTGAGGCCCTGAGGGATTCCGGAGATCGTGATGGCGCTGTCGGTGACGGCATCGGTGATCATGTGGCGCTGGGCGCGGATGCTGTCCGGTGCCGCGTCGGTCATCCACCATTTCACGTCAGCGTGAATGTTCTCGCGGACCGCCTGCGGGAAGTAGGCCGTGGCCGACAAGCCCATGACGGGACGCTCGACGCCGACCAGGGCAAGGGAGATGATGCTGCCTAGCTGGGCGGTGTAGGTGTGCGGGTCGCCGGTGATGCACTGGGCGGTCAGCTCTGCGGACTTGGCGGGATCATCCAGGCCGGTGACTCGGTAACCGGTGATCGACCCGCCGAGCATCCCGTATGGCAGGACGTTCGAAGCGACTCTTGCCTCGAGCCGCTCGGCGAGCTTGCGGGCCGACTGCACGCCGACGGCACGCAGTTGGGCGGTCTTGTTGCGCAGCAGCGCCAAGGCGCTGTCGAGCTCGCGCAGCCAGGTCCGGATGATCAGCAACTCGGCGGCCTCGCTGCGCTCGTGAGCGTCGGCGATGACGGGGCGCAGGGCGTCATCAAGCCCTAGTTTCACCTCAGCCAACAGGTCTTCGCCGCGGGGTGCCAGGGCTTTTGTCAGCTCGTCCCGGACAGCCCGCAGATGCGGGGGCAGGTCTACTGGCGGGCGGCCGTCCGGTGGCAGGTCGCCGCCAGTGCCCGGCCGGGCCGGGGACAGCGCGTTGAGCGTGTCGAACAGATGCTGCGGGATCTCCTGCGTGTTCGTGATGTCGGCCGCAGGGAACAGGAGCCTGATTAGCCGGCGGTCGCGGCCGCCGGCCATGTGCCAGCCCGTGCTCCCCATGCCGGGCCGGTCACGGGCGGGACCGTCGCCCTCGTAATGACGGAAGTGGATCTCATCGGTGCAGATGCCCGCCAGCAGGAACTCCGCCAGGTAGCGGGCGTGGCTGACGGTGGGGCACAGGTCCTTAGACGCCTCGACCGGCAGGTTGGCTTTGTCGTCGTCGAGTTCCCGCAGCGGGACGGCGCCGCTGCGCCGGGAGTCCAGGACGAGTTCGCTGGCGCACATCTCGAGCGCATTGGACTGGAACTGGTCGACCTCGTCGACCAGCACCGCGTGCGAGCGGCGGAACGCCAGCTCGGCGACCGTCAGGTCACCGGCCAACTTCCCGTCCACCACGGCACCGAGCGGGAAGCGTCCCACCATGAAGTAGTGGTGGTTCGTCACCACGACGGAGGCAGCGCATGCCTGCCGGTGCTGTTCGTACTTGCCGCAGGCAGCGGGCATCCACGAGCAGATCCGTGTCCCGCTGGACGGCGGCAGCGGCCTGAGGGTCCGGCATGTTTCCCGGCCCGGCGGGTACGGCTGGGCGATTTCGGTCAGGGATTCCAGCGCGCACCCGTAGGCAAGCTGGTCCAAGCGCCACAGCGCCTTCGGCGACTGATCCAGAAAGGAGCCCTCGACGCGGGCGGCGGCCTTGACCGCACGCTCGTGCAGCCCGCTATGGGACATCAGCGGCGTGCAGGTCAGCTCGCGTTCCAGGCCGCGGAGTTCCCGCAGGTGCCGAAGATCTTCCCCGATGTCCCAGGCAGCCGACAAGGTCGCGTCCACCGTGGGCAGGACAAGCGTGATGGTCATGTCATTGAGCGCGAACCAGGACGCGGCGACGCGGACGAACACGCTCTTGCCGGTTCCGGTCGGCGCGTTCAGCACCTCTGTCGGCCCCGGCACCAGCCGGATCGCCTCAGTGACCTTGATGCTGTCGGTCGTGTTCAGCTGCGTGAACAGCTCATTCAGGACCCCGTACAGGTACCGATCCGCAGGCTGGTACCGCAGGTCGATATCGGCTGCGAGCTCAAGCAGCTCCGTCGTGTCGATCCTCAAGTCTGCCCGGTAGGGGACGGTAGTGATCTCCAAGGCCGCCGCGTCGCCGTCCTCGGCATCTTCGGTTCCGGGGATCGTGGCCTTACCCTGAATCAGCCCATGTCCGGGCGCGTACCAGGTTTGCGTGAGCCAGATACCTGGGCTAGCTGGCTTGTCGGGCCTGCGCCTGCGGTGGTCCTTGCGGAGCCGGTCCAGGATGCGGTCCACGTAGCCGAGCAGGTCTCCGCCTACCATCGGGATCGCTGCCTCCGCCCGCCTTGGAGCGTCTGCGGCTAGCCGGAACTGGAGAGGTCTTTGGTCGTCGTCGCTTCTGTCCAGAAGCTTCACTACGCGATCCCGGAACATGCCCGGCCTCGCCAGTTCCTCCGGCGCGGCAGCCAGGACGGCCGCGATGCGCTCCTTCTCCAGCTGGTCCAGCCCACGCCACGCCTTCCACGTGTCGTAATGACCGCCGAGAAGGAAGGAAGCATGTGCGAACGATGCGATCGGGGTCCCGTCCTTGTCTTGCCGGGGAAAGTAGTGCGCGGCCAGAGCCAGTGCCCCCAGGATCGCTCCTTCGTTTTTGCTGAGCCGTTGTCTCATGCCCACAGCGCGCCTCCTGCCTGGCAGACCTGCGCGCCGATCTCGCCTGCGGTCGTGACCTTAAGCCCGAACTCCCGGCATACTGCAGCCAGCAGCGGCACGCTGGAAGCGCGATGGTCAGGAACCACCAGCCATTGCGCGCCGCCCGCGTCACCTTCATCTGCCTGCACTTTCCGGGCAAGCAGCAAGGGGTTGCTGTAATCCTTCAGGTCAATCCGGAAGATCGCCTTGCCTGCCCCTTCACCCGCTTCGACGTGCAGGTCGTAGGCGTCCAGGTCTGGCCACAGTGCCGGTTTCAGGCCGCGGTCCGCAAGCGCCTGGTACAGGGCTATCTCAACCAGGCCCGGGACAGTAGTCCACCGCCACACGCCTCTTGTCAGGGCCTTGTGGCCGTCCACCGGGACCGGTTGCGGGATGTGGCCCCTGACGTCGGTGAACAGGACCGACGCGTTGCCAGGCGGCAGCGGCGGCGGGGACGCCGCGGGAACCAGCGAGGGCGGCTTCCCCCCGCTGGGAATCTTGAAGTGGTACGCGGCACCCTGCGCTGCGTGCGGCCTGTGGAAGCACCGCGCACTGCCGGTCTTCGCCCTGCGCGACCTGCCAAGGGTGATCCTCATCGGCCAGCCGCAGACAGGACAGGCGAACCACCATCGGTCATAGGTCGCGGCGTGGCTGACGGGACGGTAGAAATCGGCGACACTGCTGGGCAGCATCAGCTTGCGCAGCTTCCCGTCAGGCCCGGCCGGCATCTGGATCAAAGCCTTCCGGCCCTCGACGTAGGCTGCCTGGTCTTGGCGTTTCTTGAGCGCCGCGTAGACGCGTTCCTGGTCCATCTCCGCTTCGAGATCGTCTCCGCTGGCCGGTCGGCCGCGCCTGACCGCTTTCGCCAGAGTCCGGAGCACAAGCCGCTGCTCTTGTTCCAAGTCGTATAGGTCGTCGTCGTAGATGCCATCTGGCGTGATCAGCCGTACACCGTCCATCTCCTCCGCCGGCACGCCGTCAGGCAGTAGTTGTGCGAGATCCCCGGTGAGTAGCTCACGGAAGCAGGAGAAAGTCATACGACCAGCTGGACCGCGCGCGGCCAGAATCCGTCCGTGGGCGTCCATCAGGGTCTGGAGCCGCCCCTCCGGCGGCTGTTCGGTATCCGTGAGCGCTTGCGCCGCCATGGCAGCAGCGGTCAGCACTTGATGTCGCAACTGGGTTGCTACCACTGGGTGTATCGCCTCGTTCACGCCACACACCTTAGAGGTCGGCACTGACAATCCACTGCGGCTCGCCCGCGCCAAGGGTGTGCGACACATATGTAGGGGTCCCATATCTGGGCTGGTTATGATGGGAGTCTGGTTGTGACATTCACAACCAGATGAGAGGTTCCCATGACCGAGCCGTCGCTCCCGGAGCTGGAGGCCGAGCGGGACCGCCTGTATGTGCAGCTCAGCATGGTCGGTGACTTCCGCCGGGGGTCGGTGAGCGAGAACTACCGCAAGTGCGGGAAGCCGAACTGCGCGTGTGCCGGTCCGGATCATCCCGGTCACGGGCCGCGGTTCCTGTGGACCCGGTCGGCGGGCCGCCGGAAGACGATCGGCCGGCAGCTCGTGGCGGCCGAGGTGGAGAAGGTGCGCCGCGAGGTGACCCGGCATGCGGAGTTCACGGCGATCATTGAGCAGATCGCGGAGGTGAGCGAGAAGATCTGCGAGGCCAGGCCCGTTGCCGGCACGGATGCGCCCTCGGTGCCGGAGGGCGAAAAAAGGGGCTCTTCGAGGCGCTCGCCCAGGAGAAATCCGCCGAGATAGCCCGGCTGGCGACGGAAGCGGCCCGGTCGCTGGGCTGCGGTGACGCGGGGCTGGAGGCTGCCGAGGCCGTGATCCGCGCCGGGGTGCTGAAGCTCGGCGGCGGCATGCTGGGGCAGCTGCTGGCCGCTGACCCGGGATACCGCGGTCCCCGGGCGGGCTGCGGCAACGGGCACCAGGCCGGATTCGTCGCCTACCGGCACAAGGTCATCGACACGGTGCTCGGGCCGGTGACCCTCACGCGCGCCTGGTACCACTGTGCGGCCTGCGGGCACGGCTTCGCGCCGCGGGATGCGGAACTGGGCGTGGCAGGCGCGTCCCTGTCGCCGGGACTTGCCGCGATGAACGACCGGGCCGCAGCCGCCGGGCCGTTCGCGGGGGCCGCCGGCCTGCTGGAGGACCTGGCCGGGGTTCACCTGACCGCCAAGCGCGTCGAAAGAGCGGCCGAGGCCAGCGGCGCCGCCGCCGCGGGAACCGTCCGGGACCGGGCCGCGGCGATCACCGCCCGGAAGCTCGTGCCGCTGCCGCCGGACCCGCTGCCGGACAAGCTGTATGCCGTCATCGACGGCACCGGCGTCCCGATGACGGCGAGGGAAACGGCCGGGCGGGTAGGGAAGGGCGAGGACGGCCGCGCCCGGACCCGCGAGGTCAAGCTCGCCGTGTTCTTCACCCAGGACAAGGTGGACGACGACGGGTACCCGGTCCGGGACCGGGACTCATCCAGCTACATCGCCACCTTCGAGCCCGCCGGCATGTTCGCGGGCCTCGTGGAAGCAGAAGGCATCCGCCGCGGCGCCGGCCGCGTCCGGCAGTTCACCATCCTCGGCGACGGCGCCGCCTGGATCTGGAACATCGCCACCGCGAAATTCCCCGAAGCGACCCAGATCGTCGATCTCTATCACGCCCGCGAGCACCTGCACGACCTCGCCCGCTCCCTTGAGTTCATGCTCGGGGACCAGAAGGATGACTGGCTCGCCGCCCGGATGGAAGACCTTGACCACGGCGACATCGACGGCATCTGCGCCGCCGCCCGCGCCTACCCCCTCGTCGGCGTGAAGAAAGACGAGCTCGGCACCGCCCTGGGCTACTTCGAGAACAACGCGCCCCGGATGCGCTATCACTGGTTCAGGTCCAGGGGACTGTTCGTCGGCTCCGGCGTCGTGGAAGCCGGGTGCAAAACGGTCATCGGGCTGCGCCTCAAACAGTCAGGCATGCACTGGACCACCGCCGGCGCAGACGCCATCACCACCCTGCGCTGCCAGCAGGCCAGCCGGCCCGAAGACCAGATCTGGTACGCACGGGGCAACCAGATATCAGCCGCCTGAGCTTCGCGCCGAGCTGGACGGCAGCGGCCGGGCGCGGTCCGGGCCCGGAAGGCGGCCCGCCCAGGACGCGCAGCTTAAGATCGCGCTCGGTATGCGCGCGCGGGTATTTCCTCGATCCCCGGTTGCCCTTATCCCCAGGCCCGGAGTAGCCGCTCGGCGCCTTCTGCCAGTTCCCGCACCACTTCACCCGCTGACTGTACTTGCACCACGTTGCCGACCGACTCGCCGGCGTAAAGCGCCATGGCTGGGATCGCTCCCGTCGTGTCCTTGGTCGGGCTGGGAGTCGCGCCCTTGGGGATGGTCATTCTTGCTGGCCCCAGGTCCATCTCGCCGACAGTTTCCCCTTCAAAGGCCTCCACCGCCGCCACCGCGGATCGTAGCGCCCGGTGGGGGGCGTCGGGCCACATGCCGGAGAAGGCCATGGTGATCACGGTGTCCGCCGCTGACGCCTCCACCAGCGCCTGAATGTAGGCCGGGTGTGAACCGGACTCGGCGGTTGCGACGAACCGGGTTCCCACTCGCACGCCGGCCGCCCCCGCCGCCAACGCCGCGGCCATGGCCCTGGGACTGCCGATGCCGCCAGCAGCCAGCACAGGGACCTCCACCGCGTCGAGGACCTCGTCCAGGAGGGCGAGCAGGCCCACGGTCCCGCGGATATGTCCGCCCGCTTCAGTGCCCTGGGCCACGACGAAGTCGCATCCGGCCTGCACAGCCGCCTTCGCCTCGTCAGCGGATCCGACCTGCCAGTCGGCCAGCGAGCCGGCCGTATGCACGCGCTCGACCAGTCCGGCTTGGGGGTCGCCGTAGAAGAACTCCACCACCCGGCAGTGCGGAGCGGCCGCCTCCACCGCCGCCACGTCCAGGAAGGGCATCAGGAAGTTGATGCCGACCGGCCCGGTCGTGCTCTTGGCCAACGCGGCCACCGCGACGGCCACGTCATCGGCGGGGACCATCACCATGTTGACCATGCCCAGCCCGCCCGCGTCGGCCACCGCCGCGGCGAGCTTGGGGGTGGCGGCACCGCCCATGCCGGCCTGCTGGATAGGAACCGAACACCCGACCAACCTCGTAAAAGCCGTCTCCAGCATGTCGCTTCCTCCTGCCTTCACTCTCCATCGCTTCCCGGTAGTCCCCATGCCCGCCATATGCCGCGGACGGTGCGCTCGCGGATGGCCGGCGACGCGGCTGCGTCGCGTGCCGAGAGCAACTCTGTGCTTGTCTCCTCGGCCTTGTACGCGCGCTACGCGCAGGCGCGCGGAGTGAAACGAGACGATCGGTGAGACGATCACTCACGGTGACGCCTCCTCGGCGGTCCGCGCGCGCCACCGTCCTCGGCTGACCTGGACGGCGCTCCCTCTTCCTATCACTTGCCAAAGCTCGATGCGAGGCTGGACGTAAAGCATTCACGCCCCCGGCGCGGGTGAAGGGCGGTGATGCGGTGCGGCGGGGTCACCCCGGCGAGCTCGGACAAGGAGCTGGCTGAGCCGAATTTCAAAGGGATTCCCGTCCTTTAACTTCGGGATCAACTCCCCGTGGCTGGCCGCCTCCCTGACCGCCGCGACCCTGCCCAGGCGCGCGGGCACGGCTGGGACACCCGCCGACGCCGGGAAGGGATCTGACGAGAACCGCACAACCAGACGCGACGCGCTGACCCTCGCCAGCTACGCAATCTGACCTTGCTACCTACAAATCTGTCGCACACCCCCGCGCCAAGCTTCAAGGAAACAGACGGTCAGATCGCTGTGGGTATTGGTGAGGCTTGGGCTGCGCATACGCAGTGAAGTCATCTGGCCGAACGGTCCCGGAACTTTGGCTTCCAGAAACCCACCACCCAACAAGGAGAAGCCCACTGGTTCTGCTCGTGGCGGCTCACCTTGTACTGCCCGGCGGTCTCGGTCGTCGGACCCTGGCCAGCACTTCCAGCAGGGACCCGAGAGCATTCTGTCGTGCTACGACTTGAGATGTATGCCTCCAGCGGGGACATCAGGCTCCGAGATCGAGTGACCGATGCCGAACATGAACGTCGGTCAGTGGTCGCTACTCAACCTCTGGCAGCGGTTCTCCGCCGAGTGCGCTGTGGGCGGCCCGTATGTGCTGCACGATGATCTCAGCGCGCGCAGTATCGCCAGTCGTAGCTTCCCGGGTCAGAAGGCGCCTCATATTGGCCTCGACCTGTTCTGGGTCGGAAGCGTCAGTGAATACCCTAAAGAAGTCAATCCAATGTCGCGCTTCGATGCCGGAGATTGGGGTGTCCAGAGCCGACGCTATGAAATCATCCATGAGACCGTGGACACGCGCAACCCGACCGAAATTGCCGCCGGAATCCTTCTCAGGTTTGTCGGACGTATGCGTCTTGGGCGACGGGTAGGGATGTACGTTTGGAGGCGAGATGATACCTGTACCCGTAGCAGTACCCCGCTGATACCGCCAATAGTAGTTCCGCATCTCGGCGGCGTACCGAGCCTGCTCAACATAAGGATCCCGCACCACGGGTGTCCCCGAGAGTACATAGGCTAGGTGCCACGGGACGACCACCAGCAGGTCATACTCTGAGCAGGCGTCCCGTGTCGCCGTATAGCGGTAGGACGGGGCCTTTTCCTTCGACAGGAGATACCAGCCCTTCAGTTCCATGCCAAGTACAGGTGTCGCCGCGACGTCACGCCTGTTGACCAGGCGAACATCTGGGAAGGTCTGACTAAAACGCTCGAATCCGTAATCCGCCCACTCATCGTCTGGATCCCAGACATTCCTGATACGATTGAGTGTATTCACTGTCTGCACTTCGATGGTGCCGCCAAGAACCGCATTCAGTGAGAACAGATCGCTAGCATCCAGCCCTTCGATGACTGTCTTTGACGCGAAGTAGAATGGCAACGCACGAATCGCCTCCCGTACGTACGTTAGGAGCTTCGTCCTACGGTCACTCTCGGGTAGTTCGGCTGGCACCGGAGCGGGCGGTATCGATGAGGCCATTTGAGTCACAACAGGATCATGCCGTGACACAGCGAACGGCCACAGGCCGATGGCTACAGTGGCTAAATCGTGACAATCTCTCGTTCGGCTTCAACATCGCGGTCTTGCACAGCCAGTCGGAGTCGTTCCTCAGCCAGTCGAGCAAAGTGATCATCTATCTCCGCTACGCAGGGTTTGCGACCGAGTGCCACTGCTGCCACCGAAGCCGACGCTAGGCCGCCAAACGGTTCCCAGACAACATCATCCGGTTCTGTCACCGCATAAATCATGCGCTCCATAAATTCCAGTGGCTTCTGGTTCAGATGTGCGGCACTTGATCCTGTCGGCTTGTACACACGCGGCGCTGCCCGCCGCATCGTCCCCTTCAAACGCTCACTATCATGCAACGGTGGCCTGCTCCAGACATTCGTGAGGCCGTGAGCATGGTTCCAGCGGTAACGCAGCGCGTCCCATGCCTTGGCTGTCACTGGCGTCATGCCATCGAGTGAGAAGTACGGCCAGCCCGATGCAGCACCGTGCTCGTTGGCGTAGGCCGCGAGACGCTCCAACATAAGTCCAGGCGGCCAATACCAGAGCCAGTCCTGCGTGAGGTACTTTCGTGTTGCTGCGTTTTTCACCCCGCACGCCTCGTTGGCTTTACATAGTGCAAGGCCTGAGCGCTGCCATTCATGACGGAGCCACTGCTGCACAGGCATCGGGCCATCTGGTCCGCCCAGTTCGAGACGGCGCTGGTACAGGACGCAGACTTCGGTCACAACCGGGAACCGCCGGATGGTTTTTCCGTTGACGTTGCCCGCGATATGCGCCACTCCCTTATCCCATGTTACCGTCTGGACATAGTCCCACCCATGAGCGACAAAGAGTGGGTGCACGGTCGCCCATCCCACCTCGGTGTTCCAGAACCAGACGGTTGTGGCTGAATGGGCAGCCTTACTCCATGCCTCGATATGCGGCTTATACCACTTAACTAGTCCGTCAGGCCCAGTTGTGTCGCCGTGGAAACCTCGGACACCGTAGGCGCCGTCGCTGGCGATGGTTGCCGGAACGGGCCAGTGGTTGTACGCGTCTAGCGCGTCTCCCCTGTGGAGGATGTACGCGGCGTCCTTTGCCGGTTCTCTGTCCGCCATGACTGAGACCGTACCGCGCCCCACCGACAGTTGTAGGTTGCCCCTCCGATGGCCTGTGACAACTTCAGTACGGGCTCAAGGGCTCACGTTCGGTGCGCCGCGCCTGGCGACTGAGGCCAGCGCGCGTGGGAGGCGTGAGAGGCCGAAGTCAGCAGGCCACGGGTATGACCGGATGGAGCCGGGCTAAGGGCGCCGAGGGCCTGCCGTTGCAGGGCGCTAGCTTCGCTCGCGCCTTCCGGACGGCTGGCAGTACCGGATGGAGGGCGTTACCAAGCTCTGTAGCGCTTCATGTCCGTTTGAGGTATAAGTACGTAATGTGTACTTTAGTATAATTTAGGAACCAATCCTCAGAACTGTCACGTTAAGAGGAGCGCCCGATGCCCAGGTTTAGCCTTGTGCCAGTGTAATGAGGTTCCTAACTCACTCTGTTCGCTGAGTAGGGTAAGGAATGAAGCTGTCCGCACAGCCTTTGCCGCCAGCTACCGTTAGGGGCGGATGAGGTTCATGATTTAGATGGGAGTGGGTCTGTGCCATACCCGGTACAGGTGCGCAATCTGAGGCGGCAGCTCAGTTACGGCAGCTGTAGTTCGTTGTGATCATGGCGTTGTCTCGGCGTAGGCGTTCCAGCGTCGGTGGGCTTGGCGGGCGCGGTACTGGTGGCGGCGTCGCCAGTCCGACCAGTGCAGCCGGTGGGC
>Ga0116223_10002444_pt1 | contig 17575 bp, 22 predicted proteins | sample Sb_taG_3_FD_90092 | JGI IMG/M metagenome (GOLD analysis project Ga0116223, IMG submission 90092) | Peat soil microbial communities from Weissenstadt, Germany - Sb_50d_a_PC metaG | ecosystem: Environmental > Terrestrial > Soil > Wetlands > Peat | place: Germany: Weissenstadt | collected 2010-09-21 | reverse complement strand
TTGCGAAAAGCCTTGCGGAATTGAAACAACACGCGGCGCAGCGCGAGCCACCTCAATCCCATAGGGGTGTGTCGGTGAAAGTCTTAAAGAGCTTGGTATTACCTTGCCTGTTGCTCGGTCTGGTGTTCAGTGCCGGCGATGCGATGGCCGCGTCCGCGAGTGCCTCGAGCGCTAGCGGCTCTTCGGCGTTCGGGATCGCGACTGCATCTGGATCAGCCTCGGGAAGCACTACGAGTAGCACTACAAGTGCTCGTGCATTCAGCTTCAGCTCAGGCGGCGGCACGGTCTCCACTGAGTGTAACGGCACGCCCGGTGACGAATTTGGCGAGTTCAGTTACTGTGATGTTAAGCCGTAGGGTTTCAAGGACAGGCTAGCAGGTGCTGTCGCGTGAGTGGGGTAGCGCGCTCGAAGCTATCGCTGAATCTTGGTGACGGAAGGGCTCCGGCGTCGTGTGCCCCGCGAAAAGTCGCTGGTATCGGCGCCGAATTTGACCTGGACGTCTTCGTCAGCCATAGCTCACCTACCTTAGAAGAGTTGCCCGAGGGAGCGGATGTCCGCAAACGCCCCCTCGGGCCGGCACCGACGGGAAAATGGGCAAACCCCGGCAGCGAACTTTTGGGGAAATTCCCCAAATATTGATCGGTACGCTCGCCTTCCGGCGCGCACCATGCGGCGCAATTCATCCCAAACGGTTTTGCCCGGCGATGCATGCGCGGGATTATAATAACTCGTCGGGCTATCGCTCATTCCTTCGCTCGCTTCCGAATAGGGTGAGCGCGAATTGACGACGGGTCTTTTGGCAAAGGACGCGAGCTTCCGGCTGACCGTTACCGGCCATGTCGGCGTGAAGGAAATCGAGCGGCTGATTAAAAAGCTCGAACTCGACAAGGAGATTCTCGCCGATACGGAAGCCGACGAGCCCGAAAACGAAGATGCCAAGTGAACGCTGATATTTTTGAGTTTTGGTCAGGGTTGCCGGGGAATGCTCATTATCATCCGGCCGATCGCGTCGTGCTGGAGCGGGTAAAACCTCAATTCCGGTTGGATTGCCTTGTAGCTCCCTTCATGGGACGCTTACGAACCGCTCCGGTTGTTTTGCTCTTCTTGTCACCAGGCTTTGTGGAAAGTGACCGCAGCGACGCTTCGTCAGCGACCGCACAAGCCTATTATGCGCGTCGCAGGATTGGCGATTGCGACTTGCCGAGCGAACAAGAGCACGCATCGGCATTGCGTTGGGCAAAGCCGATTCTACGGCAGTTCGCGCTCGAATATGATTCGGTTCGTTCCACTGTCGCGTTCCTGGACATCGCGGCTTACAAGTCGAGAGGCTTCCGCGATTGGAAGATGCTGACTGCGCTTCCGTCCTGTCGCGTCACTTTAGATTAGACCACGGGGCCACTTTCGGGGAGGGTTCCAATCCAATCTTTTCCGGCCGCCACTGCAACGCCGAGCTGCTTTGCAACTAGGCTTTTGCCGACGCCGCCGTCACCGGAAAGCAATGTCACCGTTCGATCGGGGATCATGTCCTTCACGAGCCAAGGACGCGAGGGGATCGGCTCGCCAGCGAAGGCCGACGCACGCGCGATCTTAAGGTCGATCGGCCGCTCGTCATCTACCGCATCATTGGAGACGTTTCGAACCTCGCCATAGTCTTCCATGCCGTTCGGCAGCGGAATGTCGCCGGCCGCGCTCTTTGGCAGTGGCCCCGCCGCGTCGTCGAGGCCGTTCATTTTCTTCTGAGCATGCCACTCGCGCGCCGCCTCGGCGTGGTAGGCGTCCTTCTTATCCTTGGACAAGCTCTCATAATTTTTGGGCGGCGGTTCGTAGACCCTCATCATCGGGCCCCACCGATCTTGACCTTGATCCGCAAGCAGCCCCATTGCTCGAAGGTCGCGAGCGCTTCGCCGATACTGCGCACGATCGCGTGGGGCACATCGTGCGCAGCGCACCACGCGGCGAACTCGCGCTGCTCGTCAGACAGGCGGCCGTCGCGGCGTTTGAATTCCAAGCAGCGAAGTCGGCCGCCAGGTCCGACCAGGATGAGATCGGCGACGCCTGGCCGAACGCCCATCGCCCGCAGTTTCGCCCCGGCGCGTGCGCCGTTGCGCTTTTCGCCGTTCGCCGGATGAAACCACAGCCAATCCGGCCGGGAGAAGCGGCGCAGCAGGTTCACCACGTCGATATGAAGGGAAAGCTCGCTTTGCATCGGCTGCGGCGCCTTGCGCGGACGCGCGCGCCGGCCCGCGGCGATGGCGAGAAGCGGCGGCATCGTCATGCGGCGCCCTCCATCTTGTCTGCCGCGTCATCGCCGCCGAAATTGTTTCGAGCGACAATCGCCGCCCTGGCATACGCGGCCATCTTGCGCAGCGCGTAATCGGCGCCGGGCGCGTCATCGATCGCCGCAAAGTCCCGGCGCATGCTCGCGTAGAATTCGACGAAGCCGAGATCTTCGATCAATTCGGCGCGCGAGAGCTCACGGCGCGCGAAATCGGCTGGAGTGGCGGGCGCGTTCATGACACGCCGCCTTGCGCGGGCGCCCCGGCGGACTCGATGATCGCGCTGAAGGCCGCCGAGCGTGTCTCGAAGCGGCCGATGCGCCGCCCGTCGAGATTGAACGCCAGCCATTCCTGGCCGCGCCGCGATATCGCGCCGAGCGCGACGCGCCCGGCATAGACCATTTGATCGGAGGATTTGGGATCGCCAACGTGCCGCCGAAGCGCCTTGACGGCGCGGCGTGCGGGCCAAGAGGCTCGACAATCGGCAAGAGCGGTGTTATCAACCCGAACTGCATCAGCCGCCAAGCTTTGCACTTCGGGGCCGCCCACCTTCGCCGAGGTGGGCGCCTTCGTTTTGGCCGCCATCGATCACGAAGCCTCCGCTAACGCCGGAGTCGCGCTGCGCTGAGCATCGCGCCACGCGATCGCGTCCGAAGCGGCGATACGCGTGCTCTTGCCAATTTTTAAGCGTACGAGGCGCCCAGAAGCAATTTCAGCGAAGGCCTTCGCGCGGCCCACAGAAGCCCAGGCGGCAAATTCCTCGACGGTGAGATTGGCGCCCGCAGAAATCTTGTCGGGTACTGAAAGCGTACTGCATCGTTTGTTCATGGCCGTCTCCTTGCGAGATGGCCTTTTGTGGTCCTATTGAGGTCGTATTAATAACCACCACGAAAATCGGTCGTGTCTCAGTTTGAAATTTACGACTTTTTGGATCGTGGCGTTCGGGTGATCTGCCCTCTAAAAGTCTTCCGCACGGCCAAACGATGGAGTTTTTCGTAAAGAGGAACGTATTTGACCCATGTCGGATGGAGTGTGGGGCGTTCACGAGGGGTGATGTTCTCGAAAATAGCGGGGCCTGAATAATTGGCCGATGCTAGAGGGATTGGATACCGACCAGCCCATGTCGAATACCGAGAGAGGTCACCGAGAAGTTCGCGATCCTCAACCCTGGTCCGAAGATTGGCTCTCGTCAAAAGGTCTTTCAAATCATGTGTTGTCGGCAGAAATTCTCTGGCGTGGCGCGAATCAAACGTCATGCCACTTTGATCGCAATACTCGCCAACAATAACCATCTTAAGAAGTGTCTCGACGGCGTACGCGCCTAGCATCAAGGCTATCGGGGCATCGATATCGCATTTCGGCCCGGCATCTTGGTCCATCAAACGCACGGCCGCTCGATGTAGTGACCGCGACTGTTCAAGCCAAAGAAGAGCGGATTTGCCAAAGGCATTGAACGAGCGAATATCGAAAGGCATCTCGTCTTCTTCATATTCGATGATGCCGCCCCATATTTTGCGCAAAACTTTCGCCAATCTGGCCCCGCCCTCCGCTATGCCGCGCGCTTGTTATAAGGCCCGCGTTTCGCTGGTACCGTACTAGAAGCGTCAATCATCGCGACAAGATCGCTCATTCCCATTGGGCTCACAATTCTTATAGACCTGTGGTGCGTCGTCGGCCGGCAGGCTTGCGGGGAGCCTCGTCCAGCGTGCGGCGCTTCAGGGCCCGATCTATTATTTTGCCGAGAGCTTTGTTGCTGGCGGCCTGGAGAGGTGTAGGCAGCAAGCTATCGTGGCAGATCTTCGCCATTTTGAAGAACTCGCCGCTGAATTCGAGTGTTTCGCCACTTCCCTTCCAAGTGAGCCCTGCGCCGAACCCGGTCGCGGCTTCATAGGCCATCGCGAGAAAGGTGAAAAACCGTTGACGGCGAATTCGCTTTTCCTTCACGTCGAGCCCTGCACCGTCAGCATATTCCCACCATGTGACCGCTGAGTGAGCAGCGAGCACTTGAGAATAAGCGCCGAGATTGCTGAGCAAGGAGATTCCGAGCTGACGTTCTACCTTCTCGCAGTGCTGTCGACGCGTGCATAGTGGTCAGACCCGCTCGGCAAGCGTTGGCTCATTCTTCTGACGCCGCGATCCGCGCCCGCTCCACCGCAGCCGCCCAGGCCTCGAGCGCGGCGCGCATCGGCTCAAGCCTTGTCGATCGGTCGTAATGCCGGCCGAGCACATGCCGCGCCGTATGGCCGGCTATTCGTTCGGCAACCGCCTCATGGCCGAGCTCGATCAGTCCGGAAAGGCATGTTCTCCTAAGATCGTGAAGCGAGGCGCCTTTAATGCTCAGTCGTTCGCAGGCGCGAGCGAATGCACGGGAAAGGCTTTCGGGGTGCAGATGATCGGCCCGGCGCGCGCCATCCCTGGCCGGGAAAACAAACCTCCCGGCGCCTCGAGGTTTCAGGCCACGCAAGAGCTCTGCAGCTGCCGTCGGCAGTGGCAGCGTGCGCAGCCCTGCCCTCGTCTTCGACGTCGTGACGGTGAGAGCGGGCGCCTGGGGTTGAAGGTCAAGCGCGCGCCATTCCAGTGAGCATGCCTCCAATGCCCTTAAGCCGAGCATGGTCGTGAGCAACAGCGCGACACGCGTCGAGTCGCTCGCCTGGACCGGTGACGGATCGGCGCGTAGGGCGGCGACGAGCTGGCCGAGCTCGTTGACGCTGGCGTCGGGCCCGACGAGTACACGGCCGTCCCACAGAACGCGGTTCTGCGGCGCTTCCTTGGCGGGGCGAGCCAGGCCCGCAGTCGGATCGGCAGTATCGACAAGGCCCCAGCCGCGGGCCGTCCTGAACATCCTACGCGCCACGGCGAGCAGCTTGTTCGCATTGGTCCCGCTTGATCGCCCTTCCCTTTTCAACCGGGCGGCGTAGTCGGAAACCACCGAACCGAAGTCAACGGGCGCCAAATCGAGGAGAAGGCGCGCGCCGAGCTTCGGAGCCAGGACGCCCTCGAGGAGGTCGGATTCGAGCCTGAAAGTCTTTGCCGCAACGACGCCCTCGCGTCGGCCAAGATATTCGTCGACAAGATCTGCAAGCGTGCGAACCGGCTTGATGCCGGCCCGCGCGCGCCGTTGCTCAAGCGCCGGGTCCCTGCCCTCGCGCGCTAAGGATTTCATGTCGGCGAGCTTCTTCCGGGCGTCGGCGACGGACAGAGCCGGAAAGCTTCCGATTCGGACGCGACGAGCATTGCTTTCGCCCTGTCGGCGGATTCGAGCTTGGAAGGTTTTGGCGCCGCTCGGCTCAAGGCAAACGGTGAGACCATCGCCGAGCGCGAGCCATCCCCGCTCGGCCGGCGCCCGAATGTTCGAAAGATAGGCTTGCAGGCCTCTTTCGGTCCTTGGAAGGGTACGGGCCGCGTTTGCCATGCTCGTCCAACGAGACACGCTGCGAGACACAAAACAGGCGAATGGCTGTGTCTCATGACAGACGCTAAGATACCTCCAGAGACAATTGCGAGCAAGAGCCGAAGAGACACGTCGTGCGCGTTATCCACTGCGATACAAGGCGTTTTCCGCTGGTTTGCGAGGGGATTTTGCTGGCGACCCCGGCAGGGCTCGAACCTGCGACCTGCCGCTTAGAAGGCGGCTGCTCTATCCACTGAGCTACGGGGCCGTAGCGGCCAACCGCGTGTCACGTCCTGCGCACGACATCAATGGGTCCAAAGACCGAGCCGGGTCGATCTGAAATTGTCGGAATAGGACATCAACTTGCGCGTCACCGGCTTCGGCGGCTCGACCTCGTAGGGGATGCAGTTCTTCTCGGCATAGGCGACCGCCTCCTCCTTGCTGCCGAAACTGAGCCTGACCTCGCGCCGCATGTCGCGCGAGCCGGTCCAGCCCATCAAGGGATCGATTTCCGGCGCAAGTTCAGGCGCGAACTCCAGGACCCAGAGCTTGCTGCGCGCCTCGCCCGACTGGGTCGTGCTCCGGCTCGGGCGATAGATCCGTGCCGTCATATCCTGCGATCCTCTCAAAAGCCGAGCGTCGGCGTGGTCGGGGCAGCAGGATTCGAACCTGCGACCTGAAGTACCCAAAACTTCCGCGCTACCAGGCTGCGCTATACCCCGATGCCAAGCTCCCTGCCCCGCTTCGCGGCTTTCGCTAGCATGCGCACTTGCCCAAACAAGGCTCGGTCGGCATAAGGCTCAAGGACTGAAGATCGGGTGGCGCACCAGATCGCCGACCTTGAGGCCGATCTTCGCCGCCGTCCCGCCATTGAGCTCGAGCACGGCGTCGGTGGGAGTAAGCACCGTCAGAATCTGCTCCGACATGGGTTTGGCGTTGGCGACGATGCCCACCACCCGGCCGGTCTTGGCCATGAAGATCATGTCGAGCGGAATATAGGTGTTCTTCATCCACATTATCACCGACTGTTCGTGCTGAAAATCGAACAGCATGCCGTGGTCTTCCGGCATCGACTTTCGAAACATCAGCCCTTTTTCAAGCTCGGGCTGGGTCCGCATCACTTCGACCGAGAAGCTATGCGTGCCGGTTGCCGTCACGATCGACAGCGGTTCGTTCGTCCCCTCCTCCGCAATGCCCGGCACGGCGTGCACCAGGATCGCGGCGGCCAGGCCGGCGACGCAGAGGCGCAAGAGAGCCTGGCCGATGCGATAACCGCGCGTGTGCCCATTTTGGCCGATCAGGCGCGCCAACGCGCCCGCACCGCGCTTCTGCGACAAAAGATTGGAAATCGTCACGCCGTCTTCCCGATGCAGTCACGGCTTCATGCAGCCGCGCTCTCATGCCGGATCAGTGCGACGAAGGCAAGGCCGCCTCGAGAGGACGCACTTCCGCCGCCATCAGGCCCTTGGGACCATCGCCGAAGCGGACGAGCAGACCGTCGCCCGGTTTCAATTCGGCAATTCCGTAGCGACGCAAGGTTTCCATATGGACGAAAATATCTTCGGTGCCGTCGCCGCGCGACAGAAAGCCGAAGCCGCGCACGCGGTTGAACCATTTGACGATGCAGATTTCGAAGCCGCTGGTCGGTGTGACCTGGACATGGGTGCGGGCCGGCTGCAATTGCGCCGGATGGACGGCCGTCGACTCGTCCATGGAAATCACCCGGAAGACTTGCAGGCCCTTGGCGCGCGCGGTCGCCTCGCAGACGATGCGCGTGCCTTCATGCGCCGTCTGGAACCCGTCCCGCCGCAGCGTCGTCACATGCAGCAGCACGTCCCCCATGCCATTATCGGGAACGATGAAACCATAGCCCTTCGAGACATCGAACCATTTGATGCGGCCGGCGATCTCGATCAGCTCAAGGCCCGTCGCCCCGGCTTGTCCAGCGTCGGTATCGACATCGGCGCGCAGATCGACGTGCGCCGATTGAAGGTCGTTGCTGCCCAACAGACCAGCTCCCAAGAACGCTCAAACCGATCGGCTTGCGACTCCGCAAGCCGGCAACAGACACGAATCGGTTTGACTCTCTTGCACGCAAGATAGCATTCGCCGATCCGCGCAAAAGGAGGAATTTACGCGAGGCTGTGGATGACTGAGTCGCGGCAGCTCTCGTTTTGCCGAGTCGCTCGGCCAGCAAACTTGATTTGCAAGCGGTTTTCATCGCAGGCGAACAAAAGAGTCGATTGCAAATTATCGCGGCGCGCAATGATGATCGCGCAAGGCGTAGTGACGCGCGGTTCATGCGCGCAGGCCATTCGCTGCTCTCCTACGAGGCCTACGCGCCTGAAAACCCCGTCCATCCGCGGCCTTCGTTTGCAGGTTCCGGTGCTTCATCGCGAGATCGCCGGTTCCGCCGACAAGGTCGATCTCAGCCGGCCGCGTCTTCCATAGGCGTGGCCCGAAAAGAACAGCCGAAAGCGGCGCGTGGCATTCCCCGAGGAACAAAGCAGCGGCTCTGGCGCGATCCCGACATGCGGCGACAGCGCGTCGGAGAGCATGGAGGCCTCGCCCGGAATCGAACCGGGGTGCAAGGATTTGCAGTCCTCTGCGTAGCCACTCCGCCACGAGGCCAATGCGGCGGACTCGCGAGTCCGCGCGCCGCCGCTATAGCAAAGGACGTGCGCGTCCGGCAAGAAATGCTTCATGGCAGGACGCGCGCAGCGAGCCTTTGCAAAGCGGGGACGCGCTTGCTATATCCGCTTTATCCCTGATCCCTGATAGCTCAGCTGGTAGAGCAATCGACTGTTAATCGATCGGTCGCAGGTTCGAGTCCTGCTCAGGGAGCCATCTTCCACATGGCCACCACAGAGGCACGAGTCGCCCGCTTACTGAGAGCGGGCTGCCTGTGCTAATTTCCGGCACGTCGGCGATCAGGAGGCGGGCATGGATGTGACAAACCCCATTAAGAACAGCGAAGTATCATCCAGCTGCCATTGCTGCACCGGCGGGCTCCACCAGGCAAAGCCGATCGGCAATCCATCCCGCCGCAGCCTCCTCTGGACCGGTATCGCGGGCGCCATCGCCGCGACAACGTTCGGCATGCGAGAGCCCGCATCCGCGCAGAGCACGCTCTCGCCCGAAGCCGCATTGCAAGCGTTGCTCGACGGCAACGCGCGCTTTGTCGAACAGCGCCTCACCTCATGCAACGAGGATCTCGCGATCCTGAAAGAGAACACGGTCGCCAAACAGGAGCCATTCGCGGCGGTTCTGTCCTGCGCCGATTCGCGCGTGCCGGTGGAACTGATCTTCGATCAGAGCATTGGCCATCTCTTCGTGACGCGCGTGGCGGGCAATCTGGCGACATCCGAGGTTATTGCCAGTTTGGAATATGGCGCGGCGGTGCTCAGCACCAAAGCGATCCTCGTGCTGGGTCACGCCAATTGCGGTGCCGTCAAGGCCGCAATGGAGGGCAAAGCCGTGCCGGGCCAGATCAGCCAGCTCTATGCGTTGCTCCGGCCGGCGGTGGATGCCGCAGCCGGCGACCTCGATGCCGCAATCAGAGCCAATGCCAGGATGCAGGCCCATCTGCTCGCCACCGCTTCCCCCCTGCTGGCCGGCCTGATCAAGGAAGGAAAGCTGAAGATAGTCGCCGGCTATTATGTGCTCGACAGCGGAAAGGTGACTCTGCTTGGCTGAGATGTTCGCCTGCGAGGCTCAGCGCCGTCTCGCCCTGCTCAGCGACCAGGCGAGCAGGCGAAATCTCATAGGGTAAGGCAGGCAGCGGACGAATTTGGTCGGCGCCGCGAGCCTGAAAGGGAAGGCGATCTCGAATCCACCCTTCTCGAATCCGTCGCAGATGCGCCGCGCCGCGTCTTGCGGCTCCATCAGGAACGGCATGTTGAAAACCGTTTCCTGATCGGTCATCGGCGTCCGCACGAAACCGTGGCAGACGACCTGGATCGAGACGCCCCTGCCCTCGCAGTCGAGCTTCAAAGCCTCGGCCATATAGATCAGCGCCGCCTTGGAGGAGCCATAGGCGAGCGAACCGGGCAGGCCATTATAGGCGGCGAGCGACGCGTTCACCGCGATCTGGCCGCGCCCTCGCCTCGTCATCGCGGCAAGCAGCGGCGCGAGACAATTTACCGTCCCCCCGACATTGACGGCGTGCGTCTCGGCGATGACCGCCGCATCGAAGCCTTGCCGCTCGGCGGTGAGAAAAACGCCGGCATTGAGAAAGGCGAGCGCGATCGGGCCCACCTCCGCTTCGATTGCGCCGATCACCGCGGCCATTTCGGCGCGCCGGGTCACATCGGCGGGATAGGCGAAGATCTGTTCGGGCGCGGTCGCAGCAAGCTGCTTGAGTTCGCCGGCACGGCGGGCCGTGACGGCGACCCGATAGCCGCGCCGCGCCAGTTCGAGCGCCGTCGCCCGGCCAATTCCCGAACTGGCGCCGGTGACAAGGGCGATGCCGTCCTGAGGCGTTGCGCGGTACATGATGTCCTGAAAATCAATACCCGGCATGCGCGCTCGACAGGCCGCGCATGCCGCTTCTATATAGCCGACAAATTTTGTCGGGAATCAAAATGCCGGAAACCGTCGTCGACGCCATAGGCAAGACTCCGCTGATCAAGTTGCGGCAGCCCTCGCAGGCGACCCAATGCGCCATCTATGGCAAGGCGGAATTCATGAATCCGGGCGGTTCCATCAAGGACCGCGCAGCGCTGGCCATCGTCGCCGACGCCGTGGCGCGCGGCGCGCTGAAGCCGGGCGGCATCATCGTCGAAGGCACGGCCGGCAATACCGGCATCGGCCTCGCCCTCGTCGCCAATGCGCTGGGCTATCGGACCGTGATCGTCATTCCGGACACCCAAAGCCAGGAAAAGAAGGACATGCTGCAGCTGCAGGGCGCCGAGCTCATCGAAGTTCCGGCGGTCGGCTATTCCGATCCGAACAATTACGTGAAGCTTTCAGGTCGGCTGGCCGAACGGCTCGCCAAAGAAAATCCGCAGGGCGCGATCTGGGCCAACCAGTTCGACAACATCGCCAATCGGCTGGGCCATTTCGAGACGACCGGACCGGAGATCTGGGCCGATACCAAGGGTGAGATCGACGGCTTCGTTTGCTCGGTCGGCACCGGCGGGACGCTTGCCGGGGTCGGCATGGCCTTGAAGGCGAAGAATCCGAAGGTGAAGATCGCGCTGGCCGATCCCTTGGGCGCCGCGCTGTACACCTATTACACGCGGGGCGAATTGAAGTCCGAAGGATCTTCGATCACCGAAGGGATCGGGCAAAGCAGGATCACCGCCAATCTCGAAGGTGCGCCGATCGACCTCGCCTTCCAGGTCACGGATGAAGAAGCTTTGCCAATTCTCTTCGATCTCGCCGAACACGAGGGCCTGCTGCTCGGCGGCTCATCGGGCATCAATGTCGTCGGCGCGATGCGGCTCGCCGAGGCATTGGGACCTGGCCATACGATCGTGACGATCCTCGCCGATTCCGGCGCCCGCTATCAATCGAAGCTCTATAACCCCGACTTCCTGCGTTCGAAGAACCTGCCGGTGCCCTCCTGGCTCGGGCGCCCCGTCGCCATCCATCCGGACTTCGTCTGAAAGACAAAGCTGATGAGCCCCTCCCCTTTCTTCATTTCGACGCAATGGCTCGCCGAACATCTCGGCGATCCGGACCTCGTGGTGATCGACGGCACATTCTTCGTGCCGGACGAGGGCCGCGACGCGCATGCCGAATATCTCGCCGGACATATTCCCGGCGCCGTCTTCTTCGACATCGATGCGATTGCCGATCACGCCACGGATCTGCCGCACATGCTGCCTTCGCCGGACGCTTTTGCCGCGGCGATGCGCGATCTCGGCATCGGCAGTTCGATGCGTCTCATCGTCTATGACAACGCCGGCTTTCAAGGTGGGGCCCGCGTCTGGTGGACGCTGCGGCTTTACGGCGCCAAGGATGTGAAAATCCTCGCCGGCGGCCTGCAAAAATGGAAGAGCGAGGGACGTGCGCTTGATGAGGGCGAAGTCAAGCGCGCGGCGGAGAATTTCGTGGTCAATTTCGACCGTGCGGGCGTCGCCAGCCTCGAGATGGTGAGACGCGCCGCGGCGGAGGGCTCGCCGCAGATCGTCGATGCGCGTTCGGCCGCGCGCTTTCGCGGCGAAGCGCCGGAGCCGCGGCCTGGCGTGCGCAGCGGACATATTCCCGGCAGTTTCAATCTGCCTTGGCGAGAGATTGCCGAGAACGGGGAGATGCGGCCGCCGCAGGAGATCGCCGCGGCCTTCGCCAAGGCGGGCCTCGATCTCGAAAAGCCGATCATTGCGACCTGCGGGTCCGGAGTGACTGCGGCGATCCTTCTTCTGGCGCTTGAAACCGCCGGGAAAAGCGACGTCGCCCTCTATGACGGCTCCTGGGCCGAATGGGGCGCGAGAAAGGATCTGCCGGTCGCGCAAGGCTGAATGTCGGCGAGACGCGAGCTTTGCATCAGCGTGCCGCCCCTCTGTGGCCATTGAGAGTCCCTCAGATCACATTCAGCGAACCCAACGACACGAGTGTTGCCCCGCTGCCCGCAGGCGCAGAAAAAAACCTCGCCATCCGCAAAGAGCTTGACGGGCCGCACTGCCGCGCTACCATAGCCTGACAGTGGCGATTCACTTGAAACGATTGGTGGTTTTGGGTGTTTCGCGCTGGGGAACGTTCGGCGACCGCTGAGCGTTGTTTGGTTCCTTCTGCGGCGCAAGGCCGCGACGATCTCCTGAGGAATCGAACCGGTCGGCTCTTCGCGCCGTCCCCGATGCTCCCCGCCTAAGGGGGGTCGCCGATCTGCTCGTTTCCGACTTCAGCAATGCCGGTCAATGCGGCCGACTTTGTTCGGAAAAGGATCAACCATCGAGAGCTCAGGAGTGACTGCCATGTGTGACTATTCGCTGGAAATGTATGCCTCAAGGCCGGCGCGGGAGGCCGAAAGATATGTGACGACCCGCTTCCCGTCGGGAAGCATTGGCCTCGCTTCCCCGGGCGATTGCACGACCGCTGTCTGCGTTCAATATGACACTCGCCTCAAGCTCGAAAATATCTCGAGCGATCTGCAAAGCCGGCTTGGCGTAAAGCTCGAAGAAGATGTCATCTTCGCGCGGCTTGAGCACGGCGCCTATCGCGACGGCATCAGGTTCGGCAATGGCAAGGAAGTGTCCTTGCAATTGCTCGGCTCCGGCGTCGGCGTGACCCTCGTCGAAGTCGCCAAGAAAGCCGCCGTGGGACGCAAGGAAATATTCGAGCACGTCGACTGACCTGCGCTGCGGCCTGGCGAAGAGACCGATCTCTTCGCCACGCCTGCGCCTTGTTCGCGGCGCGTAACGAATTGACGGTCGCATGACCAACCGGCACCGGCTTTCATCAAAGCCGGTGCCGGTTTCGTTTGAGCGATGCCCGAACGGCGCTCATGACCTGCATGCGCGCGCCGCGCCCCCTATAAGCAATTTTCGCGCCGACGAGCCCCTCACGCGGTCTGCCTTTGGGATGGCAAAGCCGCCCTTTTTTGCGTAGCGATTTAACTTGGCAGGTGCTAAGGAGGCCGGCGCGTATCTCGCGCAGCGGAATTTTGGCAGATTTGTACGATAGGCGCCAATGAAGAAGATCGAGGCGATCATCAAACCGTTCAAACTCGACGATGTGAAGGAAGCTCTGCACGAGGCTGGCGTATCGGGGATCACGGTGACCGAAGCCAAGGGGTTCGGCCGCCAGAAGGGCCATACCGAACTCTATCGCGGCGCCGAATATTTCGTCGATTTTCTTCCCAAGGTGAAGGTCGAGGTCGTGCTCGCCGATGCGACCGTCGATCTCGCGGTCGAAGCAATCCGCAAGGCGGCGCTCACCGGTCGAATCGGCGATGGCAAAATTTTTGTATCGAATATCGAAAGTGCGGTTCGCATTCGCACTGGGGAGAAGGGGTTGGATGCGATTTGAGCTTGCTGGTCGCTCTTCCAGCGCATGATCCCGAAAAATTCTCATTGAGATCGTGCGCAGAGGCGAGAATCAGGGCGAGATCAAGGTCAGTCTGACGGCATCCCGCTCCAGCAGTTGAGACCTTTGTTTTCCAGATGAGTCGAGGGCAAGACATGAAGACTGCCGATGAAGTGCTGAAGGCAATCAAGGACAAGGACATCAAATATGTGGACTGTCGGTTCACCGACCCGCGCGGCAAGTGGCAGCATGTGACGTTCGACGTGGCGATCATCAGCCACGACACGTTTTCCGAAGGGCTGATGTTCGACGGCTCGTCGATTGCCGGGTGGAAGGCGATCAACGAGTCGGACATGTGTTTGATGCCGGATCCGACGAGTGCGGTGCTGGATCCCTTCTTTGCGGCGGCGACGCTGTCGATCGTCTGCGACATTCTCGAGCCCTTGACCGGCGAGCCCTATGGGCGCGATCCGCGCGGCATCGCCAAGCGTGCCGAGGCCTATGCCGCCTCGACCGGGATGGGGGATGCCGTCTATTTCGGTCCGGAGGCCGAGTTCTTCGTCTTCGACGACGTGCGCTTTGCCACCGATCCCTACAACACCGGCTTCGTGGTCGATTCGATCGAGTTTCCGACCAATACGGACACCACTTATGAGGGCGGCAATCTCGGCCACAGGATACGCACCAAGGCCGGCTATTTCCCGGTGCCGCCGCAGGACTCGGCCCAAGACATGCGCAGCGAGATGCTCTCGGCCATGGCGGCGATGGGGGCGCAGACCGAAAAGCACCATCACGAGGTCGGCGCGGCGCAGCACGAGCTGGGGCTCAAGTTCGGGCCGCTCACCATCATGGCCGACCGTATGCAGATCTACAAATACTGCATCCACCAGGTGGCGCAGAGCTATGGCAAGACGGCGACCTTCATGCCGAAGCCCGTGTATGGCGACAATGGCTCGGGCATGCATGTGCACCAGTCGATCTGGAAGGGCGGCAAGCCGGTGTTTGCCGGCAACAAATATTCGGATCTCTCCGACGAATGCCTCTATTATATCGGCGGGATCATAAGGCACGCGCGCGCGCTCAACGCCTTCACCAATCCCTCGACGAACTCGTACAAGCGCCTGGTGCCCGGCTTCGAGGCGCCGGTTCTGCTCGCCTATTCGGCCCGCAACCGTTCCGCCGCCTGCCGCATCCCCACGACGGCGAACCCGAAGGCCAAGCGCGTCGAGGTGCGCTTCCCGGATCCGGCCGCCAATCCCTATATCGCCTTCGCGGCGATGCTGATGGCGGGGCTCGACGGGATCATGAACAAGATCGAGCCGGGCCAGCCGATAGACAAGGATCTTTACGATCTGCCACCGAGGGAACTGAAGAAGATCCCGACGGTCTGCGGCTCGTTGCGCGAGGCGCTGACCAACCTCGACAAGGACCGCACCTTCCTCAAGGCGGGCGGGGTCTTCGACGACGATTTCATCGACAGCTACATGGAGCTCAAGATGGCCGAGGTGCTGCGCTTCGAGATGACGCCGCACCCGGTAGAATACGACATGTATTATTCCGTCTGATCCGACGCCCATATGGCTTGCGACGAGAATGCGGCCCGTCCGGGCCGCATTTTTTATGCGGCAAGCAATCATAGCTTACGCACCGAGCGCATAATTCGGACCGATCGCAACATTGGGATAGGGCTTGCCGACATAGGCCGCACCGCTTGAGGTACGCCCCCAACCCTTCCCGTCGGCGAGTTTGTAGCCGTTTGCGTTGCTGTGGGAGTCGAACGTCCAAACGATCGCCATGATCGAGCCCTGCGTGTAGCCCTCCAGAATATTTCCCTCGATCATGATGAAATTGGCATAACGCGTTTCCCCCGGCCATTGCTGATGGAAGGCGATGCCGATCGGCGCATTCCTGACCGTATTGCCGGTCGCCGAAGCCGTCACCTGGAATGAAGATTCTTCGACGCCGACGTTGTAGAGAAGAATTCCGGGCCCCTCGCAATCCTCGACGACATTACCGTTGACGACCACGTCGCCTTCGGCCTCGATACCCGTGCCGCCGGTCAGATAGCTTGGGTTCTCAGGATCCGAGGTTCTGATCGTATATATCTTGATCGTCTTGACCTGATTTCCAGTAAGCGTGGCGCGCCGACCGCCCGTCCAGACGTTCGTGACGGTAATGCCGTTGCCCGCGTCTACGATCACGTTCCCGGAGACCGCGGCGCCTTCATAATGCGGGTTGGTTGGCCCCATCGTCGTGAACGGCGTCTCAATGACCGGCCCCGGCTTCGAACCGTAGGGTGCCTCAATCATTAGGGCCGTTTCGCCCGATGCCAGGATTTGATTGTTGGAGACATTGCAATCATAACAGTCCAACAGCCGGATGCCGCTGAACGTCGACTGGTAGCAAACGTTCTCGGAGATGATCAGGTTGTTGGCCTGCCAGCCGTAGATGCCGTTGCCAAAATAACCACTGCCGCTAACCTCGGTGCTCGTCGAAGTCGTTGCCGCGGTCGTGACATAGACATGATTGCCGCGGATAATCGTACCGTCGAAATTGGCCGGCGTCCGCCAGATGATAATGCCGCCGTCCCCGCTTCTGTTGATCGTATTATCCGCGATCAGATTCTCCGCACCGTTGGTCGAATATACGACGACCATGTTGTCGGCGAATTGATTGCTTCGTATTTCCGCGTATCGGCAATCCCAAAGAGCCACACCGCAGGCGCCGGAGCTGCTGATCGTGCACTCGTGAATGCGCAATCGCTGAACGCGATTGGCGGCGATGATGCCGTTGAAGTTCGGAATGCGGCCGTATTCGCCCATCGCGGGAAGCGGCGTGATCCCGCCGGCCGGCTCGGCGAAGGGAAGATTCTTTCCGGAAAAGCCGATGCCGCGGATGGTGACGTCATCGACCGAGTCAATCGTAAGGTTCAAGCAGTCGGAGCCGGAGGGGATGAATGACACGGTTCCCGGCATGGCATAGATCTCGATCGGCGCCGCGATGGTGAGCGCGCTTGCCAAATAGGTGCCGGGAAGAATGTTGAGCGGTTTTCGCGCTTTTTGCGCGATGTCGATCGCCTGCTGCAAGCTTTGCCGGGACCACTTCGCGCCAGGCCTCGTCAATGACGCGCTGACGACCACGGCCATGTCGTTCGTTTCACAATAATACGCGGGGTCATCCGCGCGCGCCGCCGCCGTCCATAAAGCGGGACCGGCCCCAACCACAAAGGGAAGCGATTTCAAGAGCAATCGTCGATCCATATCTTTGCCTCCTTACGTTTTATCGGCGGCGAAGTTTAATCGGCAGGCTACGCATTATGTTCGTGCCTTAAGCGGTACCTCGGAGCGCAAGGTTAAGACTGGGTTATTCCTGGCTCGCGACGATCGGCGGCATGGCGGCAGCGGCGCGCCTCAGGTCGAAGAGCGCTACCCCGAACTGTTGCCCTTACTCATGGGCTTTGCGGTAAACTCGCAGACGAATCACTACATCTTAGCTTCGAACCCACTGAGACTCCGAAATGGCCAACCACGGCGACCTCTTCGGCAATGCGGCGCGAAAACAGGCACCTGGCAAGGCGAACGGCGCGCGTGGCGCCGGCACGCCGGGGGAAGCCGGCTATACCGCCGCTTCGATCGAGGTCCTCGAAGGGCTCGAGCCGGTCCGCCGCCGCCCCGGCATGTATATCGGCGGCACCGACGAGGCGGCGCTGCATCATCTCTTCGCCGAGGTCCTCGACAATGCGATGGACGAGGCGGTCGCCGGGCACGCGTCGTTCATCGATGTCACGCTCGAGGCGAGCGGCTTTCTCAGCGTCATAGACAACGGCCGCGGCATCCCGATCGACCCGCACCCGAAATTTCCGAAGAAATCCGCGCTCGAAGTGATCATGACGACGCTGCACTCCGGCGGGAAGTTCGATTCCGGGGCCTATCAGACCTC
>Ga0116223_10002440_pt1 | contig 17602 bp, 12 predicted proteins | sample Sb_taG_3_FD_90092 | JGI IMG/M metagenome (GOLD analysis project Ga0116223, IMG submission 90092) | Peat soil microbial communities from Weissenstadt, Germany - Sb_50d_a_PC metaG | ecosystem: Environmental > Terrestrial > Soil > Wetlands > Peat | place: Germany: Weissenstadt | collected 2010-09-21 | reverse complement strand
GTGTAGTCGTACAGGTAGTCCGACAGGTAGCTCCATTCATAATCGCCGCGCGCGCGCTGCGTGAAGCTTTGCGGCGAAATCAGCTTGCTTCCGTCGAAGCCGAACTTCAAGTTGTGAGCGCCCTTGGTCCAGGACACGCTGTCGGTCAACTGGTACGTGTTTTGATAGCCGAATTGAGGCGCGTTGGGGTCGGGGCCCAATTGCAGTCCCAGGTCGAAGAGGTCGATGTTGGGGAACTGATCGAGACCGGGGAACTTATAGTTGCCGGCGGGATAATTGTCGAAATTCCGGTTGTATCCCATACGGAACTCGTTGGTCAGGGTCGGCGCGAACGTGTGGAACTCCGATACCGTGACGATGTACCCGTTGGCGGGGACCGTCTGGTAGAAGACCGGCAAGCTGGCGGAGGTATCGATGCTGCCCGACCGGTTGAGAACGAAACGGCCGCGCAGGCTGTCCTTGTCCGAGATGGTGTAGTCAATGGCCGCGACGGCGCGCTCGCTGTTGGTATAGGCAGGCGCCGTGATCGAAACCTGCCCGATGGGGATAGAGGTGCCAGTCGATGCGGCGCCGAGGTAACCCTGGTTGACCGGGCTGATCAGGGGATACGCTCCGTTGGGAGTGGAGGCGGCCGGCGCAGCGGTGGCAGCCGTGCCCAGGTACTGCTTGAGCACGCTCAGGTTGTTCTGGTTGATGTTCGGAATTCCCGCCAGCGTGTTCCAGCCCGCGGAGGTCGGCGCGTACAACAAGCCGGCATTCCCCGCGAAACCGGTGGGCTCATACTCGTAGTTGAAGAAATAGAAGAGCTTGTTCTTCTTGATCGGTCCGCCGACCTTCCCGCCGAAACGGTTGTCGTCGTACCGGGGATGCAGCGGATTCTGGTCCACCGCGTCGAGATTGTTGGCCGCATTCAGATTCCGGTTGTACATGTACTCGTAAAGCATTCCGTGGATCTGATTGGTGCCGCTCTGGACGATGGAATTGAACTGGCCCCCCGACGAGTGGCCGAAATCCGGCGAGAACTGGTTCTGCAGCACCGTGAATTCGGCGACTGCGTCATTGGGCAGCGAAACCACCGGGCCGGTGACGCTGTCGCTGTTGTTATCGATTCCTTCGATGGTGAAATTGTTGTTGCGCGGCCGCTGTCCGCCGACCGATGGGCCGGTGCCGGCTCCCGTCGCACCGCTGGTCGAAACCCCCGCGTTCAGCAACGACAAATTGAGCACGCCGTTGCCGCTGGAGGTGCTGGGAAGATCCATCATCTGCCTCTGCTCGAACGACGTCTGCACCTGGGACGTGGTGGTGTCGATGACCGCCGCCGAGGCGCTGACCTCCACCGTCTCCACGCTCGTGCCGACCTCCAGTTTCAGGTTGGCTGTGGCGATCTTGTTCAACTGGACTTCGACGTTCTTAAGCTGGGCCTTGTTGAACCCGGAAGCCGCCACGGTAATCGTGTAGGTTCCAACCGCGAGGTTGTTAATGCGATATTCACCGGTCGCGCCGGTTTTCACAGTGGTTTCGACGCCCGTGGCATCGTTCGCTGCAACCACCGACGCGCCCGGCACCGTGGCGCCGCTAGCGTCGTAGATCGTGCCTGTGAGATCGCCGCTGACGACTTGGGCGAAGCTCGAAATGCCCGCCGAAAGCAGGGCGACTAACATGAGGAGCAGACAATTCCTCAGTCTCATTTTTGGGGTACCTCCATCAACCGTTGAGAGTTTCATGGCGAAATTAACCGTTATTCAGTTCTGTCGAACCGGAAGCTCCCCCCTGCACCAGGGGAAACTCCGTAACGAATGTGAACCTGTTCGAAGGAGGGCAAGCAACTTCGTGTCCAAGTTGAAGCTGTTGTCCGAATATTGAAGATAAAAGGGTTTTAAACGGTTGTTCTATGAGAAACTGTTGAGAAATCCAATAAACGATAGCCGAAACCTATGGGTTTCGGGAGTTAAGGATCACGGGGGCACCAAAAGCATCGACCATGCCCTGACTGTCAATGTCGCGGATCTCGAGGTGTGTCAACCCGGCTCGGACCTGCTCCAGACCCAGTTCCGTCCGGCGGAGTGCCTCTAGTCAGTTAACATTTGTAAATTTAGAAAAGCGTGATTTAATATCCCACAGATACAGGAAAGAGAGCTACCTTATTTGGGTTCAGAGCGGACATTGAGCCAGGAACTGGGTGTTATGACTCAACGCGAGGGAAAGGGGCACGGAGGAATCCCCACCCCGCCGTCTTCCAGCGCCGCGCCAATTTTCAAGATCAGCGCCTCTTCAAAGGGAGGCCCGACGATTTGGAGACTGATCGGCAGACCGGAGGCGCTCAACCCGCAGGGCATGGAAAGTGCCGGCAATCCCAAGGCGTTGATGCCGCGCACCAGGCGAGTAGTGGCCAGGCGGACATCCTCTTCGCGTCCTCCCAGCCGGATGGTGGTCTCGCCGATCGCCGGAGCCGTATTGGGCGTTGTGGGTATGAAAAGGCAATCCACCGCGGACCAGAGCCTGGCGAATTCGCGCTGCATCCGGCGCCGAAGTCGCTGCGCGTTGACGTAGTCCACAGCGGGCAGCAGGCATCCCTGGTCAAGCAGAGCCAGCACATCCGCACCGAATTGATCCCGTTTATCCAGGTAAGGTTCCATCACGGCCGATGCCTCGGCCAGCAAAATGACGCGCGCCACCACATTTAACGCTGCCACATCCGGCACCACCACGGGCTTGACCTCGGCACCCAGCGCTTCGGCCCGCGCGATGGCGCCGCGAACGGCCGACTCGACCTCGCCATCCAGCCGCTCGAAATAGAAATTGTCTGGAAACCCGACGCGCAGCCCGCGAATGCCGCAACCATCGTCCGGAACGTAATCGACAACCGGATGGCGCGATGAAGCGGGGTCGCGGCGATCGTGACCGGCGATGGCATTCAGCACGATCGCGGCGTCGCGGACCGAGCGCGTGAGCGGGCCCATGTGGTCCAGGCTGTAGGCCAGAGGAAAAACACCGTGGCGGCTCACCCGGCCATATGTGGGCTTCAGCCCCACGGTCCCGCAGAAGCCCGCCGGAATGCGGATGGAGCCGCCCGTATCGCTGCCCATGGCGGCGTACACGATTCCGGCGGCGACTGCCGCGCCCGAACCGCCGCTCGATCCCCCGGGACTGTGCTCCGTGTTCCATGGGTTGCGAACCGCCCCGAAGTGCGGATTCGCCGAGGTGATCCCGTAAGCCAGCTCATGAAGATTGAGCTTGCCGAGGTTGACGGCCCCCGCTGCCTCCAGTTTCTCCACCACCGTTGCGTCGGCGCTCGGCAGATAGTTCTCGTACACCCTCGAACCCGCCGTGGTGCGCACGCCGCGAGTGGCAAACAGATCCTTCACTGCGATGGGGACTCCGTGCAGCGGCCCCCGGTCGCGGCCGGCAGCTAACTCGCTGTCAGCCTGCCGCGCGCGCTCGATCGCGCGCTCCGCCGTGACCGTGATAAACGCGTTGAGCTTGGGGTTGTAGCGCTCGATGCGGGCAATGGCGGAGGCGGTCAACTCCACCGCGGAGAAGCGGCGCGCGCGCAGCGACTCTGCGGCTTCCCGGATGGTCATGCGGTCTCCTCGGCGCGGAACCCCGTGGCCGGCTCATCTTCGGCCTTCAGGTCCTTCGCCAAAGGCCGGAAGGCCTCCTCCAGCGTCTCCAACGGCCCGGCGATTCGATCCATGTCTCGATCCGGGACTTCCAGTCCCCTGGCCTTCGCCATAGCTCTCCAGTCTTTCACGCTGCGCCTCCCAGTTTTTAGTTTTGTGGGGCAGGCGCTTTCGCCTGCCAACCAGTCTAAGATAGCGGATCTGCCTTGTCCTGTCGCGCCGTCCAGTGCGCTCCGGCCAGCACGATCATCGCGGCGGCGAAGCTCAACAACAGGATGGTCACCGAAAATCGAAAGATGTCGTACTCGTGCTTCAGTTTTTCGGTGAGCATCGGCGAAATCAGCAGGTTAACGTACTTCAAAGTCTCCAGCGCCAGCCCCACCAGGATGGCCACCGGCGCCACCCGCCGCGCTTCGATGGGCCGGTTCGGCAGCACCCAATACACCAGAAACAGCGCCAGCATGGAAAACGGCAGCGCGGCCAGCTTGAAGAACAACTGGTTCATCCAGACCGCGGCGGCGGCGTGCGTGCCGGTCACATCCGAAATCCACCGCCGGTTCAGCGCCGTCAGCATCAGCGAAAACAGCGCCAGCCCGCCGCACGCGAAGATGAGCCCGAGACTAATGAGCTGGTTTCTCACATAGGAGCGGTTCTGCGCGACTCCCCACGCGCGATTGAGCGCCACCTCCAGCGGCTCGAAGATCCCATTGGCCGTCAACAGCAGCAGAAACATGGAGGTGAGGTGCAGCTTGGGAATCATCCACGGCTGCAAGTTCCGCACCAGGAACGCGCCCGGCTCACCTGCAAAGAAATCGCCCAGCGCCAGGTAGATGGCCTGCTGCGCGGCGGGCCAGTGGAGCACATCCCGGCAGAACGAGAGCATCACCATGAGAAACGGGTAGAAGGCCAGTAGCGTGCTGGCAGCCACGGCCAGCGCATAGACATGCGCCTCGGTCTCGATCAGGTAGTGTGCAGTCGGGCGGCAGCGGGTCCACCAGGGCCGCATGGGCGGTAGCGGAATCGGGATCAACTTACAGGTTAGCTCCGCGCGCGATACTCCCGAAAGATTTATCCCAGCTCACGCCTCATCAGTGGGTTCGGAATCATCTTTCTTGGATCTAGGACCCTCGCTTGGGTACAGCGCCGGAGCAAGTGTGCCCTCCCAAGGCCGCGTCATCGTGGAGGGCTGGCTGGAACGCATCCTGCGATAATACGAAAGATATGTCATCCGGCACGTTCGTCCGCCGCCCGGCGGTTCTCCTGGCCCTGGCGCTTTGCTCGGTGGGCGGAGTGGTGACGATTCTGGGACGCCTCGCCACCGGGCCGCCGGTGGAGCAGAAGCGCGTGCTGTTCTCCAATGAGCCCGGCACGAAAGCTTATCCCGCCTTCTCCCAGGACGGCCAGCGCGTGGCTTACAGCGCCCGCGGCGTGTCCAGCGCCCGCGGCCTATCGAAAATCGATGCCTTTCACATCTTCGTGCGCACCGTGGCCAAAGACACACCAAGGCAGTTGACCGAAGGCCCGGCCAATGACATCAGCCCGGCATGGTCGCCCGACGGAACGAAAATCGCCTTCCTGCGGATTGACGAAGGACGCGCCCGGTACCTGGTGGTCCCGGCAGGCGGCGGCGCCGAGCGCCAGGTCGCGGAATTCGCGGTGGCCGGGGACGAGTCGCAGGCCCCGACATCCCTCTCGTGGACCCACGACGGCTCGGCCCTGGTGGTGGTCCAGGCCGGCGAAAAACAGGCGTCGGGACTGGCCGTGGTGGCGATCGACACGGGCAAGGCCACGCGCATCACCAATCCGCCGGAGGGCACCGAGGGCGATTCTAGTCCGGCGGTCTCCCCAGACGGCAGCGCCGTGGCTTTCGTGCACAGCACGAGCGCCGACGCCTCCGACATCTACTTGTGCGACCTTTCCGGGGCCGCTCCCCGCCGGCTCACCTTCGACGATCGCGCTATTCGCGGCCTTGCCTGGACCTCCGATGGGCACGACCTGGTTTACTCGTCCAGCCGTTTTGGCGGATGGCGGCTGTGGCGCCTGCCCGCTTTTGGCGGCAGCCCGCGGGAACTTCCGATTGCCGGCAAGCAGGCCAGGGATCCGGCGGTAGCCCGCGCCGGATACCACCTCGTGTATGCCGATAGCCCTTCGGTCTCGGCCATCTGGCGGGCGACCTTGAGTTCGGCGGCGGGCACCACGGATGCGTCCACCGACGAGCGCCCGTTGATTCGTTCTACCGGCCGCGAGGCTTCGCCGGCATATTCGCCCGACGGCAAAAAGATCGCCGACATTTCCGACCAGACCGGCGCCGACGAAATCTGGGTCAGCGACGCCGATGGCGGCAATCGCGTTCAGGTCACGCGCCTCAATGGGCCATCCATCGGCCGCTTGCGATGGTCGCCGGACGGCAAGACGATCCTCTACGATGCGCGGGGCGATCGCGGACAAGACCTGTACACCGTGGCGGCCGCGGCGGGCGCCAAGCCCTCGCGCCTTCTGCTGGGCAGCGGAAACGCCTCGTGGTCGCGCGACGGCAAACGGATTTACTACGATTCCCGCGGCCAGATCTGGAAGGCCGCGGCCAACGGCGGTAGCCCGGAGTTGCTCACCAGGGACTTCGGCGCCGCGCAGCCGGTGGAGTCGTGGGACGGCAAGTACGTTTACTACCGCATGCGGCGAAGCTTCTGGCGCGTCCCGGTAGAGGGCGGCGAGGCCGAGGAGGCCATCATCCCCGAGCACGACCTGCTATGGTCCACCACTCTCCAGATCTCGAGGAAGGGCGCCTATTACGCGGAGTTCCAGCGTAGCATGCGCTCGTGGGTGATCTCGTTCTATGACTTCGCCACGAAGAGAAGCTCCACCGTCTTCGAGCTCAAAAATGCGGATTTCGGACAGGGACACTTGTTTTCGGTCTCGCCCGACGGTAAGTACATCCTGTTCCCCAGGGTGGACCAGAGCCAGACCGACCTGATGCTGGTAGAGAATTTCCGGTAGCGGCATCCACTTACCGCGGAGGCCAGCCCTATTTTTTCTGAAGCTTCATGCGGCGCAGCAGATTGCCGAAACGGGGCTCGGAACGCAGGACGTCTAATCTGGGATCGATTCCCAGGTAATCCATCCAGCTATCACGCTCGTCGCAGGCTCTCTCCAGCCGCGCCAACGCCTCCTCTCTATCGCCCAGAGCCGCATAGATGACCGCCACAGGATAGGAGGGCACATATTTTTCTTTCGACAGTGCGCTCAGTTGATCGAGGACCGCCTGGGCATCGCTCCTTTGGTGAGCCGCGGCGTAGGCGTGTCCCAGCAGCGCGACCATCGACGGCCGGCCCCCGGTAATGCGAATGGCATTCTGGAACTGCGCTATGGCCTCCTGGAAAGCTCCTTTTTGCTCGTAAGCCAGCCCAAGATACCATTGTCCAATGTGAAATCTGGGATCCATGTCGATCGTCTTTTGCAGTGGTTCGATGGCCCGGTCGTACTGACGTGTGAACAGATAATACCAGCCCTGGTGTGAAACGTTGGCAAGGTCCACCGGATCCAACTCCAGAGCGCGGCGGCCCGCCCTGAGCGATTCCTCGGTCCGCCCCACACTCATGAGGTAGTGAGCGTACCAGTGGTAAGTGGAGGATGGGCTGGGTTCATAAGTGGATGGTGAGCTGTCGTCGAGCTCCAGGGAGCGCTTGAACTCTCTCTCTGCATTAGACCAGTCCCACTCCCATTGAAATGCCCCGATCGCCAGCGAGGAGTGAGCGGCGGCAAGAGTATCGTCAATCAGGAGCGCCTTTCCCGCTGCCGCCTTGGCCTTTGCCCCAGCCTCGTCGGGCGGGACAAGCGCGAAGTTGTAGTTTGCCAGGTTGTTGTATAGGGCCGCCAGCCCCGCGTACGCCGGAGCATAGTTGCCATCTGCCTCGATCGCCTTTTGAAAATATTCGATCCCTTTCTTGAATCCCTCTTCCGTTTTTTTGTTCCAGTGATAACGGCCCCTGAGATAGAGCTGATACGCTTCCGTGTTTTGCGTATACCGTTTCGTGAGCCGTTTTCTCTCCTCTCCAGTCAGTCTGAAACGAAGCTTGTCGGAAATCTCCGTCGAGATCTCTTCTTGCACGGCCAGAATGTCCTGGAGTTTCCGGTTGTACTGCTCACCCCAGAGGGCGCGGTTACTGCGTACGTCAATCAGCTCGGCGCGGATCGAAAGGCTCTCACCGCGCTGCACAACCCTTCCCGTGAGCACCGTTCGCACGCTCAGTCGTTGGCCGGTGGCCTGCGCGTCGGTGTCGCGCCCCTTGAATCGAAATACGGAACTGCGCGACATCACGGCGAGGTTAGAAACTGGGACAGGCTGTTGATGAGGCTCTCGGTGATGCCGTCGCTGAGGTATTCCATGTCCGGGTTTCCGCTGGCGTTGATGAAGGGCAGGATCGCGATGGAATCCGACGGCTTGCCGGACCGGCTGACATAAAGGCCGGCCGCGCACAGCAACAGTACCAATGCTGCGGCAATCGAGGCGACGGGCTTGCGCCTGGCTCGGAACGATATAGCGGCAGGATGTCCGGAGCCGCTCAAAACGTCCTTCAGCGCAAAGCTCAGATCCCGGGCTGATTGAATTCGTCCCCCCGGGTTTTTTTCGAGGCAACGCGCGACGATGCGATCCACCTCCTGAGGAATCTGCTTTCCGGAATCGGCTAGCGGCAGCGGGTCGCGCTCCAGGATTGCGGTCATCGTCTGCGCAGCCGTCTCGCGGGCAAACGCCCGACGGCCGGCGAGCATTTCATAGAGCACACATCCAAACGAGAAAATGTCGCTTGGCGCCTCCGCAACTGTCCCCCTCACCTGTTCGGGCGACATGTAGCCTACCGTGCCCATAACCGTGCCGGGGTACGTTTCCGTGGGTACCGAGGTGTCATCCTGGGGCGCTTTCGGCGTTGTCCATCGCGCCAGGCCGAAGTCGAGAACCTTCACCCGGCCGTCTGCGGTCAGGAACACGTTTTCCGGCTTCAGATCCCGGTGGACAATGCCCCTGGAGTGCGCGGCAGAGAGGCCCTCGGCAATCGGCGCTCCGATTTCCACGGCCTTGCGCCACGGAAGAGCGCCGCGCCCTATGCGGCTGCGAAGGGTCTCGCCTTCGAGCAACTCGGTCACCGTATAGGCGACACCCTGCTCGCTACCGACGTCATAGATCGCCAGAATGTTGGGATGCGAGAGCGCGGCAACCGCCCTGGCTTCCCGGTCGAAACGGGCCAGCGCCTGAGGGTCCTTGGAAAGGTGTTCAGGCAAGACCTTGATCGCGACGTCCCGGCCCAGCCTCGGGTCTCGCGCCCGGTAGACCTCGCCCATGCCGCCCGCGCCGATCGGCGCGAGAATCTCGTAGCATCCCGACTCCCGATAGAGAAGGGCATAGAACTGGCCGTTCCGCGATTCTATCCTAATCAGCATCTCATCGGGAACTCTGGGCTGCGTCCGCGCCGAACATCCACCCAGAACATTCCGGCCGACGCAATACACGGATGTACACGAGTGTTTTGACAAAGGATACGACGAGCAGCCGAATTCCGCCACTGCCCCGCCACCCCCTACAATAGTCCTGAATGCCACAATTCGACGTCGTCGGCGTGGGCCTCAACGCCACCGATACCCTGCTGATCGTGCCGCACTTCCCCGCTTACGCCGGCAAAGTGCCTTTTCACGAAGAACTGCTCTCGCCCGGGGGCCAGGTAGCCAGTGCGCTCGTCGCCTGCGCCCGCCTGGGCCTGCGCGTCAAGTACATCGGCGCAATTGGCGACGATCAGCGCGGCCGCATCCAGATGGACAGCCTGCTCGGCACTGGCATCAATCTGGATGACGTGCAGCTTTGCCGCAACTGCCCCAACCAGTCGGCCTATATCATCATCGACCGCTCCACCGGCGAGCGCACGGTGCTCTGGCGGCACGACGATTGCCTGCGCATCGATCCCGACCGCATCCTGCCCGAGCAGATCTCGAGTGCCCGCCTCCTGCATATCGACGGCTACGACACCGCCGCGGCGGCCCGCGCAGCCTCCATCGCGCGCAGCCACGGCATCCCGGTCACCGCCGATGTCGATACCATCTACCACGGCTTCGACCGCGTGCTGCCGAACATCGATTACCTGGTGGCCAGCTCCGAGTTCCCCACCGCCTGGACCGGTGTGAACGACCCGTTCCATGCGCTCGAAACCATTCAGAACCATTACGGCATGAAAGTGGCGGCCATGACTCTCGGCGCACACGGCGCGCTGGCCCTGGAGTCCGGAAGGTTCCATTACTCGCCCGCTTTCGTGGTCAATTGCCTGGATACTACCGGCGCGGGCGACGTGTTTCACGGGGCGTTCTGCTATGCTGTTTTGCAGGGCATGCCGATGCACGATGCGCTCGAATTCTCTAACGCAATGGCGGCCCTCAACTGCACCGCGCTGGGCGCCCGAGGCGGAATCCGCGGCCACGAGGAAGTTCGCGCGCTCATGGCGCGGGCCGAACGACGGGCCCATCCGGAGTTCGCGGCCCGCGCGGCGCTCGAGAGCTAGATGTTCCCCTTACGCGATACCCAACCCAGCTACTCCAGGCCTGTCGTCACGGTCCTGCTGATCGTTCTCAATATCCTGGTATTCCTGCGTGAGTTCTCGCTTGACGACTATTCGCGTAACGCCTTCATCGCTATGTACGGGCTCACTCCCGACCGATTCCACGTCGAGAACATCCTGACGTCGATGTTCGTCCACGGCGGCTGGATGCACGTCCTGGGCAACATGTGGTTCCTGTGGATCTTCGGAGACAACATCGAGGACATCCTGGGCCATGCCAAGTACCTGGCGTTCTATCTTCTGTGCGGCGTGGCCGCGGCCCTGGCGCAGGTGCTCATCGACCCCTTTTCGCGCGTTCCCATGGTCGGCGCCAGCGGCGCGATCGCGGGAGTGATGGGCGCCTACCTGATCAAGTTCCCGCGCGCGCGCATCCTGACCTTCGCGTTCATCTTCTTTTTCATTACCACGTTTGAGATGCCGGCCTGGCTCATGCTGATCTACTGGTTTGCCATCCAGCTCTTCAGCGGCGTGGGCAGCATCGGTTATACACAGGCCTCTAGCGGCACCGCGTTTTTCGCGCATATCGGGGGCTTCATCGCGGGTATGGTCTTGATCCGGGTGATGGGCACGCGCGAGCGCTACACCCGCCGCCGCGATCTCTACTGGTGATGTTGCTTCCCACAGTCACGCTCTACACCCGCGCCGGCTGCTGCTTGTGCGACGACGCCAAACGCGTCCTCCAACAGGCGCGGCAGCGCGCCGCTTTCGATTTACCAAGAATTGGATATCGATGCCGACCCCGAGCTGCGCCGCTTGTACAATGACGAAGTACCGGTAATCGCCATCAATCGCGTGAAGGCGTTCAAATACAAAGTGGATTTGAAAGAGTTCCTCAAGAAACTGGCGGCGCGCGCATGAACCTCGACGCTCTGGCCATCGCCGCGCATCCCGACGATGTGGAGCAGACCTGCGGCGGCACGCTCATCCGCATGGCCGAGATGGGCTATCGAACCGGCGTGCTCGACCTGACCGCCGGCGACATGGGCACTCGGGGCACTCCCGAGCAGCGCGTCGAAGAATCGCAGGTGGCCGCGCGCCACATGCTGCTCGAATGGCGCGGCAACCAGCACATGCCCGATGCGCGCCTGGAAAACACCATCACCGCGCGCATGACCCTGGCCATGCGCATCCGCGAACTCAAGCCGCGTGTCGTGATTCTGCCCTACTGGGAGGCGCGCCATCCGGATCACTACCGCTGCGGCGAGATGGGCTTCGAAGCCTGCTTCCTCGCCGGCTTGAAAAAGCTGGACGAGTATTCCGAGCCGCACCGCCCGTCCAAGATCCTCTACTCGAGCCTGTACGCCGACGTCAAGCCGTCGTTCGTGGTGGACATCAGCGCGCAGTTCGAGCGCCGCATGAGCGCGCTCCTGAGCTACGTCTCGCAATACGGCGAAACCGCCGAGGGCGGCGCGCTGTTCCCCAACGAAGCGGAGATTCGCGACCGGCTCGGCGCCATCGCCCGCTTCTACGGCAACCTGATCGGCGTGAAGTACGGCGAGCCCTTCGTGGTGAAGGAAGCGATCCGGATCGACGATATCGTCGCCATGCCCGTGCGGTCGCTGTAGGACAGACGATCGGTTTGTGTCGTCTGTCATGCAGCCTCAACTTTGCAGGCGTGACACGAAAAGCGATGGTCTCGCTCCGTGCAACGGAGTGTCCGACCGCCTACATCGGCACCACGCCATCCCGATTGAGTCCCAGAACCAGAACCGTCGGAGTCAGCGTTTCCTCAAACTGCACCTCCGATTCCTCCGACTTCGCCCGCGCCATCGTTCGCCATCTGACGCAGAGCGCCGCGACCGCGAGCACTGCAACCATCGCGGCGTAGCTGGCGGGGCGATCGAGCGCGCGGCGTTCGAAGTTGACGCCGGCGATCAGGAGATTCAGGAAAAGCGAGACGCCCAGGAAAACGAAGGTGAGCGGCGATTTGCCCGGCAGGTAGGAACAAGTGAAGGGAATCTTCTGAAAGCCGTGCAAGCAAAGGTAGGCCAGAATCGCCCCCCAAAGCCCGAGAACCACCAGGTGTTCCAGTACCGGCTGCCACGGCCAGATCGACAACAACAGCGCGGCCGAACCCACCCAGACCGGGGCCACCGCGAGCACGAACAGCGGCCGCCGGCTGGCCGTCAGGTACTCGATCGTTCCACGAACCGCCGTGACGCGGAAGATCCAGTTGGCGCGCAGTTCCAGCGGCATGGCGAACACGATCCTGGTGCCCGCCACCCAGGCGGCCATCATCACCGCGGTCGAAGCCAACAGCGGAACGTTGACCTGATGCGACAGTACGCCTGTGGATGCGCCCAAGCGCTCCTGCTCCTGCAGCAGAGCTTTCATCAGGAAAATCACCACCGCGAACCCGATGCCCAAATAGAAGGCGAGGATGACGCGGTGCTGGCGGCTGCGGAGCAAGGTGCGGACGCTGAACAGCACTACAGCGGTTGCGAGCGAATTGCCGAAACGCGGCGACCAGTTCAGACGGCGCGTAGCGGCCACGATATCCGGCTCCTCCACGATTTTGCGCAGGGTGCGGAAATAGGAAAGCAGGAATGCCACACCCGCGCCGAGCGCGGCGAGCGCCAATCCGGCCCACGCGCGGCGCACCAGGAATGCAATTGCGGGCTGCCCGGCCGTAGATCCGTTCAGCGACTGGAACAACCCCCAGAACCAATACGACGGCAGGGCGGCAAGCAGCCGATGATTCGTGGCGGCGGCGAGCGCCTTGGGGGTGGCCAGCGATGGCTGCAGAAAGTACACGCACAGCAACAGGCAGAACGCCGCCATTTGGAGGAACGCCGAGAGTCTCAGGAATCGCCGCCGCGGCAGTTGCGCGGCCAATCCTTGCACCACCAGCAGGCAGCAGAAAATGAACGCGCCGGCGGCGACCATCGTGATCCAATACGCCGCATAACACCGGAGCAGCCCAAGAAACCCGGCGCCTACGGGCAGGAAGATCATCGGCCAAGTGACTCCCGTGCCGATATTGAGGGCGCCCACGGTGATGCCCAGCGCCGCGGCCAGGGCCGCCACCTTGGCCAAAAACAGCGTGCGCGCGCGGATAGGCAAGGGAGCGAGCACCAGGACGTCGCGCCGGTCGGGGAAAGTGGAGTCCCAACTCAGCACCGCGAACAGGCCGACCACCAACATGGTGGTCGCGATGAGAAAGTGCTCGGTGCCCCAATTGGCGAGCAAGAGCTTCTCGGGCGGGATGCGCCGGGTATCGCGGAAGAAGGCGCCGAGCGCCAGCGTCGAGCTGAAGAAGACCAGCAAGCTCGCGAACTTCCCGAACAGTTCGCTGATGTCGCCCTGGGCCGACAGCATTTCGAGATCGACCATGCGGAAGAGGAATTCGCGATAGAGGACTCGAAACTGGAGGTTCGTCATGAGTGGCGCCTCATGCGCGAATCAGGTCCGCGATCTGTTTGGAAATTGCGGTGGTATCCTGCTCCACGGCGAGCTGCGAAAAAATCTCTTCCAGGGTGGGGAGGGACATCAGGGCCCGCAGGCGCGCGATGGAGTCGTCGGCTACCATTTTCGAGCGGTGCAGAATCACCACGTGCGAGCAGACACGCTCCACGGTTTCGAGCTCATGGGAGCTGAAGAGCACCACCTTGCCGCGCGCGGCCAGTTCCTGGATCAGGCTGCGCAACACCAGCCCCGAGGCAACGTCGAGTCCGGAAAAGGGCTCGTCCAGCAGGATCAGATCGGGATCGTGCAGCAACGCAGCCACCAGCAGCACCTTTTGCCGCATCCCTTTGGAGTAATTCGAAATAGGCGAATGGCGGTCGCCGTGGAGCGAGAGCAGTCGCAGCATCCCATCGATGCGTTCCGCGGTGGGCCTGGACGGCAGATTGCGCAATTGGCCCACCATTACCAGATACTCCAGGCCGCTGAGATGCGGGTACAGGTGCGGCTCTTCGGGCACGTAGCCCATGCGCTGCTTGTAAGCGATCAGGTCGCGCTCAATGGGCTGGCCTTCGAACAGGATCTTGCCCGATGTCGGCTGGATTAGCCCGGTGATCATTTTCATGGTGGTGGATTTGCCCGACCCGTTCGGTCCCAGGTAGCCCGTGATCTCGCCGGGACGCGCTGTAAAGCTGACGTCATCCACGGCGGCGATGCCGGAGAATCGTTTGGAAACGTGGCGAAGTTCGAGCATAGGCGATGGCGGCCGACTAAAGGTCAGACACCGGTTGCCAGCTTTCAGTTCCCGCCGGGCCCCCTACTTCGCCACGCAGCAGAAACATTTTCAGCAACGGTCCGTTGCCGCAGATCTTGAACGAACCGAAGTCCTGATACCAGTCGCCTTCCGGCACTTCCGGGTTTGAGTCAATCCAGAGCCGAAGATGATTGAGGTCAGCGATGCCGATCGCACGGTCCCGTATCCGGTCGATCAAGTGCTGGCGGATGCCGGGCGGCAGATTGCCCCCACCTCTCGATTTTTGGCATCAGATGCCAAAGACCATTTGACCCATCTGGTCGCCCAGGCGTTTGACTTCTTCCGGATCGGTGGCGCTCCGGAAGCGCGCGGCGAGGTCGAAGAAGTCCTGCTTCCTGCGCTTCTCGGCCTCCATGCCGTTCTCGATGAGCTCGAGCATCATCCGGTTTGCACTGACCCTGCGCGCTTTCGCCAAGCTGCGAACCTGGGCAGCGACGTTCGCCGGCAAGCTAATGCTTTGCCGTACCGGCCTGTTTGCCATTCTCATGACACCATTATGCACCAGAATGGTGCGACGCTGAGGCGCGCCCTCCAGGGGAAGTCCTTACCGGAAAATGCCGACGGCAAAGTATTCTTGAACCGGCTATTGTTTGATCGGCTGAGGAAATGCTCCGATCGGCATCGTCGGATCCACGGCGCGCGCTTTCGCCTCCGCGTACGCCTGGCGCACCGGTTCCGGAAAGTCCTGGATCAATGCGCCGATCTTCGCCTGGATTTGTTCGACCACTTCCGGATTCTGCGGCGCGACGTCGTAGCTCTCATCCGGATCGCTCGCCAGGTTGTAAAGCTCCGGCTTGGGCAGCAGATAGCTGTGGCGCCCGCCCGGCGGCGCCGGAGTGTAGGCGGCCGTGTTGTGCCGCGCAATGTGCAGCTTCCAATCCATCCACCGCGCGCACTGAAGGTCCCAATTGTCGAAATAGAGAAGAGGCGGCCGCTCGATGCGCTGCCGGTCCCCATGGAGCAGCGGCCAGATGTCGATACCATCGAGAGGCTTGGCCGGCATCGCGCCGCCGCACAGTTTCGTGACGGTGGGGAACACATCCATCATCGAAGCCAGGGCGTTCGATACGCGCCCGGCGGGAATCCTGCCGGTCCATCGTGCGATGAAGGGCTCGCGAACGCCTCCCTCATAGGTCGTGTTCTTCCGGCCGCGGAGCTTGCCCGGACTTCCCTGGTACCAGGGACCGTTGTCGCTGGAGAACATGACGAGGGTATTCCGGTCCAGCCCGTTCTGCTTCAACGATTGCAGGACCTCGCCGACGCTCCAGTCGATCTCCTGTACGACGTCGCCGTATAAGCCTTCCTTCGATTTGCCGCGGAAGCGTGGTGACGCCGCCAGCGGAATATGGGGGAACGTGTGGGGCATGTAGAGAAAGAACGGCGATGCCTTCGATTCCGCGATGAACTTCCTCGCCTGCTCCGTGTAGCGCTGGGTGAGGGTCTCGAGGTTAGCCGTCTCCTCGATGACTTCGGTGTTGTGCAGCAGCACGCGGGGAGTCATATCGTTGCTGTAGGGAATCCCGAAGTACTCGTCAAAGCCCCGGCTGGTCGGCAGGTATTGGACAGGACGCCCCAAGTGCCACTTGCCGGTACACATGGTTCGGTAGCCGCAAGTCTTCAGCACGTTGGCAATCGTGGTTTCGTCCAGGTTGAGCCCGTCCTGGTCCTGGGGAAACAATACCCGGGGCACACCCACGCGGGTTGGATACCGGCCCGTCAGGAGCGCGGCACGCGACGGCGAGCACACCGGGTCCGCGGAACAGAAGTTCGTGAAGCGCACGCCTTCGGAGGCCAGCCCATTGAGGTTCGGCGTCTCGATGCGGGAACCGTAGCACCCAAGGTCGCCGTAGCCGAGATCATCGCAGAGGATGAAGACGATATTCGGAGTTTTGGTTTCAGCACCCGTTAACCGCGATCCCGCGGCCGCCGCTACTGAACCGAGAAAACCTCGCCGTGTCATTCCAATTCCTCAGACACTGATGTTAACCGATTCCAGCGCACAGGGGTGTATACTGAATCGGATCAGGGAGTCCCAAATGGAAATACGCCTTTCAGCCACAGTACCGCTTCTGCTGGTTTTCGCAGGTTGCCTGGGGGGCCAGCAGGCGACCATCCGCGAGGAAAAGCAGGTCATCAAAACCTATCCTTTCTCCGGTCCGAATCCGTCGCCGACACGGACCGCCAGGGGAGGAATCGGCCAGAGAATCTATCCCTACTTTTCGTTTGACGACCTGAGCTCGACAGGCGCCGGCCAGACCTGGAATGTGGTGCGGATGGAGAACCCTTACATCGAGGCGTTTATCCTGCCGGCCGAGGGCGGCAAGCTGATCGGGGCCGTCGAAAAGAGCACCAGGCAGGCGTTCATCTATTACAACCACGTGCTCAAGTTCCGGAATATCTCCATGCGAGGTCCGTGGACATCGGGAGGAATCGAGCCGAACTTCGGGATTATCGGTCACGCCCCATCCACGGCGAGCCCGGTGGATTACCTCATCCGCAAGAACCCTGACGGAAGCGTGAGCTGCTTCGTGGGCAGCATGGATCTGCCATCCCGCACGCAGTGGAGAGTCCAGTACACCATACCGCCGGACAAGGCCTACGTGGAGGAACGTTCGCTGTGGTACAACCCGCAGCCCCTGAACCAGTCCTACTACGTGTGGATGAATGTCGCGGAGAAGGTGGGTCAGGACCTGGAAGTCATCCTTCCGGGAACGTCCTACATCGGGCACAACTATGCGGTTCCCAGCCAGCCCTGGCCCACCAGCAAAGACGGGCGCGACTTGTCCTGGTACAAGAATCACGCCAATACCGAGGATGGCAGCTTCTTCGTTCACGGCGCGCTGTCGGATTTCTCGGGCGGCTACTGGCACGATTCCGACTTCGGATACGGCCACTGGGCGCTGCACGAAGACGTGCCCGGGCAGAAGCTCTTCCGCTGGTCGCTTTCGCGCGCGGGGGCCATCTGGGAGAACCTGCTGACGGACAGCGACGGCCAGTACTTCGAGCACCAGACCGGGCGCCTTTTGGACCAGAGCGACACGGGATTCTTCGCGCCGTATTCGGCCGATCACTGGCAGGAGTTGTATTTCCCGTACAAGAAAATCGGTCCGATGGTCAAGGCGACACCCTATGGAGCGCTCAATGTGCGGAAAGACGGCGATCGCCTGGTC
>Ga0116223_10002437_pt1 | contig 17626 bp, 18 predicted proteins | sample Sb_taG_3_FD_90092 | JGI IMG/M metagenome (GOLD analysis project Ga0116223, IMG submission 90092) | Peat soil microbial communities from Weissenstadt, Germany - Sb_50d_a_PC metaG | ecosystem: Environmental > Terrestrial > Soil > Wetlands > Peat | place: Germany: Weissenstadt | collected 2010-09-21 | reverse complement strand
GCGGATCTTGAAAGCCTGGCCTTCCGCGATTAGGGTTGATCCCGTACTCAAGACTGGCATCGGACGTGGCGCCGTACCGGTGGGTGGTACCTGACACCCGATTCCCGACGGGTGCCAGAGGCGGGACGAGAGTGTCTCCAGGGACAATACAGGCGGCACTGGAGTATCTGGAGATACACACCCGGCGCCTGCGGCGGCACGGCGATGGCGCCCGATGGATGACTTCTCACCAACGCTGTGGTTACCGCGATGGCGCGAGGTCTGCGATGGCCCGTAGCGTGCCTGTGAGCCCGTGTGGGTGCCATTCAACTATGCCAATTCAACAACCTTTGCCTCAGAGTTCAGTAAGATTGCGAACGACTCTGCAATCCAGTCCCTTTGTCTGCCTCGCAACAAGTGGGATCGGCAGAAGAATTGCCCAGTACTCCAAAAACGACACCATTTTCGCGCAGGCCACATCGGCGGACGCGCTCTTCTACATCCTGGAAGGGACCGTCATTCTGAGGGTGGTCTCAAGCGTCGGCAAAGAAGCCATCGTCGCTATTCTCGGAACAGGCGACTTCTTTGGCGAGGGATGCCTGAGGGGCCAGGCCTTACGCACGTACACCGCAGTTGCCATGAGCGACTGTTCGATCGCGCGGCTGGAGAAACTCAGCGCGATTCGGCTTATCCGAGACGAACCGGCAGTTTCGGACTTGTTCCTCCAGCACCTGCTGTCGCGTAATAGGAAGATGGAGGAAGACCTGGTCGATCAACTCTTCAATACCAGCGAGAAACGGCTGGCCCGTTTGCTACTCCAACTGGCCAAGTTCCATGGCGAAGACAAGGCGGAAGCAGTGATTCCAAAGATCAGTCAGGAAACACTAGCGGAGATTGTCGGTACTACCCGCTCCAGGGTCAGCCTCTTCATGAACAAGTTCCGCCGGCTGGGCCTCGTCGACTATATCGACCATACGGACGTTTTGAAGGTCAGGACTACGCTACTCAGCGATATTCTACACGACGGAACTGCCTCGCCGCCCTACATGATGTGTGCACGGCCCAACGTCGAGACCGAGGAATACTATACCGCCGGGCAACAATCCTTCTGACTTGTCACGGACGCGCCGGAGGTGGCTTCCCCGGAGCGTCCAGACCCGATTAACCATTCCATCCAGAAGAAGCCTGTCCGGCCGCCATCCGCGAAGGCGCAGACCGAGTTTCGCCACGTAGCGCAATTCTGATCCTATCTACAAGAGCCGCGGGCAAAAAGGGCTTTTGTATGTAGTGCCAACCGTTATGGTGAACCACCGAGGCTCCGACCGGGTAACCGGACATCAGCACCACTCGAATTTGTGGGCGGCGTTCCAAAAGCCTGAGTGCGAGATCCGGTCCCGACATTCCCCTCATCCTCACATCGCTAAGCAGCAGATTGATCGTACCCGGAAACTCGGCTTCAAGCCGCATGGCCTCTCTTGCGTTCTTCGCCGGAATCACCGAGAAGTTCGCATCTTCGAGAATCTGCCTGACCAGCTTCAGAAGGGCCGAGTGGTCTTCAACAAGCAGAATGGTTTTCTGGGTTTCTCCAAACGCTTCAGCCATAGAACCTCCCATGGGGTGTACCTTAATATAAGTATACCTAACCCGATATCAGGGTCGATAAAGCAAGGCCTCGCAAAAAGGGGACCACGGACGGTATGTAATACAAAACACGGAAGCCTTCGAGCAGACCCGTTCATCGTCCTCGACCGAACAGGACAATCCTTACAGTCCTCAGCAGTATTTCAACATCACATCGAAAGGACCTGTGTTTGGCGTAATACAAGTCGTACTGTAATTTCTCGTAGGAGTCCTCGACGGATGATCCGTACTGGTACATTACCTGCGCCCATCCCGTAATACCGGGCTTCAGGTAATGGCGTAGATCGTAGAAGGGGATTTGCCGCTTGAGCCGATCCACAAAGCAAGGCCTTTCCGGGCGGGGACCCACTATGCTCATATCCCCTTTCAGCACATTGAACGCCTGCGGTATTTCATCGAGCCGAAAGGTGCGCAGCAGCCGACCGACCCTCGTAACCCGCGCATCCTGCTCCGCGGCCCATGCCGGTCCGGAATCGAGCTCAGCATCGCGGCGCATGGAGCGGAATTTGTAAATGACGAACTTCCTTCCATGCAGACCTACGCGAACCTGCCTGAAAAGGACAGGGCCCGCCGAATCAGACTTGATTGCGATGGCGATCAACACGAGCAGGGGGGAGGCCAACAAGATCATCGCCGCCGCAAACATCACGTCGAAGCATCGCTTCAGACATAGACCAGCCCGGGAACAAATGAAGCCATTGGTATAGACGAACCACTGGGGATTCAAGGCTTCCACCCAGATCTTCCCCCTGATCCGCTCATAAAAATCGACGGCGTCACTAACCTGTAAGCCACGAAGCCTGGAATCCAGCAAGGCCGCAGCCAACCTTTCCCGGTTCAGTGCGTCGAGGTCGGTTACGACTACGCGCGAGATCCGGTTCCTAAGGACTAAATCGTTGAGATCCGTGAATTCGACCGTCCCCACCCGATCAGCCGAGCTGCGGGGAACGCTCGGCATCTGCGGGTCGAGATCCGGCCAGCCCACTCCGCCGTCCAATTGCCGATAGAATTTGGCCGCCAAATCCCCCGTCCCGACAATCAGAATCTGTTCCACGCACCTGCCCCGAGTTATGAGGTGCGGCAGAAACATCCTAAACATCACCGGAAGTAAACCAAACACCAGGGCTGCCGCGCTGGTGGCGCCGACTGGTGGGACCAAGCGTGGAAATACACTAAAGAGCCCTGCCGAGACCCACATTCCAAGCGAGACAGACTCTGCAAGGTCGATCCAGAACCGCGATGCTTCGGCGCTAAGCAAGGATCTGTCGACATTATTGACGTGAAAGAAGAGGGTACAAGAAGCCATGAGTACGAATGCTCCAAGAGCCTCCCTGTCCCAAACTGTCCGCAGCACAGCAAAGGCCAGGAGCATTAGTTCCACGGCCAGGAAAGCCCTGGCGGGGCGCGCCAGGTTGTACAACCTGACCTTGAGGGCCTTGGAAGGCGATGCTTTAACTCTGGACCAAGTAAGGTTGTCGATCGTAGTGGTCGCCATAATCGTAGCCGGTATCCAAGCCGCCTCGCGGTGATATCAATATCCTTGAAGCTCCAGGGTTCCAGACGCCGGGACGGCATTGCAACGCTAGAGGCACGCCTGCACACACTCCGGGTACTACTTCACCGTTTGAGTTTGAGTGCGCAAAGGGTGCATCGGGCCTGTCGCGGCACTGAAAACTGAAGCGTGGTAATGTGCCACAGTATCGGCAGATTCAAGAAGGCGCTGCCGCTTTATTACGTCGTCGTTCGCTTGTTCGCTTATCACAACTGCCCTTTTCGGCGCCTGACCTAACGTAACAAACGGTCGTTCGCGCCGTCTGGTCACTAGTGAGCACTGCTGTTTGCCGGAACAGTGCGGTTTGTAACAAACGACTCCAGACAAAAACTCTAAGATTGAGTGAGATACTGCACCTATCACAGGACGGGCGTTGAAGAAAAACGGTCCGAAGTTGACGGGCCATGCACTCACGCCGTTCAAAGGAGCGAGGTTTTTCGATCGGCCTCACGCCGCAGGTCCTGGTTGCTTGGCTTGAGGGGATCCGCCGCCGGCCTCCACACCTGGTATTTCCAAGACGTGTTCAGTTCTGAACAGACGGTGAACGGTTCTGTTGCTACCTTAGGTTCAGTATTCGCCCACGAACGCGCGCCAAGGGTCCGAGGAACTGAGGCTGATATGAAACAAACGACAAGGTGGAGTAGACTCGCTTCTCTAAGCGTCCTTCTTGTAGCTGGCGCCACGATAGTCACGGCAGCGGACGTTCTTAGGCCGCCTCCCAGCACGACGGCCGACGGTGCCGAATATCGCCTGGGGCCGGAGGACGTGATCGACGTGTTCGTGTGGAAGGAGCCGGATTTGACGATGACAGTGGTAGTCCGACCGGACGGGCGGATCTCGCTGCCGTTGGCGAACGAGATGGGGGCGGAGGGCAAGGCGGCAGTCGAGCTGCAACAGGAGATTGCCGCCAGACTAAGCAAGTATGTCGTTCAGCCCGTGGTCAACGTGATGGTGAAGCAGGTCAATAGCCTCAAGATTTCGGTTTTGGGCGAAGTGCGCAGGCCCGATGTCTACCGGATCAAGAATCGGGTAACCGTGCTGGACGCGATCGCGATGGCCGGTGGATTTACCGACCTGGCCAGGCCGAACAAGGTGATTGTATTAAGACAGACGCCGACTGGTCCCCAACGGATCAAGATCAATATCAAACAATTGGTCGGGGACGATGGCGGCACACCGTTTTATCTTCAGACGCTGGATACAGTCTACGTGGAGTGAGCGGATGCGCTCAGGCGGATGCCTGGTTCGCGAAAACCATCCAGATCGATTGGAGTGTGAAGTATGAGACGGGGTCCGGGTGTCTTTTTGGTTCTCCTTGTGGAGCTGGCAGGGCGGGCACAGGAGCGGCCAAATGGAGTTTATCTTACTTCGCCGTTGAGCTTGAGACTCCGGCTACGATGATAGCTTCGTGGTGGGCCCGCGAGAGCTGAGCGACAGCGTATCTCTTCTGACCTCGCCGACAATGTCGTGGATGAAGAGCACTCATCAGACCATGATCTCGGTGGATTACCAGGCGGAGTTCGAGATGTTCGCTCAGAATGAAAACCTGGATGCCTGGGACCATGCAGCGAACCTGCATTTTCGGCAGCAGATCGCATTTAGATGGAGCCTTGACGCAGCCGATGCGTTTCTCTCCACGGACGACCCGACCAGGCAGTTCAACAACAGTCTTCTTCTGCTGCCGCGAGGCCGATACCACGAGCTCGCGCTGTATGCCCGATTGGCATACCGTTTGGATCAGCGCACGGTATTGAGTTTTCGCTTCGACAACGCAGTCACAACCATCCGCGGCGAATCCGGAGATCCAGCGAAGCGGGAAAGAGATCCGCGACCTGGAGGCGCTAGGAATCCCCCTCGGGCCCCGCCGCGATCCTTCGCCCTTGCAGATGCGCTATGTCGAATTGCAGGCCGAATTGCCGGCGATCGATCAACGCGTGAAGAGCCTACAGCAGGAGCGATCCGCGTTGACATTCCAGATGTCGGGCTACGAACGAAGGATCGACTCCGCGCCCGGGCTTGAGACGACGCCTACGCAGCGCATGAGGGATGCGGCGCTTACGCGCACGCAGTACGAGACCATGTTGGCGAAGCCAACAGGCGGCAAAGCTGGATCGGCGGATGGAGAAGAGTAACAAAGACATTGCATTCAAGGTCATCGAGCCGGCCCAATTGCCTCTGGCCCCGTACAGCCCGCAACGCCGGCAGACCGTCCTCATGGCGCTCCTGGCGGGACTGACGCTCGGAGTGGCGGCGGTTTTCCTCGTAGAGCACATGGACTCGGCGTTCGCTCGAGGAAAGAATCACCCGGGCGGAGCGGCGGTCGCAAGAGTTTTCCGTCGAGCTTGGTGAGGCTTACGAAAACGAAAGGCGCCGCCTGGCCCAGGACCTCCACGACGAAATCGGTTACGACCTGATTGTTCTGAAGCTCTACACGGAAGTAATCGCACTCGATTTGAAGAAGGGCGATGTCAGCCAACTTCGTGAGAAACCGAAGGAGTCCGTCAATGCTCTCCAAGCGCGCGCTGAAGACTGTACGTCATCTCACGTTTGACTTGGGGGCGGTTTGGAATGAGCAAGGTTTCGTACCGGCGGTTCGTCTCTATGCACGCCAGTTCTAAAAGAACGGGGATCAAGGTTCGGTTTGACGCCGCCCGGATGCGCGTTCGATTGCCCGCGCTGGCCAATATGATCGCCCATGCCGATGCCCATAACGTGAAAATCGCGCTGGCGAGCGGGCCGGATTCCGTGGCCATGAAAATCGAAGATGACGGGAGGGGCTTCAATGTGAAACGCAAGTTGGGCGTGCCCCGCCAATTCTATGGTCTGCGGGCCATGCGGGAGCTCATAGAGCTTTTGGGCGGGGCCATCCATTTTGTTTCCCGGCCGGCGCGCTGGCGGGCGGAATGCCGCGGCACGACGATTGAAGCCCGCTTGCCGCTTCAAAATGGCGAGATCGTATGAAGGAGAAAATCAAAGCACTGCTTTGTGACGATCACACCCTGTTCCGCGAGGGCATCAAAGCAATAATCAAGGACGAGCCTTTGATCGAGATCGTGGGGGAAGCCGAGGATGGGAGGCAGGGCGTCGAAAAAGCCCGGCAACTGTACCCGGATGTGGTGCTGATGGATATCGCCATGCCGGATCTAAGCGGATTTGACGCCACCCGGCGTATCCTTCAGGCCAACCCCCGAATCAAGGTGATCATCCTCACCATGTATGAAGAAGAAGAAGTGATCAACCGCTGTCTCGGCGCCGGCGCTTCCGGCTACGTTCTCAAGGACGCTCCGCGGGCGCACCTCATTCACGCCATCGACGTCGTGAACAAAGGCGGGCAGTACATGAGCTCGCGGGCGCTCAAGAAAGTGGTCAAGCAATATGTGAAGGGCGCCAAGAGCACGGCTACCGGCTATGAGCGGCTGAGCGACCGCGAGCGCGAAGTCCTGAAGTTGCTGGCCGACGGCCTGGCGTTGAAGGAGATTGCGGCACACTTGGTGCTCAGTGTCAAAACGGTCGACGCGCACAAAACCAACCTGATGCGCAAACTGGACCTGCACGACCGCTCGCAACTGATCAAGTACGCCATCCAGCGCAAGCTGATTCGGTTGCCATCCGTGAAAACACCTGCCGAAACCGAGCCGCCGGGCTAAGAAAAGGCAAGAGGGAACCGCGGCAATCAGGCCCCTCGCTGCCTCCGCGAGGAGACCTTAGGCTGAAACCGCAGAGACGCCCGTCCGAAGGACCGGCGGGGAACCTTGAGGAGATCGAATCGATCGCTGAATGGCTCTCGCGTCTCACCACGCAAGGCATCTTTGATCTTGCTCACCAGGACTGACGCTACAAACGGCCTTTCTGCATACTGCCAGCCGCCGTTGAGGACCAGCAAGGCGCCCCCGGGGTACCCGGACATGAGCATCACACGCATCTGTGGGCGCCGCGCGCGGAGCCTTTTGGCGAGGTTGGGGCCGGACATGCCGGTCATTCTCAGGTCGGTAAGCAGCAGATCGATGGTCCCGGGAAACTCTGCTTCGAGCCGAATCGCCTCTTTCGCGTTGCTCGCTGGAATCACCGTGAAGCCGGCTCCCTCCACAATCTGTTGGACGAGTTTCCGAAGTGCCGGGCGGTTTTCAACAAGGAGAATGGTTTCGAGAGTTCCCGGGAAAGGTAGCGTCATAAAAAACGACTGGCAGCTATCCTTAGTGTATCCGAACAGGCCGTCCATGACTGTATCGAAGCGCCCACTCCTGGGCTCCGAAAACCGCAGGGCCGCGGCGGAAGGAGACTTCCGTCACGGCCCTGGCAGTGGCACGAACCGGCTGATAGTGGCGCGGTCTCTGCAAACTAAGGGGTGATATCGAAAGCATCCACCCAGACCCAGCTCCCACCGGACACCTTGTCGTGTGATCCAAGAACGACAATCGTCAACGTGTGGATTCCCTCGGTCAGGCCGGACGCCGTGTACATCGCTGCTTGCCCTTTGGCTGGATTGGCGTAGGTATCGACAGTGGCCTTCAGCACCCCGTCTACGAATACCTCCGCCTTACCCGACCACTGGTCCCGATACGCGATCCACTTCACGCCTGTGCCGGTGAAGGTCACCGTTGCGCGGGCGTTTGTGTCCATCGCCAGAACGCACGACCCGCCGCTACAGGGAGCCGTGGTGTTCGTGTACCAGGTGCCTCCGCTATAAACGATCGCGGAGTTGTTCTGCTCGATCCGATACGGCGTAGACGACGGAGTTTGGGGCGTCGGGACGGTCACATCAAAAGCGTCCACCCAGACCCACTCTCCCGCGGAGTTCGCGTCCATTGTGCCGGTGACGTTGATGGTCAAGGTATGGCTGGCATTGCTGAGACCGCTTACCGAGTACACCACGGTTTGAGCCAGCGCATTGGCCGAGTACGTATCGACCGTCCCCTTCAATACGCCATCCACATAGACCTGCGCGATTCCCGACCACTGGTCGCGGTATCCGATCCAATTGACTCCAGTTCCGGTGAAAGTGAACTTAGCCTGACTCCCCGGGTCCATCGCCAGAACCGCGGAACCGCCGCTGTTGAACGCTCCGTTGTTCGTGTACCAGTTCCCCGTCAGTTGGACCGACGGAGCGTTTTGCTCGTAGCGAGTCACGGTGGTGGTGGGAGCCGGTGTGGGAGGAGGTGGAGTTGACCCCGAAGTGGATGAGCCCACGATGATCAGGTAGGTGTCGCCGTATTGCACCGCATATCCGTCGATCGTCTGCAAATCGTAGTCGCTGCTGTAGACCACCCGGCTGCCGTCGCGGCTGGTGGACATCTTCGGCTGCCAGTTATATGTGTTGGCCTGGTACGGACGGCTGCGGTGATGCGCCACGCGAAGCACCTGCGAACCATCCAGCTTGATCTGCAGCAACTCGTTGGTATAAGCCACCCATCCACTCGTCGATGGCGCGGGATTGCTCGGAGCATAAGTCTCCACGTAAACAAAGCCGCTGTTGTCGGGCGCGGAAATATGGACTGCGAGACTCCAGTCGAACGTCGCCAGGCAGGTTTCTGTCGCGTCGGCCAGCCGGATCTTGATGATGCCGTTATTGCAGATCGGCTGTGGATCGTTCGAGTTGGTCCACACCAAAACTTCATCGCCATTGGTGTCTAGGGTGACATCCTTGTGCCCATCGGCGCGCCCCACCTGCCGCAAGAAGTTCATGTTGCTGTCAAACAGCTCCTGGCCCGTGTTGCGGACGGTGCCGCTCTGAATCCAGGCAATGATCACGTTATTCCTGGGCGTGATATAGATACTATCGAACTGGGTTCCTCCCGTATCGAATACTGGTGACTTCGCATCGGTGCTGATCTGATACACGAAGACGTATCTGGAGTCTCCCGCGAAGACAAAGTGGTCCCCATCGTAAGAGATATCGGATTCGCCCATGCCGGTGATGGCGGAGTATTCACTAAACGTGTGCACGATGGTTGTGGCCCCGGTGGAAATGTTGTAGGACTTGAACTGGTTGCCGTGAACGTAGTAAATGGTGCTATTGTCTTTCCTCGACCACCGCGGTTCGCTGGAGGCGTTGATCTCGAGCGGGAGGTCCCGAATATAGAAACCCGTCCCATCATACAGTCCGAAGTAACTTTGGTGCACCAGAATAATCTTCGAATTGTCGCTGTTGAACGGGGTCATGGTCGGATATTCGTCCTCGATCCACGTCAGGTAGCCGCCGATGTCGGAGTCTGGCGTGCCCATGGCATTGGATATCCGCTTGACCGTCGAGCCGAAGACTGGATCGACATAGGTGCCGCCGACCGATGGCGGCTGAAAAGTATTGTAATTGGGTGGATTCTCGACGCCTCCGGTCGCCAACTGAGCAAGAGCGGGCGCCATCGTGCCTAACAGCATCAGTGTCCCAGGGAGCAGGACGATTCGAGTAATTTGCTTTTTCAACGAGGTTCTCCTTAGGGTTCGAAAGCCGGTTTTTTCCCGAAACCGAGCCGATAACGCAACGGTCTCTAATGGCCTGCGTTAGCCATCCGCGGCCGCTCCGCCAGGGCGCGGGCCGTTCGTAAGAGATGGCCGGCCAGCTTCTCATCGTTCAGACAGGCGTCAGCACCGCACTTCCGGGCCACGCGCGCGAGATCGTCGACCGGACAGATCAGGATCAGCCTGGATAACGGACTGGACTTCTTGATGGAAGCGACTGCTTGGCATATCCTGACGCTCACTGGTTTCACGTTCACCACAATCAGTTCGGGAAGAAGAAGTCCGGCCGTCCGCCCCAAGCTTCCCAAATCACTTAAACTACTTACAACCTCGAACTCGGCACAGTCATGAAGGAGATACTCGATAATGCGCGTGAGCGACGGAGAGCTGACGACCAGGATCGTGATTTTGCGCAAATTGTCCTCGCAAGACTTCTCCTTACGTGAGCCGCTGCCGAGAGGGCGGCTGCTCTTGTTCCAAGGTAAGGGCAGTGGCGTCGTGGCTCAATTAGGCGGGCACCTTAGGGTCGCTTCATTCGCGCCTTAAGGAGTGTTGTCGGATTTCGGTGGCGGGCATTCAAGTGCGGGTTGAACGGGGCGGGGATTCGCGCGTCGCCAAAGCCCGAAAGGGGTCAACAAATTTGCGGCGCCATCAGTGGCGATTTTCCCGAGAGACCGTCGCAAGGCGCGACATTGCGGAGATGCGACCCACGCTACCGGCCTTCATTAGCCGGTGCGACAGGTGGTTGTCCTGCGGCCGCAGTTCAGCCGGGCTCCGAATCCCGGCGTACTCGAGGTGAAAACAGTAGCTCGCGCAGCCCCTGTCCGCTTGGATCAAGTAATGCCCGAAGATCCGTACCAGATAGATATTGCCGAAGTCCGCGTAGCCCATGCGGTATCAGGACTTCAACGAGCTGAAATTGTTCCATGCGACGTACGACGGGATCCCCTTGCACTCCTTTGCCAGATATGCCTCGAGGGCCCGGGTCACGGCAAACCCGTGTGGGCGCTGCCCGCGACTTTTCACGTGGGTGAAGCCCTTGTACATGTAGATGTCGCGGTCGTCAAAATGGAGAACCATGCCGGCGGCGTCAATGGCAGCCGGCTTGTTCGAATATTATCCGTACGCTGCCAGAATCGCGCCATCTAAAAATCCGTAACATTCGTCCCCCTTGGCGAAGGCTTGCCGCACGAACTTCTCCGACAATTCGTACTCCGGGCGATTCTGGATAATCCTCAGTTAGTAGGGCCTCGCTCAGAAACTCGCCACGGTAGGCTTTATCACATTTCAGAAGCTCCGGAACGACGGTCTCGATTCTGACCTCCTTCAAAACTCTGCTCGAGACAAACAGGTTCAGTACCCGTGGAGAGATGCTTTGGATTGTTTGGACGGCGCCAAAACGCTCGAGCCCCTGCTGCATCTCGTTGAACCGCATGCTCCCCTCAGTAAACCAGACAACCATGCCGGCTGGAACTCGATTGATTCGCAGTACACCGTTGCTCACCCTGCTATGCGGAGCGACCAGGTCGACAGAGCGAGGGTGTGCCTGTCCGTCGCGCTGCGGGAAGAGCTCGCTGTTGGTGAGCGCTATTGAACAGCCAAATGTGTGGTTTGTCAGTACACTTGAGGTTGGAGCTAGGGTGCGTCTTTTTGTTCTGTGGACTACTATACTCCGGACCGACATTGCGGATTATGCGTGCTACCGGTGAATTCAACTGCCAGACATGCCGGACTCACTCGGTTCCCGGAAGCAAAAGAGGACGGGATTCAATTGGGAGGACCATCGTGATGAGCCGCGCTCGGCTTGAGTATCTTCTTTTCCCTCTGGCGATTCTAATGTCGGCATCGCTTAGCCAGGCCCAAACGGGTGGTACCACGCGCATCGAAGAGACCGACAAGAGCATCGCGTACACTGGCACCTGGTACACAAACGGCAGTTCCCTCAACAGCGGCGGAAGCGCCGCCTTAACCAACGCGCGCGGTGCGACAGCGACAGTCACCTTTACCGGCACGGGCATTACCTGGATCGGCGTGCTGGATCCCTGGGCCGGGATCGCGATCGTTTACCTCGATGGCACGATGAACACGGTGGACACCTATGGCAGCAGCACGCTTTATCAGCAGCCCGTCTTCAAGGTCTCTGGCCTGGCCAACGGCCCTCACACTCTCACGATTAACGTTCCTCATACGAGGGACCCCAACGGGCAGGGGTCGTGGGTCTGGATTGATGCGTTCGACATCGAGAACGGCTCGGGTGTAACGGGCGGATTTACCGCCACAGCGGGGCGTACGGAACAGAACAGTCCGGCCGTAGCCTATACCGGAGTCTGGTTTACCAATACCTCCGCTGCGGACAGCGGCGGTAGCGCGGCGCTCGCGACGGACGCCGGTTCGCGCGCCACGATCACCTTCAATGGCACCGCTATTACTTGGATCGGGTATCGCGACCAGTCGTCTGGTATTGCCAGGGTATACGTGGACGGCCTGCTGACGGCGACGGTCGATACCTACCTCTCGCCGAGCCAGGCGCAAACTCCCGTCTACACCGTCAATGGATTGGTCTCCGGTACGCATACATTGACGATCGAGGCCACCGACACGCACGACGCGAATTCGAACGAATCCTGGATATGGGTGGATGCGTTCGATGTCGTGGGCGCCGGCGGCCAGACTGGTGGCGGCCAAACGGTACCGCCGAGCCCAGCCGGGGTGAATCCCGCCGCCGGCAACGGAACATCCCAGACCTTTGCCTTCACATTCTCCGATCCTTCGGGCTGGCAGAGTCTTGCCGTTGCGGACGTGCTCATCAACAATGACCTTGATGGGCGGCAGTCCTGCTTTATTGCGTTTGTGCCCTCCGGTGCCTCCTCGGGCACTGTGTTCCTGACGGACGACACGGGTGTCACGGGAGGTCCGGCCTCCGGAATGCCCCTGCCCGGTTCCGGGAGTGTAAGCAATAGCCAGTGCACTGTCAATGCCGCTGGAAGTTCCGTAAGCGGGGCCGCCGGCACTCTTACGCTAACACTTGATATAACGTTCAGCGCGAGTTTTGCCGGGAATAAGGTGCTGTACCTGGCCGCGCAGAATCAATCTTCAACCAATACCGGGTGGCAAGCCTTAGGAACGTGGCAGGTGTCCGGATCCGTACCAACAGGCCCGGCCGTTGGCGGAATGAGTCCTGCGCGCAGCAATACGCTGAGTCAAAACTACACGTTCACGTTCACCGACACCAACGGCGCCCAGGATATAGCGGTGGCCGACATCCTCATCAACACCGCACTAGACGGCCGGCACGCCTGCTATCTCGCATTCGTTCCGTCGGGCTCCACTGGGGCAGCGCTCTTTCTCGTGGATGATGCGGGCGACTCCGCTGGGCCCTACCAGGGAATGGCCCTCCCCGGCTCCGGCGCCATCGCCAACAGCCAGTGCTCGATCGCCGCCGATGGAAGTTCCATAAATGTGAGCGGGAACACTCTCACGCTGGCTCTGGCGATTACTTTCGCCCCGGGGTTTGCGGGCAATCATATCCTCTTCCTCGCGGCGCGCAGTAATACCCTGAATTCTAACTGGCAGGCCGTGGGGACCGTCACTGTTCCGTAATGAAGTGCGTGGTGCCTCTCCCGAAATCAAAACTATACCGTGAGCAATCCGAAACAGCGAACGGTTTCAAGTCGTGCCAGTATAAGTCAGTGCCGTAGTGGCCCTGCCATGGCAATTCTGAGCGATGTGCCGCGGCAGTCCACATCACAAACTGTATCGCGACGCCGCGCCCTTCAACGTCCGATATCTTAACGCCGCTGCAACGCGTGCGCTGAGTCGGTTCCGGTGCGCTGGCGCCCAAAGGGACGGTATGAATATGCGCATGGGAAACATCCGGAGAACCGAGAAATCCAAAATAACTGGAATCAGAGTGCCTCGATTGGTGTGCAGTTTCAGCGCTGCCTCCGCCGTGTGCCTGCTCCTGATCGCTTGGCCCGCGCAGGCGCAAACCATCAGTTTGTTCGCGGGAAATGGGAACACGACCTCGTCGGGCGATGGCGGCTCAGCCACGGCCGCGGCTATCAATGAGCCGTCGGGGCTGGCCATCGACCCGGCTGGTGACGTCTACATCTCCGACACGAACGGTTGGCGAGTCCGGCGAGTCAACCCGGCCGGGATCATCTCGACCGTCGCCGGAAATGGGACCTATGGCGCAACCGGCGATGGAGGCCAGGCAATAAATGCGTCGTTTAGCGATGTGTTCGGTATCGCGCTTGACGGTGCAGGCAACCTGTACGTGGCCGACGCGAGCAACCGCCGCGTACGCAAAGTGACGGCAGCCGGCATTGTCACTACGATTGCCGGAACGGGCGTGCAGGGTAATACGGGAGATGGGGGCCTCGCGACGAATGCCACTCTGAACCGGCCAATCGCTGTAGCCCTTGATGCTGCCGGCAACTTGTACATCTGCGACAGCTCCAACCATAATGTTCGCCGGGTCAATCTCACCACCGGACTCATTACCACATATGCCGGTAACGGCGTGCCAGCCTTCGCCGGCGATGGTGGCCTGGCTACCGCCGCCTCTTTGATGTTTCCGTTGGCAGTGGCAACCGACAAATCAGGTAACCTGTATGTCGCCGATGCGGGCAATAACTGTATCCGGCGGGTCAGCTCCGCGGGTGTGATTGCCACCGTTGCCGGCAACGGCAATCTTTCCGGCTTTGCGGGAGACGGCGCCGCTGCCACCGCCGCCCTGATAAATCTTCCCTCGGGTGTTGCCGTCGATGGCGCCGGCAGCTTATTTATCGCCGATTCCGGGAATAACCGGCTCCGTAAGGTTGACGCCACATCCGGAATCATCAGCACCATGGCCGGTGGCGACGGCAACGGATCCTCCGGCGACGGCGGTCCCGCTACCAACTCCCTGCTGGACTATCCGTGGGGTATTGCGATCGATTCCACCGGCGCTCTTTACATTGCGGACCGCATGAACAATCGAATTCGAAAGATCTCCGGGGCCGCCGTGCCTCCGCCGCCCCCGCCCTTGCCTCCTGCTCCAGCTCCGTCTTCCACACCAACTGTGACTTCGTTCACGCCGGCGGCCGCGACTGGAACCGCGCAAACGTACTCGCTCCAGATCGGCGAAGCGAGTGGTTGGCAGGATATCGATGTTGTCAATGTGCTGATCAACCGTTCCCTGGATGGCCGGCAAGCCTGTTACCTGGCATACTCGCAAACTAATATGCTGTACCTGGTAAACGACAACGGGGACGGGCTGTTGCCCGGGATGCCATTGAATGGATCGGGGACGCTCGCCAACAGTCAGTGTGTCGTCACGGGCGCGGGCTCGTCGGCGGTTGGCAGCGGAAACACGCTCACCCTCACCCTGAACATAAGCTTCACTTCCGCCCTTGCCGGCGACCGCGTAGTTTATGCGGCTGCGCGCACCCTGACTCTGAACTCGGGCTGGCAAACCATGGGCGTATTGAGCGTGCCGCCTTGGCCGTCTAACTTCCCCAACGGCATCGGTACGACGCCTTCCTCGGGAAGCGCCGCGAGCGCCACCTTTGCCTTCACGTTCGGGGACGCGAATACCGCTGCCAATCAGCAAACCGCATGGGCCTTATTCAACACCGCTCTCGATGGACGGTCGGCATGCTATATCGCCTATTACCGCCCGGGCAACCAGGTGCTTCTGTACCCCGATAATGGAGACCCCTCGAAGGCTGCCAGCATGGTTCTCGCGGGCGCCAATACCCTGAGCAACAGCCAGTGCACTATATCGGCGCAGGGTAGCAGCGTGGCCGCAAACGTCAGTCAGTTGACCGTCAATCTGAACATCACGTTCAAGCCGGCTTTTGCGGGCCCGAAAGCCGTCTGGATGGCAGTACAGACCATGGGCGGCGCCCAGACCAGCCAGTGGCGGCCTCTCGGCGCATGGGTGGTCCCTTCGAACTGAAGCATTCCGCTGTGGTTTACCGGCTCTCCAACGAGCGTTCCAGAACATTAGTTAGGATGCGGGCACTGGCTCCGTTTCCACCCTCAGCATCGCGCCGGCCGTTTGCGACGTGTGGCTGCCGCTTCCGATTTCGAGGTTGACGTCCGGCGCCGGCATCCCCAGTTCGTCGAAAAAAGTCGCCGGCATCTCCGGCGAGTCATGTTAGCCCGTGTGAATCAACCGGCATTGAAACGCAGAACGGCGTCCGGCCTCCTCCGGAATCGGCGCCATTTTCACGAAATTCGGCCTTGCGCTCACAATCGCGGAGGTCGATTCCCGAGGGTCAGTCCTTCTTGGGTAAGGTGAAGTAAAACGTGGCGCCGTTGCCCAGTGTGGACTCAACCCAAATGCGGCCTTCATGACGTGTCACGATCTTCCGGCATATGGCCAGGCCCATACCGCTTCCGGAACTCTGGTCGCGCGGCTGAAGACACTTGAAGATTCCGAATACCTTTTCTGCGTACTGGGGCTCGATCCCGATTCCGTTGTCCTTCACCGAAATCAGCCACTCGGCGCCGCTCCGAACGGCCGCCACGTGTATGCGGGGCGCCTGTTCGCTTCGGTATTTAATGGAGTTTACCAGCAGATTCTGGAACAGCCTCGTCAATTGCACCGGATCGCCCAGCACCGCCGGCAAGGGCTCTCGCGTCACCATGGCGCCGCTCTCTTCGATCACCGAATGGAGGTTGCGGATCGCATCGTCCAGAGCCTCTTCGCAGCTCGTCCGCGTGAACAGGTCGGCGCCGCGCGCATCCAGGCGCGAAAAGTCCAGGATGTCGTGGATGAGTTTCGCCATGCGGTCCGCGCTCTCCACGATAAAGAGGATGAACTGGTCGGCGTCACCCTCAAGTTGCCCCTGGTAACGTTTAGCGAGGAGTTGCGCGAAGACCGACACGGTGCGTAGCGGCTCCTGCAGGTCGTGGCTCGCTACATAGGCAAACTGCTGCAGCTCCTCGTTGGAGCGCAGCAACGCTTCGGTTCGCTCCCGAACCCGTTCCTCCAGGTTCGCGTTGAATTGCCGGATCTGCTCCTCGGCTCTCTTGCGGTCGCTGATGTCGCGTATCGCGCTGGTGATTACTACGCCCTCCTCAGTTTGCAAAGGGCTGAAAGTGATCTCCACCGGAAACGGCGTGCCGCCGTTGCGAAAAGCCTGGAACTCCCGGCCCCGTTCCGCGGGCTGAATCCTCGTGAACCCGAATTCGTCGTTCCAGCCCGGGCGAAGACGGAACCCCCAATCCGCCACCAGCGTGCGGATGTTCCTGGATATCAGTTTGTCCCGTCCGCAATTGAAGAGCGCCTCGGTCTGTGAATTGACCATGATGATTTCACCGTCGGCGCGGCACATTACCATGGCATCGGGCGCCGCCTCCAGCAACGATCGGAATTGTTGCTCTGCCTTTTGCAGCACCGCGGCCTGTTCCTTCAACTTGGCGTGGCTGCGGCTGAGTTCCACAAACACCGCTACCTTCGAGCGCAGGACCTCCGGCACAATGGGTTTGAACAGAAAATCGACCGCGCCCAGATCGTACCCGCGAAACAGATGCTCTTCGTTGCGGTATCCGGTCAGGAACAGAATCGGGATCTGGCGCGACCGCGGGCGGCTGCGAATCAGCTCCGCGGTTTCGAACCCGTCCATGTCGGGCATTCTCACATCCAGTAGAATCGCCGCAAAGTCGTCGTTCAGGACGTGATGCAGCGCCTCCCTCCCCGAATTCGCCAGCACCAGCTCTCCGTCCATTCCGCTGAGCGCAGCCTCCAGGGAGACGAGGTTCTCCGGCGTATCGTCCACCAGCAGGATCTTAATCCTGGGGTCCACGGCGGGCTCGCGGGCGATTTGTGTCCCGTTGGCTGTAGTCGGCATGCGTTTCCATTATCCTGCTGCCGTCAGGGTTGTCAGCGTTACATCGTGGGCTCGTACCAGCCAGACGCGCAAGATCGAAAACAGTTGATCCAGGTCGACGGGCTTGGTGATATATTCCGAAGCGCCTGCTGCGATACATTTGGCACGATCCCCCTTC
>Ga0116223_10002436_pt1 | contig 17633 bp, 20 predicted proteins | sample Sb_taG_3_FD_90092 | JGI IMG/M metagenome (GOLD analysis project Ga0116223, IMG submission 90092) | Peat soil microbial communities from Weissenstadt, Germany - Sb_50d_a_PC metaG | ecosystem: Environmental > Terrestrial > Soil > Wetlands > Peat | place: Germany: Weissenstadt | collected 2010-09-21 | reverse complement strand
GCCAGCGGTGGAGCAGATGCTGCGCTCCAGTTGCGAAGCGCCCAGGCGATGGAAGAAACGGCGGTCCATGGAAGCGCCGTTGAGCGCGCCGAGCGTGCCTCCGTAGGAGTAGGGCAGGATGGATTCGCAGCCGTATTCGGCAACGATGCGGCGCAAGCGATGCGTAATCTCTTCGAGAGCCTCGTCCCAGGAAATGCGCTCAAAAGCCGCGTCACTCGGCCCTTTCGGCTTCACCCTTTTCATGGGATAGAGCACGCGGCCGGGCGAGTACACGCGGTCGAGATACTTGGCCACTTTGGCACAAAGGAATCCGCGGGTGACGGGGTGCTCGGGATCGCCTTGAATTCTGGTGGCGCGGCCGTCTTCAATGGTGATCAGGACGCCGCAGGCATCAGGGCAGTCGTGCGGGCAGGCGGCATGGACGACGCGCTTCATCCCCAGATTATAAGGTCAACTCCGCCCTGGAGAAATCCATCGGTTCTTCCACCTGCAGAGACGGGGCACGCCCCCGTCTCTACAGGAAATACGGCCGCTACTTGAACTCCAAGACTTCCTTTTCTTTGGCTTTGCTCATCTCTTCCATCTTCTTGATTTCGTCGTCGGTGAGCTTCTGGATTTCGTCGAGCGCGCGCTTCTCGTCGTCCTCGGTAATTTTCTTGTCTTTCAGAGTCTTCTTGATGGCGTCGTTGCCGTCGCGGCGGATATTGCGCACCGCGGTGCGGTGCTCTTCGAGAATCCGATGCAGGTGCTTGACCATCTCCTTACGGCGCTCTTCGGTGAGTGCGGGCACGGGCACACGCACAAGTTTGCCGTCGTTCATCGGGTTGAGGCCGAGGTCGGCGCTGCGAATGGCTTTTTCGATCGCCGCCAGTTGCGACGGATCGAACGGCTGCACCGTGATCATTTGCGGCTCGGGCGCGTGAATCTGGGAGACCTGGTTGAGCGGCATCTGCTCTCCGTAGTAGTCGACCGAAACCGTGTCGAGCATGTGAATGTTCGCTCGCCCGGTGCGCGTGGCGGCCATTTCGCGGCGGAAGTCCTCCACCGCTTTATCCATACGCGTCTTGAGTGTGGCGTAGACTTCTTTCAGGGCGGGATGAGCCATCTCTCTCAGCTCCCAAACATAGCGATAGCAGAACCGTGAATTATAAATCAGGTCTCAGGTGTTAGGTCTCAGGTCTTAGGAAACCCGGGTTCTGAGACCTAAGACCTGAGACCTGAACTACGCGCTGACCAGCGAGCCGATCTTTTCGCCGAGCACGACTCGGCGGATATTGCCGCGCTGGTTCAGGTTGAAAACGATGATGGGCAGATTGTTGTCCTTGCACAACGAGATGGCGGTCGAGTCCATCACCTTGAGGCCCAGCTTCAGAACGTCCATGTAGGTAAGGTGCGAAAACTTCTTGGCATCTTTCACTTTCATCGGGTCGGCGTCGTAGATCCCGTCCACTTTGGTGGCTTTGAGGATGGCATCGGCTTTGATTTCCATGGCGCGCAGCGAGGCGGCCGTGTCGGTCGAGAAATAGGGGTTACCGGTGCCACCGGCGAAGATGACGACGCGTCCTTTTTCAAGATGCCGGATGGCACGGCGCCGGATGAAGGGCTCGGCAACCTGGTTCATCTCAATCGCCGTCTGCACGCGGGTGAAGACGTTCTGTTTTTCGAGAGCGTCCTGCAGTGCGAGCGAGTTGATGACGGTGGCCAGCATGCCCATGTGATCGGCGGAGACGCGATCCATGTCCTTGGCCTGGTCGGCCACCCCGCGGAAGAAATTGCCACCGCCTACGACGATGGCCATCTGGATGTCGAGACTGTGTACATCGGCAAGTTCAGCCGCGATTTCATGAATGCGGAGGGTGTCGACGCCGAAGCCTTGCGTGGCGGCAAGGGCTTCGCCGGAGATTTTTAAAAGAATTCGTTTGAAGATGGGAGTCGGCATGAAAATCCAGTGTAGCACCGCAATCGGCGGCACCAACTACCCCGCCGGGCCTACTTCCAGGACGTTGGGCAGTCGAGCTTAGAGCCATCGGTCAAAACGATCTGATCGTCGAAACGGCTTGAAATCAGATGGTGGAGCTTCATGCGGTGATGGAAATCCGTCTGTTGTTTCAAGTCTTCCGAAGCACGCCCTATCGGAATCACCACCCCAACTTTCTTGGCCGGGAAAGTCTTCTGAACCGCCTTCACGGCAGGAATCATGTCCGTATCCCCTGAAACGAGGATTGCCTTGTCGTACTTGCCTTGAACGGCCAGTTCAAAAAGCCGCAAGGCGATATTCACATCCGTTTGCTTTTCCTCGAACGTTCTTATCAACTTTGAACATTCGGAACATTTTCGCTGCTTGCGTTTGAACTCTCCGTAGGTAACTTTGACGCCTTCGGTCTCATTGGCCTTGATGAACAACCTGTGACGAGCGACTTTCGCTGGGTCCCAAGTGGCAAGGGTAGTGAAGTACTCAACCCCCTCCAAGTGGTCGCTGCCAAGGATAAAACTCTCAGAAAGCTTGGTGAGGCTGAGCCCTTGAAGCGATGATAGATCGGGTTGGTATCGAGGGCGTGGTAGAGGTTAAAGCCGTCTACCAAGACGTAAACTTTCGCCATAAAAACAAAACCCAGCTCCACGGGGATGCTGGGGCCAGCGGCATGACTGGATCATTACCACTGGGATGATGACTTGTGATCCCACCGTGGGATCATCGCCGTCAAGCACTTTTTGAAGGCGCAGACTTCGGTTCCTAAGTTCTTTGTTTACTCCGCCTTCAGATCCGCATCCGGCTTGGTGCTGACGAAGGCGACGGTAGCGGTCACGTCGCCGACTTTGAAGCGAGCGAAGCGGCGGACGGCGATGTTCTCGCCGAGTTTGCCCACCTTGGCGGCGATAAGCTGCGAGATGCTGAGGGTCTGGTCTTTGATGAAGGGCTGCTCGAGCAGGCAGACCTCTTCGTAGAACTTTTCCATCTTGCCGGCAACGATTTTTTCGACCACGGGAGCGGGCTTGCCGGTGGCAGCGGCCTGGGCGCGATAAATGTCTTTCTCGCGCTCGAAGGCATCCGGCGTGACGTCTTCTTTCCGGACGAACTTCGGATCGCTCGCCGCAATGTGCATGGCGATGTCGTGGACCAGCTCTTTGAAGTCTTCGGTGCGCGCGACGAAATCGCTTTCGCAGTTGACCTCGACCAGTACGCCAATCTTGCCCCCGGCGTGAATGTAGCTGGCGATGGAGCCTTCACTGGTGACGCGCGCCGCTTTCTTCGCAGCCACGGACACCCCCCTCTTGCGCAAGAGGATGATCGCCTGCTCCAGGTCGCCTTTCGCTTCGGTCAGGGCCTGTTTGCAATCCATCATAGGCGCGCCGGTTTTGTCGCGAAGTTCTTTGACCTTCGCGGCGGAAATGTTCGGACCCTTGTTGTCGTCAGGTCCGGGACTTACTGTGGTAGCCATGATTTTTGAGTTCCTTTGCTTCTATAAAACTCGACCCGCGCACAGTCGAGCTGCGCGGGTCAGATCTGGTGCTTGCGAGTAGCCAGCAGCTAGAAGCTGGTAGCCAATGCTAGAAGGTGCTAGAACCGGCGCGTCTCTGCCTGTAGCTCGTCGACGTCTTCCGTGGCGGCTGACGGACGCTTGCGCGTGCCCTTGCCCAGCACGTCTTCCATACGGATCTCTTCACCTTCCGGTCCCGCAGTAGGAGCGGCAGTTGCGCCTTCGGCCGCGACTTCGGCAAACACGATTTCGGCGTCCGGAGATGCGACCGCCGGTTCGGGCTCTGCCACCGCCTGAATGTCCGCCATCTGCTTGTCGTCCCTGGCATGGACGCCCTCGGCAATCGACTCCGAGATCTTCGAGGTGAACAGCCGGATCGCCCGCAGTGCATCGTCGTTGCCCGGTATCACGTAATCCACTTCGCTCGGGTCACAATTCGTGTCGACCACGGCGACCACGGGAATGCCCAGCTTGCGCGATTCGCGCACCGCGATCTGCTCTTTATTCGAATCGATCACGAAGATCGCATCCGGCAACCGCGTCATGTTTTTGATGCCGGCCAAGTTGGCCTGCAGATGTTTGCGCTCGCGTTCGAGCTTGATCACTTCCTTCTTCGGAAGCAGATCATAACGGCCATCGGTGGCCATTTCGTCGAGTTCCTTGAGCCGCTTCACGGATTTCTGTACGGTGACCCAGTTGGTCAGCAGGCCACCCAGCCAGCGCTGGTTCACGTAGAACATCGAGCAGCGCTGCGCCTCTTCGGCAATGGCGTCCTGCGCCTGGCGCTTGGTGCCCACGAAGAGGATGATTCTGCCCTCAGCGGCCAGGTCCTGCACGAATTTCGACGCTTCTTTGAACATCTTCAGCGTCTTCTGCAGATCAATAATGTAGATACCATTGCGCTCACCAAAGATGTACTCCTTCATCTTGGGGTTCCACCGCTTCGTCTGGTGCCCGAAGTGAACGCCTGCTTCGAGCAACTCCTTCATAGTGATGTTGGCCAATCAACCTCCTCAGTTGGTCTGCATCCGGACACTAAAAGGCCCCGGATTGCCATTCCCGTCCACCCCGCCTCAGTGGAGGTGGGGGATGAATTTAACGCCTATAAATCAGTCGTTCGTCGTTGGTCGCTAGTCGTTTGCGAACGACCATCGACTAGCGACCATCGACTATCTCTTCGAGAACTGGAACCGTTTCCTTGCGCCCTTCTGTCCATACTTCTTGCGCTCTTTGGCGCGTGGATCGCGAGTAACCATGCCTTCGGCCTTGAGCTTCTTGCGCAGTTCAGCGTTGAACTCCATGAGCGCGCGGGTAATGCCCAGACGCACTGCATCGGCTTGTCCAGCGACTCCGCCGCCGCACACGTTCGCCAGCACGTTGAAGTTGGCCGTGGTCTCGGTCGAGACCAGCGGCGACTTCGCGCTGATGCGCTGCGAGGGCGTCACAAAGTATTCATCGAACGCTTTGCCGTTGACCTTGAACTCGCCGCTGCCAGGACGAAGAAAAACGCGCGCGATCGCCGCCTTGCGGCGCCCGGTTCCGTAGTATTGCACCAGTTCTGCCATTGTTAGCTTCGAGCCGCGAGCTTCGAGCTTCGAGCACCCGCGTGCGCGAAGAATGAAACGTTTGGCTTATCGACCTTTCCAAGAAATCTAAAATTCGCTTTGCTTGCTCGCAGCCCGCGGCTCGAAGCGACTTTACGCAAACACCTTCACTTCCGGCTTCTGAGCCTCGTGCGGGTGCTTGTCGCCTCGGTAAACCTTCAGCTTCGTAAACATTTGCTTGCCCAGCTTGTTCTTGGGAAGCATGCGCGACACGGCGTCTTCAATCACCAGCTCCGGCTTGCGGACCATGCGCTTCTTCAGTTCTTCCGAGCGCAGTCCGCCGGGATACCCGGTGTAGCGCTGATAGACCTTCTGATCCGCCTTCATGCCGGTGATCTTGATCTTTTCGGCGTTGATGATGACCACGTGGTCGCCGGTGTCGATAAACGGTGTGTACTTGGGGTTCTCTTTGCCGATCAGAATGCGGGCTACGCGCGAGGCGAGGCGGCCGAGCGGTAGCCCGGTTGCGTCCACCACAAACCACTTACGCGCGATATCCCCCTCTTTCGGGAAATAGGTTGACATCGGAAATCTCCCAGAAAATTAAAGAGCGCTATGAAGACCGCTGAGTGCCCTAATCAATCCACGCAGAACGCGCGCTAGGTGTTCCAGGCGGGCAGCCGCAGGACTTCCACTTCACTTCCAAAGACATCTAGAATAGCCCAGCACCGACAAGCTTGTCAACGAAGAGGTTCAGGAACAAGGGTTTACCGGGCACCAGCTTGCGTAGGGACGGGCACGCTCGCTCGTCCAAGCCGGGCGCAACTCGGCAGCTGCGTGCGGCCAAAGCAACTTATGGATTCAACATAGGCTCGGCTTACTTCCCACCGACCGACTGCAGGCAACGGCCGTAGAGTTCCAGCAGATGAGCAGCGTAATCCTCGGGCTTGTCGGCCGAACCGCCGCCCTGGAAGCCGACTCCGGTCCCAGTGGTCTTGCCGTAGCCGGTTGTCATGGCGATGAATTTCATGAGATCGAGCGCGATGTCTTCATTGCGGCGGGAGCCCAGTGGAAGAGCGGGCATTTCCATGATGAAAACTCCTGGTGAAGGGTGTAGTCCGCCGGTTTTCCCGGCCCTGCCGCGATCATAGCAGAACCATCGCAGAACCATCGCGGATGGAGCCAGGTGAGTGGCGCGTTCCGCTGGCATCAACGATCCGCGCTGTTCCTTAAACGGGTGACCCGGATTCCGTAATTAAATGTCTCCAGCCTGCCGACCGAGCGTAGAGTCGAGCCGTGAGGCGCTTGTTTCAGACGCGGCGGAGACGCATACCAACTGGTGCTCTTCCAAGTCGCTCTTAGCGCGCTCCATATCGACGTTCTTGTAGGCCGCGAGCTCGGTGCTGACCCGATAATACGCAGCGGAACGGGCCTCGATGTACTGGTTACGCCTATATTCAAAAGCTCGTTCCAGATCCTTGCACATTAAGCAATCCACGGCTATCCCTCCAGCTTTGCTGCAGACTCACGGGTGGCGCTGGATGTGGTCCATTTACCGCTCCCGTTTGAGGATCTCCTGCTCGGCGCGGAACCAGTCCTGTTCGTCCTGGCCGGCTTCACGACCACGGCTTTCATACAGCGCGTAGGCCCGCTCTCTTATCCTGTCTTGTGATGGGATCGTGTCTAACATCCTCGCCACCTTGCCCGGAGAGCTTTTCGGGCCGACGACAATCTTGGGCTTCGGTTGTTTTTGAGTCTTGGAATCGATCATGGGGAATCCTTCTGGGTACTGTGGACTAAGAGGAAAGTACTTCAGATGAACTGACTTAGTTCAGGGGACCTGAAAGAGGAGAGGAACTGCTCACTCAGTTACAAGACTACGCTGAATCCTCTCGCTTGTCTAATTTGGAGGTGACCGCTTGCGCAACTCTCGATGCCATTTTTGTTGGCGAAGAATCGCCGTTGCGCCATTAACGCTCAAACTGGCCTCCTTAGATGAGTTCTACCCCACCTCAACCAGTCCGTAACTGAGCGCCCAGCGCGACCGCATTTCCTTGAGGGCCCGATCGATCTCTCCTTTCGATATTTCAGGATTCGGCCCGGAGATCACGAAGGCAGCCTCGCGTTTGGCGGCTTCAAGCAGTTGGCGGTCGCGGATGAGGTTGGCGACGCGGAAGCTCGGGATGCCCGCCTGCTTGGTCCCGAAAAATTCGCCCGGGCCGCGCAGTTCGAGATCAAGTTCCGCGATCTGGAAGCCGTCATTGGTGCGCACCATGGCGTCGAGACGGCGTTCGCCTTCTTCGGAAACCTTCCCTCCGCGCATCAGCACACAGTAGGATTTCGCCGCGCCGCGGCCGATGCGTCCGCGCAACTGGTGGAGCTGCGCCAAACCAAAGCGATCGGCGTGTTCGATCACCATGACGGTCGCGTTGGGGACGTCGACGCCGACTTCGATCACCGTCGTAGCGACAAGAATTTCGATCTTGCCTTGTTGAAATTCGCGCATTACATGCTCTTTTTCGTCGGCATCAAGACGGCCATGCAGCAAACCCACATGCAGGTTGGGAAAAATCTTATCTCGCAATTGGCGATGCATCTGCTGCGCGGCTTTCAGTTCGCGCTCTTCGTTCTCCTCGATCACCGGATAAACGACGTAGGCCTGATGTCCGGCGCCGATCTGCTTGCGGACGAAGTCCCAGACTTCGGGCGCGCGCTCGTCGGGCAGGGAGCGGGTGATAACCGGCGTGCGTCCCGGCGGAAGTTCGTCGAGCACCGAGAGGTCAAGGTCGCCGTAGAGAGTGAGCGCGAGCGTGCGCGGGATGGGCGTCGCCGTCATCACCAGCACGTCGGGCTCGGGCGTTGGCGAGCTACGCTCGCCTGGGCGGCCGAGGGCGGCCGCCACTACGTGATTCTTGGCGGGCGCCGCACCTTCTTTCTTCATCAGCTTCAACCGTTGCATCACGCCGAAGCGGTGTTGCTCGTCCACGACAACCAAGCCGAGTTTTTCAAATTCGACGCGATCCTGAATCAGCGCGTGCGTTCCGATGACGAGTTGCGCGTTGCCTTGCGCGATGTGGCGGCGCACGTCGCGTTTGCGGTCCTGTTCGAGCGAGCCGGTCAGCAGAACGATGCGGTATCCGGCTCGTTCGAGAATCCGGCGGGCCGAAAAATAATGTTGCTGCGCCAGAATTTCCGTGGGCGCCATCAACGCGACCTGGTAGCCGTTTTCAATGGCGATGATCGCGGCCTGAAAGGCCACGATCGTTTTGCCCGATCCGACGTCGCCCTGCAGCAGCCGCCGCATGGGGCAAGGCGTCTGCATGTCGGTGGCGATTTCTTTCAGCACTCGCTTTTGCGCAGCGGTCGGATGAAACGGCAGTATCTTCTTAATCGCCTCGCGAACGCCGGCGTCCAGCTGAAAGGCGATTCCGGTTTGCGCTTTCTGCTCGCGGCGCTTGAGCTCCAGTCCGAGCTCGATGAAAAAAAGTTCATCGAAGATCATCCGGATGTGGGCCGCCGTGCGCGACGATTGCAGATCGGCAAAGCTTTCGCCCGCATCGGGCCAGTGAACCTTCCACAACGCTTCGCGCGGAGACACCAGGCTCAGATGCGCGCGCACCGCAGCCGGGATTGGATCGGGAAGATTGGGATTCAAATTTTCCAGCGTCCATCGGATAATGCGCCGGAACCAGCGCGGCGTGAGTTTGCCCTGGCCGGTCGATTCATAGATCGGAACAATCCGTCCGATCTCGAGCGAGGCGGCTGCTTTCTTTTCGGCCTCGTCGGCGCCGCCCTCTTCGTTGATGTCGCCAAGAATCTCGAATTGCGGCTGCACGATCTGCAGTTGGCCGTCGCGGTCCTCTTCGACCTTGCCGTAGAGCGCCACCATCTGTCCGGCCTGGAAGCGGCCCTGAAGATACGCGGCGTTGAACCATATACACTTCAACCGGGTGCGGCCCTGGCCGACCGTGAGTTGGAAGATGGGCATGCGGCGCGTGCGAAACAGTCCCGAGTTGCGGACTTCGGCAATCACCGTCGCCATCTCTCCCGCGCGCAGTTCGGCGACCGAACGCGGGTTCAGCCGGTCTTCGTAGCGGAAGGGCAGGTAGTGCAGCAGGTCGTCGACGGTTGCCATGCCCTTGGCGCCAAGGATTTCGGCTAGGCGCGGGCCGACGCCTTTCACATACTGCACTGGAGTGGACGGTTCCAGCATCTTAAGCGATGTTAGCAGGAGCGGAGGCCGCCTTGGGCAAGAGCCCGATCAGGAGTCCGGCGGTCAAGAGGACGACGATGAAGAATTTTCTCGAAGCGCTCGTGGCCGTGCTCGCCGGCAATGCGATTTACTTTCTGCTCATGCCACATCTGCCGGCGGTGGCGCGGCACGCGCTTTTCAAGGAAGACTGGGGCCTGCTGGTGGATTTCTCGATCTGCACGGTGATCTTTGCGGCGGTGAAGTATGCGAGGCGGCACGAAGGATGATTGGTAGAGACGCGGCAAGCCGTCTACATCAAGGACTAAGAATGACCAACCGAAGCAAGTTGCTCGACCGCGATCTGCTGCTCTGTCGTGAACTCATCAAGTAAACTCATCGCGTGATGTTTACGTTCATCCCATGCTGAAGCCGCGGAAATTGGTTGCCGGGTTGAGTCCGTACCGCTCGCCCGTGGTAAGCCGCGACGGCCTGAGTCTCGATCTCAATGAGAGCATGGCCGGATGCTCGCCGCGCGTGCTGTCGCGCCTCCGCTCGCTCTCGGCGGCGGACGTGTCGCTGTATCCGCAGCGCGAAATCGGTGAGCGGCTTATCGCGCATTTCCTGGGCATCGCGCCCGAGCAGGTGTTGCTCACCAACGGAATCGACGAGGCGTTGTCGCTGCTCTTTACAACTTACCTTGGACCAAGCGACGAACTTCTGTTTGCCGACCCGACCTTCGTGATGTATCCGATGCTGGGCGAGGCGCTGGGGGCGCAAGTGGTGCGCCTGCAGTCGGGAGAAGACCTGGCGCTTCCCGTTGCCGATTTGCTGGCTCGGATTTCGCCACGCACCCGGGTGATCGCGATCGCGAATCCCAACAATCCCACCGGCCTAGCGGCGGCGCGCGAGGATTTGCTAAGGATTGCAGAAGCGGCGCCCGACGCGGCGGTGCTGGTCGACGAAGCTTATTTCGAGTTTTGCGGCGAGACGCTCATGCCGGACCTGGCGCATCATCCGAACCTGTTCGTTGCGCGCACGTTTTCCAAAGCCTACGGACTCGCCGGCCTGCGCCTGGGGGTGCTGATCGGTGCCGCGGAGCAGATCAGCTACCTGCGCCGGTTCAGCCTGCCATTCAATGTCAATTCCGTTGTGCTCACTTGTCTCGAAGAGGCGCTGGCGGACCAGGCGTTCGTGAGCGATCACGTCGCGCAGGTGAAGCAGGGCCGCGAGCGTCTGGCGCAGTTGTTCGACGAACTGGGCCTGCGCTTCTGGCCGAGTCAGACGAACTTCGTTCTTGTGCGAGTAGGTGCGCCCGCGCAAACATTCGTGGAGTCGATGCAGCGGTGCGGCGTTCTGGTCCGCGATTCATCGGCAAACCCGGGCTGCGAGGGATGTGTTCGCATCACCGTCGGGACGGCCAAACAGATGGATGGAGTGTTGCAGGCCATTCGCGAGGCCATCGCGGAAAGCGCGTGAGATTCGTATCAGGTCATCGCTTTAGCGATAAGGCTGACGCCCGCAAGAACAGAGCGCCTTCAGGCGCTGCGATTGCGTATCGATTACCCGCAACCACAGCCTCTAGAGCCGTTTCCAGAAGGCTTTCGGCGTCGCTAAAGCGATGCCCTGATACGAATCTCACTTCTGCCACGGGTCATTTTCAAAAAGTGGTGAGGCAAGCAGGCCATCGATCGGCGCGATGGCGATGCGCCGCCGATCCTGATTCCGCGTATCATAGAGAGTTTCCCCAGGAGGCTGATTCCCAATGCTAATCTTCCGCAAGCCTCTTCCTACCGTCGAGCACCCTGAGATGCCAGCCGATGTCGTCATCGTCGGCGGCGGGCCCGCGGGCATGGCCTGCGCGCTGCGGCTTTCGCAGTTGATCGACGATCACAACGCGCGCCATCCCGAATCCCCGCTCAGCAAAGAAAATATCTACGTGCTCGAAAAAGCGCGCGAAGCCGGACAGCACTGTCTTTCCGGCGCGCTCCTCGATCCGCGCTCCATGAAGGAACTGCTGCCGGGATTCGAAAGCGAAGCCCCGCTCGACGCCAAAGTGCACAAGGAAGGCGTTTATTTCCTGACGCGCCAGGGCCATTACCAGCTTCCCATCACGCCTCCCCCGCTGCAGGATCACGGCAACTACGTCATCTCGATCAACCGCTTCGTGAAGTGGCTGGCGGGCAAAGTCGAAGAGGCGGGGATCACGATTTTCACGGGCTTCGCCGGGTCGGAACTGCTCTACGACGGCGATCGAGTCACCGGCGTGCGCACCGACGACAAGGGTGTCGACAAACAGAACCAGCAGAAATCAAATTTCGAGCCGGGCTACGACGTGAAGGCAAAGGTCGTCGTGCTCGCCGAAGGCACCCGCGGATCGCTCACCAAGCAACTTGTCCAGAAGTTTGACCTGATGAAAGACCGCAACCCGCAGACGTATGGCGCGGGAGTGAAAGAGCTGTGGGAAGTGCCGTCGGGCCGCATCAAGGCGGGCGAAGTCATCTACACGATGGGTTACCCGCTAACCACGAAAGAATACGGCGGTGCGTGGATCTACGGCTCGAAAGACAACATCGTCTCGCTCGGCTTCGTCACCGGCCTCGATTATCGAGACCCGCGCCTCGATCCGCAGCATGTTCTCCAGGCGTTCAAGAAGCATCCTTTTATTGCCGGGTTGCTCGCCGGCGGCAAGATGATCCGCTACGGCGCCAAGTCGCTTCCCTATGGGGGATGGTGGTCGCTGCCGCCGCTCGGCGGAGAGGGATGGATGATCGTCGGCGACTCCGCCGGCTTTCTGAATTCCGCGCGCCTGAAAGGGATTCATCTCGCGATCAAAAGCGGCATGCTGGCGGCCGAGACAGCATTCGAAGCGCTGGTGAAACCGGACGCGTCGGCGGCGACATCATCAGAAATTCTCGGCAAGTTCCAGCGGCGCGTCGAAACCAGTTGGATTCACGATGAACTGTGGCCGGTGCGCAACTTCCACCAGGGATTCAAGAAGGGCATGGTCGCCGGCATGTTCAACACCGTGCTGCAGGAAATTTTCGACGGCGGCCTCCGCAACCGCGTGCCCTCGCATGCGGGGTACGAGAACTTGGAGGCAGTCGCCAATCTGCCCCCCGACGGAGGCCCGGAAGCACACATGCTTGGCCCCGCGAAGGGCGATGGCAAGCTCACCTTCGACAAACTCACCGACCTCTATCATTCCGGTACCAAGCACGAAGAGGATCAGCCGGCACATTTGCTGATTCAAGACACAAACATATGCAACGAGCGTTGCGTGAAAGAGTTCGGCAGCCCGTGCCAGAACTTCTGCCCCGCGAACGTCTACGAGATGGTGGACGACGGTACCGCCCCCCATGGCAAGCGCATCAGCCTGAATCCCGCCAACTGCGTGCACTGCAAGACCTGCGACATTCAGGACCCCTATCAGATCATTACCTGGGTTCCACCCGAGGGCGGCGGCGGCCCGAATTACGACGGGATGTGAAGAGGCCCTTAGCAGCCTGTGGTGAAACTCCAGCGCCCAAAACCAGCGCCTAAAGGCGCTTTCATAACACGGCACTTACGGTATGCCTAAAGGCATACCCTGATACAAATCGTACTTGCACCACGGGCTGTTAGCCATTAGCCGTTAGCACTTGGCTAATTCGCCGGACCGTCAGGAATCTCCCTTGCGCCGCGGTGGAAGCCGCGTCCTTGAGTGCCAAGAGCTAAAGGCTAAAGGCTAAAAGCTAGAGGCTGGTTCCCCTTGTCAGCCGGGTATATACTGCTCCCGTACTTTTGCGGCAACCGGGCTATGAACCGGGCACGGGGCACATTCTCATTTTCCTACAGCTCCGTGAATAGAACGCTGGCGCGGGGATCTTAATATCATTCGCCCTGGACGACCGGCGGGGGCGGGAATCGCTCGAGCGGTGCCTTCCCCGAGAGAGGTCTTCCTCGTGGACGTCGTACTTATACGCCTTTTGTTTGTCCTCATCGTCGGTGTCATCTGCTTTCTCATTCATCCGTTTAACCTGCCCTCCAACCTTGCTGCCGCCGTCGGTCTCTTGATCGGCGCTGCCATCATCGTGTTCGAGTGGCGGTTGCGCGCGATGAGCTTGAAGCGCCTGATTGGGGCCGCCATCGGCAGCGTGCTCGGCATCTTCGGCGCTTATCTTTTCGCGCTCGTCATTCGCAATAGCATCCCTCCGAGCCCCACCCAAAGTTTCCTGCAGATCATGGTTATGATGGTCATGGCCTACGTGGGATTGGCGGTCGGCGCCAACAAAGGCGACCTGCTCAATCTGGCGGCGCTCGGCGGCATCTTCGGCGGCGAAAAGTCGGGCAAGAAGAGTTACAAGATCCTGGACACCAGCGTCATTATTGACGGCCGCATCGCCGACATCGCCGAGACCGGTTTCCTCGACGGCCTGATTGTGATCCCGCAGTTCGTGCTCCGCGAATTGCAACTGGTGGCCGATTCCGCCGACTCCCTCAAACGCAATCGCGGCCGCCGCGGCCTCGACATCTTGCAGCGTCTGCAGAAAACGGCTTCGGTCCAGATCCAGATCGTGGAAGACGACTTCCCCAGCGTCCGCGAAGTCGATATGAAGCTCATCGAACTGGCCAAGCTGTTTGAAGGCAAGATCATCACCAACGACTTCAATCTCAACAAAGTCGCCCAGTTGCAGGGCGTGGCCGTGCTCAACATCAACGAACTGGCCAACTCGCTCAAGCCGATCGTTCTCCCCGGCGAAGTGATGCGGGTATTCATCCTGAAGGAAGGAAAAGAGTACAACCAGGGCGTCGCCTATCTCGATGACGGTACCATGGTGGTCATCGATAACGCGCGCAAGATGATCGGCAAGACCATCGACATCTCGGTGACCTCGGTCTTGCAGACCACCGCGGGCAAGATGATCTTTGGCAAGTGGGATGAGCGCGCAACGGGCCGCCACGACTCCAAAGGAGCCTCGTCGCCACCGCTGACTGTACCTCCGGCGACCGTCCCTCCGGCGACAGGAAGCACAGGACCGGCCTCCGATGCGGCAAAAAAGCCCACGTCGGCGGTGGCGGATCGGGCGGTCGACTAAGCTGAGCTTGGTGGGGACTGCGGATGTTTGGAAAATGCTTGCTCAGGAGAATTTTGGATCTGGAAAATCTTGCCATTCGTATCACGGCATCGCTTTAGCGATGCCGTAAATTCCTCGGAATCCAATGCCCCTTCAGGGGCTGAGTGCTGCCAGGCGTTAGTCCTAAGACTGGGTCCTGTACTATACTGATCGCCCCTATGAAGGTGTTCGTCATTGTTCCCGCGGCCGGACTGGGCACGCGCATGGCTCCGCCCTCAGCCGCGAAGTCCAAGAAAAAAGCGCCGAGCAAACAGTTCAAAGAACTGGGCGGCGTGCCGATTCTGGTCCACACGCTGCGCAAATTCGCCGCCGCCCCGGCCGTCTACGAAATCATCGTTGCTTTGCGCAAGGACGAAATTGCCGGCTTTCGCAGCCAGGTCGAAAAGCAGTACCCGGAAATCCTGAGCAAGCGCCTGCAGATGGCCGAAGGCGGCGAGCATCGTCAGGACTCGGTGGCCAGCGCTCTGGCCCGCACCGCGGCCGATCCGGAAGACATCGTCCTGGTGCACGATGCCGTTCGCCCGTTTGTCACGCCCGAAATCATTGGCAATGTGATCGAGGCCGCGCGCAAACATGGAGCCGCCATCGCGGGCTGGCCCGCCGTGGACACGGTGAAACAGGTGGAACGAACGGCGGACGGCGCGCTCATCAAGGCCACCATCCCGCGCGCGAGCATCGTGATGGCGCAGACTCCGCAAGGCTTTCGCTACGACATCCTGAAGAGAGCCTTTGATGACTCCGTCGCCGACGGCTTCCTCGGTACCGACGAAGCTTCACTGATCGAGCGCGCCGGCCTACCGGTCGTAGTCGTAATGGGCTCGCCGCGCAATATAAAGATCACGACACCCGCCGATATGGAGCTGGCAGAGTTCTATCTGAAAACCGGGACCTAGTAGCGAGCCATTTGTTTCGTATCAGGGCATCGCTTTAGCGATGCCATAAGTTCGAAAATCACACGCGCCTTTAGGGGCTGACCGGGATCAAATCTTGAAACCTGAAATGCGCATCGGCTATGGCTGGGACTCGCACGAATTCAAGCCCGGCATTCCGCTCAAAATCGGTGGTGTGACTCTGCCACACGACCTAGGTCTCGGCGGCCATTCCGACGGCGACGTCCTGCTGCACGCGATCACCGACGCGCTGCTCGGCGCCATCGCCAGCCCCGACATTGGATCGCTGTTTCCGCCTTCCGATCCGCAGTGGAAGAACGCCGACTCCGCCTTGTTTCTGCGAGAGGCGTTGCAGCGCGTCAAGACCGCGGGCTACGAACTCGTCAACCTGGATTCCACGCTGATCCTGTCCGCCCCCAAAATCGGCGCGCATGCGGACGCGATTCGCCAACACGTCGCCGAGTTGTGCGGGATTCCCGTGGACTGCGTCGGCATCAAAGCCAAAACGCCGGAAGGCATGGGCACCGAAAACGCCGCGATTGCGAATGTCGCGGTTTTGCTGAAACGCAGTTAGTTACTGGCTGCTGGCAGACTCAAACTCTCTCCCCAACGCCGCGTGCTTGGCTCGCGCCGCCTCAACAAAAGCGCGGAAAATCGCGTGCGCGGACTCCGCCACCTCCGGCCCATCGTTCACACTCCGCTCCGGATGCCACTGCACTGCCAGCACAAAATGTTCAGGAGCAGTTCCTTCCAGCGCCTCGATGATCCCGTCTTCCGCGGAACGCGCCACCACGCGCAACCCATCGCCGGCTACGTCCGCGGACTGATGATGCGAAGAATTAACGGCCACCGAGTTGCTCGCGCCCACAATTTCCGCCAGCCGCGATTTCGGCTCGATCGTTACCGTGTGAGCCTTCGCCACCGCCCGCCCCGCGCTGTGGTTGATCGCCGACTCGATGTGCTGCACCAGCGATCCCGACCGGTACACATTCAACGACTGCAGTCCGTAGCAAATGCCGAGCACGGGTTTGTGCCGATTGTAGGCATCCTGCAGCAGCAGCTCGTCCACCATGTCTCGTTTGGCGTCAGCGGGCGCCGTCTTCTCGTGGCGATCCGCGCCGTACTTTTGCGGATCGACATCCGCCCGGCTGCCGGGCAGCAGAACGGCGTCGCAGCGCTCGATCTGTTTCATCACCCGTGCCGGCGTCTGATCCAGTTCGATGCGCACCGGTTCTCCACCTGCTCCGCGCACGGCTTCTTCATACGGCGGCAGCGCGCGCTCGGCGTACACGCGATCGCCGGAATGCGGCACAGGAATGGCAATCCGCGGCGCATTTCTTTTCGATTCCGACATCTTCAACTTACCCGCTCGATCCCTTCCAGCGTCTTCCGTTGCCGGTAGTTGCGAATTTCCATCAGCAGCAACAGCACGAGCACGATTGCGCCCACGGTGATCGCGAACGGAAACGCGATGTGCCGGTAGGCAAACGTCAGGTTGGGGGCGACGTGCTTCACCTGCGAGTACACCACGGTCCCCAGAATGCTCAGCAGCAGCGCGACCGCGAACGACAGCAGGGTCAACAAAAACGTCATCGCGACTACGCGCACCGGAATTCCAATCCAGTGCGGCCCGCCCAAACTCGTATTCCCCATGCTTCTAAGCTACACCATCGGTCCAGAGCCTCGTGAACCTCGCTCGACATATTCACCAGCCGCTCTGATTTGAGCGGGTCATATGCGATCTCTCCAGTAGCCCGGGCGCCGGTGACCGTGGGCGATCGCCAGAACGACGGTGTGAGAACCAAGAGTCGAGTACACAATGATGAATGGGAATTGGTGGAGCGTGTATCTTCTGCAACCGGCGAGATAGATCGGCCAGCGGTGGGGAGCCTCTCTGATTGTTCTTATTGCTCGATCAAAGGCGCTTTCGAAGCTAATCGCTGCAGTTGGACTTCGTTCCTGGTACCACGCTAAAGCCGCCAGATACTCCTGTTCCGCTTCCGGATGAAATTCCAGCGGTTTACCGGCCATGGAGCAAGGTACGCCCCTTCTGCCGGACGTCGTTCCATGAAGTCGTCTTCACCTTTCCCGATCGAACCTCTTCGAGGCGGCGAACGATCTCTTCTTGCCATGCGGCTTCGGCATTTTCATCGACGGTGTCGTCCAGGCTGTCAATCAAACTGCCCGCCAGATCGGCACGCTCCTTGTCGGGTAAGGCAAGGGCCTTCTTGAGCAATTCCTGGGCTTCCTGCATCATGCCCTAGATTATATCCTTGGCAGAAAGCCCTAATCAGAGCTTCCCGACGACAGTCGTCAGTCGTCAGCCTGCGCCCATACGCTACAATACTGCCATGTCGCAACCCGCTTCCGCGATCACCCGCAGCCCGGCGGAGATCGTGCAAAGCAGCCCGGTT
>Ga0116223_10002431_pt1 | contig 17653 bp, 14 predicted proteins | sample Sb_taG_3_FD_90092 | JGI IMG/M metagenome (GOLD analysis project Ga0116223, IMG submission 90092) | Peat soil microbial communities from Weissenstadt, Germany - Sb_50d_a_PC metaG | ecosystem: Environmental > Terrestrial > Soil > Wetlands > Peat | place: Germany: Weissenstadt | collected 2010-09-21 | reverse complement strand
GGAGGAGCGCCTGCCGCCGGCGCGCTGGAAGGCGCCGCGGCGGCAGCGCCGGCGTCGCCGGCGCACAACCACAACCGTGGCTCCGCCCTTGGCAGCGTGATCACGGTTGCCTGTGGTGCTACCGTCGAGTCGTCTCCCCGTGGGAAAGTCGTAAACCTTTTCGACCACTACGACAAGATCGTCTATCATGAAGCTGAGCCGCCGGCGGCTCGTCACTGAACGAGCCGCCGGCGCGGACTACGGCTCGCCTTGCCAGTCGCGCTCTCATTCACCGCTTCGCTTCGTCCAGGAAGGCGGTTACGGCAGCGCGGGCTTCCGGCTATGGCGCTAGCACCTGCAGGATAGCCGCGAACAGCTACTGCATCTGCGGCTCCAGCAGGCGGTAGATGGTGCGGTTGTTGTTGAGCGTAGGCTCCACTGGGGCGCTCCAAGCGGGCAGGTTCGGGGCGCCCGTGCCCGCCCGTGCAGCAGCCACGTCTTCGGGAGGTTCTTGCGCATAGCGCCATCGGCCCGACTGACCGAGGCCGCGAAGGAAGCACTGCGCCGGCTGGGACGGGGAGTGGAGCGTCCGGGTCGTCGGTTTCTCATCGACTCCCGATGCCCTCGTGGGCTCCTCCCTGGTGCGCCCCGGAAGCGGCCCGACGAGCCTGAGGACTGCCGTTGAACGGTGGTGATTCCGGCGCGGTCACTCGACACGTCATCGCCCCATCCACCCAAATCTGGACGTCATGAATCGGGAACTGCACGGCGCCGTCCTGCGAGCGAAGCTGCAGGCTCAGGTCCGCTATCTTCGCGTCCAGCCGGTCCACGGCGCTCAAGGCTTGCGCTTCGGCCGCCTCCTCGAACGCGCGGAAAAGCGACTCCACGGCCGGGTAATCCGGCCCGGGTGAGAAGGTGCCCTCCAGCAACCCGTCCGTGCCCCCCGCGAGCGTCATCCGGCCGAGATGTCGCCCTCCTGCGTCCATCAATTCGAGCGCCTGTCCCGGTTTCGGCTGCATGGTCAACACCCCGTCGTATCCTGAAATGCGTGCGACAGCCTCAAGTTAGCAGGATGTCACGAAGAGAGCCATAACAAAGGCGCGGGATCGCTGGTGCCACCTCTTTCGTTGAGCGGCGGGTCGCAGACCCTCTCAGGATCGCGACCCGCCGCGCAACGATTGTCACTCCCTTCCCGAAAAAAACTGGATTTGTTCCGCCATCTCTGGGAACTATAGAGGTTGAACGCCCCCGGAGATGCGCACGCATGGCCCAGACTCAACTCGGCGTCGTCCTGAGCCACCTCCAGCGGTTGCTCGGCACGCCTTCTCTCGACGAGCCGAGCGACCGCCAGCTCCTCGACCGCTTCGCCGCCCACCGCGACGAGGCCGCCTTCGACGAGCTGCTGCGCCGGCACGGTCCGATGGTCCTCGGCGTCTGCCGGCGGCTCCTCGCGGGGCCGCACGACGCCGACGACGTCTTCCAGGCGACCTTCCTCGTCTTCGTCCACAAGGCGGCGTCGATCCGCAAAGGCACGTCGCTGGGTTGCTGGCTGTACGGCGTGGCCTACCGGCTGGCGCTCAAGGCGCGGGTCGGGGCGGCGCGGCGGCGGGCTCACGAAAGGCGGGTGGCGGACATGCGGCCAACGGACGGGATCGGCGAGCCGTCGTGGGACGAGGTGCGGCCGCTGCTCGACGAGGAACTGGCCCGGTTGCCCGAACGACTGCGGGCGCCGCTGGTGCTCTGTTACCTCGAAGGCAAGAGCAACATCCAGGCGGCGCGGGAACTCGGCCGGCCCGCCGGCTCGATGTCGAAGGTCCTGGCCCGGGCCCGCGAAGTGCTGCGCCGGCGGCTGACCCGCCGCGGCGTGGTCCTGTCGGCGGCGGGCCTGGCGCTGCTGCTGGCGGAGAACACGGGCGCGGCGGTGCCGGCGGCGCTGGGCCGGGCGACGCTGGCCGCCGGGCTGGCGACGGCGGCGGGGGCGGGCGTGGCCGGCGTGGTGTCGGCGCGCGTGGCGGGCCTGGTGCAAGGGGGGTTACGCGACATGTTCTTGGCGAAATGCAAAGTGGTCCTCGCCCTCGTCCTGACCCTCGCCGTCCTCGGGACCGGCGCCACCGCCTTCATGGCGCCGCCGCCCCCGGAGGCGAAGCCGGACGCCGTCGAACAGCCGCCCGCGCCGCAGCCGAAAGCGCTCATCGACCTGGACGGCGACCGGCTGCCGGCCGGGGCCCTGGTGCGCCTCGGCACGAAGCACTTACGGCACGGGCACAACGTCCAGATGGTGGCCTTTGCCCCGGACGGCAAGAGCTTCGTCTCAACGGCGGGCGACCACCTGGCCCGCCGCTGGGACGTGGCGACCGGCCGGGAGATCGGCAGCTTCGGGCAGCAAACCGACCGCGACAAGCCTTACGCCCCGACGCGCTGGATGCATGCCGTCGCCTTCGCTCCCGACGGCAAGACCGTGGCCACCGGCGACCATAACCCCGGCTGGCAGGTGAGCACCATCCACCTCTGGAGCAGTGCCGACGGCAAGGAAATCCGCACGCTGCAAGGGCACACCGACGGCATCCTCTGCCTGGCCTACTCGCCCGACGGCAAGACCCTCGCCTCGGCCAGCGCCGACGGCACCATCCGCCTGTGGGACCCGGACAAGGGGTCGGAGCGCCAGGGCCTCAACGGACACACCGGGGCCGTGCGCTGGATCGCCTGGAGCCACGACGGCAAGCGGTTGGCCTCGGCGGGGGCCGACGGCAGCGTGCGCCTCTGGGACCCGGACAAGGCTGCCGAGCTGCGCTCCCTTAGCGCCCACGAGGGCGGCGCCGACGGCGTCGCCTTCTCGCGGGACGGCCGACAAGTCGTCTCCGGCGGCGCCGACAAGGTCGTGCGCCTCTGGGACGCGGCCACCGGCAAGGAGCTGCACAAGCTGCAGCGGGACAAGCCCATCTGTGCCTTGGCCTTCTCCCCAGACGGTGCGCTGATCGCCTGCGGCGGCGCCGACGACGTGTTGCTGTGGGACCGCAACACCGGCAAGGAAGTTCGCCGCCTCAAGGGATCGCATAATGAGATTTGCTCCGTCGCTTTCTCGGCCGACGGCCAGCAGATCGCGGCTGCCGCATTTTCCCACAGCACCGTTTTCCTCTGGGAGACCGCGACGGGGAAGCGTCTGGGGGAGCAGGCCGGGCACGACGGCGGGCAGATCGGCCGGCTCAGTTACAGCCCCGACGGCCAGGTCATCACCTCCTGCTGCGGCGACTGGACGCTCCGTCAATGGGACGTAGCGACCGGCCGGCAACTGCGGCGCATCGAGACGGTGCAGACCAATTTCCACGCGGCGGCCCTGGCCCCCGATGGCGAGTCGGTGGCCAGCGGCAGCTGGGGGGGCGCCGTGCGCCTCCTCGATCGGACGGGCAAGGAAGTGCGCTCCTGGAAGGCCCATGCCGGCTGGGTGACGGCGGTCGTTTTCACCCCGGACGGCAAGACGCTCGCTTCGGCCGGGACGGATCGGGCGGTCGTGCTGTGGGACCCAGCCACCGGGCAGGAGCGGCGCCGCTTCACCCTGGAAGGCGAAGGGGATCCGCCCAACAATGTGCTCTTCTCGCTCGACGGTCGCTTGGTGGCCGTGATCGTCCGCGGGCAGCCGCTTCGTCTGTGGGAAGTGGCGACGGGGAAGGAGCGGCCGCTGGTGCCTCCCCCGGCCGGCGGCCGTGTCGTCCAGCCCGGCGGCGACCCGGTCGAGTCGGCCGCCTTCTCGCCGGATAGCCGACTCCTCGCCACCGGCGGTCGCGACCACTCGGTCCGCCTCTGGGACGTGTCGAGCGGTCAGCAGGTCCGGGCGCTCCCCGGACACATGGGGTGGATTGCGTCTGTGGCCTTTTCGCCGGACGGCCGCAACCTGGCCGTTGGACACTGGCGAAGCGTGAGCCTGTGGGAAGTGAGGACAGGCAAGGAACGCCGCCGCTTCGATGGGCACGAGGGCGATGGGTCGGCGCTGGCCTTTGCACCAAATGGCCGCACCCTGGTCGGTGGTAGCGGCGATACGACTGCGCTCATCTGGGACCTGACCGGGCGGCTGGACAGCGGCAAACTGCGACCGGCCAACCTGGCGGGGCAGGAGCTGGAACTGGCCTGGACCGACCTGCGCGGCGACGACGCCCCACAAGCGTATGCGGCGCTCTGGCTGCTGGCTTCGGCCCCGAAACAGGCCCTGCCGCTGCTGCGCGAGGCGCTGCCGCGCGCGGCCCCCGTCGATGCGGCACACCTGGGAAAACTCATCGCGGCCCTGGACGACGACGACTTCGAGAAGCGCGAGCGGGTCACGGATGAGCTGGTGAAGCTCGGCGAGCAGGCCGAGCCGGCCCTGAAGAAGGCCCTGGACGGGAAGCCGGCGGTCGAGATGCGCCGCCGCCTCGAATACCTGCTGGAGCGCCTGCGCGGGTCGGGCGAGTCGGGCGAACGGTTGCGGCAAGCGCGGGCGCTGGAAGTGCTCGAAGCGATCAGGACGCCCGAAGCCCGTGCCCTGCTGGAGGAACTGTCCAAGGGGGCCGCCGAAGCCTGGCTGACCCGCGAGGCCAAAACGGCGCTGGCGCGACTGGCGAAGTAACCGCCTTGGCCGCTTGCGGCCTAGCGTTCGCGGGGTAGCGCGAACGCTAAGCCGCAAGCGGCTCACCCCTTTGGCGCCTTGGGCTCGATGTTCCGCTGCATTGGCGGTGCGCTCTTCACGTCCTGGCGCAACTTCTTGCGGGCCCGCGACAGGATCGGCCCGATGGTGTTGACCGGGATGTTTAGCTCGGTGCTGATTTCCTCGTAGCTGCGCCCTTCCAGGTAGTAGAGGCGCACCACCTCGCGATGGCGGCTCGGCAGTTTGCCGAGAATCTTCTCAACCTCCTCCAGGCTCTCCAGGCCGATCTCCGCCTTGGGCGGCTCCTCCAGCTCGGCGCTGGGCCGGCCGTCGCGAAACTGCACTTCCTGGGCGGCGCTGCGGCGGGCCAGCTCGTGGACGCAGATGCGCCGGGCGATCACCGCCAGGTAAGTCGCCAGGCTGCTGTTGCCCTTGAACTGCCGCAGCACCGCGTAGTCGTTGGAGACGATCTGCAGGAGGATCTCCGCGGCGAGGTCCTCCGTGTCCTCCGGGCGCAGCGGCATGCTGCGCAGGTGGGCGGTGTGGGAGATGACGTGGTAGATCAGTCCGAGGAAGCGATCCACGAAGTCATTCCAGGCCCCGGCTTGGTGGTTGAGACAGCGCTGGAGCAGGGCGCGGTCCACGGGTGTCAGAGCCACGGTCGATCCCCCCATCGAGTCAGCCTGGAGGCGGGAAGGTCTACAATGCCATGTTATTTTATCCTTCCGCCTCACTCCGGGGTAGGTCAAGCGCCAAATTTCGCCCGGGAAGTCCAGCCATTGCAACCGCTGGGCCTGGAAAAAACGCGCGGGGCGGTGCCGGCAGACGTTACTGCCGGCACCGCCCCCCGTGGTCCACGCGGTCCGCTCAGCGCGGCGGCATCCCGTCCTCAATGGGCGTCTCGAACCCGGCCTGCTTCAGCGCGGGGTCGGCCGGCGCGCGGCCCTCCAGCTGCGCGAGCAAGCGCAGCGCCGGCTCGTAGGTCGGCGCCTCCTTCAGGGCCGTCCTGAGTTGCTCCCGCGCCTCGGCGTCCTGGTTGGCCTGGTACAGCATGAAGCCCAAGCGGTAGTGCGCCATCGCCTCGCCGCCGCCTTTGCGCAGGGGCGCCATCGCCTCGTCATAACGTCCCGCGCGCGCCAGGCAGCAGCCGAGCATGTTCTGGTACTGACGGTTTTCCGGGTCGCATTCGGTCGCCCGCCTCAGGGCCTCGATCGCGGGGTCCCACTCCTTGTGGCGGGCGTAGCACATGCCCAGGTTCAACCAGAGCGACCCTTCCTGGGGTTGCTTCTCCAGGCCCTTGCGATACCACTTCACGGCCCCGTCGTGGTCGCCCATCTTCATGCAGAGTTGGCCCAGCGCCTGGTACGCCGACAGGCAGTTGGCGTCGATGTCGAGCGCTTGCTCGAAGGCCTTGCGAGCCTGGTCGTAGAAGCGCTCCTGCTCCGCGGAGCCCTGGGGCCGGTGGTCTCCCTCGGCCACGAGCCAGCTGCCTGCGGCCACACACGGGTCGGGGTGCTTCGGCGGGTGCCTGGGCAGATCCTGCGCCTTCTCGATCACCGCGCCGGGCGGCGGCGGCGGGATGGTCTGCACCGACGTCTGCGGCACGCAGCCGGCGGCGCCGACGATCAGGGCCACGACGAGGCGCTTGCGACAATCCATTGTCGGCTCCGAAGGCGGCCGCTTGCGGCTTAGCAGGAACGCCAAGCCGCAAGCGGCCGCCGGTTACTTAAACTCGCAGATAAAGCTCGTGGCCGCTTCGGCGATAAGGTCGCGCGTCAGTTGGACAGGTTGTTTACGGAATCGGCAGATCGATTGCACCGTCTCCAGCAAATCGCGGCAATCGCTGGCGCGGGCGCAGCGCTGGCCGCTGTAGTAGCGCTCGTACAGGTAGTCGATGGCCTCCGGGCACGGACTCATGCCCAACTTTTTCGCCACGGCCTGGAAGATCTTCTCGTAGACGTCGCGCGCCGGCGCCTCGACGGCGACCTTGTGGCGGATGCGGCGCAGGAAGGCGTCGTCCACCAGGTCTTTCGGGTCGAGATTGGTGGAGAAGATGGTGAGCTGCTCAAACGGCACCTCGAACTTCTTGCCGTTGGCCAGGGCCAGGAAATCGTGGCGGTCTTCCAGCGGCACGATCCAGCGGTTGAGCAATTCCTTGGGGCTGCACAGCTGGCGGCCGAAGTCGTCGATGAGGAAGATGCCGCCGTTGGCCTTGACGTGCAGCGGCGCCTGGTAGAAGTTCGACTCGGCGTTGTAACGCAGGTCGAGCATGCCCAGGCTCAGTTCGCCGCCGGTGATGATGACCGGCCGCTTGATCTTCACCCAGCGCTGATCGACCGTGCCGCTGTTGAGCAGGCGGCGGATGGTCGCCTCCTGGTCGTCGATGCGGTCGTTGAGGGCGTCGTCGGACGGGTGGTGCAGCGCCTGGTCATAGACGGTGATGATGCTGTTCTCGACCTGGAAGGCGTAGGGGACGTAGATTTCGCCGCCGCTGCCGTTCATGAAGTCGCCGATGCCGCGGGCCATCGCGGTCTTGCCGTTGCCGGGCGGCCCGTAGATGAACACCGACTTGCCGCTGACGATGGCCGGGCCGATGGCGTTAAACAGGTCCTCCTTGAGGACCAGGTGGCTAAACGAGCGCCGCAGCACCTCGGGCGTCACCGTGATGCCGGTGACGGCCTGGCGGTAACACTGCTCGACGTAGTCCTCCAGGGGCACCGGGGCGGGGCCGACGTAAGCGCAGAGCTTCATGGCGTCGTGGGCGCGGCTGCGGCCCAGCTCGGTCAGGTTGAAGCGGTAGCTGACGCGGCCGATCAGGTCGCCGCCGGTCACCTCCAGGCACTTCTCGTCCTTGAGGAACTTCAGGGGGTCCTCGATGACTTTGAAGGGCAGGCAGAGCTGGCGGGCGAGGTCGAGGCCGAGCATCGCCCCGCGCGCGTAGACGGTGCGCAGCAGCAGGTCGCAGAGGAAGCCCAGTGTCAGGCCGGCCTGCTGCAGCGTCTCCGGCGAGGTCGGAGCCTCGGGCAAGCCGGCGCTTTCCCAGTCCATGCCGTTCTGCTGTTGTTTCGTCGTGCCAAACATGGTGCTTCCCGGGGTGTCACTTCCGCCACACGATGATGTAAATCGCCAGGCACATGCCGACGGTCGCCACCTGGAGCATGCGCCGCTGCGTGCCGAGGGCCCACTCGATCGGGGCCCAGAAGGCGCGCGAGGTGCTGCCGGCGGCGAAGACCGGCGCGGGCGGGGGAGCGGCGCGGCTGGGCGAATCCAGGAGGACTGCGACGAAGAGGGCGAGGAAAAGGACGACGAATGTCCGCGGTGCCTTCTTCATGGGTGCGAGAACCTCATTTGAGAGGCCGCTTGCGGCTTCGCAGGGCGTGCGAAGTCGCAAGCGGCCGCGTGGCCTAGTGGGCGGCGCCGGCCCCGCCGGCCGCCCCCGCGCCGCCGCCGCCCGGCAGCGCCCCCTGGTAAGAGTTGTGCATCAGGAGCACCGAGCGGGCGATGCCGATCGCCGACTGGCCGACCTCGTGCGGGTCGTGGATCACGACGTGGAACTCCACCGGCGCGTAGGACGTGTAGGCGCCGAGGAAGGTCTCGATGGCCGCGACGCGCTTGTCGTTCAGCTCGGCGCGGGCGCGGGCGTAGGCGTCCGGCTTGGCCGGGTCGTAAGGCACGTCCTGCGCCGACTGGAGGAAGACCGTGGGGTCGGCGTGCGGCCGGCGGCGGGCGATGTACTTCAGGTGCTCCTGGCCGCCGACGGTTAGCTTGTCGGTGCCGATCTCGAAGTGATCGTTCCAGACCGTCTGGTCGAGGACGTGTCCGTTGGAAAGCTGCGGAGCCATCGACTCGTTCACCTCGCGCTTGGCCATGGCCTCGTAGCGCTGCGGGTAACAGGGATCGACGCAGTCGTCGTACCAGGAGTGGTTGGTCTCGTTCCCGGTGCAGCCGGTCAGCGCCAGCAGGGCGGTGCCCCACGCGCCCGTTAGCGCCTTCGCGATGAGTCCTTTCATCGAAAACTCCTTGTCATTAGTCATTAGTCATTAGTCATTAGTCATTAGTCGGTCTGCTAATGACTAATGACTAATGACTAATGACGAGTGTTACTGCGGCTTGAGCATCGTCTGCATGATGCTGATGGCCGCGGGCCCCACGAGGACCACGAAGATCCCCGGGAAGATGAACAGCACCAGCGGGAAGATTAGCTGCACCGCGGTCTTCGCCGCCTTCTCCTCGGCGATCTGCTTGCGCCGCGTCCGCATCGAGTCGGACTGGACGCGCAGCGCCTGGGCGATGCTCGAGCCGAAGCGGTCGGCCTGGATGAGGATGGCCGCCAGACTGCGGACGTCATCGACGCCGGTGCGCACGCCGAGGTCGTGCAGCACCTCGCGCCGCGGCCGGCCCATCTGCAGCTGGAAGTTCGCCAGGTTCAACTCCTCGCAGATGATCTTGGCGTGGTTCTTCATCTCCTCGCACACCTTGCGCATGGCGGCGTCGAGGCCCAGGCCGCTCTCGACGCACACCACCAGCAGGTCCAGGGCGTCGGGCAGCGTCAGGAAAATCTCCTGCTGGCGCTTGCGGCGGATGAACCACAGGATGATATTCGGCAGATAGAAGCCCAAACCACTCAGAATCACGATCCACTTCAGCGCCCCCAGCGTCAGGCCGTAGCGCGGCAGGGCGTAAACCAGGGAAATCGCGAAGAAGGTCACCAGCGAGCCAAAGCGCATCCCCAGGTAGACGGCGACGGCCGAGTCGCTGCGGAAGCCGGCGTTGGCCAGCTTGGTCTTCAGCGCCGACTGCTCCAACTCGGTGCCCGGCATTAGCGGCTTGGACAGCGCCTTGGCCGTCTCCATGACGCCGTGAAAGCGCTCCTTCTTGGGCATCTTCTCGTCGATGTCGGCCAGCGACTGCGGCCGGCTCATCCGGACCAGGCGCTCCTGGGCCCGGCTATTGCGGTTGGAGATCATCGACAGCACCGCCCAGACGGCCCCGACGAAGCCGACGAAGACGAGCAGCGGGATGAGGAACGTGAAGTCGATCGCGGCGAAGAGCACGGCAGCGGCCTCCCAGGCAGCCGCTTGCGGCTTAGCGTTCGCTTCACCCCGATGGCGCGAACGCTAAGCCGCAAGCGGCCGAGAAACAATTACACCTTGATGTCAACGATCTTCTTGATGCTAATCGCGCCGAGCACCTGCAGCACCAGGGCGACGACGCTCATCTTGATGCCCAGCGGGTCGGTCCACAGCTTCTCGACGTAGTCCGGCTTGATGTGCAGCATGAAGCCGAACAGGGAGAACGGCAGGGCGATCAGCACCACGCCCGACAGCCGGCCCTCGCCGGTGAGCGCCTTGACCTGTCCCAGGATGCGGTAGCGCTCGCGGACGACGTAGCCGATCTTGTCGAGGATTTCGGCCATGTCGCCGCCGGTCTGGCGCTGGATGGCCACGCTGGTCACGAAGAAGCGCAGGTCGAGGTTCGGCACGCGCTCGCACATGTTCAGCATCGCCTCCTCCAGCGGGATGCCCAGGTTCTGCTCCTCGTAGACCCGGCCGAACTCCTTGGCGATCGGGTTGGGCATCTCCTCCGAAACCGTGTGCAGCCCGGCGCCGAGGCTCTGCCCGGCCCGCAGCGCCCGCGCCAACAACTCCATCGCGTCGGGCATCTGGGCGGCGAACTTCTTCAGGCGGCTGCTCCGCTTCCACAACAGCCACAAAAACGGGATGGTGAACATCATCAACCCCGCCAGCGGCGTCAAAAACCACGGCACCTTCGCCAGCCAGCTGACCGTCATGCCGCCGACCGCCAGCACCGCCGCCGCGGCGAACAGCGCCCCCGGCTTGATGTTCGCCTCGGCCTGCTCGAAGAGCTTCTCCAGGCTCGGGATCTTCGGCGTCAGCATCTCGATGAAGGAGCGTTTGTCGCTCTCGAAGGCCGACTTCTTGAGGATGTCGGACTGGCTGTCGTCCTTCCGCTTCTTGCCGATGAGCACGTCGAGGCGGTTGCTCGACTTCGGCCCGGTATCGCGGAAGACGAAGGCCAGCAGGCCGACCAGGCCCGCCACGGCCATGAAGCTGACGATGGGCACGATCAGGGTGAGGTTCATTGGTGTTGGCCCCCCGCTCGCCGGCCAGTGCTAATCCCGCAACAGCACGCGCTCCGCGAACAGGTTCGACGGCAATTTGATGCCGGCCGCCTCGATACGGCTGACGAACGTGGGGCGCACGCCCGTCGCCTCGAACTGGCCGAAGGCCCGGCCGTTCTGGTCGATGCCCAGCTGCTTGTAGCGGAAGACGTCCTGCATGATGATGATGTCCTGTTCCATGCCGCACACCTCGCTGATGCTCGTTACCTTGCGCGGGCCGCCCTGCAAGCGGTTGGCCTGGATGATGACGTCCACCGCCGAGGCGATCTGCTGCCGCATCGCCTTGATCGGCAGCTCCATGCCGGCCATCATGATCATCGTCTCCAACCGCGCCTGGGCGTCGCGCGGCGTGTTGGCGTGCAGCGTCGTCATCGAGCCGGCGTGGCCGGTGTTCATGGCCTGCAGCATGTCCAGCGACTCGGCGCCGCGGCACTCGCCGATGATGATCCGCTCCGGCCGCATGCGCAGGGCGTTGCGGACCAGGTCGCGCGTCGTCACCGCCCCCTTGCCCTCGATGTTCGGCGGCCGCGTCTCCAGCCGCACCACGTGGTCCTGCTGCAGCTGCAGCTCCGCCGCGTCCTCGATGGTCACCACGCGCTCGTCGTGGCCAATGAAGCTCGACAACGTATTCAGCAGCGTCGTCTTGCCGCAACCCGTACCGCCGCTGATGAGCACGTTGAGGCGCGCCTTCATGCACGCCTCCATGAGCATCGCCATTTCGGGCGTGAAGGCCTTGTAGTTGAGCAGGTCTTCCAGCTTCAGCGGGTTGGCGCCGAAGCGGCGGATGCTCATGCTCGCCCCGTCCAGGGCCAGCGGCGGGATGATGGCGTTGACGCGGCTGCCGTCGGGTAGGCGCGCGTCCACCATCGGCGACGTCTCATCGACACGGCGACCGACCTTCGACACAATGCGGTCGATGATCTGCATCAGGTGGTCGTTGTCGCGGAACTTGACGTCGGTCTTCTCCAGCTTGCCGCGGCGCTCGACGTAGATCTTGTGCGGCCCGTTGATCAGGATGTCGCTGATCGTCGGATCCTTGAGCAGCACCTCCAGCGGTCCAAAGCCGAACGTCTCGTCGAGCACCTCGTCGATGAGGCGCTCGCGCTCCATGCGGTTGAGCAGCGGGTTCTCGGTGTCGCACAGGCGCTCCACCACCAGGCGGATCTCGCGGCGGAGGGTGTCGCCCTCCAGATCGCTGACGCGCGACAGGTCGAGCTTATCGACCAGCTTCTGGTGGATGAGGCGCTTCAGTTCCTCGAAACTCTTGTTCGACTGCCGGTCCATGCTCGCCTGGCTGGCGGCCAGGCGGCTCAGGCCGTTCGTGCTGCCGCCCTGGCTCGTCAGGCTGTTCAGCCCTCTTTGCAAACGCGACATGGGTGCTCCTCATAGCTCTCAGCTCATAGCTCTCAGCTCTCAGCCAGCCCCTTCTGGCTGGGAGCTGAGAGCTGAGAGCTGAGAGCTATTTGAACGAGAAAAACCGACTCCTCCTCGTCGGCGTCGGCGGCAGCTCCGCCGTGCCGCACAGCGCCTGCGTCAGGCCGGCGATGCTCGCCTGGACCTTGCTGCGCGGGGCGTGCTGCAACAGCGGCACGCCGGCGTTGCGCGACTCGATCATCGAGCGCGCGTCGTTGGGCACCTGCCAGAAGATCGGCTTGCCGATGGTGTCCTCGGCCTTCTTCAGTCCGATGTCGGCGTCGGAGCCGACGCGGTTGAGCACCACCTTGACCTTGTCCGACAGCGCCGGGTCGGCTCCGAGCGTCAGCAGGATACGGACGGTGTTACGCAGGCTGGTCAGTTCGAGCTGGCTGACCAGCAGGATCACGTCGGCCATGCGCAGGGCGGTGACGTCGGTGGCGTTGAAGCCCTTGCTCAGGTCCAGGATGAGGTGCGTGTAGCTGGCCCGCAGCAGACCGATGACGCGCTGGAGGTGCTCCTCGCGGATCAGGCTGGCGTCCTCCATCTGCACCGGGTGCGGTAACAGCGACAGCCCCGAGCTGTGCTTGCTCAGCGAGCGGCGCAGGAACGTCATGTCGAGGCGCTCGATGTTCAGGGCGACGTCGGCCAGCGTGTAATCGGGCATCAAGTCGAGGGCGACGTCGGCGTCGCCCAGGGCCAGGTCGAGATCGATGAGGGCCACGCCGACGTTCGGGCACTGGGCGAGGGTGCAGCCGATGTTTACCGCCAGGCTGGTCGAGCCGACGCCGCCGCGGGCGCCGGCCACGGCGATCACCAGCGAGTCGGCCTTGGGGGCGCCGTTGAGCGGGGTGCCGTCGCTGGAGAGTCGGCCGCGGTGCAGCCGCTGCAGGGCGGTCAGCAATTCCTCCAGCACCACGGGCGAGGTCAGGAATTCCTTGGCGCCGCTGCGCAGCGCTTGCAGGATCGACTGGCCGTCGCCGCGGCCGCTGACGGCGAGGATGGGCATGCCGGGGCAATCCTGGGCGAGCTGGGCGATGAGCAACAGGGCCTTGGCGTGGTCGGCGTCGAGGGCGACCACAGCGACGTCCGGTTGCGACTGGCGGATGACGTCATGGAAGAACTCGTAGCGCGAGCACTCGGCCTCCAGCCAGACCGACTCGACGCCCAGGAGCATGTTGCGCAGCGGCTCGCGTGTGGCGTCGGCCGGGTCCACGATGGCAATGCGTTGTACGTCCCTCATGTCGGTCCACCGATGTCATTGCCTCGTTAGCGTGCGCCGGCCGCTGCATCCGAGGGGCGGCCGGCGGGCGACGGGTGTGGGCGGCCGAGGACGGTCCTGGGCGACCCCGTGCCCTCCTCGCCGCCCACACCCGTCGCCCGCACCCGCTCCGCTTACTCCGTAGATCGCGCCTCCCCTACCTACCTGACGGGTGGTGGCGGCGCCAGGAGCGGCAGGTCGCTCCTCGGCGCCGGCCCGATCGGGACTGGGGCCGGGACCACGGCCGAGGCCGGGGTCACGCCCACGGCGGGAGGTGCCGCCGCGTGCGAGTCAACCGGGGGAGTCGGAGGGAGGGTGCCGGCGAAGTCCGGGGGCAGGCCCCCGCCGCCGCAAGTACCGTTGGCGCAGCCGCCGTGGCCGTAGTCGCCGCCCCGGTCGTGCCTGGGGGCACAGGGGAATTCCGTGGCGGTCGGCCCGGCCTTGTAGGGCGCCAGGTAATGGCCGCCTTGCCAGGCCACCCGGGGGCCGCGCGGCGCTTCGAGGATACCTTCCAAGAATAGCTCACAATCGTCCGGGGAGCGCGTTTCCTGGCCGGGCAGGTGCGGCGGCAGCTGGTCGCACGACATCGGGTCGATCAGGTGCGGCGTCACCAGCACGACCAGTTCGGTCTCGTCCTCGGTGTACGAGATGGCCCGGAAGGCCGCCCCGATGTAGGGCAGGTCGCCGAGTACCGGCACCTTCTGCGTGTTGCCGTTGACGTCGTGCTGGATCAGCCCGCCGATCACCAGCGTCTCGCCCGGGGCGATGTCCACCGTGGTATGGACGCGCTGCGTGGTCCGGCCGGGGACGACCGTGCCCTGGATGCTGGTGCCGTTGGCCTGGTTGAGGCTGCTGACTTCCGGCTCGACCTCGAGGTGGATGCGGCCGTCGCCCAGGACGATGGGCAGGAAGTTGAGGCGGGTGCCGAACTCCTCGAATTGGACGCCGACCTGGCCGAGGCCAGCCGGGACCGGCACCGCCTGCTCGCCGCCGGACAGGAAGCTGGCCGGCTTGCCGCTGATGGTCACCAGGCGCGGCTCGGCGAGCAACTTGGTCACCTGCTCGGTCCGCAAAGCCTGCAGGAAGCCGAGGAAGGTGCTGCCGCTGGTCATGATGCCGAAGAAGGCGTTGACCGAGGAGCCGTTGGGCGTGCCGGGCGAGCCGATGGCCTGGCCGCCGGCGGAAAGCACGCCGCCCGCGCCCATGGTGGCCGGGTTGATGACCGCCTGGCCGACGGTGCTGCCGAAGAAGGTGTCGCGGCCGCTGTACAGGAAGTTGAAGGCCATCGCCCGGAACTGCGTGCGCGACACGGCGGCGACGACCACGCATAGCTGCACCTCCTGCACGCCGCCGACTTGCAGGCCGTTGATGACTCGGTCGGGGCCGAGGACAACGCTCTGGGCGATCCGCAGCGCCACCTCGACGTCCTCGGCGCGGGCCACGGTGCCGCGCAGCACGATGGTGTTGTTCGCCCCCGGGATGGGGTCGATGTTGGCCTCCGGCACCGTCCGCTTAAGAAGAGTACGAAGGTACTCAACGTCCAGTTGGACGATGATCTGGAAGGTTTCCTCCCGGTTCCCCTCGTCGATCAGGGTGACGAGGGCGACGCCGGGCTCCAGGCCGTTGAGCAGGACGGTCGTGGGGTCGCCGTAGACCGGCGACACGCGCAGGACCGCCTCGTTGCGGTTGATGGCCTTGACAATGTTCTGCTTTTTGGTCATCTGCAAGCGCTGGGTGCCGCCGATGGGCACGATGAGCGAGCCGGTCGTGGGGCCCGGCTTGTTCTCCTGGGGGGGGGTGGCCTTCTCCTGGGCGGGGGCGGCCGGCGGCAGCACGCCCAGGGGCAGGGCCACGAGCAGCGCCTGCCACAGCGCCTTGCGAAGGGGGGTGGTCGGGTGCATCCTTTCACCTCTTGGGAAGGGTCCGTAGTTTATCGCGCCCCGGGCGGCGGGGCGGTCGCTGTCCGCATGGCCGCTGGCGGCTTCGCCCGGCTGAACTGCGAAGCCGCCAGCGGCAACGATCACTTCGTACCTTCCGGCTTGGCGGCCGGCTCCGCGTCCTTCTTGGCTGGGGCCTCGGGCTGCCCCTTGTCGGGCTTCGCCGCGGGTTCCTTCTTCTCGGGGCGCGGCTCGCGCTCCATGCCGGTCTTCTCGACCTGCGTGCTGACCTCGCCCTCATTCAGGACGAAGACAGTCTTCGTCACCGACTCGCCGTTGTAGATGATCTGCGTGACCGTCTTCGGCGGCGGCGGCGGTGCCTCCGGCTTGCCCGCCTCAGGCGTCGCGGCCCCGCCGGGCGGCGCGTCCGGGACCGCCCTCGCGACCCCCCCCCCGGCGCCGCTGCCGTCGATGCCTTCGGGGCCGCCGTCCACGCCGCGCGCCCGCGCCAGGTCCGCCGGCCGGGTCTCCTTGATGGCCACGATCTCCTGGTCCTCGGAACCGCGCAGGGCCAGCGACAGTTCGCCAATCATCTCGGCCAGGCGCAACTTCTGGACGTCCTCGGGCTTGGCCGCCACCGTCACGGTGCTGGCCATGTTCGACTGCTTGTCTTCCGAGCGGCCGAGCATCGTGTCCGAGGCCAGGACGAGCATATTTTGCAAGATCGTCTGCGTGGCCGAATGCGGGCCGTTGCGGAGCGTCTGCACCACGTCCACGCGCGAGTTGGGCAGGACGAAGCCGGCGACGACCGAGGCGGCGTTGACCTTCATGGCCACCGCCCGCATTCCCGGCGGCAGCATGACCTCGATCCCCAGGGTCTTGGGGTCCATCAGGTCATCGACGGTGACAAACTGGTCTTCGCCCAGCGCCTTGTTCAGGCGCTTGTCCTGCACCTGCTCCCAACTCTTGACGGCCTTCTTGGGCTCCTGGCCCTTGGTGTACGGCTTCTCGACGAAGTACTTTTTCGGGTCCTTGATGAGGGTCCCGAAGGGGACCTTCTGCTTGGCCACGAGGATGTTGATCTTTTCCTCCTCGACGGGGGCGGTGTCGCGGTTGCGGTCGGCGATGACGCGGCTGGTCATGTAGCTGGCCGCCAGGCCGCAGGCGACCGCCACGACCATCAGGATGATCGTCTTGGGTTTCATGAGGTGCCTTTCTCCAGAGGTGCCGTCCCGTGTTCGTCAGTCGTCCCCTCCTCGTCCCGCCTTGGCCGGGGCCAACGTGTCCCACCCGTTTTTTCGACCGGCGGAGGAGGGGGACTTCAACTTTTGCGCTTGTAGCGAACGTATCGGGTTTGCCGTGGGCGCCGGCGCTTGCGGCAATCTGGGGCGAGCGGGGGGCGTCAGCCCCCCGGTTACATCACCGGGGGGCTGACGCCCCCCGCTCGCCGGTCAGAAGCCGTGCAAGTAAACCAGGTAGCCGACGAAGCCGAGGCAAAGCGGGATGCCGTAGGGCAGCAGGTGCAGCCGCGGCTTGCGCACCGCCGCCTTCTCGGCCACTTCGCCGACCCCTTTGGCGCCGAGCCAGTCGCCGACAATTTCGCGCGTGTTGGCCAGGTTACGCCGGTACTGGCCGCGCACGGCCATCATGACCGCGGCGATGACGCCGCCGATGAGGACGGCCACGGCGAAGGCCCACCAGATGACGCCAAGGGCGGGCCAGAGCCCGAAGAAGGCGCCGACCCAGGAGCCGAAGCCCATTTGCATCTTGACGTCGCCCGCCCCCATGCCGCCGATGGCGTAGACCGGCAGCAGCAGGGCGAAGCCGAGAACGGTCCCGGCCAGGGCGGCGCCGAGGCCCCCGTCGCCGCTGCCGGCCAGCAGCCCGCAGTTGTGCAGCAGGCCGAAAGCCCAACCGCTGAGGATCAGCGGCAGCGTCAGCCAGTTGGGCACCTTGAGCTTCCAGCCGTCGATGACGGCGGCGACCACCATCGCCGCACACACGAACAGCAACGGCCAGTTGGCCAGCGTGAACAGCGCCATGCGATGACATCCTCAGCCGGGGGCGACCATGAGGTTTCCTTCCTCGATTGATCGATTCGCGAAACGATTTATCGTTTCGCGAATCGATCAATCGAGGGCGGCCGCTAAACGAGACACTAAATCAAGGCAAGCCGCGGAACGCTCAGCTCCGCGGCTCGCCTGTGGCCAACGGCAGGCGCCGGGCCGATGGAAGTTGCGGCGGCGGCTCAGCTGCCGGCGGTGTTGACGGTGGAGCCGACCTTGTTGAAGGTCCCTTCGGCGTTGGAGCCGAGGGCGCTAATGGCGGCGATGCAGACGACGATGATCAGGGCCAGCATGACCGCG
>Ga0116223_10002428_pt1 | contig 17664 bp, 20 predicted proteins | sample Sb_taG_3_FD_90092 | JGI IMG/M metagenome (GOLD analysis project Ga0116223, IMG submission 90092) | Peat soil microbial communities from Weissenstadt, Germany - Sb_50d_a_PC metaG | ecosystem: Environmental > Terrestrial > Soil > Wetlands > Peat | place: Germany: Weissenstadt | collected 2010-09-21 | reverse complement strand
TCAGAGATCCAAGGCGGGCGGAAGTCACATAAGTGCACCCACTTTGGCGAAATGGGTCACACAACCCCCCCTTAGACAACCTCCTCGTTAGAAATCGCTCGCGCCGTCGGACAACTACGTTCCATGAAGAAACGGGCTGGTTTACAACAATTCAACGGGGCCGCTCGCGGGGCGCACCGAGGGACTCAGGTCCAAAAGGTGTCGAACTCGTCCTGCTTCCCGAAATACACCGAGCATTCAACGAACTTGCCTCCGCGGACTCGAAACACGTTGACGCTCTGGTCCTCGATTGAACGTCCTCTGCGCGTCGCCCAATATGTCGTCCTCATGAACGCGCTATCGTCATTGGCGGCAACCTCGAGGAGCTCCTCCTTCCACGTCCCCCCACTGCGCTCGACGAGCTGAATCCCCCAGGCCAGGACCGCGTCGAAGCCTTTCAGATCCCCAGAAAGAGGTCCACGGCCGGAAACATGCCAGACCATCTCCGGGTCCGAGGCGGCGCGCATGGGTTCTGGATCGCCTCGCATGAACGCCTCGAACCCTTTCCGAATCAACACTTCGTTCGGATGCGGCATGCATCACCTCCAGAGTCAGAGGCCCGGGACCGGTAGTGGGGTGGCATGTAAGAGATTTCCCTATGCGTAGTGGCTTGCGGGCAGCTCTGTGTCGTTGACCATGTGAGTCGGCAGTCCGGTCAGTAATCGAGACGCACGCCTTTCCGGTTGATTATCGCGGGCGCGATCCCGAATTGGCGCAATCAACCTTACAACCACCGCTCCGCGCACAGACCAAATTGCCTGGCTGCATCGTGTCCGCCACATGCGGCCCCGGAAGATGACGCAATGAAGCCCGTCGGGGGCGGGGCGGAGGCGCTAGCTGCTCCGGAACAGTCCTGACAAGTCCAATCGAATTGACAGAGGGGATATTCCCGTTCCGGTGATTACGCTCCAGGTGATCGGTATGGCGGACACAGTGACAGGATCCTCAACGATGGCCACCCACACGAGAGAGAACCGGCTTCCCTCCAGAGGGCGCGTCGTTGCGTCAATCCTCGGGCCCGTAGCTTGGCTCAGCTTCACGCTGCTCTACGTGGGATTCTGGGCTCCGAGTTTCACGCTCTTCCAAAGTGTGATCGTGATCTTGGTCTCTGCAATCATCCTCGCAGGACTCATGGGAGCACTATGGGCGTCGTGGGGGATGCGCCGCCACTACTGGTCTTGGGACGAGTAGGGCCTTCCTGAACGGCCAGGTCCCGGAAGCTCGGAGCCCGTCTCCCCCCTCAGGGATTCTCCAGCTCGACCGCTGGGACCCTCCGACGCGATGTGGGCGTAACGCCACTTGGAACAAGAACCGACTGGAAGTCGGCGACGAGTCCGCCGGCGGCACAATGCCGATTGGGGTGCAATGCCGCGTACACCCACAACGCATTTGGATTGAGTGCCGTTGCTGTAAACCATGAAATCCGAGTTCGAAACAATCCGAGAGCTCTACCGCTACAATTCCGCCGTCCGAAAGAAGTACCTCCGGGCCATCTGGAAACTCTCTCCTCGACAGCGCTACAAGAATCGGGGTGCATCGTTTCCCACTCTGGTGGACATCTACATGCACGTTCTCGACGCCTACCGCTGGTGGTTCATCTCCGTCTACGGGAACGGCAAGGCCTTCGAGGAGTACCCCCTAGGTCAGCGCTACACGAAATCCGAGGCCGAGAGAGAGACCGACGCCGTGGACCGACTTCTCCAGAAGGTTCTCCGCGAAGTAGGCCCTCGGGGTCTCAGCAAGACCCTCCATTGGCGGGGTCCCAGGCCGTTCCGAATACCGGTCCGCCACATGCTCCTCCACATGGTGGAAGAGGAGCTCCAGCACCGCGGCGAGATGAATGCCCTTCTCTGGCAAATCGACATCGATCCCCCGGTCATAGGTTTTGGCGAGACGTGACCGTTAGCGAACTGAGTGTAGCACCGCGTACACCTTCTTGAGCGCGAGTGTCGCTCCTGGAGCAAGCCCGGGCGCCAATTAGGGGTGACATGCTCGGAGCATAGGTGAAGTCCTTCAAAATCCGGGGACGAAGGGATAATCCCCTCGGCTACTTGACCGGGCATGGTCGAGGCGGCGCCCGGTCTAGGCTCGGAGAAGGACCGTCTGGTCCGGTGGTTCGAAGTCAGCTCATCGTGGCTTCCATCGTTCACGCACGATGGAAGAGAACTCCTCTACCTTTCTGACGCAACGGGCCTGCCGCAGGCGTGGAGAGTGGATCTCGGCGGAGGCGCCTCTCGTCGATTCAGGGAGTCGAGCGACCGAGTGGGGAGAGCAGATGCATGCCCGACCCGGCCAAGGGTCGTTCTAGCCCAGGACACCGGTGGGAACGAGGTCTGGCAGCTGGAGGTGTGCGCGCTCGACGATGGGGCAGGTCCCATACGGGATGCCCGTCGTCCGCTCACCGCCGATCCGAAGGTAATGAACCTGCCCGGCCGGTGGATGAGCGACGGGCACCACTACCTGTTCTCGTCGAACGCCAGAGACCCTCGCTTTTTCGATGTGTATCGGCTCGATGTAGACGGCTGGTCTCCCCCCGAGCGGATCTGGACGGGGGATGCGCACCAGGAGGCAACAGCAACTCGAGGCGACCGCATCGTTATTTCACGATACAACACCTATTGCGATGTCGACCTGTTCGTGCTGGAACGCTCGCGAGATCCGGTCCATCTCAACCCTCACATGGGCGAGTTGACGGTCAGTTCCGTGTCGATCGGTTCGGATGGTGTGTACGTAGGGGCCAATCCAGGGCGCGAGTTTCTAGCCCTCTTCCGGTATCCCTTCGACGGTTCCGAACCCGAACTGATCAAGGAGTTTACGGGGGACGTCGAACTCGTACGGGTTTCCCCGGAAGGGGACCGAGTTGCGGTCGCCCTAAACAAGGACGGTTGGACTGAGCTTCATCTGCTGGATCGAAATGGGTCGAAGGACCGCAAGGTCGTGACCCGCCCGCGAGGCGGATGGACCGAGGAGCTCGCGTGGCGGCCAGACGGCGCAGGGTTCGCTTTCGACTTGAGCTCGCCAAACGGACGGGACATCTTCTACTGGAATCCTCGAGACGATCATGTGAATCGACTGACCCACTCCCCCGCGCCTCTGCCCGCGAAACTTTCCGAACCGCGGCTGAGTTCCACGAAGTCCTCCGATGGCCTTACCCTCCCGTACTGGGAGTACGTCCCTGCTCGGAGGGCGGCACGCGGGACCATCCTCTCAATCCACGGAGGACCGGAGGGTCAGGCGCGCCCCTGGTTCGATCCTTGGCGCGCGGCGCTCCTCAGTGAGGGTTGGCGGGTCATCGAACCGAACGTACGCGGGAGCACCGGATACGGAAGGACGTACTTCCACCTCGACGACGTCCGCAAGCGAATGGACTCTGTTCGCGACGTGCGGGACATCGTCGAGTCGCTCATCCGGGCGAAGACCGTCCAACGGGGGAATATCGGAGTTGTAGGCGGGAGCTACGGCGGGTTCATGGTCCTCTCGTCCATCACGACGTATCCGGAGTACTGGGGCGCGGCGGTGGAGTACTTCGGCATTTCCAACTTCGTTACGTTCCTCGAGAGGACCGCCGCCTATCGACGGGCATTGCGAGAGGCTGAGTACGGGAGTCTAAAAAGGGACCGAGACTTCTTACAGGCCATCTCGCCGGTCAATCATCTCGAGCGGATTCGGACTCCGCTCTACGTCTTCCACGGACGGAATGATCCTCGGGTCCCGATTCATGAAGCAGAGCAGATCGTTCGAACGCTCCGGGACTTGGGTCGCCCGGTGGAACATCTCTACTTCGAGAACGAGGGGCACGGCTTTTCTCGGCGGGTGAACCAGATCGAAGCAGCTCGGCGCACCACTGACTTTCTTGCCCGATACCTTTCATCGACGGACCGACAACCCACACCCAAGAAGCCGGCGCCGCCTCGAACTCGCCGGAGCGCGAAGCGATCTGGCTGAAATGGCTGTGGCACCTCCGGTCGAGAGTCTCTGAAGTACTAGCCGCGGTTCGAGTCTGGACGGGTTCAACGGCCAGGGAATTGGCTAAGCTCTTACCCGACTGGGCTGTGTTCGATTGGGATAATGGCCAGGAAGTGTCCGACCTGCGGGAGGTCTGCACGACCCAACGACCGATTCTGCGGTGCCTGTGGCCAATCCCTCCCCAAAGGGTCGCGCGAGGAGCCCTTGGTATGCACGGACTGCGGCGCGGAAGTCGAGGACGAGAGTAATCGGTTCTGCACGAACTGCGGATCGAGGTTTGAGAACTGAGATCGGAAGGAGAGTCAGAGACTCGAACGTTGCGTCGACCGCCTCTCCCAGCGAGCGGGTGTAACAACTAATGCACCCACTTTGGCGAGTGGGTCAAAGAACCCCCCTTTACACAACCCCCTCAATAGAAGACGGTCGCGCAGTTGGACCGCTACGTTCCATGGAAGAACGGGCCGGTTTTGACCCAAGCCTTAAGCCGAACCCCCGATTTTCGCTCCCGATGTCCGAACCGGGCCACCGGTTGTACGGTACCACCCGGGTTCGCTTGTCACTAGCGATCCGCGCCCCTTCGCGATACGTGTACGAGTGGTGTACAGACTATCGGAGCGACGACGGCCGATTCTCGCCACGTTCGCGTCCGACCTTTCGCGTGATCCGAATCTCGCCGCGTCGCGTGCTCCGCATTCGCGTGCACCGGGGGCGCGGCCGCGACCCCGCGATCGCCGTCGACCTAGTGCGTCTCAATCCGCCGCACTCCTGGCACCTCGATCAGATCGACGAAACCGATCGGCAGACGCTGGATTATCGTGTTACCGCGATGGGCCGAGCGCGGACCCGCCTTCATCTGCTCGTCACCGAGCGCTGGGTCACGCCCGACCATCCGACGAAGGAAGAACTTCGTGCACAAGTGGCGGCCACTTGGGCCCTATTCGTCGCGGCCCTCGAGGTCGACTACCGAGCGGGGCGACCCGCGAAGGGACACTAAGGGACCCTCGCCTATTTCGGGGGGCTCCGCGTCAAACCACACATTCTCTACATCGTGAGTGCGGGTTGACCCGTCCTTCACGAAAAGGGCCCCTTGATGGAGGACGCGCGCGGCCGATCACGTGACTGCGATTAGCGCGAACTCGTCCCTACGCGGAGTCCTTGATCAGGGCACCGAATGACGACTTGCGTTTGATTTTGCCCTTCTCCAGTTCGAAGATGTTGACATAACGGACCGAAAGAGAGCTGCCGTCCTCTTTGGTCACGTGAGCCGTGCCCTCGGCAACCACTACGTTGTTCTCCTCGGTCAGCCGATGGATCTCGCTCCGGAGTTCGTCGTCTCCGTAGTTCTTGAGGTGAGCTTCCTTCCCTCTCGTAATGACTCCCGTGGCGGGGACTCCGTCGCCCCACTCTATCCACTCTACGTCGTCCGCAAGGAGTGGGCCGAGCTTCGACTTGTCGCTAGTGGCCAGGTAGGTTTCGATGAGCTTTTTGTTCGGACTCATGATCCCCGAACTCGCTTGCTGGGTCAAGAACTGATTGGTGAGTGAAAGGACACCGCGCGCTTGTGAGGTGGAGATCACGCACGTTCGTTGAACGACCGCCATGGGCGCGGGTCCCCGCGCCCAGACAGGCTTCATGAGGGACGCGCGCGGCCGATGACGGGACCATCACAGGCGCGCGAGGCCACACACAGGGCGACGACGGGACTCGTCCGGAAACCCACCCCTTTTCGGACGAGCATAGCGAGCGCGACCCCGAATAGGTGCAACAACTGTTGCACCCACGGATCAGTCGCGGACTCAATGGCCAGCACACCTACTCTCAATGGATGGCGCAAGAGTCGTAGCGTGAACCTCTTCTCTCTCATCACCCCCTGGTGGGTCTGAGGGAGCCTCGAGACGACTCCCCAACGCCTCTCGGCACAAGACGGAGGGGCCATCAATACCGGCCGCCGTTCGACTGTCGGACCCGTGATTCCTCTTTTCGGGAACCTCTCAGGCAGCAGGGCGTCAAACCGTTAAGTGAAGCTGAAGGCTCCGTCAGCCGGACCCGGTGAGGAACTTGAGCACGAAGATGACGGCGCAGCTTCGGCTTCGCTACGGGCCGCCCGGATTAGCTCTGACTCTGACCCAGACCGACGTTCCCGTCCCGAAGGACGACGAAGTCCTCGTCCGTGTACGCGCGTCGTCCGTCAATCCGGCGGATTGGTACAACATCCGCGGAAAGCCGATCCTCGTGCGACTGGGGGGAAGCGGATTCTTCCGACCGAAGTCCCCCCTCGCCGGGTCCGACGTTTCGGGCCTCGTCGCGTCCGTAGGAAAGGACGTGAAGGAGTTTCATGCCGGAGACGAGGTCTTCGGCATCTGCTCGGGCTCCTATGCGGAGTACGTTACCGTCCCGGAGAAGGACCTTGCCCTGAAGCCCCCGAACCTCTCGTTCGAGGAAGCCGCGGCGGTTCCCCTCGCGGGACTGACGGCCCTCCAAGGCGTGCGAACGAAAGGGAACCTCCAGCCAGGACAGAAGGTCTTGATCCACGGTGCCTCGGGCGGGGTGGGGACCTTCGCGGTGCAGATCGCAAAGGCGCTCGGAGGGACCGTCACGGCCGTCTGCAATTCCGACAAGGTCGACCTGGCGCGTTCGCTCGGCGCGGACCAGGTCATCGACTACAGCCGCCAGGATTTCGCCCAAACGGACACGAAGTACGACTTGGTGGTTGGAGTAAACGGAAGGCGGCGGATCGGAGATTACCTCCGGATTCTCGTCCCTGAAGGCCACTGCGTCTACATCGGTGGGACCATGCGCCAAGCGGTTGGGCTGTTGATGTTCGGGAAGCTCCGGTCGAGTGTGCGAACGGGCCGGCTCCGCTTCTTCATCATGAGCGCGACGAAGGACGACCTGATGTTCCTGCGCCAGCTCGTGGTCGACGGAAAGGTGAAGCCGGTCTTGGACCAGAACTTTTCGCTTTCGGCGGTTCCCGGCGCCCTGGAATATCTCCACGCTGGTCACGTTCGCGGGAAGGTCTCAATCACCGTGCCCTAGGGTGCAACCATCATTGCATCCCATTTGGCGGTAGGTCGAATGACTGTCGCACCCATTTTGGCGAATGGGTCAATCAACCCCCTTTAGACAACCCCCTCCTTAGAAACCGGTCGCGTTGTCGGAGCACTGCGTTCCCTGAAGGAACCGGTCCGTTTCCGGCCGTGGTCGGGGTCGGGGACCTATGGGAGGGAGCTTAATCTAACGGAATCGGTCTCAGCGCCGTGGCCTCCGTCCGCCGCCTTTCCGCGATCATGTTCACCGACATGGTCGGCTCCACGGCATCGGCCCAAGCCGACGAGGCAAAGGCGCTCAAGCTCCGGGACGAACAGGTAGCCCTCGTCCGCCCCCTCTTCGGTGCTCACCAGGGCCGTGAGATCAAGTCGATGGGCGACGGGTTCTTAGCGGAATTCGATAGCGCCCTACGCGCCATCCAATGCGCGATCGACATCCAGCAGCACCTGCACGAGAGGAACTCGCAACAGGGCGTGCCACCCATCCAACTTCGCATCGGAGTACACCTTGGGGACGTCGAACAGCGCGAGTCCGACATCTTCGGCGATGCGGTGAACATCGCGTCGCGCATCGAGCCGCTTGCAGCCCCGGGGGGGGTTTGCATCTCTGGAGAGGTCTTCAGTCAGGTTCGGAACAAGATTCCGAACAACTTTGAGAAGCTCCCCCCGACCGTGCTCAAAGGGTTGCAGGTCCCGATGGACATCTACCGCGTCGTCCTGCCCTGGACGGTCCGGGAGCCTCCCTCCGCGAGTGCCGGGCCTACCCGGCTCGCCGTCCTTCCGTTCGCCAATATCAGCCCCGACCCGAACGACGAGTACTTCGCCGATGGGCTCACCGAGGAGATGATCACCGTACTCTCGCAACTGCGAGAGCTTCGAGTGATTGCTCGAACCTCGGTGAGCCTCTACAAGTCTACTCCCAAGACCGTGTCCCAGATCGGGGCCGAACTCGGGGTCGATGCCGTCTTGGAGGGAAGCGTCCGAAAGGCGGGGGATCAGCTCAGAATCACGGTGCAACTCATCGACGTCGGCACCCAGGAGCATTCCTGGGCGAACACGTACGACCGGAAGCTGGACAACGTCTTCGCAGTCCAGTCGGAGATCGCCATGCGGGTGGCTGAACAACTGAAGGTCAGCGTAAGGGCCGCGGAGGAGGTACGTCTCAACTCGAGAGCTCCGGTGCGGCCGGACTCCTACCTTGCCTATCTGAAAGGGCGGACCCTCCTCCACCTTGTTTCCAAACCCTCGCTCGATGCGGCGACGAAGCAGTTCGAGCTCGCGATCTCCTTAGACCCCTCGAACGCCGCCGCCCATTCTGGCCTAGCCGACGCGGTTCGCCTTCTTGGATGGTACTACCCGGGCCTTCCCGGAGAGAAGTGGGATGAGACCAGTCGACGGCACGCAGCACGCGCGATCGAGCTTGACCCGAATCTCGCGGAGGCCCACGCGTCCTTAGCGATCATCCTGTGGGACGACAACGAGTACGTTGCGGCGGAGAAGGAACTCAAGCTGGCCCTGTCACTGAACCCGAGTTACTCCCCTGCGCATGACTGGTACGCCGAACTTCTGCAAGATGAGGCCCGGGTCGAAGAGGCGCTCCTGGAACGTGCCATGGCGGAGGAAGCTGACCCTCTTTGGCCCCGCAACCTCTACCAGCTGGCTCAGTTGCTCATTTGGATCGGGAGGCTCGACGAAGCGCTCGTCAAGATACGGAAGGTGGGGGAGGTGCAGCCCGACAGTTTGGGGTATCACATTGCTCTCGCGAGCTACCATCTTGCCCGCTCCGATCTCGCGCGAAGCCTCGAGGAAACCCGACGGGTCGAGGAAATGCAAACAGAACCGCGCTGGAAGCCCATCATTCTCGCGTTGCGCTGCGCCCTATCCGGGGAGAAGGAGCAGGCGCGGGCCCTCCTTCGGCACGAGGAAACGTTGCCGGAGTTCCACCCCGCGGATCCTCTCGTCGTCTGGGTCTACGCCGAACTAGGCGATCTTGACGATTGTTTCCGCCTGCTGGAGAAGGCGATCCGGGGTCACAACGTCCCGTTCCAGCAAATTCGGCTTGATCCGCGGCTGAAGCATGTCCGGGCGGATCCGAGATTCCAGACGTTATTGAAGAAGATGAACCTCGCGTGACGGGGGTCGACCCGATCGGGCCTCAACTTCCGAAAGGCACCTCTTGCCGGACGAGCATGGCGAAGGCGGACCCGAATAGGTGCAATCATTGCACCCGCTTCTGCCGAGCCGATGCGCGACGCCCCTCGTACCCTCTGCCTCCGGAAGAGGGCTTACTCCTGCGCGCCCTACTCAGTGCGGAGGTGCCGAAGGCGAAGTGGTCGGTTGCTCCTCGGCCTTCGCCCGCTTGGGGAAGTATAGGTAGACGAGGTAGGCGAGAATAGCAACGTAGAGAATGACACCTCCCACGATCGCGAGCGCGACGTTTTCCCACACGCGGGAGGTGCCGACGTCTTGGATGTATCCAAGCAGTCCGGACAGGACTATGGTAAAGGCGAGCCCCAGACTAATCTGAAGCCCGCTAGGGCGACGTCGATAGAACGCGGCCGAGATGAGCCCTGGTAGAATCACTCGTCACCGCAATCGCTGCCGACTACTAAATGAGGTTGGGCAAATCGCGGAATGATGCCGGCGCCCGGACCTGTTCGACTGAAAGTTACGATGATCGGTGGGTGCGACGCCACTTGCACGGAGTCGGCAGTCGTGGGTGAAATGGCTCTTACACCTACTCGGGGTGGTGATAAAAGTCGTAGAACCAGATCTCTTGCAGGCTCGGTAGCATAGCGCGGTTGACGATCACGGGTCGCAGCTCCCAGACCATCACCCAATGTCGTGAGACGTGGATCGTGCGGAGCCCACGCATCGCACCAGTCTTCGGGTCACCTACGAGAGGATCCACTTCAATTCGATTCATCATAGCATCTGCAGCTTGCTTCAGCCGAGAATCCTTCCTCGTCAGCTTGTGGTACGCTTCGTCGAACTGGGCGTACGAGTCGACCTTCCAAGGGTGTGCTTGGTCCGGCTCACTCACGGTCATCCCGCGCGTCCGCTGACTTTAAAGTAAAAATTAAAAAGTAAAGCGAGTACAAATACTTTATTGGGTCAACGAGCATAGCAGATTTCGCATGCCGAGAGCGCGCTCCCCTTCACACAAGACATTCGATCCCGAGGTTCGCCTCCAGGACGTCATCAGATCATTTGTCGCGAGATACAACTACCTTCATGAATGGCGCATTCAGAAGCTTGTCTTTTACGCCGACATGTTGAGCCTCAGTCGCAGGGGTTACCGATTGACATCTGCAGAATTCAAGAAACACTTCTATGGAGTGTTCTCGAGCGAGGTCAGGGAAGAGCTTTGGAAGATGGAAGATCTTACCCAGCGACCCGACAAGACACCTACTGGTAAGGACACAGTGAGATTTCAACTTCAAGGGTCGCTCTCGGCGCCTACGCTTTCAAGAGAAGATGTCAGCCTCATCGAAGAGGCCCATCAGGCGACTCGGGAGCTTACGAACGAACAGCTGGCCGATTGGGGGAAGGAGACAACGCTCTGGCGAACCACGGATCAGGGGGCGACGCTCGACCTCCGTACATATGGCACGGTGTTGGAGCGGGATTCGCGCGCCGACGTTGACCGGTTTCTGGCCCTTCGAGCAAAGACCGAGACCCGAAAGGCCCGGTTCAAGAATGTTCGAGAGCTGCGTCGCGCGATGCAGAAGTCGCGGTCCGATTAGATTTTCGCCGCGCAGGACGCATGAAAACCCGCGGCAGGGTTGTTCGAGGGATTTCTCCTTGGCAGTCGTTGGGTGTTACAACTGTGACACCCACGGATACCCTCTAGGCTCAATGGTCATCGCAGCCACTCCCAATTGAAGGTGCAAGGATTGTTGTAACCACTCATTGGGGCCATCTTCCTGCCAAGTAGTTCGAGAGATTCACCGAGCGTCCAGAGAAGGAGGAAGCAAAGGCCGTGAGAAGGTGGTAGAAGGCGGCAAGACCCAGTGCACTAGTTCGATAGCCAACGTATTCCGTTGCCGCCACATCAGGCGGGACAATCATACACAACTGCTTGACCAAGTCACACCTAATCAGAGTGGCCTGATCCAACACACAAATCGCGTCGATGACTTTTCGGTCTTCGATGTGTTCGTCCCCATCGACTAGAGCGTCCAGGTTCGCGCCTTCGTACGCAAACACAGCCCGAATCGGCCGGTCAAGTGTCGGACCAAAGGTAATGCCGGTGAAGTTCCGTGGCCTGAGTTCCGCCACACGGCCGAGAGTGCAGACAGCTTCCTTGAGCCTGGCCGAGTCCAAGTTGGACTTCGTCTCGACGACCGCGTATACTGCTTCCACTACGAAGGCCGTGACCCCCTCGGCCCCGTAGGTTAGCCGCGGAGCATCGTTGCGAAGCACAACGGTGTCGAGCTGACCCGTTTGATGGTCCTCGCTGTCAAGAATCTCGCCCGACTCCACAGTGAAGTTCCGAGGAAGAATCTTCTCGAGAAAGTCGTTAACGAAGCTTTCACGGACTGCGCCGAGATCCGTGGGCGACTTCAGACCCTTCGACCGCTCGTAGTGAGCCTGGAGCACCTTCGCGGTGTCGCGGAAGTAAGCGAACAAAACCGGAACGCGCGTTGGTGAAGCGGCAGACATCGAATCTACCTCGGGCTTCCTGAAAGGCTCAATCTAAATCTACTCTAGTGAACCCAGGTCCAGTGCGATTGCGAGCGCTCGTAATCTCCCCAACTTGGGATGCAAGAGCCGTTGCACCCAGTCAATGGATCATGACAACTCGGTGCAATCAACCTTACACCCAAGGGCCGGTGCTCGTCTTGGCACGGGAACCGACACCGAACAGCGGAGAACTCGAGGGAGACCCCGGCCTAGGTCCCCCGGATTCGCTTCACCAGCTGCTCGGGGGTGTGAGAAAGAACGCGGTCAAGCTGGGTGTCGGGGACCCCGGCCCCCAAGGCGATTCTCCGAGCCGCGTCCATTCGGATCAGCTGGGAGGGATCGTGGGCATCGGAATCGACGATGAGGTCCGCCCCGGCTTCAAGGGCGAGACGAACCGCGTGTCCGTTGCAAAGGGAGTGTCCTCGACGGGCGAAGAGTTCGAGCGCTACCGAATTTGCCTTCGCCAGAGACGCATCTTTCGGATCGAGCAACCCCGGATGCGCGAGCACGTCAATAAGGCCCGATTCGAGAGCGGCGTGGTTGGTTCCGGGAGCTACGTTCTCGGCGATTGTCTCCCCGTGAACGATCACGATCTCCGCGCCGGCCCGACGGGCCGCCCGTGCCACGGTGACGATTCGCTGAGGGGGGATGTAAGTCAGCTCGACCCCCACGATTGGTTGGAAGGGGGAGTCATCCCACGCCTCTGCCTCACGGTGAAGGCGATCAAGCATAGGTTTCGGGTCCTCGAGGGAAAGGTGATCGGTGAGGGCCAGAGCCCGATGCTCCAGCCGCTCGGCTTCATACCACATCACGGTCGCGGAGGTGGAGCCGTCAGAGAGATAGGAATGGGAGTGGAAGTCCACGCGGCTGGGTGCGGGTTTCGATTTGCCCGGCCGGCGATTCATACCCCCGCGAAGGCGGAAGGTGGTTTAGGCTCCTTCCATCCGACCCGGACCAGAGGTTGCCCGTCGATTAAGTGGGTGCACTTATGTGACTTCCGCCCGCCTTGGATCTCTGACTACATGGTTCTCCCATTGAGCGTGTGCGGGCTCCGCATCCACTTATCCGCGCCTTCTGCGCACGATGACGATCGCAGCCACCCGCTCCCGATCGACTGACCCCACTCAAGACGACGCGGCCGTCTCACGACTCCGCAGCACCCACTCCGAAGCTCGGTCGGTCAGGAGAGTAAGGGGTCCCCCGTTTGAGGACCGCATAGACGATCTTCAGCAGTTTGTGGGCCCCGGCGATATTCCCCTTCTGCTTGCCGCTGCGCCGAGCGACCCGTCTCGCCACCTTCGTGACATCACTGCTCTTGTCCGCCCATTGGCGATGGGACCACGAGGCCTCGACCAGGAGCCACTTCACGAGGTGATTCGAGTCCGTCTTCAGGTGGCCTTGGTAGGAGGACTCCCCCGACTGGTGGTTGGTCGGAACCAGTCCGGCATACGAGCAGAGCTTCTCGATGTTCGGGAACCGGTCCATGGGACACAGCTCGGCGACCAGGGCAACGGCAGTGAACTCTCCAATGCCGGGAATCGTCTCGAGGAGTTGGGCCTCTTTCGACTTCAGGAACGCCTGGTGGATCTCCTCGTCGAGGGTCTTCGTGAGCTCATCGAACTGATTGAGAACATCCAGCCCACGGTCGACCTGAGGGAGCGCGTGGGAGCGCAGTTCCTCCCGCTTCCGCTTCTGGCCGAGGAGTCCATCGTCGTATCCGATTCCCTTTCGGAGGAGAGCGGAGTAGATGTGGCTCTTGATCCCCGACTCCTCTCGCTTGTAGAACGCGCGGTCTCTCACCAGTTGACGGAGAGCACGGATCTCGGGGTCGGGAGCGTAGGCCATGGGGATTCCACGGAGGCGGAGGAGTTCCGCCAGGCTCTGGGAATCCACCTTATCGGATTTCAAGCTCGCCTCGGCAATCAATCGCACGCGGTAGGGGTGGGCCAGGGTCACATCGGCGTCCGAGGAGGCCACGGCGTCGTAGAAGTGTTCCCAGACGTTGCAGGCCTCAAGCACGACGTGCTTGCGGCCCGGGAGACCATCCAAGTAGGAAATCAGCTCGGAGTCCCGAGACCCGAAGCTCGACTGATCGACCCGATTTCCCTCTCGGTCCAGAACGGTAGCCACGACCGACTTCTTGTGCACGTCGAGTCCGACGAATAGTTCCTGCTCCATGCGGCGCCTCGAGGGAGAGGAAGAGAGGCGCGAGACTTGCTTCTTGCCCGGCATCGGGCGGAAGTCAACATGTCATCAAGAGTTGTTGCAGACAGGATCGGGAGATGAACTCGCTCGCCGCTACGAAGGTGGGTCCTTGATCCGGCCCACCGTGTGGGCCCACTTGATCCAACTCACGACCGGCGGGTTGACGTCGAACTGCCAGAGTAGTGCATTGAGTTCACCCCGATGCTGGAGTTCCTCTTCTACCAGATGCCAAAGCGCATCTCTTACCGGAACCTGACAGTCATGGTCCGACCCCCTCCCCTTCACTCTGGTGATCGTACGTGAGAGATTGGCTTCGGTCAGTTCCGCCATGACCCGTTGGATCTGGGTCTGGATGTACGTCTCGTCCTTCTTCAAAACGTCAATGGTGGGGGGACCGTCAGAATCACCCTCCTGCGGCGGGAACGGAAACGTCGCGCAGTCCTTCATCCAGAAGTAGAGGGCGCCTTGAGAGTGCGCGAAGATATCGAGTAAGGAAGGGTACGACGCGCCGCGGTCGCGAGTTAGCTCTGCGGGGGGCAGTTTCGCGAGCGTCTCGAGGTAACCCCGACGCGTGTCGGCGATGTAGGCGAACCACGCACGAATCAACTCAGGTTCGGAATCCATGTGGAGTCCCTGCGATCCCCGATACTAACGGTTCACATATGGCTGCCCACTATAGCCCGGTTCCAGAGGCCAGGTCGCCCGGCTTCGAAAGTCCAACGCTTGCTGCACCTTCCGTGTTGGTTAGAGAGGGTCCGGTAGGTGCAACAGGCATAGCACCCAATAAATGCGTGCAGGGGTGATTCCATCGACACCGAGCGACGCGGTGCCTTTGGATGAACGTTTAACACGAGATCAAACTCCTCCCGCGGCTGGAAATCCCGTAGGTATCCTTAGAACGGACCTGTTGTTCGGAATGAGGCCGAGATTTCGACACGCGTCTTGTGGGGCAGAGACCGTACTTAGTCTTAGAAACGGTCGAGCTCCGCTGTGTGAGGACCACGCCGGCTTCTCCGCCGCCGCACCCTTGCGAAGATCGTAACACCGACCACGAGAACCAGACCGAACCCGCCGAGTAACCAATAGTAAACAGTCGGGAATCCTGCTGTGTTCGCCGAGAAGCTCAGCGGGATTGAAGCAAGGACTGAGAAGGCTGAATCCGAGACCACAGTCACGTTGTCTGTTGGAGGACAGGCGACAAAAATCGCACCGAGATGACTGTCGTACCCCGCCTCGCGAGGCAGTCCGCCGACAGCAACGGAGGCAACTGAGGAGTAGTTCGTACCGGAGAAGACGTCAAGGAAACCCGTATTGGTAGTATACTGGATTACCGCGTAGAACTCGTTCGTCCCGAAATCATACGTGATTCCGTAAGGTTCGCCCCATTCTGTGCGGACCGTTTGGAGGAGACGGTTCGAGGTAGGGTCGATAACGAACACGTTGTCACCGTAAAAGTCAGTAACCAGGATCTTCCCGGTCGCGCCGTCATAAGTCGACCCCAACATTATCACCGATCCGAAGAAAATCGTCGCGACCTGGGTATTGGTCGTATCGTTGATCACGTCAACTGTGTTTGTACCGTCGTAGGTCGAGCCAACGGTGGTGACGAACATCTCTCCTTGTCGGCCATCGTACGCGATGCTCGTAGGCCCGCAAGGGCATGGCAGGGGGACGGTAGCGACTACATGGTTCGTGAGGTCCGAGATCACGCTCAAATTGTCCGAGAATTGATTGACGACGTAGACCTCTCCTCGTCCGGAGTCGTACGCGGCAGCTGACGGATTTTGCCCCACGGTTGTCGTTGCCACAACGGCGTTCGTCGTGTCATTCACGACGCTCACGTTGTCGGAATCAGCATTTGTTACGAATATCTCTCCCATCTTCGGATCGTATGTCGTGCTCAGGGGGTTACTCCCGACAGCAATTGTCGCGACAACGGAATCGTTCGAATCGTTGATGACACTGATGAGGTTGGAGCCGCTATCCGCGACGAACATCTCGCCTTTCCCGCCATCATAGGAGATTCCGACGGGCCAAGCGCCGTTCCTGATTTCCGAGTCCGCGACAAACGAATTGGAATATGGTTCCCCCTTTCCGGCATGAGCCGGCAGGTTCGGTTGGCCATGGCCCAACCCACCCCAACTCGAAACTGTCACTATCAGGCCCACGACGGCGACGGACAGGAACGCCATGGGGCGCCGACACTTTCTATTGAACTGCAGCCTGGATCGGGCGCCACGGCCGACGGACTGGACGTCGCACGCACCGATCATCGAATCGCCCCCTCCCCCGGCAGGGGTGGATCGGAAGCGGCCATGTGCGTACTACGCCATTCTTAGAAGGCCGCCTCCAATACTTACCCTGGCCCCTTGGAGGCCCGTTTTCACCCGGTTCGGCCGGCGAGTCAATCGATTATCCGCCCATGAGCATGTGGCTTTGAACCCATAACCCAATTCCCTCTCAGAGTCTGTTTATACCGACCTGGCGTGCCGGGCGCATGACCGCCAAGCCACCCAACATGGTGCAGTGCCCGGGATGCGAGGAGACCTACGACGCGTCCGACCCGGCCCAAGTCCAAGCGCATGCACCCCACCTGGAAATATGATCGGACAGGCGTGATCCTTTCACTGATGTTGCACGCCGGAGCCGGAAAGTCCCCCTACGGCGGGCATGCCTGAGATCGTTCGTAGCAAGAAGCGCGCCCCAGCAAGCGGGAACGTGCAACGGTCATTGAACTTTCCGGCATGGAGGGTGACGGCCGTAGCACCCATCCTACGACGGACTACGGCGACCCGATTTCGCCGACTACTTGGGCGGGAGTTGGGGTCTGATTCCAGAGGGGCGTTCTGCACTTCGAGCAGTTCAATTCGCCCAAGACGGATTGGGTTCCGCACTTCGGGCAGGTCGGTGGAGCCTCACGGACCGTGGTAATCTCCGGTCGAGCGCTCTCGGCCTCACTAAGCTGCGTACGGAATAGGCCGAGCGGTCCAGGCATCGGATCGCCTCGGTAGGGACGGTCGAGCTTGCGCGGCAACGTTCCCCACCTCCAGGCGAGGACTCCAATGGTAATGGCCCACGTAATGGCAACGATCAGTGCGGCAAGGATTCCTGTGGGGTCGATGACCCAAGCGAAAACGATCAGAAAGAAGGTCGCAACGAAATACAGCCCTCCGATCAGTATGCGAAGATTTGCCCTAACGACTATGGTGCCCATTCAAGGCAGGAAACGAGCGCATGCTCTTTTCCTTGTCGAGAGGTCGCGATCCGACCGCCGTAGCTGGTCGTTGCTCGAGGGGCCCGTGAACGAATTGAATGTCGAGACCCCGGGCGACTAGGTGTTTCGAATCGTGTAACGAAGCTGGCAGTGTTGAGATGATCGCGTAGTCGCTTCGGGCTAAACTGTCGAGCGGTGTCGTCACCCAAAGGATGACGGGGAAGCGTTGCAACAGCAGTTTCACCCAACGACAGGGGTTCGCGAACATAGGATTGCTGCCAGGTTTGCTTACGCAAGCTGTCTGGAGTGTGTGCGGTCTGCGTCCAACCTGGGCCATGGGTCGGGGCTGGCCGGGTGTGTAGAACGCGCTCGCCGATTCAATTGGGAGCACTTCGATTGGTGATTTCGGCGAGAACGGGGTCGAGCTTCTCATTGCTCACCAAGAGGTCCAACGGCTCGAGGGTGTGCACGCGGAGGACGCCGGACTGGATCCACGGATCCTCCTTG
>Ga0116223_10002426_pt1 | contig 17667 bp, 11 predicted proteins | sample Sb_taG_3_FD_90092 | JGI IMG/M metagenome (GOLD analysis project Ga0116223, IMG submission 90092) | Peat soil microbial communities from Weissenstadt, Germany - Sb_50d_a_PC metaG | ecosystem: Environmental > Terrestrial > Soil > Wetlands > Peat | place: Germany: Weissenstadt | collected 2010-09-21 | reverse complement strand
CGCCAGGCTCAGCCGCAATGGCGTGCCGTCCCGCGCCATTCTGCTCGGAACGCTGTTCGGCTACGCCGCAGTGGTCATGTCGTACGTCTCGCCGGACACGGTGTTCGCTTTTCTGGTTAATTCGTACGGAACGGTGGCGATATTCGTCTACTTGTTAATCGCCATTTCGCAACTGCGCCTGCGCGCACGATTGGAACAGGAGGATCCGGCGCGGCTGCGAATACGCATGTGGGCGTATCCCTACCTGACCTATCTGGCGATCACTGGCATGCTCGGCATCGTGCTGGCGATGGCCCTGATCCCCGAGCAGCGAACGCCGTTGATTTTCGGCGCCGTCAGTCTCGGCATCCTGCTGCTGGGTTTCGGCGCACGCGTTCGCTTCGGCAGCAGGCCGAGTATTGCGGCCTTGGCGATGGAACCCCATCAATACGAAGAGTTATAGACGAGGTAGTGGCAGTGATGGCCGCGGGCGGGCGCGCCTAAGCGCATGGCTGTGCAGCACTGTCTGCTCGCGGCTAGTAGGGGCGATCCCCGTTGACGGTTGCGCGGTGCATGATGCGCCGCTCCGGCAGATAGTCCGCGACGGCGTAGTGCTGCGTGATGCGGTTATCCCAGAACGCGACGTCGTCCACGCTCCAATGCCAGCGCAGCGTGAACTCGGGCTGCGCCGAATGCGCAAACAGGAAGGCCAGCAGCACATCGCTCTCGCGCGCACTGAGTTCGTGGATGCGGGTGGTGAATCCTTCGTTGACGAACAGGGCTTTGCGCCCGGAGACCGGATGTGTACGCACGACTGGATGCGTCACCGGTGGATGTTTCGCCACCGCTTGGTCATAACGCTCCTTAAAGGCCGGATCCGCGCCCCAGCGGCCAGCTGGGAACGACTTGACCACCGAATGTTCGGCCGTCAAGCCCTGCAGCTGCCGCTGCAGCGGCCCGGACAGGGCTTCATAGGCGGCCAGGTTGCTCGACCATAGGGTGTCGCCGCCGACGCTCGGTAATTGCTTGGCGGCCAGGATGCCGGCCAGCGGCGGTGTCGCACTGAAGGTAACGTCGGTGTGCCAGTTGTCGTTGTCGGGCAGAAAACCCGCGTGCGTGTCGATCACCATGATCTCCGGCAGCTCAGGCAGCACCGGATAGATCGGATGAATGTGCAGCTCGCCGAAGCGTTTCGCAAACCGGCACTGCTGCTGAGGAGTGAGCGGCTGGCGGTGGAAGAACAGGATCTGATGTTCGACCAGCAGTTCACCGAGGCGGTCGATGGACTGCTGCGGCAGTTCATCGGCGAGCTTGATGCCATCGACAATGGCACCCAGGGCTGGAGTCATGCGGGCAATCGTAATGGTCATGGAGATCGCTTGCTTCGGGTGTAATGGGTCGCAGCGTATAGTGTGAAAAGTGAGGTTGTACAGGCGACTACGCCGATGCCTGGGTGGACGAAGCTGGGTAATAGAGCATAGCGTATAAATAATTCGTCAGCAGATTCGTGAATGTCGTGGAACGGACCGACTTTGACGTCGGGCGTTGAACCCCGCAGATTCGCCTCGGAGCAGGCGCAACTGTTTGTAGAACATCTCCTCCATCGGACTGGCCGTGCATTCGAAGCCGGTCGTCCCCTGCAAGCTGCTCTGATTTCCGCGCAGGCACTGGGCTCGCCCCACACGGGGTCGGTTAGCGCGAAGCTCAATCCGAACGAGACGCCCACCGCCAGCAGCATGTCATGCCGTATCGAATGCATCAGGGCTTTCCCGGAAAGCAGCAGGCACCGACGAGGAGATTACACTGTGCAGACGCCGGATCGTTCGTATCGTTAAGTCGCCGCTGCGAGTGGAGTAAACTATATGAGCTGATGCGTCCACGAACAGGCGTGTCAGCATCCAACAGGTCGATGCCGTTCGTCGATCGACATACCCACAAGAATTTCAGCACAAGGAATCGCGATGACAACCGTGTTTGTGTTTCACGAAGTGAAAAACGGGGATCACTGGGCCAAAGCCTGGAGCAAGGGCAAGGGAAGCCGGCACGAGATGTTCGGCAAGCTCGGAATCAAGTGTCAGACCTTTCGTGATCGGCAAAATCCCAATTTGACCGGAGTGTTGGCGCAGATACCCGACATGGCCAAATTTCAAGCATTCATTGCTTCCGCCGAGGGACAGCGAGCGATGGCAGAGGACGGTCTGAAGGTCGACACCATGCGCGTCTTGATCGAGTGGGTGTCTTGAGATTACAGATTGCACGAAGCAATCAGCTCGCCGGCAGGTGGACCTGGCTATGGCACGGGATTCCAAGTACGACATCCTCTTCGAAAGCGTAAAGATCGGTCCAAAGACCGCGCGCAATCGCTTTTTCCAGACCGCTCATTGTGCCGGCCCGGGCTCCGAGCGGCCTGGCGCGCAGGCGGCGCTGCGCGGCACAAAGGCCGAAGGGGGTTGGGGTGTGGTGTTCACCGAGTACTGCTCCATTCATCCCGAGGCCGACGAGTATCCCTACACCTCGGCGCGCATCTGGGATGAAGGCGACGTGCGCAATCTCAGACACATGTGCGACTTGGCGCATCAGCACAAGAGTCTTGCCGGCATTCAACTTTGGTACAGCGGCGGTCATGCGCCCTGCCTCGAATCACGCGAGATCGGTCGCTCGCCGTCTCAATTTCAGTCCAACATGTTCGCGACCCGGACGGTCTACGGCTATGAGATGGATCAAGCCGACATCGCGGCCGTCATCAAAATGTATGTGCAGGCGGGAAAGCGCGCGGAACAAGCCGGATTCGACCTGCTCGAGGTTTCCGCGGGCGACGACACCGTACCCATCCAGTTTCTGGAGCCGCGTTACAACAAGCGCACCGACCATTACGGCGGCTCATTCGAGAATCGCTCACGCTTCTACCTCGAGGTACTGACGGCGCTCAAACGTGCGCTCGGTGATCGCTGCGCGATAACGACGCGCTTCGAGATGGACACGCTGCATGGACCCGACGGCGTCGAAGCCGGTGGCGATGGTCTGCGACTGCTCGAGCTGCTGCGCCGCGAAGGCGTGGTCGACCTCGTGGCGTTGAAGATCGGCGATTATGCGGAGTGGGGTGAAGATGCGGGTGCATCGCGCTTTCGTCGTTCGGGATGGGTGACTCCCTTCATCCGACAAGGCAAGGCGATCCTGGGAGCGGATATTCAGGTCGTCGGCAACGGGCGATTGACCAGTCCGGATGACATGCTCGCTCTGATCCGCTCCAACACCGTCGATTTCATCGGCGCGGCGAGGCCTTCGATTGCCGATCCTTTTCTGCCTGCAAAGATCGAGACTGGACGCTTCGAAGACATCAGAGAATGCATTGGCTGCAATATCTGCGTGTCGAAGTTCAATCAAGTCGGCCAGATCATGTGCACCCAGAATCAGACCGTGGGTGAGGAATACCGGCGCGGCTGGCATCCCGAAAAGTTCCCGAAGACTGCGCAGCCGTGCTCAGTGCTCATCGTCGGCGCGGGTCCGGCCGGGATGGAGTGCGCACGCGTCCTGGGCGAGCGAGGCTATGTCGTACATCTGCGCGATGCTGACAGCGAACTCGGGGGGCATTGGAAATGGGTTGCAAGGCTGCCGCGCCTGAGTGAATGGGGACGCGTCACAACATACCGGCAGATTCAACTCGGCAAACTCAAAAACGTCGAGGTGCATTTGGGCGTCGCACCGATGAGCGCCGAGGACGTGCTGCGCTATGGTGCCGACCGAGTCGTCATTGCGACCGGCTCGCACTGGAGAGGCGATGGCATGGGCCCCGGTACCGAACCCATTCCCGGTGCAGATGCGGCTCAGCCCTACTGCCTGACCCCGGAACAGCTCATGTCTGGAAACCCGGTCCCCGGTAAGCGCGTGCTTGTGCTTGACGCCGAGGGCCACTTTATCGGCATCTCGCTCGCCGAAATGCTGGCCGACGCGGGCAAGGAGGTGACGTACGTGTGTGACGCCTCGGAGGTTGCCGAGTACGGAGTGTTTACGCTCGAAGCCCCGAACAACAAGAGAATGCTGTTCCAGAAGGGGATCAAGACGTATCGCAATCACTGGTTGGCTGAAATCCGGCCAGGCACCGTCACGATGAGCTACCTCTTCAAGTACGGGCCGGAGCTTTTGGCTCCGAGTAACGGTCAGGTCCCGCGGCGCGACAACGGCGGTGATTTCGACTTGGACATCGACGCGGTCATTTTGGTCACCTCGCGCACCTCCGATGATGCGCTGTATCGTGAGCTCAGGGCGCGGCGGGCCGAATGGGCGGCGAATGACCTGCAGGACGTGTTTCGCATTGGCGACTGTAAGGCGCCGATGCAGGTTGGGCAGGCGATGTGGGAAGGCCACCGCCTGGCACGCGAGTTTGACAGTCCGCATCCGGCATATCCGCTGCCGTGGATTCGCGAGCGCCAGCTGTGGGGCGCCGAAACGGCACCCAGGTTGGGAGATGCTCGGGCCACGGTCGAAATCGATTGATCGGTGCGCCGGGGTCTACTGCGCTACGATCCTGATGAGGCCGCCACGATAGGGCTGCTGCATGAATTCCTCCGCAATACCCGGGCTTGCGATTGCCGGACGCGGCCGCGGCGCCTTGAGCGGCTGATCCGCTCTTCAGCCTCGCACGCACAGAATCCCTGCTCATGGGGTCAGGGGCCTGCACGGGCCGGCCGGCTGCGCATCATCGGGACACCGCGAACAAAGCCGTCATGGTCACCACGCCTGCGCGCTCATCGCCCGCGTGTCTGAGGTACTCCCCGATTCCGAAAGCCGCCTCGGTGGTGCGCAGCAACGAATAATGGTTGTACCGTGTGGCATCGACGAGTTTGCGCGGACCGTGGTTGGTGATCACGATGGTCGGAATGTGGCCGCCGCCGAAATTGGCTGCGCTTTCGGCTCTAAATCCGCAGCAGCCCTGATGCGCCGCGTGGCGCTCGTCTTGGTCGTTTTCATCGAACGTGATCACGATAGCCGTGTGCTCGGGCGCGGACCATACGGCCGAATCCATGATCCGTTGCACCAGATCGGCGATGACGCGATCGCCGCGCTCGATCAGTCCGACGCTATTGGAGTCGCGGCAATTCTCAGGAGTGCTTGGGCCCGGCTCGCACCCGTGCATGTCGTCGCACTGATTCGGCACGATGTGCGCGTAATTCGGCAGCTGCCCCGCGGCCAGATCGCGATACAGCTGCTCGAAGTCCACGAGCCTGGCGGCGCGCTCCGGATCCTGCTGGATGCGTTGAAAATTCAGAAAACCATTGTGCTTCACGGCGTACAGCTCGGCAGGCAGACCCGTGACTGGCCGATCGCGCGCAGGCCAGCGGACCGCGAGCGATCCCGGAGCAGGCAGGCTCTGCATGTAGGCCTTCCAGCTCAAGCCTTTGTCCTGCAGTTGGTCCATAAGGCTGCGCGCGGTCACCGTGTGATCCTTGTAGCCGGCCTGGGCGGAATTCGGACAGTACGGGTCGCGCTCACCCGGTTTGCAGTAGAACGCATCGTCATCGTGGATCCCGAAGGTATCGCCGCCGAGCATCGCCACGTAATTGCCCTCGCTCGGATGCACCTCGGCATAGAACTCGGATGCGTAGCCGTACTCTCGGGACAGGCGATTGATGTTCGGTGCGCGAGTGCCCGGGCCGATGATCTGAGCGAAGCTCTTGTTCTCGGCGATGATCACCAGTATGTGCGCGTAACGCGGCATCTCGAGGTCGGCCGGGCGCACCTGCGCGCCTCGCGCCGCGAGCGGCGCCGCGGCGAGGGCCGCGACCGACAGCGGCCCGCACCAGCGGCGGCCAAAATCGACTACTGCGTTCACGGTCGTCTCGGAGCATCGCTCGACGGCCGCACGGCCGCGTCGATGCTAGATGCCGGCCACGATGCGCAGATCGCGCACCGCGCCACCGGCCAGCGCCGCCAAGGCGGCACGATAGCCCGCGCTGTCATGGGTCGCGATCGCCTGCTCGACCGAGGCGAACTCGATCAGCACGGTGCGCTCGCGCAGGCCGGCCTCGTAAGCCTGCGCCGCGGTTCCGCGTGCCAGAAATTTCCCCCCGCCGGCCTCGATGGCCGGCGCAGCAAGCTTGGCGTAGGCGCTGAGCTTGTCGGGGTGCGTAATCTCTCGATAGCAGGCAATCCAGTATCCCTTCGGCATATGCGTGCGCCCCTGCGGCAACTGATGACGGCAGCTCAAGTCTAGCGCAGCGCGCGCACCGCAGCGGCGCGCGGGGATGGCTGCGCCCGTGGGCAGCCGGTGCGATAAGATCGTGGCCATGAGCACTGACCTCGCCGACGTTTGGCCCGAGCTGTCCTACGCAGCGTGGAGCGATACGCGCTCCACCCTGCACCTGTGGACGCAGATCGTCGGCAAGATCCGCCTTGCGCAAACCCCGTGGCTCAATCACAGCTGGCACGTCGCGCTGTATCTGACAGCCAGAGGCTTCACGACCTCGCCCATTCCATTTGCGCCTCACGCGGTTGAACTGCAGTTCGATTTCATTGACCACACGCTGCTGATCAGCGTCAGCGATGGCCGCAGCCGGCGGATCGCTTTGAGGCCGCAGACCGTCGCCGACTTCTACGCCGCGGTCATCGGATCACTGGCGGAACTCGGCTTCGCCGTCGCCATCAACGAGTATCCGTGCGAGATCGCGGGTGCAGTCCCCTTCAGCCAGGATCGCGTGCATTGCGCCTACGACGCCGCCTACGCGCAGCGCTTTTGGCGCATCCTGCTCCAGAGCGACCGCGTACTGAAGCACTTCAGAACCGGCTTCATCGGCAAGAGCAGCCCGGTACATTTCTTTTGGGGCAGCTTCGATCTGGCGGTCACGCGCTTCTCGGGTCGCCGCGCTCCGCCCTTTGCGGGGAAAGTCCCCGGACTCAGCGGTGGGGTGATGCGTGAGGCGTATTCGCACGAGGTCAGCAGCGCCGGTTTCTGGCCGGGGGGCAACGGCATTGACTATGCCGCTTTCTACTCCTACGCCTATCCACAACCGCCGCTATTCAAGGAATCGCCGATCCGGCCGGCGGCGGGTTTTTTCAGCGAAACGCTCAGTGAGTTCTTGCTGCCGTATGAGGCGGTTCGCTCGGCGGCCGATCCGGACGCGACGCTGCTGGCGTTCCTCGAAAGCACATATGAGGCGGCGGCCCGCAGCGCACACTGGGATCGCGCCGCGCTCGAATGCCCGCGCGGCGCACCGCGAGTGCCGCGCCAACCGCCATAGCCCGAACCGTGCCGAGGCTCGCCGGCTGTGAAGTGCGGCAAGCCAGATCACAGCCGCTTATGTGGTAACCTGCACTTGGCCCTGCCCGGGCCCGCAAGGTCCCCGGACCTTGTTGCAATGCGCGTGCACCAATAGCGGTGTGAAGGTCCAGGAGGGATCGAGTCGCGCACTACTCCAGTGCAAGCACGCCATTAGCGCACGAGGTTCCGACAATCGCCATGCTTTCGCGATGCTGCCTACTGCTTTTGATTGTCCTGATGGCCGCACGGGTGCAGGCCGAACCGGCGCCGTTCGATCTGGCCGGCCCCAATCTGGAGGTCAAAGTCACGCGGGGCAGCTCGACGCTGCCGGTCGCACAGGTGCCCAATCTCGCCGTCGGCGACCGTGTTTGGGTCAAGGCCGATCTGCCGCCGACACAGTCAGCGCATTACCTCATGGTGATCGCTTTTCTGAGCGGATCGACCAATCCGCCGCCCTCCGACTGGTTCTTTCTCTGTGAGACGTGGACTCGCCCCTGCGCGCAACAGGGTCTCACCCTCACGGTCCCGCAGAACGCACAGCAGGTGCTGCTGTTTCTGGCGCCGGAGACGCGCGGCGATTTCCACACGCTGATGGATGCCGTTCGTGGCCGGCCGGGCGCCTTCGTGCGCACCTCGCAGGACCTGAATCAGGCTGCACTGGACCGCTCGCGCTTGCTGAGTTATCTAACCGCGATTCGCTCGCTGGCCGATGCCGATCCCGCGAAGCTCAGCGCCGTCGCACCGCTGCTCGCCCGCAGTCTGGCGATCCGGGTGGACGAAAAATGCCTGGATCGACTGCCCGCGCTGCAGGCGCCCTGTCTCATGAAGGGACAGGAGTCGCTGATTCTCAATGATGGGCACAGCACCTCGATCGTCGAGGCATTGACCACGGGTCCCGCAAGCGATCTGGCCATGGAAGCAAGCTTCACACCGCAGTTGAGCTACGGCTACTACAGTCCCTATATCGCCTCGGTGCTGGACATCGCTCGCATTTTTGACTCCTTTCGCACTGCGCAATATCAATACATTCCGGCGCTGGCATCGCAGCAGCAGGATCAGCTGGCGTTGACGCTCAACACGCCCCCGTCGTTCCACAATCCCAAATCGGTGCTGGTGACGGCGTTGCCAGCGGTGGAGCAAGCGCAATTACCGCCGCTGCACGCGGTGGACCCCAAGGAGATTTTCTGCGCGCGCGCGAGCACGCTGGTCTTACCGGTGGAGGGGGCACCCCTGGTGTTCTCCACGGGCTATGCGCATGACCTGCGGCTGACCTTGACCGCGAAAGATGGCAAGACCGTCGATTTACCCGCCAGAGCCGATGCGGCCCAGGGTGGATTCGTGGTCGACACCACAGAACTGGGCGGCGTGAATCTGGGCGACAGCATCCGCGGCGCGCTGCACGGCTATTGGGGCTTCGACCTTTATACGGGTCCGAGCTTTCAACTCGTGAACGCCAGGGCCCAGACCCTGGCGCTGGCTGCCAAAGACCAGGGAGCGCTGATTGTCGGCCGTGAGGACACGGTGCATCTGCAGGCCGACAGCGTCAGCTGCATCGACGGCATCATGTTGAGGGACCCGGCCGGCAAACAATTGAAGGCGGAATGGAAACCCGTGACGCCGAATGAAGTGGAGCTCAAGCTGCCGCTGCAGGAGGCCCAGCCCGGCCCCGTGACGTTGTTGGTGACGCAATTCGGCGCCCGAGAGCCACTGCCGGTGTCGCTGCGCGCCTTCGCCTATGCCGCACACCTCGATGGCTTCACGATTCACGCTGGCGATGCCCAGGGGGTTCTGCAGGGCAGCCGTCTGGATGAGGTCGCGGGTCTGTCGATACAGGGCATTGAATTCGCACCGCAGAAGTTGTCGAGCACCAAGACGGGCGATGAGCTGACGATGCAGGCTCAGGACGCGCAGGCCGCCGCGGCGCTGGCGCCGCACGACAATGCCATGGCCCAGGTCACTCTCAAGGATGGACGTGTGATCGAGCTGGCGGTGTTGGTGACTGCACCGCGCCCGAGTGTGAAGCTGATCGGCAGAAGCGTGCAGCCCTCGGCCTCGAGCAGCCAGAGCAACATCGCACTGGTTGACCAGGACGAGCTGCCGCAGGACGCCACGCTCATATTTTCAATGCGGTCACAGACGCCATCGAGCTTCACGCGCGAGGAGAGCATCGAAGTGGCGACCGCGGATGAAGCGTTCTCGACCAGTCTTAGCCTCACCAACGGCGGCATCACGCTGCAAAACGCGGCCGTGGCCGTGGCAGCGCTCAATCCATCCAAGGCCTTTGGTGCCTCGGCCGCCGGTCCGCTGCAATTCCGCGTGGTGGCCAGTGGCATCGCGGGCGACTGGCAGCCGCTCGCAACGCTGGTGCGGCTGCCGCTGCTGAAGGATCTGAAATGTCCAGCCACACCGGAGCTCGCCTGCAAACTCTCCGGCGTCAATTTGTTCCTGCTCGATTCCGTAGCCAGTGATCCGACGTTCGAGCATGCGGTGCGCGTGCCCGATGGATTTCCGGGATCCGCTCTGCCCGTACCGCATCCGAGTGTCGGGCAGCTTTACGTCAAGCTGCGCGACGACCCCTCGATCGTCAATACCGCTGCCCTGGACGCGCAGCAGTTGCCAGCGTCGGCGGAGGAATCGGCGCGCGCTCCGGCCCGCCATGCCGCGGCGCATGCCGCCGAGCCGACGCCGGCCGGCGCCGCCGATACGCCGCCCGCACAGGAGCCGGCGCCAGCAGCGCCAGCACCGCCACCGGTGCCGTCGGCGCAGTCGGCTGCATCGGCGCCGTCCTCCAATCTCTGACAACGCGGCGCGAGCGCGCCTGCCCGAGCGCGCATCAGCGCCAGCCAGCGCGGCGGGTGGGCGGCCTCAGGTTCCGCAGAACGTTTGCAGCACCCGCTCGGCCGGCAGCGGCGGGTCGGCGTAGTGCGCGAAGCGCGGCTGATCCTCGTAGGGATGCGCCAGCACCGCGAGCAATTGCTCGAACACCGAGAAATCCCCACGCTCAACCGCTGCAGAAATGGCGTGCTCGACCCGATGGTTGCGTGGAATGAAGGCGGGGTTTACGGCTCGCATGAGCTGGGCAGGGCGCTGCGGCGCGCCCGCTTCGCGTTGCAGGCGCACGCGCCATGTCGCGGCCCAGGTATCGAATGCGGATGGATTCGTGAACAGAGCCCGTACGGCCTCATCGGCCCGCTCACTCTGCGCGGCATCCGCCAGACGTCGAAACGTCAACGCGAAATCCGCCTGACCCGCGTGCATGACATCGAGCAGCGCCTGCACGAGCTCGAGATCGCCGTCCTCGGCGCTCGAGAGACCGAGCTTGCGGCACATGCCCTCGAGCCAGCAGTGCGCGTAACGCGCAGCGAACGAGCCGACCACCTCTGTGGCCAGCTCGACCGCCCGCGCGGGCTGCGGATCGATCAGGCTCAGCAGCGTCTCGGCGAGTCGCGCCAGATTCCATTGCGCGATGCGCGGCTGGTTGGCGTAGGCGTAACGGCCGTGGCTATCGATCGAGCTGAAGACCGTCGCAGGATCGTATGTATCCATGAAGGCGCAGGGTCCGAAATCGATGGTCTCGCCCGACAGCGCCATGTTGTCCGTGTTCATGACACCGTGGATGAAGCCGAGCTGCATCCAGCGGGCAATCAGCAGTGCTTGCCGCTGCGCGACTGCTTGCAGCAGAGTCAAATAGGGTTGCCCGCTCGATCTGACCTCAGGGTAGTGGCGATCAATCACGTAATCGGCCAGCTGCCCGATGGCCGCGTGCTGCCCCCGCGCCGCAAAATATTCGAACGTCCCGACACGCACGTGGCTGGCCGCCACGCGTGTTAGAACGGCACCGGGTAGCGGCTGCTCTCGCTGCACCCACTCTCCGGTCAAGACCGCCGCCAATGCGCGCGTGGTTGGAACCCCCAAAGCATGCATGGCTTCGCTGATCAGATACTCTCGCAGCACCGGACCGAGCGCCGCTCGGCCATCGCCATTGCGGGAAAACGGCGTCCGCCCCGAACCTTTGAGCTGGATGTCGAGGCGCGCCCCCGTGATGGGATGGCTCACTTCGCCCAGCAGGATCGCGCGTCCATCGCCCAGTTGCGGCACGAAATAGCCGAACTGGTGTCCGGCGTAGGCCATCGCGATCGGCTCAGCACCCTGCGGCAGGCGGTTGCCCGCAAAGATTGCTGCGAGCGACTCGGCGTCGAGGGCAGACAGATCCAAGCCGAGTTCTGTAGCCAGAGCCTGATTGAACCGGATCAGATGTGGCCGCACGACCGGTGTCGGATCGAGCCGCGCATAGAAGTGATCGGGCAGCCGCGTGTAGCTGCTCGGCCTTAAGGGCTCAGCCGACGTGCGCGCGATCGCCATGGACGGCAGGTGCTTGGGCGAGGCTGTGCATTGGCATCGCCGGCCATTCTATTGCAATCCGACTGCAACCGGCGCCGAGCACCTCGGCATGCGATACTCGGCCGCCAACAGGGGATAACAATGAAAAAGACGCTCGGGAGCTACCTCATAGAGTCGCTCCAGACCCGTGGGGTGCGACAGATCTTCGGCATTCCGGGCGTGCACAACCTCGAGCTGTATCGCGGCCTCACCACCTCCGGCATCCGCCATGTGACCGCTCGCCACGAGCAAGGGCTCGGCTTCATGGCCGACGGCTATGCCCGCACCACCGGCGAACCGGGCGTGTGCTTCACGATTACCGGTCCCGGCGTCACGAACATCCTCACTGCGATGGCGCAGGCCTACGGCGACTCAATTCCGATGATCGTCGTCTCGAGCCAGAACAGGCGAGCGGAGATCGGCACCGGTCGCGGCTTTCTGCACGAGTTGCCCGACCAGCTGGGACTGGCCGCGATGGTCAGCGCCAGTGCCGAGCGCGTCGAGACACCGGCCGCATTGCCAGAGGCACTCGCGCGAGCCTTTGCCGCGGCGACGGCCCATCGGCCGAGACCTGCCTATATCGAGATTCCGCGTGATGTGCTGGCCGCCGACGCCACTGCATTGCCGCGACCGGCCGGCGCCTCGCGACCAGTGCCGCGGCCAGCGGCGCCGGAGCTCATCGCCGAGGCTGCGCAGCGGCTCAGTCGCGCCCATGCGCCCGTGATTCTGGCCGGCGGCGGCGCACGCTGCGCCGCACCCGAAATCCAGCGTCTTGCCGAGACGCTCGGTGCGCCGGTCGTCATGACCGTCAATGCGCGCGGTCTACTGCCGCCGCAGCATCCGCTGGCGCTATCCATGAGCGCTTCGCTCTCTGCGGTGCGCGCGCTGATCGCTGCGGCTGACACGGTGCTGGCGGTCGGCACCGAGCTGGGGATGACCGACTACGACATGTATTGCGAGGGCAATTTTCCAGCGCTGCAGCAGCTGATCCGAATCGACGTCGAAGCCCCACAGCTCGAGCGCAACGCCCATCCATCGCTCGCGCTGCTCGGACATGCACGGGAAAGCGTGCGCGCTATTCTCGCCGCCGGCCTGGCGGCGGCGCCGCAGCCACGCGGCGCCGCCGCAGCGCACCGCGCGCGCAGCGAAGCGTATGAGGGATTGAGCGCACCGATGCGGCGTGAGATCGCGTTTCTGAATGTCATACGCGATACCGTGCCCCATGCCATCCTGGTCGGCGATTCGACGCAGCCGGTGTACGCCGGCAACCTGGGCTTTGCGGCGGCTACTCCGGGCTCCTGGTTCAACAGCGCCACCGGCTACGGCACGCTCGGCTATGCCCTGCCCGCCTCGAGCGGCGCGGGGCTCGGTGCCCCCGCACGACCGGTGATCTGCCTGATCGGCGATGGCGGCCTGCAGTTCTCGCTCGGCGAGCTCGCAATACCGCGGAACGTCGGTGCCTGGACGGCGATCGTGGTTTGGAACAACCATGGCTATGGCGAGATAAAAACCTCGATGATCGCCCTCGACATCGAACCCGAGGGCGTCGATGTCAGGCCACCGCAGTTTGCGGATCTCGCTCGCGCCTACGGCTACGAGCATCGACTCATCGACGGACTCGAATCGCTGGAACGTGCGCTGCGCGAGTTCGCCTCGCGCCGTCAGGTGGTGATGCTCGAAGTGCGCGCCGAGGCCTTCGAATAGCCCCTGCACTCCCTCGGGCTCGCGACCCCTAGTGCGATTCGGGCACGCCGAGGAGCCGATCCCAGCGCAGCGGTTCGATCCGCGGCAGGATCCATATCCAGCCCACGAGCCCGAGCACATTGATGAGCGCGGCAAGCGCGAACGCGCTCGTGAAGCTGCCCGTAGCATCCACCAGGATACCGGTGAGCTGAGGCGCGAGAATTCCAGCGACATTGCCGCACGTATTTTGCACACCGACCCAACGGCCCGCGGCGGTCGGACCCGCCAGGATCTGCGGAATCGCGAACACACCGGGCGAGGAAAGACCGACCACGACCTGGTAGGCGAACAGACACGCCACGCAGCCTTGCAACGGCAGCAGTACCATGCCGGCCATCGCCGCGATCGAAGCGACGTGATTGAGCGCCATCGTCGACTTGTAGATGACGCTCGCCGAGCGGCCAGTGCGTATCCAGGCGTCGGTCGCCCAGCCGCTGAACAGTCCGGCAAACGCATTGATCAGGTAGGCGAAACCGGCCACATTGGCCATCGACTGCATCGAGAAGCCGCGCACCTTGACCAGGTACAGCGGCAACCATGCGAGGATGAAGTAGTAATTGTAGTTCGAGGAGAAATGACCGAGCGCAGCGCCCCAGAGGCCGCGCTTGCGCAGAATCTGCACGAACGTCGGTCCTGCAGGCGCTTGCTCGCGGGTGCGCAGCGCGGGTTCGGCAACGCGTACCCGACTCCAGGGCCAGAGCCAGAGCAGCGACAAGGCGCCGAACAGCACGAACACCGGCCGCCAGCCGACATGGCTCATGAGCGAGCCGCCGAGCACGGTTCCGAGTGCGGGTCCAATCAGATAGCCGAAAGCCATCATGCCGTTGGCGGTGCCGATGCGGGCCGGTTCGACCGCGACCGCGACCAGCTTCGAGCTGCAGGGGAAACCGGCACTCTCGCCCAGTCCCAGCATGAGCCGCAGCAACAGCAGCGATACGAAGGTTGCGGCAAATCCGGTCAGCAGCGTCGATACCGACCAGATGGCCACGCCCACGCCGAGCACGCGATGCGCGCCGTAGCGCTCGCCGAGCCAGCCCACGGGCGCCATGGCGAGCACGTAGCTGTAGTAGAAGGCGGACAGCAACGTGCCGAGCTCAGTGGCCGACAGATGCAGCTCGTCCTGGATCAGCGGCGCGGCGGTCGCCAAATTGCCGCGATCGACGTAATTGATGAAAAGCGCCGCGGAGATCAGCAGTACCAGTCGTCTTGACTCGGTCGCTCCGCGTGACCCCTCGAGGCGCGTCAAGCTAACTCGCCTCCCTGCGGCACACCAGCAGAACCTCATCCACCCCTTGCGTGGCGATCATGCCGGGGCAGAGCCGCAAGGCTTTTTGAAAGTGCAGACCGAGCGGCATGAAAGCATGGTTATACCACCACAGCGCTCGTTCGCGATGATTCGACAGCCACCACATGCCGAGATCGAGCAGTCGCGATGAGCGCGGCGCCATGCCGAACACCGCGCTGCGCTCGAGCGCGAGGTGATGCTGCGCGAGCTTCTCGCCCAAACGTTGCGGCTCGTACCGGCGCTTGTGCCCGACGAAATCGTCGAATGCCGTCCACATCGATGGGTGCAGGGGCGTGGACAGCAGCAGCGTCGCGCCCGGCCTGGCGACACGCGACAGTTCCGACAGCGCGCCATCCTCGTCCTCGACATGCTCAATGATGTCGAGCGCGCACACCAGATCGAACGCTGCGGCGCCAAAGGGCAGCGCCGTGACTTCGCTGAGCGCCACGCGCGCGCCGCGTGCCTGCAGCTTCACGAGTGCCTGCGCGCTGATGTCGACGAACTGCGTGCCCTCGAGCGGCAGCCGCGGCCGAAGACCCGGTGCGACTTCGAGGCGCGCGCGAGCCGCGGGCAGCAACGACTGCACCAGTGGCCAGGTGTTGAATCGCTGCGGCTCCACCAGCCGCGTTCCGGACCATAGTCCGTCGTAGAAGCGACGATTCTCGTCGAGCAGCGCGCGCGCGCCGGTCGTCTGTGAGAGCCCTGATGGCATCGTTCCGCTACGCCGAGGCGAGTGTTGTTTGCGGGCGTCCTGACTATACCGGCGGCAGATCCCTCGGGCTATGCCGATGAGTGCGACAGCTTCGATGGCACATGAGTACGATGGCAACGGGCTTGCGCACCAGCTGCCGCTCGCTTAGTCGGACGACGCCCCGCCGTTGATGTGCAAAATGGCGCTCACACCGACCGTGAGCGGCCGGTAGGTGTATTGGTTCTGCTGCGGTGTCGGAGAGCCCGCCGGGTTGTAGGGATCGAGCTGCCCGAACTGGTAATCGAGCACCGTGTGCGAGTTCAAACAGTTCTCGCAGAAGACCGACACCAGCCAGTTGCCGAGGTTCACCCCGGCACGCAGTTGCAGCTCGCTGTGCGACGGCGGGGTGTAGCTGTAGATGCTGCCGCAATTCAAACCCGCCGCGGCCTGCGCAGGCGTTGCTGCAGGGCCAAAACATTGCAGCGAGCGCGGGTCCTGCACGGCAGCCAACCAGGGGTTGCGGCTCTCGAAGGTCCAGTCCCCGCGCAGGAAGGCGCTGATGCCCGCGAGCTTGAAGTCGTACTGCGGGCCGATCGCAACCTTCCAGGGAGGATTGGTGCCCGGAGCATACTCGGTCGCTTCCTGCCCCGAGATCGCATCCCCGTCGAGCGCAAGACCAGGGCGGGGTGAGTTCTGCGAGAAGCGCGCATCGGTATAGCCGACCGTGAAGTCGAGCTTGAACGCTTGGTACGCGAATTCCGCCTGCAGATCGAAGCCCTTGGCAATCGCCGTGCCGAGATTGTCGGTGAACTGCAGCCCGCAGGCACCGCCGACGTAGACGTTCTGCTGAATGCCATTCCACTTGATCCAGTACACGCTGGTCGCGAGTTGCAGGAACCCGCCCACGAGGTTCTTGGAGCCCACCTCATAGTTCTGCGTCGAATCGGAGCGATAGGTGAGCGGGGCGCCGTTGGGGTAGCCGATCTGCTGCAGGTTGCTGTCGCAGTACGGGGGCAGGGGCGCGTTGCCGCCGCCCACACGGAAGCCCTTCGCATAGGTGACGTAGAACAAGTTGTTCTGATCCATCTGGAAGCCGAGGCTCGCCTTCGGCGTATTGGGCGTCCCGTGCTCAGAGGCGCTCGCCGGGGTCGGGCCATAGTTCTCCAGGCCGTCGGCGTAGTGCTCCAGCGCGAATGTGGTGTAGGCGACCCGTTCACCAACGGTGAGTTTCCACTGATCGGTGAAGGCGTAGCTCATCTCGCCGTAGCCCGCGACCTGGCGATCGAAGGTGGCATTGTTGTTGTAGTAGATGTCGCACTGAGGTATCGCCGGGTACACGTAGCCGGGCGTCTGGCCCGGACAGCTGTAGTAGGGCGACGCATAGCCATTGACGGCGCTGACGATCTGCTCGTAAGTCTCGCCGTATAGGGCTTGGAAGAAAGAGTTGTTCTCGGTGTCCTTGAGCTCCTCGATGCTCCTCTCCTTGACAAGCTGCCAGAACACGCCCGCCGTCCAGTTGAAACGCGCGGCGGGATCGGTCGACTGCCAGCGCAGCTCCCCGATGTACTCGTCCTGAGCGTTCGTTATGACGTTCGGCGTCTGGTAGTTGGCAAATCCCGGCGGCAGATGAATGCCGTTCGCATCGATCAGGGGGTACCACGGACACGGCGGGCTGCTGACCGCGAGCCCGGGATTGTCAGCCGGACCGCAGGAGAGACCGAACGTGTTCGGATTGCTCGACCAACCCTGCGATTGGAAATAGGCGAGGTCGTACACCGTGCCCTGATAAGCGGTCTGCTCGCGGCGGCTATAGTACGAGGCGTTTGCGATCAGGTGGGATTTGCCGAGGTCCCAGTCGATCTTGAGCGCCGGCAGGTAGTATCTGTCGGGCACCGGCATCAGCTCGGGGGTCGCGTTGTTGAAGGCGCCCGCGCTGGGATTGGAGTAGGCGGGCCAATAGGTGCCTTCGTCGTGCTGCTGCTTGCGTTGGTAGAGCATGCTGAGCGTGACATCGAGCGATGAAACCGGACGCCAGAGCGCAGCGAGGCGCCCCATCAGCGCCGAGCCGCGATTGACGTTGTGCTCGATCACGGCTCCGGTGGTGTCGTTGACGTGATCGATCCAGCCGCCATCGGCGCGGTACCAGATGCTCGCGCGGATGCCGAGTGTGTCGGGAATGAGCGCCATGCCATGCGCGATGCCTAACTCGTAGCTGGGATCACCATACTGCGTCCAGGAAGCCTCCGACCGCAGATAGCTGCTCGGCGCACCGAGGCTCGGCGGGGTGAGGATGTAGCGCACCGTCCCGCCCTCGGACCCCGAACCGAACAGCGT